>JGI12316J15310_10000016_pt42 | contig 345003 bp, 301 predicted proteins | sample MarCyaLeptolynsp_FD_15310 | JGI IMG/M metagenome (IMG submission 15310) | reverse complement strand
GCTTGACTTCGGACAGCCGTCTCATGGAAGGCAGCACTCATCGCTGGTCTCAGTGGTGCTGAAGCCTTGATGTGCCAGTCCCCGCGGGGGGCTTTTGTGGGCGGGGCCGGCTGGAAGATGTGGGTGGGTTGGGCTTTCGTGGTCGCTGGGGACAGTCCGCACGCGCTGGGGTGTTTCCGTGGCGCTGACGTCTTGATGGGACAGTCCCCGCGGGGGCTTTCGTGGGTTGGATTGGGCTCGAAGATGTGGGTGGGTTGGGCTTTCGTGGTCGCTGGGGACAGTCCGCACGCGCTGGGTTGTTTCCGTGGCGTCGAAGACTTGATGGGACAGTCCCCGCGTTTGGCCTTCGTGGGTTGTCTCCCGTGGTTGACCTTCGGTGTTGGTTACTCGAGGGGGAAGCTTAGGATGCGGTCGATGGAGACTGGGGTGTTGGGGGAGAGGCTTTCGGCGATGGGTCGTTCGGCGCCGGAGCGGGTGAGGATGGCCCAGGAGCCTTGGTATTCGAGCGAGTCGATGACCTTCGAGCCGAGGCGTTCGCGGATGATGCGGCGGGTTTCGTCGGTGATCAGCAGGTAGCCGTCGTCGGCGATGGCGCCGAGGACGAGATCGCCGTCGGGTATGGCGAGCAGATAGTCTTCCATGGCGGAGACGGCTTGCTCGGAACCCCAGGTGTCGAAAGTGCGGATTTCGCCCAGGAGGCCCGTCTCGCCGTCGACGGTCATGAAGGTGAAGCCGCGGCCGAAGGTACCCGTCTCAGACGGTTCTAGCGGGCGGCCTTCGAAGGAGAAGCCGGAGCTGGGCGCCCCGGTCAGCCAGCCGGCGGAGCGGACCGAGAAACGGATGTCGCCCGAGGCCGGGATGACGGTGACGAAGAAGCTGCGGGAGACGTCGGGCAGGCCGGGGGCCGAACCGGTGAGGGTGACCGGGACGCGGTCGAGCCGGGGGGCGCCGGGCAGGGCGCGGATCTTCAGGTCGACGCTGTTGCCGGGAAGGCCGACCGGGATTGACGCCTCGACGCCGGGCGGTAGGCCGCGGACCTGGAAGCGGACGAGGTTGCAGAAGGCGCCCGCGCCGAGGATCCCAACGCGCATCGAGCGGGCTTCCCCGCCCTCCTGGACGGTGACTTCGCCGGGCTGGATGCGATCGAGTCCGAAGGCCTCCGTCTCGTTGAAGGCGACGATGCGGAGCGGGTGGCCGTTCGAGAAGAAGCCGTCGAGTTCGAGGCGGAGGTCGTCGCCGGCGGCGGGCAGTTCGGCGGGGACTTCTAGGTTGGTCTGGTAGACGCCTACGACGCCGGGAAAGAGGCCGGAGTACACGACCGGGAACTCGCGTCCGCGCCAACTGGCGCGCGGGACGCCGGAGGTCGCCATGGGCGCGTCGACTGATTCGCCGGAGTCGAGCGCGACGGAGGCCGGGGCGCCGAGGCCGGTGGAATAGACTTCGAGAAACTCGCCGGGGCGGACGCCGTTGAACTCGTCGACGGGGCACGGCAAGCCGGTGCGGAAGACGCCTCGGGGGAGGATTCCGGGGGCGGCGGCTTCGACTTGTGCGGTCGCGAAATTGCTGGCGACGCCGGCGCGGTAGACGAAGGCGGTTCCTTCGCCCAGCGGAAGATCCCAGGGCGTCTGGCCGCGCACTTCGTTCTCGCCGGCGTAGTGCAAGGGGACCGGGCGGCCCTCGATGCACGCGCTGACGGCGCCGAGGTGCAGCGGCAGCTTACTGGGCGACGACGGCAGACGCGGTTCGGACGAAAGCGATTCGCCGTGCAGCGAGAGCAGTCCGCCGCGGGCGAGCATGGGGAAGCCGCTGGCGGTGTTGCGCAGCCCTTCGAGTTCGATGGTCGGGCGGCGGGCGAGCGAAGACTCGTCGGCGGCGCGGCCGTTCCAGGCGCGCATGAGAGCGAAGTAGGCTTCGCGCGGACGGAGCGAATCGAGGCCTTGGAGTCCGGTGCGGACGACGCCGAATAGGCCGGTCCAGCCGACGTCGAGAACGCCGTCGGGAGCAGCGGAGACGGGACGGCCGCCGGTGAAGTGGCGGGTGGGATCGCCGGCTCGCGCCCACTCGTCGACGAAGTCGCCGTAGACGCCGCCGATGACGTTGTAGGTGCGACCGCGGACGGCGACGTTGAGTTCGGCGACGAGCGCTTCGGCTTCGATCGCTTGGCGTTCGGCGTCTTCCGAGAGCGAGATCTGATCGAAGGCGTCGATGCCGAAGACGGAGATGAGCAGGGGCTTGCGAGTGCGCAAGCGAACGTCTTCAAAGACGGTTCCGAGGGCGGCGCGGCCTTGGCGGTCGACGGACCAGAAGGCGAGCCGGTCCTGGGCGCCGTCGTCAGTCCCGAGAGCGGGGTCGCCGATGTCGGCGGCGGTGGGGACGCGCGCGGTGACGGCGACGGGGATCTCGGCGTCGTGCAGACGGCGGGCGGCGGCGGCGAGCAGCGAGTAGTAGTCGGCGGGCGAGCCGACGAACCGGCTGTTGTAGTCGAGCGCGGTGCGGTCGCCGAAGACGAGCGCGAGCAGTCGGCCGTTGCCGGACCAGGCGCGGGCGTAGTCTTCGAAGTCGGAGAGGATGCGTTCGCGCAGGGCTTGTCCGGCAGCGGTGGAGGTGGAGAGCGAGGCGCGGGGAGCGGCGTAGGGATCGAGCGGGAAGCCGGCGAGCCAGTAGAGATCGTTCGATTCGAGCAGGCGGGCGAAGGCGCGATCGTCGGGGGAGACGAGGGCGGCGGTCTGGACGGTGTTGGCCCCGGCGGCGCGGATGAGCGGGAAGTCGCGGGCGTAGAGACATCCGGAATCGGTCAACGTTCCGGAGAATTCTTGGCCGACGGGCGTGGGCGAATAGAGGACGCCGCGAACCTCGAAGTTGCGGTCTTCGCGTTGAAAACCGTCGGGCGTAAAGGTGACTTGTGCGGGGGCCCCGAACGACGCGAGGGCGAGAAGGAGGATTACACGTTCGGCGACGTATCCCCCGGAAAGGCGTCGGCGCATGCGCCTCCTGGGGAGAACATTCGTGGGCTAATTGACGGTGAGTATAACACCATAATTCAGTCTGTCTGTGGCCGGGCCCTCATTTTGGCGCGGGACGGCGGCGGCTTGCTATCCTGCTGGGGCATGAATTGGCTGATTTTTGCCCTGATGACGGTGTTCTCGTGGGGGCTTTACGGGATTCTGCTGCACGGCGGCCAGCTTGGTATGGCGGACCCGGTGAACGGCCGTTATAAAGCCTTTCTATTCGTCGGGATCGCGTACTTCTTGACGGCGGTGTTGGCGCCGCTGGGGATGCTGGTGATCTCGGGCTCGGACTGGAACTTTCCGACGAAAGGCGCCTCGCTTTCACTGCTGGCCGGCATTGTGGGGGCGATCGGCGCGTTTTGCGTGTTGCTGGCGTTTGGAGCGAAAGGGACTCCGGCGGTGGTGATGTCGATCATCTTCGCGGGAGCGCCGGTGGTGAATGCGGTCGTGGCGATCGCGCAGCATCCGCCGGCCGGAGGCGTGGGCGCGATCCGCTGGCAGTTTTTTGCGGGGATCTTGCTGGCGGCGATCGGCGGAGGGCTGGTGACGCTGTACAAGCCGCCTCCGGGCAAGGTCGCGAAGGCGCCGGCCGCGCAGACTGCGCCCGCGCCGAAGAGCGACTAGGCGATCTATTCCGGGACTGCGCCCGAAGTGAGTCGCGAGAGCGCCGCGGTCACCGGAATGAGGATCGACACCGCGGTCAGTAGCGCTCCGGCCAGGATTCCCCAGCGGGCCCAAGCGACGCCGGGAATGCCGCCCTCGATCTTGCGGCTGCGATCCAAGATCCAGCCGCCGATTAGAATCGGCGCGAGGCCGAGAATGAGGGCGAATCCGGACATGGCTCGGATGGTCGTGAGCGCCGTATCCGGGCTGAAGGACCAGAGTCCCAGCAACACGATGGACATGACGCCGTCGAGCGAGGCGAGTCCGGCGGCCACGAGCACGGACCTTGGGAGTTCTTTGCCGGTCGCGCCTGAAGACGGAACGGGAGGGACTTCGACGATTTCTTCGTTGAACTCGCTCATAGGGGGACTATCGGCGATTATCCCCCACATTCTGAAATCCCGGAACCCCAAAATCGCGTGCTAACCTGGCCGCTTGACCCGCTTATGAGTCTCCGCGAAGACGTTCTATCCCCTAAAAAGACCGGCATTACGCGTTGCCTGATCGGCGGCGCGCTGATGGGCATGGCGAACCTGGTGCCGGGCATTTCCGGCGGCACGATGCTGCTTGCGGCGGGGGTGTATCCGCTGTTTATCGACGGTATCGCCGAGGCGACGACGTTCCGGTTTCGGCTGCGTACGTTGGTGCCGTTGGGGGCGATCGTGTTGGCGGCGGCGCTGGCGATTGTGCTGGGCGCAGGGCCGATCAAGACGTTGGTGGTCGAGCAGCGCTGGGTGATGTACAGCCTGTTTATCGGCCTGACGTTGGGCGGCGTGCCGGTGGTTTGGAAGCTGTTGAAGCCGGGGAATGCGGCGGCTTGGATCGGGTGCGCGGCGGGGATCGTGCTGATGGCGCTGATGGCGACGGCGGAGCCGGGCGGCGGCGGAGAGTCGGCGGGACCGGCTTACGGGCTGCTGTTTTTGGCGGGGCTGGCGGGCGCTTCGGCGATGATTCTACCCGGCGTTTCGGGCGGTTATCTGCTGCTGATTCTGGGGCAGTACATTCCGATTTTGAGTGCGATCGATCAGGCGCGGCAGGGCGTGTCGGCGGCGGGCGGGCCGGATTTCGACGCGATTTTTGGAGCGTTTCATGTGTTTGTCCCGGTGGGGATCGGCGTGGTGCTGGGCGTGGTTGGCGTCAGCAATCTGGTGAAGATCTTGCTGGAGCGTTACAAGCGGGCGACGCTGGGATTTCTGCTGGGGTTGCTGCTGGGTGCGGTGTTGGGACTGTGGCCTTTCCAGCAGGGCGTGGCGCCGGAGCCGGGGGACTTGGTCAAAGGGGGGGTGATGACGCCGGAGTTGATCGCGGAACTGGATCTGGACGATTACCCGCTGGAGACGTTCTCGCCGACGGGCGGGCAGGTGGCCGGGTCGCTGGCTTTGATTGCGGCCGGGTTTGGGTTGACGCAGGCGGTGGCTCGGATGGGGGCTGAGAAGTAGGGTCATTTTAGCGGTCGTAGCCCATCGAGAATGTGAGCGGCTTGGCTGTGATCAAGACGTCGCCCCCCCGGGCGTATCACGGGGCCGAGCTTAGCGGCCTACAAGCGAGGCGATTCGAGCACTAGCGGGGGCAGTCGATCGCCCGCAGGGCGCCGCATAGACTCGGCGCACGGGTGTTGGTTTGTGGCCCGCCAAGCACGTCGCGGGAGTTCGACCTGTTGTTTGTTACGTCCTACAATGTGCCTCTAATGTTGAATCTCTCGGAAGTCAACGCTCATCGGCACCTCGGACGTGTGCTCCTCGCTGTAAATGCGGGCTTATTGGTCGCAACCGTGACACTATCCTTCGGCCTGTGGGGGACCAGGGCTCCCGCTCCGGCCGCAGTTGCACCGCTAACGGCCGGAAGTATCGCTGCATTGGCCTCTGTAACAGCGCTACTGCTCAAGCAGGGGTCCGAGGAGGCGGCGCTCGAACTACAGAAGGTCATCAACGAAGGTGCAGAGAGTCGCATGAGGGTTGAGGCTATTGCGCAGGCCGCCAGTTTGGTCGGTGCTGACTCCACTTCGGTTCAGAAGGCCGCTGCGATGATGACGCTTGTTCGCCTAGGTGAGCATGGGCTGGCAATATCACTGCTCTATGAGCTGTGGCCCGACAGCCTTACTACTGACGCCGCGGTCTGGACTCTGGACAGGTGCCTTCAGCCCGATGTTGAAGACTTTGTGCAGGTTCGTGCGGCCAGCTGTCTACTGTTGCACGTCGAAGAGTTGGACCAGCAGCGGGGATCGGGCCCAGTACTCCCCGCATGCTTCTGGTCGTGGGACCCGAGACTCGCGTCTAATGCGAAGTTTGTCCTAGTCGAGGTCGTAGCCGGTCTAGTTCCACGGCATCAGAACATCCGGACTTGGGCGAAGCTTGTGCTAGTCCTTTGGCGTGCCGTGTTAGACCCCGACGTTACGGGCGAGGCGGCGAGTCTTCTCGATGTACTGCTGGAAAGCCGCAGTGGTATTCGATTCCAGGTTGACGGCGAAATGGTAACCGTGGAGTCGATGAGAGCCGCGATAGAGCATGAAATGTCTAGGGCCGAGCTTTCGGACCATTGGAAAGGAATACTTGCCACTCTTCGCGACGAACACGCTGATCGACTCTCGTTCGACTAGGGGCGCACCTTCCAGTGTCGTTACTTCGTGTGATGTGAGGACACTCGTATCTGTTCACAACGTGCGCGTGCGCCGTATTCCGCACGGCAGGTTGGGTGACTTGCTGCAATTGGAGCCTCGATGGGACGGTCCCAGCGGTTAGCTTCCGGATCAGAGCAGTAGGGGGATTTCGGGGCCGTAGACGGGTTGGGTGACGAAGGCGCCGGAGTCTTGGGCGGTCAGGCCGAAGCCGGCTAGGCCAAAGTCTTCCGAGCCGACGACTTCGACGACGGTATCGGCGCCGACGGTGCATTCGAGGCGGTCGCGGAAGAGGAAGGCTTCGTGTTGGCCGGCGGTGAATTGGCGCTGTTCGCGGCAGAGTTCGACGCCGTTGTTGTTGCGGGCGATGAAGGTCACGTCTTGAGCGATGAGGGCGACGATCGCCATCGAACCGGTGAAGCCGCCGGTGTTGAGCGCGGGCACGAAGAAGCGGTTGTGCAGGGCCGTATCGAGCGGGACGAAGGCTTGGAAGAGCGGCCGATCGGGCACGACTTGGTTGAAGGCGACGCTGACGGCGACGGCGTTTTCGGGCGCGCTCGAGACGCGGGCGTAGCCGACCTGGACCGCCTCGGCGTCGATGACGGTGCGGGCGACTTCAAATCCGCCCGGCGCGATGGTTTCGGTCAACGTGTCGGAGGTGATCTCTTGGCCGTCTTGGATGTAGGGGATCGCCATCGGGTCGCCGTCGCCGTCGAAAAAGCTGAGCGTGACGGTGGCGGCCGAGTCGGTGATGCCGACGAACTGGAAGGTCATGAAGAGCGATCCGCCGCCGGTGGCGATCTGCGGGATGACCTCGTCGCCGGCGAGGATGAAGGCGTTTTTGGCGTCGCCGCGATCGGCGGCCGAGAGCGCCAGGGCGCCGGAGAGGAGGAGCGTGAGGGCCAGGGTGAAACGTCGCATGAGCAGATCCAAGGAAAAAGGTTCGATTGAAAGGATTTACGGGAGCAGATCAACGAGGGCTTCGCGGCGGGCGGCGGCGCCGCGCAGCGAGCGTAGTTGACGAGAGAGTTCGCCGCTTTCAGACGACGCCGGGCCGCCGAAGATGACGTGGACTTGGCCGGTGTCTTGGGTGGAGCCGCCGTTTTCGGCCGGGGCGGCGGCGACGAGATCACTGAATCCGTCGCGGTTGAAGTCGCCGGTGGCGACGGCCGAGCCCATGCGGTCGGCGGCTTGCGCTTCGCCGTCGATGCCGGGCGATTCTTGCGACCAGATTTGCGAGGCGATAGTGAATCCGAAGGCGCGGCCGTAGAAGACTTGGACGCCGCCGGCGCCCTTTTCGCTTGCGACGGTTTCGCCGGGGACGCCCACGGCCAGGTCGTCGAAGCCGTCGTTGTCAAAGTCGCCGGCGGCGAGAGAGGTTGCGAAGCGGTCGAACTCTTCCGGGTCGCCTAGGACGCGCGGTTGGCCCTGGTCCCAGATCTCCGAGTCGGCGGTGGTCAGTCCCCCGCCCGCGCCGAAGAGCAGGTTGAAGGCGCCGGTGCTGTTGAGTTCGCCGTCGTCTTCGCCGGGGACGCCGACGGCTAGATCGTCGAAGCCGTCGTTGTTGAAATCTCCGGCGGCGAGAGACTGGCCGAACTCGTCGTTCATCTCCACGGAGTCAGGGATTTCGCCGGAGTTCTGGGTGAAGAGCTGGCTGCCGAGGGCGTTCAATCCGTCCATGCCGCTGTAGATGACGTGGACGGCGCCGGCGCCGGTGGCGCCTTCAAAACCCTCGCGCGGGACGCCGACGGCGAGATCGGGGTAGCCGTCGTTGTCAAAATCGCCGGCGGCGAGCGAGAAGCCGAAGGCGTCCATCGCCTCGGCCGTGCCTGCGACATCCTCCGAGTCTTGATTGAAGAGTTCGTCGCGGGCGGCGCTCAAGCCGTCGAAGGTTCCGTAGAGGACGTTGACTGAACCGGCGGCAGCCTCCTCGCCGACGGACTCGATGGGTACGCCGACGGCCAGATCGCCGTAGCCGTCCATGTCGAAATCGGCGCAGGCGAGGCTGAACCCGAAGGCGTCTCCGCCCTCTTCCAGGCCTTTGACGCCGGGGCTGGCCTGACTCCAGACTTGCGTGTTGGCGCCCTCCAGCCCGGCCGGGGAGCCGTAGAAGATCTGAACGGCGCCCTCGCCGTCGTTCTCCCCGGGAATGCCGACGGCGAGATCGTCGAAGTTGTCGCCGTTGAAGTCGCAGGAGTCGAGGGAGAATCCGAACTCGTCGCCGGCTTCCGCCTCGCCGTCGACGTCGGCGGAGTCTTGGGTCCAGATCTGATCGCCCGCGGTCGAGACGCCGTCCTCGGAGCCGTAGAGGACGTTGACGGCGCCGGCGCGGTCTTCATCGTCGACGCTTTCGCGGGCGACGCCGACGGCTAGGTCGTCGAAGCCGTCGTTGTTGAAGTCGCCGGTTGCGACGGCGTTGCCGAAGAAGTCGCCCTCTTCCTCATTGCCGATGACGCCGGGCGTGCCTTGGGCGATGACTTGCGAACCGGCGGACTGGAGCTGAGCTTGAACGAGCGCGGGCGCGAGGACTAACGCAGCGAATAGGGGGAAGAATAGACGAAGCATTCGTATGGCGAGTGTAACCGATTCTTCGGCGTTCGCAGGAATCCTTCGTTACGCTTCCGCTATTTTTTGAATGTGGAACGGGCGAGCAAGTCGGCGATGGGCGTTCTAGAACTCCATCGTTTCGATGAGGGTGTTGAGGGCGGTTTGGCGTTGGTCGATTTGGGCGCGGAGGTCGACGCGCTGGTCGTTGGTGCGGACGATGTCGCCGTCGGTTGCGGCTAGGTTTTCGGCGTACTCCTGGACCTTTTGCTGCTGGCCGGGGACGGAGCGCAGGGTGGAGATGTTGTTGCGCAGACGGCTCTGGTCTTGGGTGAGCTCGTTGACGCGTTGGTCGGCGCGCTTGAGTTGCTGATTGAGATCGGCGATTTCGCGTTTGGCGTCGAGGATCTCGCCGAGCTTGGCGCGGCCGTCGGCGTCGAGCTCTTTGTTGGTGACCCAGCGGCTGAGCTGGTCGGGGTTCATGTCGGTGACGGCATGGCTTTGCGAGAAGATGCGGCGCTCGACGACGGCGAACTTCTCGAGCGCGTCGCCGTCGACCGGGACCTCAAAGCGGTAGGCCTTGGCGGTGGTTTCGGCGGCCTTCATGTCGACGAGCTTGTAGCCGGGGCGGACGGGGTGTTCGATGACGATGGTTTTTGACGAATCGTCGACGTTGCGGATGGTGAAGGTTTTGGTTTCGGTGACGGCGTTCTGGGTGGTGAGGATGCCGCGGTTGAAGCTGATTTCGCGCTGGAGTTTGGAGTCGGAGTCGAATGCGGAGGTGATGCGCGTGCCGAGGTCGACGGCGTAGCTGATGAGGCGCTTGTCGCCGGCTTTGATGGTTTCGACGAGGGCCTCGCCGGCGTAGGCGCCGGCGTCGTAGACGGTGATGGCGCCGCCGTCGAGGGTGGCGTCGGTCTGGTTTACGATCTCGGCGGCGTTCATGGGATGCTGCGAGCCTTTGGCGTCGTCGTAGATGTAGAGGCGGCGGGCTTCGACGCGCTCGCCGAAGAAGGGGAGCATGGCGGATTCGGATTTACGGATGGTGACGGGTTTCTCGATGGCGTACTCGAAGAGGTCGCCTAGTTCGGCGCGTTCGGCGGTGGCGGCGACGGTTGAATTGGCGCCCGAGGCATTGGGGGGAGTGAACCCTGGAAGCGGGGCAAACTCCATTTGATAGTTCCGACCGAGGGGCACCGGGACGTTCTGGCGATAGGCGCTCGACTTCTTCGGCGCCGGCGGCGGAGGGGCCGCTGCTGCGTATCCCGCGACGTTCGCCTCGTCGGCGGCCATCTCGGCCTCTTCGATTGCGCCGCCGTAGACGGTCGGGCGGACGGCGCGGTCTTGGGCGAGTTGGACGACGGGGCGCTGCAAGTAGCGCGGCTCATAGAGGCGCGAGATGAAGCTGACCGGCAGGCCGGAGACGAGCGACAGGCGGACGTCCTCCCAGTCTTCGCCGGAGGTGTTGTCGACGATCGCCCAGCCTTCGAGCAGCGGCTGGTCTTGCGCGTCGAAGACGAGGCGGTAGCTGGTTTTCCAGATCGGCGTGGGGACGACGTAGCTCGCGGAAACGCTGGAGGCGCCGCCGGCGGATTCGATCGTGACCGAGCGCTTTTCGGTGTTGCGCGAGCGGGAAATCACGCTCAAATAGTCGGCGAATTGGCTCTGAATCTTGGAGTCGAGGAAACGGATGGAGCGGGCGGATTGCGGATCAACCGTGAGGATGGCGCCGTCGGCGAGCAGCAAGAGCTGCTGCATCTCGCCCTGTTCTTCCGTCGGCGGGAGGCTGCGTGCGCTCAAGACCGTGCCGACGATGCGCTCGGATCCGATGACCAGCTCGACCTGGGAGCCCTTGAATTGGTCGAGGATCTCGTCGAGGGAGATGCTGCGGCCAAGGTGGAAGGGGAAGACTTCGAGGCGCTTGGAGAGCGGGTCGGAGGAGTCGTAGCGGACCGCGGAGACGCCGTCGCCGCCGGTTTGGCGGACGGTGAGGGATTTCAAGACGTCGTCCATCTCCTCGGCTTTGAATTGGAGTTCGGCCGAGTCGCCGGTCTCGACGGCTCCGGCGCGTTCGAAGTAGCCGACGCCGTGTTTGTAGAGCACGACTTTGACGACGTCGAGTTCGGCGGCGGGCAGGATGACGGCGGAGGCGATGAGCAAGGGGATAAAACGCATGAGTGGCCCTCCTGGGCGGACGAGTGCTGAGGCGATGCTAGCAGTCGCTGGCCTGCATTTCTCACCAGTCGCGGGCGAAAGCACGCGCTAGGCCTGCCATAGCGTTGTTGCGCTCGCTCGTCGTGGCAAGCCTTCGCTGGCTCGCTCCGCTCGACGTACATTAGAGTACGCCTGTGCGCGACAACCTTCGCGCGCCTCGCTCTGACAGGCCTTTCACGCACTTTCGCTCCTCGCCTGGTGAGAAATACAGGCTAGATACGGTGACGCACAAAACGTCGAAAAAGTGCAGGCGAATCCGAGCGAAATCAACGGCCGACGGCGAGGCGTTCGGCGAGCGGGACGGGCAGTCCGGCCTTGCGAATTTTCTCTTGGGCGCGCTCGACGTCGTAGGGCTGACGGCGGTACTCGACCTCCGCTTTCTCCGTGTCGTAGAGAGCGTAGGCGGCGTCGGGGACGTGATCGCGGGGCTGGCCGACGGAGCCTGGATTGACGAGAAGGGAGTCCCCGGGACGGACCTCGATAGCCGAGGGCGGGTGCTCAGCGTGGGTGGGCGAGGCCCCGTTGACCGAGCGGAGGAAGAATCCGCCCTGAACGTGGGTGTGGCCGAAGAAGACGAGGCGGCCCATCATGTGGTCGAACTGGCGGACGGCGTCCTGCATGTCGAGCAGGTACTCGTCCTCGTCGGTGACGGCGCCGTGGACCATGAGGAAGCGGTCGACCTCGCGGGGGCCCTTGGGGAGTTCGCGGAGGTACTGGCGATTCTCTTCGGTGAGTTGATCGTAGGTCCACTCGACGGCGCGCTTGGCCATGGGGTTGAAGAGGACGGGCTCTTCGAGTCCGCAGCAGGCCTTGTCATGATTGCCGCGGATGACGGCGGCGCAGTTCTCGCGGACCCAATTGGTGACGGCGTTGGGATCGGCGCCGTAGCCGACGACGTCGCCGAGGCAGACGACGGAGTCGTAGTCGCCTTCAGTCACCTTGAGCACGGCGGCCAAGGCTTCCAGGTTGGCGTGGATGTCGCTGAGAACGAGGTATCTCATCCAATCGGTCAGGCGTGGCGGAGTTTCAAGACGGAAATTTCGGGGAAGGCGCCGATGCGCATGGGAAGGTTGACGGTGCCGAGGCCGCGGCTGACGTAGAGCAAGCTCGGTCCCAGTTGGTAGGACCCGACGACGTAGGGCGTAAAAAAGCGTCCAGGGTTAACAGTCTGTTCGATGATCTCCAAAGTCACCTGGCCGCCGTGCGTATGTCCGGCGACGGTCAAGTCATAGCCTAGCTCAGCGGCCCGCGGAAATACATCGGGGTTGTGGGAGAGCAAGACGTTGAAGGCGTCGTCGCGTTTGAGGTTGGCCGCGCCTACGAGATAGGGCTCGGTGGTGCGTTGGTAGTCGACGCCGCAGAGATTCAGACAGGCGGATCCGAAATAGAGCGGTTGATTGGCCTGGCGCAAGTAGGGGAGGCCTTTGCGGGCGGCGTAGGACTCGGCTTCCGCTTCGGCTTCGGCGTAGGACTCATGGTTGCCCATGCAGGACCAGACGCCGGAGTCGGCGCGGAGGGCGGCGAGTTGGTCGATGCAGGCGTGGAGGGGATCGCCGGGTCGAGAGATGAGGTCGCCGGTGACGAGCATGACGTCGGGGCGAGTCTCGTTGGCCATGGCGACGATGCGGCCGACTTTGGCGGGCGTCATGTAGGGGCCGGAATGGAGGTCGGTGACCTGGGTGAGCGTCACGCCGTCGAGGTCGGCGGGGAGGCCAGAGACGGGCACGTCGACCTCCTGGACGCGTACGTCGTCGCGGCCGATGTAGATGCCGTAGCCGGCGACGGCGAAGGGCGCGGCGAGCGTTGCGGCGGCGCCGGTTTCGAGCAGTCGGCGTCGGCCGGGTTCGGGTTCGGCGTCCGGCGCCGGGCGGTATTGGCGATAGACGCGCCAGGCCCAGTAGAGCGAGTACGAAACGAAGACGCCGGCGACCCAGACGGCGCACAGCGGCCGCCAGAAGGCCGGTTGGCGCTCGGTCCAGCCGAAGAGCTTCACGTCGACGGCGACCATGTCCGAAAACAGGGTCATCAGGAGGGTTGTTCCGGCGACGAGGGAGGCCGGAAGGAGACCGGCTCGCTTGCGCAGGAAGACGAAGAGATGACCGGACGCGGCGAAAAGGAAGAGCACGACGGCGATGGTCGTGATCTGCAGAGACAGCGGCGTCTGAGGGGACATGAGCGAAGGCGAGCGTGCGGAGGCGGCGCCCTGTTCCTATCTTGTCGGACGCTCGGCTAGGGGGCCAGCGGCGAATCCCCGAAGGGGGTCGGAAAGTGGCCTTAGAATCGGGCGCCACGGGAGAGGCGAACGGGGCAAGCTCCGTGGTCGCTTCGACCGCAAGCTTACTCTGACGGAGGACAGGCGAGGTTGGATTGGGCGATCGCGTAGAGGCGTTTGTTGTCGGCTTGTTTAAGGGTCGCGCGCCGGGCGGCCGATAGATACAGGGAGCCGTCATGTCGCAGCAAACCCTCACCGCGCCGCCCATGAACCCGTCCTCGGCGGGGCCGCCGCCCGACAAGCCTTGGGCCATCCAGTCGCTACCGCCGTTCCCCGCCGTGGCGCTGCAGTTGATGAGCGTCTTAGACGACGAGGACGTGCCGATGAAGAAGGTCGTCGATCTATTGCGGGTCGATCCGGCGCTTTCGGCGGAGATTTTGCGTGTTTCCAATTCGGCCTATTACGGGTTGAGCCGCCAGATCGACAGCGTGTCGCATGCGGTGGTCGTACTTGGCACGCAGACGGTCAAGCGGCTGGCGATGACGGCGGCGCTGGGCAAGTTCGCCAAGAAGTTCATGCACAACGAGGGGCTGCGGACTTGCTGGGACCACAGCATCGCATGCGCCATGATCGCCGAGAAGATTGCGGAGTTGGTGCCGGCGGCGCGCGACCGTTGCTACACGGCCGGGCTGTTGCACGACGTGGGGCGTCTGGCGTTGTTGGCCTGCCATCCGAACGAGTACGGCGGCATGCTGGCGGTTGCGCGTGAAAACGATTTCGACGAGTTGGAGTGCGAGCGTCAGCTGTTTGACGCCGACCACTGCAACACGGGCGCTTATCTGGCGCACCAGTGGCAGTTGCCTGAAGATATCGCGGCGGCGATCGCTTACCACCATGACCCGTCACCGGTCGACGGATCGACGCTGGCGGTCACCTGCGCGGCTTCGTTGGCGGCTGACCACTTGGGCTATGCGGTGATCGAGCGCGAAGGTCGGCCGGACTTGGCTGCATCGCTGGCGGCGGCGCCGGTTCCGGACCTGGACAAGGCGATCGAAGAGTTCGACGGGTTCGACGAGAGGATCCAACAGGCGATCGCTTCGATCTCGCCGCGGTAGACGGACGAGGCTAGGACCCGGTACTCGAGTAGTTCTTTACGCCGCGATTCCACATGAGGATCGAAGCGGCCCAAAAGACGATCGTCACGACGGGGAGCATGAGAAACATGCCGTCGTGCTCGCTGTGGCCGAGCAGCTTGGCGGAGGGATAGAACGCAGCGAAGCCGAAGGGAACGACCCAGCTCAATAGGAACCGGATGAAGGGGTTGTAAATATCGAGCGGATAGCGGCCGAAGCTCAGCATGTTGTAGACCGGCGGGATGATTCCGACGCGGTCCTCGACCCAGAAACCGACGGCGGTGAGGATCAGGAAGACTGCGACGTAGAGAAGCATTCCGCAAGCGGCCGCGGCGGCGCCGAGCAGCCAGGCCTGCCAGCCGAAGTCGTCGCCGAGGCGGCCGGCGGCCCAGACGATGGCGATGACGCCGACGAGCGCGTCGCTCAACGCCTCAAGCCGGAACTGTTCGCTCATGACTTGTACGAGGGAATGGACAGGGCGCAGCAGGACGCGGTCGAACTTGCCTTCGACGATGTAGGTCTGGCCGAAGTAGTAGAGATTGATGCTGACCATGTTGAACAGGGCCAACGGGATCAGGCCGAAGCCGTAGAGGAAGACGATCTCTTCAAACTTCCAGCCCGCGATCTGCGGGGCGTTGCGGAACAGCAGGAAGACCAGAGCGACGCCGAAGGCGGTCGCCAGCAGGGAGGTCGCGACCGAAACGAGGAAATCCGTCTTGTAGGCGAGGCGGACCTTCGCGTACTGCACGAAGTAGAGGCCGACGAGCCGGAGATGGCGTCCCATGCCGAACCGTCATTTTACTGATTCGGCGGGGTCAGTCTCACTACAATTGAGGCTTGAGGTTCTTGAATAGGGTTTGGGCGTCCCGGCCGGCGGGCGTGTTGATTGGTCTGTGCCTTGCGGGGGGACTCCTCGCCGAGGACTGCCTGACGGTCAGGGTCACGGATCCCGACGGTCTGGCGGTGGCCGGGGCTCGCGTCACGTTAGGCGAAGCGTCGGCCGAGACCGGCGTCGACGGCGAGGCGGAGGTCTGCGGCGCGGGCACGACGGTTACCGTGTCGGCGGACGGCTTCGCTGCGTTTGAGACGATTCCGTCGGCTGGTACGAGCACGGTGGAAGCGCGGTTGACGATCGCGGGCCGGGTCGAGACGCCGGTGGTCGTGACGGGGGTAATTGACGCGCGGGCGGCGGCGGAGGTCGACCGGACGGTGGCCGTGCTGAACGTGCAGGATCCGGACGTGCCGGCTTGGTCGTTCGCGGACCTGCTGAAGCAGGATTCGTCGCTGCACTTGAGGGAGCGCGGGCCGGACGGCACACAGGCCGACCTCTCGATCCGCGGCTCCTCGTTCGATCAGGTGCAGGTGTTGATCAACGGCATGCGCGTGAGCGACGTGCAGACCGGGCATCATTCGATGGACCTGCCGCTGCCGTTGGAATCGGTGGAGCAGGTCGAAGTGCTGCACGGCGGCGGCGCGACGCTTTACGGCTCGGACGCGATCGGCGGCACGGTGAACTTCGTTACCCGGCGTCCGGAGACCTCGGAACTGCGCTTGATGGGCGGCGGGGGCCAACACGGCTGGCACCGGCAGGCGGCGAACGGCGCGGTTCGGCAAGGCGCCTGGACGCAGACGTTCGCGTTCGCCCGGGACATGTCGTCGGGATTTGCGCCGGGCCGCGATTTTCGCAATACGGCTTTTTCAACGGAGACGTTCTACGACAGCGAGATCGGGTCGACGGACGTGCTGTTCGCGATCAATGAGCGTCCGTTCGGGGCGAACGGGTTCTACGGCAATTGGGACTCTTTCGAGACGACCGGGACGAAGATGCTCTCGGCTACGCAGACGATCGGGCGCGATGCGGACAAGGGCGTGCATCGGTTGAACTTCGGGTTTCGGCGCCATGACGACGACTTCATCCTGTGTCGCTCAGGGTGCGTCTTCGGAGGTACGCAGTTTTCGCCGGCGGACAACCAAAATATCCACCAGGTCGACAGCTACCAGGGCAACTACTCCTACCAGCACCGGATCAATCGGCAAGTGCAGTTTTCGGGGGGCTTGCAGTTCCTCTCGGAGTCGATCGACTCGAACGTAGCGGGGCAGCGCTCGCGGGCGCGCGGGTCGGCGTTTACGGTTCTGGACTTGCGGCCGGTCGATCGCTGGACGCTTTCGCTGGGGTTGAGGGAAGAGGTTTGGCGGAAGTGGAGCGGACAGACGAGCCCGACGGTGGCGACCGGCTACCGGCTGGGAGCGGGCTTCAAGGTGCGCGGTCAGTTGAATCGTGCGTTCCGCATCCCGACGTATACGGACCTGTACCACCGCGATCCGGGCAACGTGGGTAATCCAAACCTGCTGCCCGAGACGGCGTGGAATTACGAGGCGGGAGCGGACTGGTTCTCGCCGTTCGGCACGCGGGTGTCCGCGACTTGGTTCCAACGGCGGGAGACGAACACGATCGACTGGGTGAAGGACGACGGGTCGCAGGTCTTCCAGGCGCGCAACTTCCAAGAGATCGACTTCAACGGGGTCGAGGTGCAGGTGCGCCAACGGCTGCGCGGCGGACATGAGGCTTGGTTCAACTACACCGGGTTGGAAGCCGATCGGCGGTTGCCGGTGAATGCGATCTCTCGGTACGTCTTCAATTTTCCGCTGAACAACATGACGCTCGGGTACCGGGGGACGCTGGTCGAACGGCTGCACCTGAAGACGCAGCTCGGGGTCTACAACCGGACGTGGCAGTCGTCGCGCGGTTTGTGGGACGTGGCGTTGAGTTGGCAGGGGAACCGGTTCAGTCCGTTTATCCAAGCGACGAACCTGACCGACACGCAGCATCAGGCGTTCCGGGGCTTACGGCAACCGGGCCGGTGGGTGCGCGGCGGGGTGCGGCTGACGGTGTTCTAACGACGGCGCTAGCCTGCATTTCTCCCCAGCCACGGGCGCAAGCACGCGCTAGGCCCGCCATAGCTTTGTTGCGCTCGTTCGTCGTGCTCGATGCAGGCTAGAAGCGTAGGAACTTCGTCCAACCGCCTCCAGCGTCTTTGTCTTGGGCGGCCGCTTCAAGCCCGGCTACGTCGACCGAGAAAGCTCGCAACGCCCGTCCCAGATGACTGCTGGGACTGATCGTGCCGCTCTTGAGGGCGGCCTCGCTTGCCGCGTCGTAGTCGTTCGGGAGGGTGCAGGCGATCGGCGCTTGGACCAGGTCTTCGATCTGTGAGCTCGGCAGCGAGTGGCGCGATCCGCCGCGATTGACGACGACGCGGACGACGTCGGAAGACAAGCCGACGTCGATCAACCTTTGCAGTCGGCGCCGCGCCAAGTGGAGCGAGGTCAGGTCGGGCGTGCAGACGACGTGAACGACGTCGCAGGAGGCCAAGATTCCGCCGCAAGCCGGATACAGAGCGGCGGGGAAATCGACGCAGACGAAGGGGTAGCGCGCGGCCGCGGCGCGTACGATCTCGCCGACGGCGTCCAGTTGGAGGTCGCCCAGCATCGGCCCGCGGTCCGGCGCCGGGAGGATGTGCGCCGAGTGCCATTCGGTGGCGAGTTGCGACCAGATGTCGTCGACCACGTCGAGGCGGGCGATCGCGTCGATGATCGTGTAGGCGGGTTTGGCGCCCATCCGGAAGGAGGTCGTGCCGCACTCGAAGTCGCTGTCGATCAGCAGCGCCGGCTGCTTCAGGTCGCGACTGATGTTGGCGGCCACGTGGAGTGCGATCGTCGACGCGCCGTCGCCCATGCGCGCGGGCATGAAGCCGGCGATCTGCCCGACGCCGCCGCGGTGGTCGCCGGTATCGGCGAAGGCGCGCTTGAGTTCGTCGGCGTCAAAAGGCGGCGCCAAAAACTCGACGGCCCCGGCGCGCATCGCGGCGCGGACGGATCCGGCGTCGAGATCCGCGGCGGCGGCGATCGGCTTGATGCCGGGAGCGAAGCCGCGCAGCGCCTCGAGGGTACGAACCCCGTCAGACGAGCCGTCGAGCCCGACCACCACCGCCCCGCTCGACGTGGCGCCGAACAAGCGAGCCAACTCGGAAGCGTCCGGGTAGTGGTCGACGAGCCGAGGCGCGGCGCCGGGCACGTGGGTCGATACCGCGTCGCTTAAGCGAGCGAGAGGTCCGGCTTCCGGCCAAATAATGACGACTTCAGACAAACAGCTGCCAGGCGAGAGACTCCGCTCCCTACCTATCTAGATCGGCCGAAACCGCAGCTTTAGTTAGCCTGGCCGCGGGCTCAACCGACGCGGACTTCCTGGGCGTCGGCGTCCCAGGAGACCGACTGCTTTTTGCGGAAGGACTCGACCGTCATCTGGCAGGCGAGCGCCGTGTTGAAGCCGATCTCCACGTCGCAGGCCAACTCCTCGCCGTGGCGGATGGCGTTGTGCAGGTTGTGGTGGTGGAGCTTCATGTCCTCGCCGCCGGTCTTGGTGTGCGTGGAGGGCTTCACTTCGTCTTCAAAGAGCCTTTCGGGGGTGATCTCAAAGCCCTCGCGCGTGAATTCGAGCGTCGCCTTGTGGCCGCGGATCATGTGCTTGATCCCGGCTTGATTGGCCATCGACGAGACGAGCATGACGGTGAGGCCTTCGGGGTACTCGATCATCGCGTTGAAGGTGTCGGGGATCTCCGCCGCAGAATCGGTGAAGACGTACTTGCCGCCGGTCGAGACGACCCGCGACGGCGCGCCGAGGCTGCAGGCGCGGATGATGCGGGCGAGGCGATGGACGAACAGGTCGGTCGCGATGCCGCCTGAGTAGTCCCAGTAGCGGCGCCAGGCGAAGAAGCGGTCGGGATCCCAATCGCGTTTGGGCGCGCTGCCGAGGAAGGCGTCCCAGTTGAGATTTTCGCCGGGACGGGCGGCCGGGTCGTGCTCGTAGGCCCAGAAGTCGCCTTTGGCGTTGCGCGAGTAATCGATCTGCGCGAGGACGACCTTTCCGAGGGCGCCGGCCTGGATGCGCTCGGCGGCGGCGGAATAGGAGTTATCGGAGAGTCCTTGGATTCCACACTGGAGGATGAGGCCGGTGTCTTTGACCTTCTTCATCACCTGCAGGCCCTCGGCGGGCGAGTAGGTGAGCGGCTTTTCGACGTAGACGTGGAGGCCGCGGTCGAGCGCGTCGAGGGTGATCTGCGCGTGGGAGTGCTCGGGGACGGAGATGGTGACGTAGTCGAGATCCTTGCGCTCGAGCAGGCGACGGTAGTCGTTGTAGGGCTTGCCGCCGGTGCGTTCGGCGGCGGCGTCGAGGCGGGGCTGGTAGAGGTCGCAGACGGCGACGATCTCGACGTTGTCTTGGTCGGCGAGTTTGCCGAGGACGCGCATGTGGCCGTTGGCGTTGCCTCCGGCGCCGATGACGCCGATGCGCAGGCGGTCGTTGGCGCCGACGACGCGCGGGGCGGCCATGGCGGTTCCGGCCGAGAGAGCGGCGCCGAGAAAGGCGCGGCGAGTGAGGTCGAAATGGTCCGGTTTTTGGGTGGCCGACATGGGGTCTATTGTAGCGAGGAGGCGGGCTTGGAAGGCTCTGATTAAGATTCGGGGCCAGGGCGCTTCCGACGGTGTCTAAAGGTACAAGGCGAGAGATGGGATCTTGGAAACAACTTGGAATTGTCGTCTACCGAGGCGTAATGTTCACCGGCTTAGGCTCCTCACTCGGCTTTACCGTCTTCGCCCTCTACCCTCTGACTCTAGGCTCCGCGCTCCAAACGATCGGAGTACCGCCGCCGGAGTGGTTCCAGTCCGACCACGTCGACATCCGAGGGGCGTTCGTGATCATGGCATGCGAGGTCTGCATCCTGGGATTGCTCTTCTTCTGGGTAGGTCGGGTAGCGGGCCGGAGATGGGGCGCACTCAGCCGCGCGCAGGCTTTCGCACTGACTAGTCCGTTGGCGCTGATCGGAGGCTATTCGCTCTTTCGCGGCTTCGTGCCTGACCTGCTGTTCCCCTATGAGTTCCACCAAGGATCGTTCTGGACGGCTCTCATCGGATGGCCTGTGTTCTGGTATCTCGCCCGCCTGGGTGGCAAACCTTCGAGCTGGCGACGCGCGGCCGGAGTCGTCGTAGCGTACAGCCTTGCGATGCTTGCGCTGCTGCTCTATCGGATCTATCAGCTCTATTCCCTCTAGTGATCCGCGGTCCTACAGGCAGTCCCGATATACGCCGCACGCGGTCAGCAACAGCAGCCAGGCATCCGAGAAGAACACGTAGGTCATGACGACGCCGATCGGGAGCAGCCCGAAGCCGTAACGGCGCATCAGGAATCCGACAGCAGGAGCCGGCCCAAGCAGGAGGAACGCCTCGATCCATGACGCGCCAGGGAGGCTGGGTCGGGCATGGAAGAACCCGATCGCAACGAGAACAACTGCGGCGTTCGCCGCGAGGGCCACGAGGCTAAGCCGGCCCAACTCACGCCAGCGCCCGGCGTCGGTCTGCTGGGGGCCGTCGCTCGTCATCCGAGTGTTAGGAACCTCCACTGAAACGAATCATACGTAGGATTCGGCGCGCAGTTCTGGTCCAAAGCGCGCGCCGACAAAAAAATACTTCGTCTCGGCTGAACCTTCCTCGCCGGTGTTCGTATGTACGGGAGACACCCCTCCTGTTGACAGACAACAGGAGGCGGCTCTAGCCTTTCCTGTAGAGAGACAACATGAAAGAAACCAAGGCCGACGTCCCTTACGGGACTCTCGATCTGCTTGTGCTCAAGACGCTCGAGACTATGGGCGAGATGCACGGGTTCGGCATCGCGCGGCGCATCGAGCAGGTCGCTGAGGATTTGATCCGGCTGAACCAGGGGTCGATCTACCCTGCCCTGCTGCGGCTCCAGCAGAAGGGATGGGTGAGGGCCTCCTGGGGCGTCTCGGAAAACGGTCGGCGGGCGAAGTACTACGCGCTGACGGCGAAGGGACGGAAGCGTCTGATCGTCGAGGTCGCCGAATGGGAGAGGGCCGCCGCGCTGGTCGCGCGCTTCCTGGGAGGCGAGGCCTGATGCCGTGGTCGCGGATCGCAGCCTTGTGGCGCAAGCGCGCCCTCGACGAAGAGCTGAGCGAAGAGCTTCGGGCACACGTCGAACTGGCCGCCGACGAGTACCGGCGCGAGGGACTGAGCGACGAGGAGGCGCTTGCGGCCGCCCGCCGCGATTTCGGCGCCGCCGAGGCGATGAAGGAAGAGTACCGAGACCAGAGAGGGATTCCGATGATCGAAACGCTGCTGCGCGACGTCCGCTACGGGCTGCGCTCGCTACGCCGCGACAAAGCCTTCGCCGCCTCCGTCCTGCTGACGATGATGGTGGCGATCGGCGCCAACACGGCCACGTTCGCCATCGTCAAGTCGGTGCTGCTCGAACCGTTGCCCGTGCCGGAGGCCGAGCGGTTGCTGATTACGTCGAACCGCTACCCGGCGGCCGGCGTACGCCCGTTCTTCAATGCGGCCTCGGGCGACTACATCGATCGCCTGGAGGCGGTGACGACTTTCGAGGAACAGGCGCTGTTCAACTTCGGGTCGAGAACGATGGAGCTCGGCGGGCGTCCCGAACGCGTCCGGTCGGCGAACGTGACGCCGTCCTTCTTCCCGCTGACGCGCGTCTCGCCCAGCATCGGTCGGGCGTTCAGCGCCGAAGAAGCCGAGCCGGGCGCGGAGCGCAAAGTCATCCTGAGCCACGGGCTTGCGCAAGAAGTCTTCGCAGAGGCCGAAGACGCGATCGGTCGCGAACTGCGGCTGGACGGCCAGAACCACACCGTCGTCGGGGTGATGCCGCGCGGGTTCTCGTTTATCCGTCCCGAAATTCGGATGTGGCTGCCCCTGGCGCTAACGGATGAGCAGAAGACGGCACACCACAACAACAACTTCTACAACGTCGGGCGGCTGCGGCCGGGCGCGACGCGCGAGCAGACGCAAGCGCAGGTCGATGCGGTGAACGCCGCGAACATGGAACGCTTCCCGGGCATGAGGGAGGCGCTCGTCAACGCCGGATTCCATTCCGTCGTCGACCCGCTCGAAGAGATGCTCGTCCGGGACGTGCGTAGCGCGCTCTATCTGCTGTGGGGCGGTGCGTTCTTCGTCTTGCTGATCGGCGCGCTGAACGTGGCCAACCTGGCGCTTGTCCGGCTGACGCTGCGCAAGAAGGAGACGGCGACGCGACTCGCGTTGGGCGCCGGAGCGGGTCAGGTCACGCGACAGTTCATCGTGGAGAACTTGCTGGTCACGTTGACGGGCGGGGTCGCCGGGCTGGGCGTCGGGGCGGGCCTGCTGGGCTTGCTCGGGCGGTACGGATTGGAGCGCATCCCGCGCGCCGACGAGATCGCGATCGACGGCTCGGTGGTGCTGGTCGCGCTGGGCCTCGCCGCCTGCACGGGGCTCATGATCGGTCTCGCGCCGCTGGCGCAGGCGTTTCGCGCGAACCTGGCGAGCGCGCTCGTGGAAGGCGGTCGCGGGGGGACCGGCGGGCGCGGTTCGTCGCGGGTTCGTCAGGGGCTGGTTTCGGCGCAGATCGGTTTCGCTTTCGTCTTGCTGATGGGCGCCGGGTTGCTGCTGAGCAGCTTCCGAGAGTTGCTCGACGTCGATCCTGGTTTCGACTCGTCCAACGTACTCAGAGCGGCGACGAACCTACCGAACACCCGCTATCCCGACGACGAAACGCGCTGGCGCTTCATCAAGACGACGCTCGAACGGCTGCGCGCGACGCCCGGCGTCGAGTCCGCCGGCCTGACCAACATCGTCCCGCTGACCGGCGCTTCGAACGACAGCGTCCTGATCGCCGAAGGCTACGAGCCATCCCCCGGCGAATCGCTCGTCTCACCCTTCTACGCCAACGTCGGGCCGGGCTACTTCGAGACGATGCGGATTGAAGTCCTGGAGGGCCGTGTTTTTGACGCGCGGGACGAGATCGACTCGCTGCCCGTCATCGTCATCGATCAAAAACTGGCCAAGCGATTCTGGGGCGACGAGAGCCCGGTCGGGCGGCGCATGTACCAACCGCGCAGCGCCAAGGCGCTCGCTCCCGATGCGGAGACGCGCTGGCTGACCGTCATCGGCGTCGTCGAGACCATCCGCCATGAAGACCTCGCCGGAAACACGAGCACGCCCGGCGCCTACTACTTCCCCTACTCGCAAAACGCCTTCGGGACGCTGAATTTCCTCGTGCGCACCGCGCAAGATCCCGCCTCCGCATCCGCTTCCGTCCGCCAAGCGATCTCGACGGGCGACCCGGAGCTGGCCGTCTTCAATGTGGAGACGATGTCGTCGCGTCGGGACCTGTCGCTTTCATCGCGGCGGATGTCGATCTTCCTGGCGACGGGTTACGCGGGCGTGGCGTTGCTGCTTTCAGCCATCGGCATCTACGGCGTGTTGGCGCACTATGTGGCGCAGCGGCGGCGCGAGATCGGGGTCCGGGTGGCGCTCGGGTCGACGCGTGCCGGAATCGTGGGCCTCGTCGCCAAGCAGGGCGTCGTGCTGGCCGGAGTCGGCTTGGCGCTCGGAGTCGTGGGCGCGATTGCGTTGCGCTCGGCGATCGAGCAGGAGCTCTACGGCGTCGGCGCGCTGGAGCCGTCGGTGATGGCGGGGGTCGCCGTGGTTCTGGCGATGGTGGTGGGGGCGGCGACGCTCTTCCCCGCCCGGCGCGCCACCGGGGTGAGTCCGGTACGTGCGCTGAACTCGCAATAGGGGCAGGCCGATACCTGAGGCTTCCACGAGGTTCGCTGCCGTCCCATCTGGTGCGTTAATGGACCCGAGGAGGTTCGTCATGAAACCGCGCACCGCAATCGCCGCCTGCATCGCCATTGGCCTGTTCCCGGCCGCCGTCGAGGGGCAGTACGGCGACTCGATCCGTGGCGCCGACGTGCTGCGCGACTACGGCTGCTTCGCTTGCCACTCCCTTCGCGGCGTAGGCGGCGACACGGCCCCGGACCTGGCTTCGCCGACCGAAGACGACCTTTCTCCGGTCGCTTTCGCCTCCCGGTTGTGGAACCACGCGCCGGAGATGTGGGCGGAGATGGAGAGGCGTGGAATGGACGTGCCCGCCCTGAGCGATCAGCAAGCGCGGGACGTGCGTGCTTTTCTCTACGCGGTCCGCTACTTCGAGCCGGCCGGCGACTACGGGCGCGGCGAGACTGTTTTCCGGCAGAAGGAGTGCTATCGCTGCCACGCGATTGTCTCGACCGACTCCGAGGGCATCGGGCCGCCGGTGGCGATGTGGCCGGCGCTGAGCGATCCGCTGCGGCTGCTGGAGATGATGTGGAACCACGGCGAAGCGATGGCGGAGGACCTGGAAGCGGCTGGACGACGTTGGCCGAAGATGACGATCGAAGACACGGCGGACCTGCTCGCCTACGCATCGAATCTGCCCGACCTGCCGCCGAGGCAAGGGCGTGTGGTGTTTGGATCCGCCGCCGCAGGGATGCGCGTCTTCGACGACCTCGGCTGCGCCCAATGCCACTCGACGGCCGGAGGCGAGAGCTTTGATCTCGTTCCGCTGACGCCGGAAGGCGAAGACGGGCATCGCTCGCTCACCGAGATGGCGGCGGCGATGTGGAACCACTACCCGATCATGCGCGAATGGTCGCAGGCGACCGGCGAGGAAGTCGCGCCTTTTGAACCCGGTCAGATGGGTCACCTGCTGTCGTACATGATGGAGGAAGGCTACCTGGAATCGCGGGGCGACGCCGATCGCGGAGAGGGGCTGTTCGACGGCAAGGGTTGCCTGCACTGCCACAGTGAAGGCGACTCGGCTCTCCCGATGAAGGACTACTCGGCGACCGATCTGGCCGCCGGAGTCTGGCGACACGGCCCCGAACTGCGCGCCGAGATGCTGCGCGGCGGAGCGACTTGGCAGAGGATCAGCGCGCAGGAGATGGCGGACATCATCGCCTTTCTTAACCAGCGCGAAGACTAGTCTTGGCTCACGCGCGCTGATTGAAACAGCCCGTTCGAGACCCACTCTTGGAACCAGCCGAAGAGGCGGGTCTCGTCGGCGCCGTCTTCGAGGCAGGCTCGCTCGATGGCCGGGCCTAACGCGCCGCCTTGGACCAGCGTCTTGAGCAGCGAGTAGGCGGCCGGGTCGAGCGCGTCCCAAAAGACTTGGTAGTCGCGGCGGTAGACCGCCACCCGGGCGGCTTCGGGTTCGTCCGGCGGGTAGGGCGCGTCGTCGCGATAGGCGGCCTTGAAGCGGTGGGCCGGATAGTCGAGTTCAAGCAGCCGCAGCGCCGGGACCGCCTCCAGGACTACTGCCGCGTAGTCCTCGGGCGGGATCGCCATGACGTCGGAAGCGGTCAGGACCGCGGACGATTCGGCGTCGAAGGCCTCGGTCACCGCCAGCTCGAACCGCGCGATGGAGTGGCGCAAGGGGTCGCGATCTCGCAGGAACTCCGGAAGGCGGTCGCCCAGCCGATTGAGCGTGTAGCTGCGCGAGGGATGGACTTGGACGTACTCGGCGACGAGCGCAGAGAACGATTCGGGGCCGAGGTAGGCCTTGAGTACGGGGTAGTCGGACGCTAGCGCCTCTTCCATGACCAGTAGGTACATGCCGCGGTAGACGCCGGCGCGTTCGCGGGCGGTCATGGTCGCGGACGGCTTAACCCACTCGTCGGGGCGCGCGGCGGCCGTCTCGTGGAGAGTCGGACGGATGATGTGGTCCTGCAACCAGTGTTGGGTAGGAACGAGCTTGGCGTCAGACGGCATGGACGGCCTCGCTGTTCGCGGTTCCCCGCCCCGTCAGCCGCGCCGGCGCGGCGGCCTGACGGTACTCGGCGGCTTTGAGGGCCTCGGCGTGCACGACGTCGAAGGGCGGAATGTCCGCGTCCCATTCGAGCAGCGTCGAGACCTCGCCGAAGCGGCCGTAGGCGTATTGGTAGAGCGCCCAGACTTCGTCGATCACGTGGTCGTTGTGCGTGTCGATGATGTGGGTTCCCTTGTTGGTGTGGCCGGCGAGGTGGTGTTGGACGACGCGATCGGCGGGGATGCCGTCGAGGTACTGCTTGGCGTCGAAACCGTGGTTGAAGGCGGAGACGTAGACGTTATTGACGTCGATCAGCAGTCCGCAATCAGCCTCTTCGGCGAGCGTCGACAGGTATTCCCATTCGGTCCACGTGTCTTGGGCGTACTCGAGGTAGCTGGAAGCGTTTTCGAGTACGATCGGCCGTTCGAGTACTTCCTGGATCTGTTTCACGCGCGCGACGACGTGAGCGAGCGATTCGTCGGTCAGCGGCAACGGGAGGAGGTCATGGACGTTGATCCCCGAGACGCCGGTCCAGCAGAGGTGGTCCGATACCCAGCGGGCGTTGGTGCGCGCGGCGAGCTTCTTGAGCTTTTGGAGGTAATCGAGGTCGAGCGGATCGGTGCTGCCGACGGACATGGACACGCCGTGAAGGACGACCGGGTAGCGTTCGGCGACCTGGTCCAGAACGTAGAGCGGCCGGCCGCCGGTGTCCATGAAGTTCTCCGACAGCGCTTCGAACCAATCGACCGGCGGTTGCTCGGCGAGGATGTGGGGAAAGTGTTTCGTACGTAGTCCGATCCCGTAGCCGAGGTCGGGCAGGTTCCAGCGGTTAGGCATGAACGGTTCTCCAGGAAAAGGACCAGGACGCCGCGCGGAAGCGACGCCCTGGTGGGACGATCGGCTGGACTACTCCGCTTTCGGCGGCACGGCGCAACCGCCCTGGCCTTTGCATTCGTTGTGGCCGGCGCATTCGTTCTTGGCGGTCTTGCAGCCGCCCTGGCCCTTGCACTCGTTTTGGCCTTTGCAGTCGTGGTGCGCGACCGTGGCGCAACCGCCTTGGCCTTTGCATTCGTTCTTGCCGGCGCAGTCGTTCTTGGCAGTCTTGCAGCCGCCCTGGCCTTTGCACTCGTTGTGCCCCTTACAGACGTGCTTTTCGTCCTTGTCGGCCGCAACGGCCGCCTTGGGAGCGAGGACGGCGCCCGCGGCCATCCCGGTGAAAGCAGCTGCCAGAGCCTTGTTGAAATCACGACGTTTCATCTCGGATTCTCTCCTTGGTGGGTTCCCTATTTCCGACGAGCCTGCGAATCGGCCCGTCGAGGGAGTAGTCCGTTGAGGAACGCCGTTCTGTTCCGTTACAAGCGGAAACTATTGCGGATCCGGCTCTTCGTCGGAGGGCGCCGCGCCTTCCGTTTTGGGCTCGGAATCGGCGTCCGGCTGCTTGCCGAGTTCGAGGATCTTCATCTCTACGACCTCGCCCGTGCGTTCGCAGATACGCATCTTGGCGCGCGTACCTGGTTGGAGCTTGATGAGCTGCCCGGCGTGCAGTTGGCGCTTGGTGTATCCGGGAATGCGGTAGCGCGTCTCGGAGGTGGTTTTGGCGACCATCAGTTGGCCTTTGTAGCGGAAGACGAGATGGCCTTCCGGGCTGATGCGCTCGAGCAGCCCTTCATTGACCGACCGCAGCGGACAGCCTTCGGGAATCCGCGGAGGAGATCCGTCGGCGCCGGGCAGAGGCATCTGGCCTTGCCCGTAGGCGGCGGGAAGGAGGAGGAAAAGGAGGCCGAATAAGAGATTTCGCATTGCGCTCGGGGAAGCCTGTGCTCTAGTTTGACGTACGCGAGAGCGGGCGACAAACGCAAGCTCTCCGCAACCTAGTACGCACAGGCTCGCGTAGAAGATACAGATGCCCGATCCTCACGTTCCACACGATCCGCGCGACCCGAATCCGGACCTAGAGCTGGTGACGGCATGGTCGACCTTCGATCCGGCCGCGCTGATGGTGGCGAAGTCGCTGCTCGACGACGCCGGAATCCCCTACGTCGTCGGCAACGAGAACTTCCTGCGCGTCAGTGGCTACGCGTCGCCGCTGTTTGGCTGGAGCCCGGCCTTCGGAGAGTTCGGCATCCAGGTGAGCGAGGAAGACGCAGAGAGGGCCGCCGAGTTGCTGGCCGAGGTCGCCGACCAACGAACGACGGACCGACTACGAGACGATTCCGCGGAATCCCCTTAGAAGATGAACAACTCTCGATCGTCGTCCGGATCGCAGATCGGCTTGACCATGACCTCGCCCGTCAGGGTGTTGCTTCGGTTGCCGCTGCCGTCGATCAAGACCACCTCGAACGTGGACATGCCGCGCTCGGCGAGGTCGGTCCGGCCGGTGCCGCCTCCGACGATGAAGCGGTTGGACGTCAAGCCCTCCACATCGGCGAAGAAGCCCGTCATGAGATAGCGGCAAGTCAGGCCGTCGGACGTCAGATCGAGCTCCACGACCGCACTCCCGTTGACCGAACCCGTCCAGCGGATATCGCCGTTGCGGTCACGCCAATCGACGCCGAGGTTGATCGCCAACCCCGAAGGCGGCGCGACCATGGTGAGGTCGAGGTTCGAGATGACCGGCGCGTCTTCCGGCAAGTCGACGACCGTCAGCGGGATCCATTGCGACCGGCCGTTCGGCGAAAGCACGGACACCATGCGCGGCGTGAGGGGAGCGTCCTCGGCGATCGTCAAGCGCCCCATGATGGCGGCGTCCGTTTGAGAGTCTTGCGCGAAGGCCAGCCCGTCGGGCGGCATGAACTCGACCGCGGTCGCTTGAGCCATTCGGCGCCCGCGAATGTCGAACTCGGGGATCACTTCGTCCCGGCGCAAGACGTCCGGCGTCACGTTGATGATGTCGGGGCGCTGCGCGGCGATCGGACCGCCGAACTGGACGAAGGGCATGTTCGCCGCGAAGCCGTCGACGCGTAGGAGGATCTCCGCGCGCGAGCGACCGCTGAGCAGTTCAGACAGCGGCCCGGCGTTGAACTGATCGAGCCCGGCGAAGGCGCCTTGGTCGCCGGCGAACAGGATCTCCGCAGGCAGGCCGCCGACCTCAACGTCGATCGTCGACAGCCCGTCGTGGCCGCGCAGACCGCCGGCGAAGCCGATCAGGAACAGTTGCTCGCCGTCCGCGGCCGGAGGAATCGGACGCGGGATCACGCGACCGGTCGGGCTGGTCATGAAGACGGGCTCGAGCGTCTGGGTTCCGTCGGCGGCGACGCGCAGGATCGACGCGGCGGCAAGTCCTTCGGGGTTGAGTTCGAAGATGCCGGGCGCGACGGCTCGGATCTCGGCGGTCGTGGTCTGCTCGCCGCCCATGCCGTCACGAAAAGCGACGGTGGCTTGGCCGAGCGCGACGCCTGCGGGCATCAGAAAGTTGACCTGTCCCGGAGAGACGAAGAAGAGCTGCGCGACGTGGTCGACGCCGGCGCTGTCGGTCACGACGACTGTCGCTCCGTCGAGTTCGGTCGGCAACGGAGTCTCCGTGGCGATCACGGTCGAGGCGGCGAGATCGACGCCGAAGGCGCTGACGATCTCGTCCGGCGCGAACGGTTGGTCGGCGGCAAATCCGGCGGCCGGCGCCAGTGCGACTTGGGCCGAGAGCGGAAGCGTAAATGCGAGTAGGAACAAGAGTGCGAAAGAAAGAATTGAGCGCATGGCGCCTATGGTCCGAAATTTTCCTAGGCGGTTCAAGTCACGCAGTCAGTGGTTGAAATGAGCCGCCTTGGACGCCACAACTTTCTGTTCCTGTAGGGGTTTCCACACCAGAGCGAGGCTGGCGCCGGGAGTGCAACCACGCAGTAACAGGAGAACCCCACGATGAAAGTCCCGACCTCGACCCGACGCTTCTTCTTCCGCCTGGCGCCCGCGGCGCTTTTGGGCGCGACGGCCCTGCCGGCGCAACGCCGCGGACGCGTCGACCCTTACGGCGACGAAGACGGCGGACGAGAAGGACGACGCGGGCCCGTGCTCGGCGTGGCGCGGATCTCCGTGTCCGACGGCGACGTCCGCATCGTCAACCCGTCCGGCGACGAAGAGCAGGCCCAGGCGGGGATGCCGTTGATGGCCGACTTCGTCCTGGCGACCAAGGAGGACGCGCGCAGCGAGGTCCAACTCGATCGCGGGAATTTCCTCAGGCTGGCGCCGTCGACCGAAGTGCGCTTTATCCAGCTTGGAAACAAGAGCTTCCATGTGGAATTGATGCGCGGGTTCGCCGAGTTGAGCCAGTTCAAGGGCGGAGAGGCGGACGTTGAGGTCGAGACCGGGCTCGGGTCGGTGGTCGCCGTCAAGCCAGGCGCGTTCGGCGTTGAATACCGGTCGGCGATCCAGATGGACGTCGTGGTGCGCGACGGGCAAGTGGACGTGCTGACCAACGACGGGACGCGGAGGGTCAAGAGCGGCGTGCTCAGCGTGCGCGGCGAGGCAGCCTTCCCGACCCTGCGGGCCGGGAAGGCCGACCCGAAGACCGATTTTGAGGTTTGGGCCAAGCGGCGCGACAAGATGCTCGACCAGGGCCGCGGACGAGGGGCGCCGTGGTTCCCGGTGTGGAGCGTCGGCTACGGACGCGGATGGCCGGGATTTTGGGGAGGCCCCGGATTCTGGGGGCCCGGTTGGGGCGCGCGATCCGTCTTCGTCGGGGTCGGCGTAGCCGGCGGCCGTCGGCGGCGGCGCTGGCGACGCTGGTAGTCGCCTTTAGTCGCCTTGGTCGGGGCCGCGCATGCCGTGCCAGCGCTTGGTGTCCTCGGCGGGCAGGCCGATTAGGTCTAGAATTCGGCGCGCGCCCTGCTGGACGATGTCGTCGGCGGTCTTGGGACGGTTGTAGAAGTCGGGCATGGGCGGGGCGATGATCGCGCCCATCTCGGACAAGGCCGCCATGGTACGCAGGTGCCCCAAGTGAAGGGGCGTCTCACGGACCATCAAGACCAGCCGACGACGCTCCTTGAGGGTCACGTCCGCCGCCCGAACCAACAGATTCGACGCCGTCCCGTAGGCGATCGAGGACATGGTATTGACCGAGCAGGGGGCGACCACCATGGCCTCGGTGAGGAAGGATCCGCTGGCGATATCGGCTCCGACGTCCTCAAGCGGCCGCCAATGGTCGGCGAGCGCCTTGACGTCCTTGAGGAGCAGGCCGGTCTCCTGAAAAAGCGTCTTCTCGGCGGCGCGAGAGACCGTCAGGTACGTCTCAACTTCGGGACGCTGCCGGAGGGCGTTTAGTAGGGCGACGCCGTAGGCGGCGCCGCTGGCGCCGCTCATGCCGACCACGATGCGCATCGGACGCGCTTGATTTCCGGAACGGGTCAATGAGCTGTGTTCTGGTATCGGAACAGGGATAAAGTTCCGGCTACCCGTCACTTCTGATTATAATCGGGGGCGCGCCCGAACATGGAAGCCGGCCTCAAGCTGAAGAACGTTCGCGAGAAGCTTGGGCTTCGATATCGCGAGGTCGAGCACGCCGCGAAACAGATCGCACAGCGTCACGGCAGCAGCGATTACCTCATCGGACTGAGTCGTCTGGCGGATATCGAGAACAAGGGAGTCGTCCCTAACCTCCACCGGCTGTATAGCTTGTGCGCAATCTACCGTCTGGATCTGCTGGAAGTAATGGGCTGGTTCGGTGTGCCCACCGAGGACGTTTGGAAGGACGGGGCGAATGTGACGCCGGCGGCGACGCACCCGCTGGCGTCGGGCGGAAAGGCGAGCGGATCCGCGCTGCTGCCGCTTCAGCTGGACCCAGGGATCGACGTCGATCAGACGACTTTTCTCAGCCGAGCGATCCGAGAATGGGGTCGCGTGCCGCTCAGTTTGCTCGAAACGTTGGATATCGACCGATACAAGTTCGGCGTAATCGGTTTTGAGGATCGCAGGATGTATCCGGTCATCCGTCCCGGCGCATTGGTCAGAATCGATGACCGAATCCGGCGGATTTCTCCCGGCGGCTGGACAAATGACTACGAGCGACCGGTCTATTTCCTGGAATTAAGGGACGGCTACGCTTGTTCTTGGTGCTCGCTGGCCGGCGACCAGTTGATCCTCCAGCCCCCCTCCGGGTCCCCGGTATCCCCAGAGATCTTGTCTATGAAACAGGTCGACGTCATAGGCCAGGTCGTGGGCGTCGCGATGCACTTGACGGGCGGCGGCGAGACGGATCCTGCTAGCGCGTCGAAGAAGAGAGCTCGTTCCGCAAAATCTCCAAAATAATTTCGAGATCGGAGGAGTAGAGGAAACGCTCGGCGTCACCCGCGGCGGCCGGGGTCAGCGTTTTGTAAGGAGACAGGGACTCCCACGCATCGAGGACCGTAGAGCGATCGTCGCCGACACTGGTGAGATAGGCGTCCAAATCGCTCTTCTGGTTCTGTAGATCGAAGTTGAGCCAGGAGGCGAACACGCGCTCGTGGCTGGTCCGGAGGACGCGATCCGCTTCATCCGCGCCGTAGAGCTGGGCCAGACCGAAGTGCTGGTAGCAGCCGGTGTTGGCGTTGCGAAGCGAGGCCAGGTAGACGAGTTTCCCAAAGACCGTCGGGATCTGCTCCAGCGTGCGTTGCCACACATCGCTCATCGCGCGACCGTCGGTCGGCGGGTTCGCGGAGGCGCTGGGAGGTACAGACATCGGCTAGAGCGATTGTAACCCCATATCGACGAAACGGGCGCCCCGACTGCAGGCCGGGGTCGCTCTAGTGAGCCGCAATACACTTACGGCCGTATTTTTCGCTATCGGAACAACGCTGGTGGTTGGGTTTTTTGGGACGAGACGTAGGGATCTAGACCGGCATTCCGGACGCGGAGGCAAATCGACCTACTGGAGCAGGGCCTTGGGCGTTCGCAGCTCTTCCGAGCTCGCGCCGAGGCCGGAAGCAATACGGCGTTCGGATGCTAGAAATTAGGCGAAAACCCCCATCCTTAACTACGGATTTCCCCTTATATTGCGAGCGTAGTCGCCCAGTGATGCAGTCCGCTGAGACCAATCGTATCGGGGCAAAGAGTCACGTCAAGTAAAGAGATCGATAGAGGAGAAATCAAATGAAACGAGCCATCATTCTGACCGCCGTTGCCGTTAAGGCGGCCGTTCTGGCGTTGGCGATTGGAGTCGTCGGTGAAACGGAGAAGGAGAAGGACGTCGACATGCTGGCTTGCGTCCCGTGCGCCCCCGTTCCTGAGTGCTGCAGCTAGGTCAGGTACAAAGAGCATACGCTGAGCCGGCGTCCGGGCGCCGCTCAGCGCGTGCTATTCTCGTCGTACGGTCGGGAGTCGACTCCGGGTGTCGCTTACATTCCTCGTCGGGAGCCTCCCGGTCTTCGCGATGGCAGTCTGGCTGGTCCGAGTGCTGCGATCGGACAACGTAGCCCGGTATCGTTGGTTTGCGCTGCTGTTGGCGACGTTCATCGCCTCGTTCGTCCTATTGGTGGTTCTCGCGCGCGCGGCCTCAATCAAGTCACATTTTTACTTTTACACTTGGCTAACTGCGGACGCCCTTCAGTGGGGTTTGTGGGTGGCCGCTTTGACCGAGGCGGCGACACGCGTCGTGGAGCGATACCGAGGCTTCACGAGGCTTGGAAACCTCATCATTCGTGCTGGACTTATCGTGTCCGCTATTAGCGTCGCGCTCTTGTGGACGCTGATGCCTAGCGAGTGGACCTCGAACCTCCGAGGGTTTTGGATCGTCGAAAGATACGTCGTTTGGGGCTCATTGACTGTAATTGCGCTTACTTTCGCAGTCTTCGCGACGTATTTTCGACTTGTCCCCGACCGCAATACCCGCGTAATATACGCAGTGTCGACGGTCATCCTGCTGGGAAACCTCGCTTCGGCGGCGGCGCTCCAGTACGGCAACGGATCTCTCATGCACTACTCGGGAATTGCACTTCACCTGATTTGCTTTTCCTGGGGCGCCTGGGCGTTCCGAGTCGAGAGCGAGGCGCTCAGTCCAGGCGGCCCGGATCTATCGGCAGGAGCGACCGCGGCAACGCGACAACTTGAATCGATGAACGAGGTCCTCACGCGTCTCCTGCGGTGATTTGGCTTAGGTGTTATGAGATGAATCCCCTTCTGATCTTGTTCGTACTGTTTGGTCTCGCCATCTTGGCGGGCATTTGGCGAGCGTGCTCTCGACCGACGGAGTCTCTTGGGGGGCATCGGCCGGGCTACCAGACCGAAGATGCGGCGCGGCAGGCGGGTGAGGCGGTCCACCGGCTTTTCTCCGATGCCGATCGGGCCATGGCCGCATCTGCCGGCGAGAAGTTCGCTCGCCGATTGAAGGCCAATCGCCGTTACGCCCTCAGGCTGTATCTGCGACAGATGCGAGGGGACTTCAGGAATGCGTCGCGGGTCGCGCGGGATGCGGCGGCGCACTCCGAGTCGCCGGACGCAGCGTTCAGAATTGTGAAGCTGACGGTAGAGTTTTACGGGTTGCAGGCGGCGCTGTACGCGCAGAACGTGCTCGGTCTACGACTCGTGGATCCGTCCGCTCTGCTGCCGCGCGTGAGCGTGCTGCGGCAGCTTTCCTAATCACAGCCAGTTGGCGGGTTCTCTGCCGCGACAACACCGGCGCAAGGTACGGCGTGAACGCGCAGCGGCTAGAAGGGCGCGTTGGCGGGCGCCTTGAATACGTCGAGCGGGAGTTCGTCGCCGATTTCGGTATTGAGCCGAATGATCTTCCCTAGGGTCATGCTCCGGACGTAGGCGAGCGCGACGGGGTCGAGATCGTTTTCGTACCAGAAGGGGTCGCCGTCGCGCAGGTTTTCAAACTGCCGCTTGATGACGGCGTGGAAGAATTCGCCGACCAGGCCGCCCGCGACCGGGTCTTCGGCCAGTCCGCCGACCCAAGGGTCGACCTTGTCGAGCGTGCCGTAGGCCTCGGCGAGGCGGTCTTGGATCTCGGGGTTCGAACTCACGGCGGCAAAGCTGGTCTTCGGGGCCAATCCCAACTGCTCTCGGGCCGTGTTGTAGTCGGGGAGTCCGTGGTCGCGGCCGCGTTGAATGTTGAGCGAAGCGAGGTCGAATCCGCCCTGACCGGGGACGCCGAAGAGGAAGTTGCGAACCGCGTTCGTGATGAAGGGATCAATCGCGCGGGCCTGTTGGGCCGCCAGTCCACGCAGGAGAGCCTCGAGGGCGCCGGGTTCCTGGAGCAGTCCGGGCCGGAAGAAGGCGTCCGCGAGGGGGAGCACGCCGGCGGGGATCGTACGGCCGTCGGCTTGGAGGCGCAGGAGACGCTCGTTGAGCATGGTGTGGCCGACGCGGAAGGCGACCGTCGAAAAGATGTTGGCGATTCCTGGATTGGTTTCGAGACGATAGCCGTCGTACGGGCTCAGGGCGTCAGGTCCGAGCAGCACCGGGAGAAACTCGCGGTAGGTGATGGCCTGCATCTCGGCGGCGACCATGGCTCGTGCGTACTGATAGATCCGCTCGCCGGACCAGGCCGGACGCGTCGCGCGGATCGTATCCGCCAGGCGATTGTGCTCTCGCACGAAGACGACGTGCATGGCGGTGAGGCCGATCTGCTCGTTGGCGCGTTCATCGCCGGCGAGGAAGAGATGGGCCGACGTGTTGCCGCCGTTTGGGAGGCCGTCCTCGTTGAACGGCAGCAGATCGCCCTCGCTGGTGCGCAGGCGGCCGGTTCCGTCGAGGGCTCGGAGGGCGCGCGCGCGGAGCGGATCGGAGCCGTACACGTTGGAGGCGTCGATGCAGGACGTGATGAAGTTCAGTTGTTGGCGCGCGCTGCCGGAAACGCCTCCGGTCGCCGGGTCGTGAGCAGAACGAAAAAGGTAGATGAGCGCTCGACCGGTCCCGGCGGGATCGAAGAACGGGTCGCCGGCGGGAACGGAGATAGGAAAGGGCTCGTGGCCCTCGCCGGTGAGATCGATGTCGTGATCGAGGAACTGGCCCCATTGCCACAGGAAGGAACTCGCGCCGACAGCGTTGGCGAGGGCTCGATCTTCTCGATTGACGACCTGGCTGACGAGCCGCGGACTCGGCCGGTCGGGACCGGCGGGCGCGGACATTCCGTCGGGGTAGGCGGGGGCCGTCCAGCGGACGAGTTGGGTGTCCGCGGCGCCCCAATGGGAGTTGGGTCCGCGCTCGGCGACGACGCCGGTGACCGAACGTGTGGGAACGGCGTCCGGCACATGCACGCGCGAGCGTACAGGGGCCTGACCGGCTAGAGGGGCGGCCGCAAAAAGCAGACCGAGACACAGGACCGGCAAGGCGCGCCGGGGGCGAACAGCAAGAACAAACACGGGCACTAGAGATCAGCGTACGGCCAATTGTAATTTCTGTAAACAGGCTGTAGCGGGGAAAGCGGCGACCGACTGTGCTCCTTCGCACAGAACGCCTCCGGCCCCGACCGCTATAGCTCGGGGGGCATGCGGTAGCGTCCGACAGCGACGATCTCGGCCGGGCCTTCGAGAACGACTTCGCCGTCCCACGCCAAACGCATCGGACCGGCGACGGTGCGGACCTCGACGGGGCTGTCGACTCGGCCGGTCAGAATCGATGCGACGGCGGCCCCGGTGGATCCGGTGCCCGAGGAGGCGGTCTCTCCGGCGCCGCGCTCCCAGAAACGGACGTCGATCGTGTTGCGATCTAAGACCTGGATGAAGGAGACGTTGGTTCGATTTTTGAAGCGAGGGTGGCGTTCGACCTCGGCTCCGAGGGCGCGCCAGTCCCAGTCGAAGTCGTCGACGAAGAAGGCGCATTGCGGGTTTCCGACATCGACGATGGCGCAGTTCCGCGGCCCGCCCGAGAGGTTGATCTCACAGTCGACGTCTTGGTCTCGATAGGAGGGGACACCCATCGACATCCGTAGGTCGAAGCGGTTCCCTTCCCGTCCGGTGGACTCGATGGATTTGACGCCTGCAACAGTGTCAATCCGAAGAGGCGCTTCCAAGCCGCGCTCGCCCAGGAGATAGGCGGCCACGCAGCGGGTGCCGTTGCCGGAGATTTCGGCCTCACTCGCGTCCGAGTTGAAGACGCGGATGCGGGCGTCGGCGGCGTCGGACGGATAGACGACCTCCAAACCATCGGCGCCGACGCCGAAGTAGCGGTCACAGATTTTTTGGGCGAGGAGGCCGAGTTCGTCCTCACGGACGCCGAGGGCGGCGATATCGGTCCACTCGACGACGAGGAAGTCGTTGCCGACGGCTTGCGCTTTGGTGAAGGGGAGCACTTTCCGACATTGTACGGAGACGCGACGACGGCGGCGGCTTCGGTCCGCGATAGACTAGCGGCGATGTCCAGCTTGACTCGCCGCGACCTTTTCCACGTCACCGCCGGGGCGGCCCTGGCGGCCGGATGCGGAAGCTCGCTGGAGGATTCCGGGCCGCGGCCGAACATTCTCTTCGTCATGACGGACGACCAGCAGCACGACGAGATGTCTTGCGCGGGTCATCCGATCTTGAAGACTCCGGCGATGGACCGGCTGGCGGAGGAGGGCGTGCGGTTTACGCATGCGACGTGCACGAACTCGCTCTGCGCGCCGAGTCGCGCGTCGGTCCTCACGGGCTGCCTGAGCCACGTCCATGGGATCCGCGGCAACTCGGAGAAGGCGGACGCCGTGGAGGAACTGGATCCTTCGCTGCCGACGTTCCCCAAGCTGCTGCAGCAAGCCGGATACAAGACCGGATTGATGGGGAAATGGCATATTCGGGAGGCTCCGACCGGGTTTGACGACTGGAAGGTCTTGCCTGGCCAGGGCGTCTACATGGATCCGGAGTTCTTGCATCAAGGCGAGGCGCGACAAGAGTCGGGACACGCGACCGACGTTGCGACCGATTTCGCGCTCGATTTCTTGCGCCGGAACAGTCAGGGAGACGCGCCATGGTGCTTGGTGTATCAGCACAAGGCGCCGCATCGTCCGTTTACGCCGGCGCCGCGCCACGCGGACCTGTGGGAGGACGTGGACTGGCCCAAACCGGCCACGTACGACGACGACTACGATACGCGGCGAATCGCGAAAGAGGCCGAGGACATGAAGTTCGAGGTGAGTTTGGCGGGCGACTACCCGGACCTGCCGAAGAACCTCAGCGCCTCCGCGAAGAAGGAGTGGATCTTCAATCGCTTCGTCAAGGATCACCACCGCGCGACGTACGGCGTGGACGAGAACCTGGGGCGGGTGCTCGACTACCTGGATTCGAGCGGCCAGGCCGAAGATACGCTCATCATCTATACGACCGACAACGGGTTCTTTCTCGGCGAACACGGTTGGTACGACAAGCGCTTTATGTATGAGCCAGCTCTGCGGATTCCGCTGCTGATGCGCTATCCGCGCAAGATCCCGGCGGGTCAGACGGAGTCTCGGTTCGCCATGAACATCGACTTTGCCCCTACGATCCTCGATTTTGCGGGCGTGGAGATCCCTGAGACGATGCAAGGGCGCAGCCTGCGACCGCTTGTGACCGGGGAAGCGGCGGAGGACTGGCGCCAGGAAGCGTACTACAGCTACTACGAGAACTCGTGGGCGTTTCGGGACATGGCGAAAGACCAGATGACCGATCCGAGCTTCCAGTTTTGGACGGCGCACCGTGTGGGGCCGAACCGGGGCATCCGAACAGAGACGCACAAGCTGATTGAGTACTACACGGAGGGACCGTACTGGGAGCTGTTCGACTTGGAGAAGGATCCAGACGAGCTCCAGAACGTTTACGACGATCCGGCGTACGCGGAGCTGCGAGCGGAACTCACGAAGAGGCTGCGATCAACTCAGGAGCTTTACGGCGATTCGTAGCCGCATTCTCCTAAAGAGAGAGAATATGGACAAATTTCAACTATTTGTTGACTAAATAAAGGGACGATGTACAGAATATCGATGGCTAGCGCCTCCGGGCGCGAGCGAATCGATGTCCTCGACAGCGTCCCAGATCAAGATCCTCGTCGTCGACGACGACCCAGGCGTGCGCCGCTACGTCCAGCAGATCCTGGAGAATTCCGGCTATAGCGTGCAGACGTGCGACAACGGAACCGAGGCGATCGAACAAACGGCCGCACTGAAGCCGACGCTGCTGGTCCTGGACCTCTCGCTCCCCGGTATCAGCGGGCTGGCGGTCTGTGAGCAGCTGCGGCATTGGTATCGGGGCTCCATCTTGGTGCTTTCGGGCAACGGCGAGGAGGGGACGATCGTGCAGGCGCTCGACCTGGGCGCCGACGACTACCTGGTGAAGCCCTTCCGGAGCAAGGAGTTGCTGGCGAGATTGAGGGCGCTTGTGCGGCGGGCGCCGGAGCAGGCCAACTCGCAAGTCGAGTTGGAGGCGGGACGGCTCACGGTAAACCTGGCGAAGCGCGAGGTGCGGGGCCCCGACGGGCTGATTCGACTCACTCGGACGGAGTTCGACATCCTGGCCTACCTGGCGCGCAACGCCGATCGAGTCGTGACTTCGGAGAGTATTTTGCGCGAGGTTTGGGGGCCGCATCACGGCGAATACGCCCAGACGCTGCGGGTCCATGTCGGCCATATTCGGAAGAAGATCGAGGATCAGCCGTCGGCGCCCAAGATGCTGCTGACCGAGCCCGGCGTCGGGTACCGGTTCAACGCCGAGCAGGAAACCGAAGGGGCCTCGACCGGGGCCTGAAGCTCTAGACGACAACTGCGATTCATCGGAGAGGCGGGGGAACGCCCGGCAAAGGCCGACCGCGTGTGATTGTTGGTATGGTGGCCGTGATGTTCGATCTCGCCAACTACTCTGAAACGGTCCACCGTTTGTTGTACGAGGCGGAAGAGGGACGACGGTTGATGCCGCTAGCTCCGAGCGGACCGCTGAGGCACCCCAGTTTGGACGAGCTGCGGGGGCTGAAGTCCGAGGCGCTGTTCGACGGCGAGCCGGTGGTCGATCCGCAGTTCGCCGATTGCGTCAAGAGCGGACTTCTCTTGTACTTCTCGGCGCTGGACGACTCCCACACGCTGTCGCAATCCATCGATACGACGTCCGGATCCTTCCTGCACGGGATCATGCACCGCCAGGAGCCGGACGCGTCCAATGCCAAGTACTGGTTCCGGCGAGTGGGTCGACACGAGCTGTTTCCGACGTTGGCGGCCGAAGCGGGACGCCTGTCGTTGCGAGACGAGGGGCTCACGAAAGCCCTTCGGGAGCGGACGGAATGGGACGCCGGATGGTTCGTCGACCTCTGCGAGCAAGCCAGACGCGACCCGAATCTTGAGCCTGATGTCCTTTTGATACAGCGCCTTGAGTGGGATCTACTCATCGATTACTGCTACCGTCGCGCGTTGGCCGGTTGAGGGTTCGAGCGTGACCGAACTCTTTCTGGGAATCGACGGCGGGCAAAGCGCGACGAAGGCCGTGATCGGCGACGGAGTGGGGCGGATCCTGGGTCGCGGAAAGGCGGGGCCCTGCAACCACGTCCAGACCGGAGACGGACGCGGGAAGCTGGAGGCGGCGGTCAAGGCGTCGGTCTCGGAGGCGTTGGCCGCGTTCAACGCCGGCTGGGAGGAGACGCGATTTCGGGCGGCCTGCTTCGGGATGAGCGGCGGTCCCGCTGACAAGCAGGCGATTCTGGAGGCCATGATCGCGGCAGACGCGGTTGAGACCACGACGGACGCCCAGACGGCGCTGCTGGGGGCGACGGGGGGCGAGCCGGGAGTGATGGTGATCGCCGGAACGGGTTCGATCGCTTTGGCGCGCGACGCGCAGGGCAGACAGGCGAGAGCCGGAGGTTGGGGGTACGCCTTTGGAGACGAGGGCGGCGCCTACGACTTGGTTCGGCAGGCGACACGGGCGGCTCTACGGATGGAGGAGGGTTGGGGACCGCAGACCGTGATGCACGCTGCGCTGCTGGAGGCGACGGGCTGCGCGACGGCGAACGACGCGATGCACGCGTTCTATACCGACGGGTGGCCGCGCAACCGGACGGCGGCGTTGGCGCCGTTGGTCACCGAAGCCGCGGAGGCGGGCGACGAGATCGCCGCCGGCATCCTAGAGACGGCGGGCGCGGAATTGGCGCGCTATGCGGCGGCGGCCCGCAATCAGCTTTTTTCGCCGATCGAGACAGCGCCGGTCGCGTATGTGGGCGGCGTGTTTCGAAGCCGGCCGGTGTTGGAATCATTCGAGCGCTCGATGCGAGTCGTGCCAGGATGCGCGGTGACGGCGCCGCGGTTTGCGCCGGACGTGGGGGCCCTGTTGGGGGCCTATCAGTTGGCGGGCGTGCAGACGGAGATCCAAGCTTGACGGTTCAAGAGCGCGAAAAGGCGGTGCGCGGGTTGAGGAGGCGATGTCCGCGGATGCGGGCCGTCATTCGGGCGGTCGGGCCTTGCGAGATGAAGGCGCAGCGGGATCGATTCGGAATGCTCGGCCGCTCGATCTTGTATCAGCAGCTCTCCGGACATGCCGCGAAGGCGATTCACGGTCGGTTGCTGGCGGCGCTTCCTGAGGGCAAGCTGACGCCGGAAGGGCTGGCGACGCTGAGCGACGCCGAATATCGAGGGGCGGGCGTTTCGGCTCAGAAGACCCGCTACCTGCGGAGTCTGGGCGAGTCGGCCCTGGAGGGAACGATTCGGCTCCAGCGCATCGGCAGACTGTCGGACGACGAGGTGATCGAGCAGCTTACTCAGGTGAAGGGCGTGGGCGTTTGGACGGCGCAGATGTTCCTGATGTTCTCGCTGGGGCGTCCGGACGTGCTGCCGTGGCTCGATTTGGGCGTGAGACAGGCGATCCAGAACCTGTTTGGGCTGGACGAGTTGCCTGACCGGGAGGCTTGCGAGTCGACGACGGAGGACTGGCGTCCCTACCGGACGGTGGCGAGCTGGTATTGTTGGCGTAGCTTGGAACTCGAAAACAAGGGAGTGTTCTTCGAATGAGTCCCGCACGCGTGGGGATCGCGGCGTTGGTCCTTGGGTTGCTGATCGGATTCGTACCGACGTATCTAGAGCTTCGCGAGAGTGGCGCACAGGTGGAGGAGCTGCTTCCGCAGGCGACGCTGTCGGACGCCCACAGCCGCATGACGCAGTTGTTGCTGGCGGCGCAGGACGAGCGTTGGGGAGACGCGCAAACGGCGGCGACGCGGGCGTTCGACGCCGTGGAGACGGCGCTGGCGACGACCAAGGATCCCGAGACCAGTCGGCGGCTGATGACCGCCTCGCAGGCCCGGGACGAGATCACGGCTGAACTCGCGACAGGGGATCGGCAGGCGACGCGGTCTATTCGCCGGATTGTTGATCTGCTCGCGAACTCGTTGGGGGATTGAGCGGAACGGTCGCGGCGGCGACGATGGCGCGCGTCCGGCGCTCTTGAACGAAGGCTACCAGGCGCAGGTTTTCGCGGCGCCAATCGGGCTCGACGGCGAAGGGGACTTCAAAGGAAGCTTCATCTTCCCCGCGGCGGACCTGGCCTACGGTTTCAAAGGTGCGTACGACGCCGACGTGCGACAAGCGGCGGCCCCGGTTCTCTCCGCGTTCGACGTCGACGGAGAGATCGTCTTCGACGACGGCGAAGCGCACCTCAGCGGGGACGTTCCTGGGCAGGTCGCTGACGGTGACTGTCGCCGTTCCGTCGGCGGCGTCGATTCGGACCTCGCCCTTCTCCTCTTGCGCAGCGGCGCGAATGACTTTCTGGATCTTCTGCGCCTGGCTCCCGATGCGCTCGACAAGGCCGTCCACTACGGCTTGCGGGGTGTAGACGCGCGCCGGCCAACGCATGGAGTACCAGTGCTGGCGCTCGCTGAACGCCTTGCTCGAGAAGGGATCGGTCCAGCCGATACGATTCCAGTAGTCGACGTGCTCGCTGAGCACGATGATCTCGACGCCTTCGACCGGTTGGATGCGATGGAGCTGCTCGAGCAATCGGTCCGCCGGCGGACAGGAGGAGCAGCCCTGGGAAGTAAACAGTTCGACGACGACGGGCGTGGCCGGTTTGTCCGCGGCGACAAGGGCGGAGGCGGCAAGAAAGAACGCTAGCAGGGCTCGCACACCCAGTATCTTCGCGCAGGTTCGCGAAGGGTTACGCAATCGATGCAACGAGAGCCGAGCGGCGCCTATTGCACGATGAAGTCGCCGAAGAGAATCTCGCGCATCTCGACGTCTTCAAAATGTTCCTGCAGCGATTCGAAGAGTTCGGCGCGGAAGGCCTCTTTGCCCTCAGGAGTTTTGAGTTCGTCGAACGCCTTGGTGGCGAGCAGCGAGAGGATGTCGTCGCGAAGGCGGGCCATCATCAGCGCGTCGGCTTGGATCTCGGCGATCTTCTCCTCCGGGGCGATGACGAGTTTGACCTGTAGGCGCGCGGCGTGATCGTCGCGTTTGTCGGCGATGTTGGTGAGAAACGGTTGGAGTTCGAGCAAGCCGGCGGGGAGCTCGACAGGCTCGACCTCGGCGGCCTCGACTTCCCCGCCCCCGAAGAGTCCGAAGTAGTAGGCAGCCCCGCCGCCGCCGGCCAAGAGGACGACGACCGCTCCGCCGATCATGATTAGCTTCTTCTTATCCATCTAGGGCGATTCCTTCTGGGCGGTGACTACTCGGCGCTCTGCTACTCGGCGCTCTGCCCGTCGACCGGCTGCGGGGTATCGGTCGAGGCGTCGGTCGCCTTCTTGAGCAACTCTTCCACGATCTCCTCGTCGCCTTCCTCCACTTCCGTGAAGATGAACTCGACGCGACGGTTGATCGCACGGTTCTCGACGGTGTCGTTAGGAGATATCGGCTCAAACGAGGCCTGACCTATAGCCCTCAAGCGCTCCGGCGGCACGCCCTTGTCGACCAAATAGCGGACGGCGTGCCCCGCACGTGCGGCCGAAAGCTCCCAGTTCGACGGGTACACGACCGTGTTGATCGGCACGTCATCGGTGTGGCCGATGATGTCGACGCCGCGATCCACTTTGATGATGTACTCGGCGAGACCGTCGAGGACTTCACGGGCGCGGACGCTGATTTCGGCGGCGCCGGAATCGAACATCAGGTCACCGCTCAGTTGGAGCACGACGCCGTGCTTGGTGATGCGCGCCTCGCCGTCTCCGCTGGCGCCGGACTCCTCAAGAACCTCCTTGAGTTGCTGTTCGAGTTCTTCCTCTGAGAGGCCCGGCGATTCGCCCTCGCCTTCGGCGCCGTCGCCTTCCTTCGCGTCGAAGGCTTGCTGTAACGTCTCGCCGGAAGCCTTGTCTGAGATGTCGAGCTCGGAGCGCAGACCGAAGGCTTCCTTGACCGATCCCATGGCCTGCTCGAACTTGACGACCTTGGTCTCGGCGAAGGAGAGAAGAAGAACGAAGAAGGTCAGCAACAACGACATCAAGTCGGCGAAGGTGACCATCCAATCGGGTGCGCCGGCTTTGGGCTCCTCGGGCGGCAGATCCATCCTAGGCCGCCTCCTCCGCCGCGCTCTCTTCCTTGGCGGCGGGTTCGCGGTCGGCCGGCGCGAGGGCGGACCGTAGTTTCTGGTCGATGGCGTTGGGGTTGTCGCCGTTGGAGAGACCCATGACGCCTTCCAGACAGATGCTCATGACGGCCATCTCTTCCTCGGCGCGGACCTTTAGCTTGTCGGCGAGGGGCAGGCAGACGACGTTAGAGATGAGGGCGCCGTAGAGCGTGGTCAACAGCGCGACCGCCATGGCCGGGCCGATCGAGGAGGGGTCGTCGAGCGAGGCCAACATCTGCACGAGGCCGATGAGGGTGCCGATCATGCCGAAGGCCGGAGCGGCCTGTCCCATTCCGTCGAGGATGGCGCGGCCGCGCGCGTGCCGTTGAGAGCGGGCGAGCATCTCCATCTCGAGGATGGCCCGCATCTCAGCAGGCTCGACGCCGTCGACGCATAGGCCGACGCCCTTGGCGAGGAAGTCGTAGGGCAACTCGACGCTTTCGAGGGCGAGCATGCCTTCCTTGCGGGCTTTGCGCGAGAGGTCGCCGATCTGACCGATCAGCGGTTCGGCGTCGGGCAGCTTTACGCTGAAAGCCTTGCCGACAACCTTGGCCATGCCGAGCACGGCCTTGAGGGGGTTCTTGATGAGGCTGGCGCCGATGGTGCCGCCGACCACGATCATCATCGAAGCAGGGTCGATGAACATGATCGGCGAGCCGCCCAAGACGACGGCCACCATGATGAGCGCCCACGATAGTACGAGGCCGATTACTGTTGCCAGATCCATAGTTCGCGCTGTGGGACGGGAGCCCTCCCTCTGGGCTCTCATCGACCACGCAAGGCGCGAACCTTACGAAGAGCTACTCGCCGATCACGCTTTCGTACTCGGGGAAGTAGCGAGCGATGACGGGCAGCTCGAAGCTGCGCAGGATACTGGTGTTGGGTTCGCGTTCAAGCAGAAACTCAAACGAGCGACGAACGAGTTCGGACGGCTCGACGTCGGGGGCGATGCGAGCCGCGTAGGCAGGGTCCACGCGGACCTGATGGACGGTGCGTGAAGCGGCTTCGACGACGACTTCAAAGACGTTCTCGCCGGTGTCGGCGACTCGAATCTCAGACATCAGCGGCTATGGTACCGTGAGCGTCGATGGTACGTTTTCTCGCTCTACTCGGCGCTTGCGCGCTGGCGGTTTCAGCCCAAGACATGTCGGTAGAGGAGTGGGAGCCGCGCTCGACGCTGGTGGTTCCCGAACACCTGATCGAGCGAGCGAAGTTTCCCGTCATCGACGTCCATTCGCACCATCGTTCGTCGACTTCGGCTGAACGCCTGGCAGGCATTTTGAAGGACATGGACCGGCTGAACTTGGGGCTGCTGGTGAACCTTTCCGGCGGCGCCGGACCGCGCCTGCGAGCTTCGGTGGATCGCTTTCGGAAGGGGCCGCACGCCGGTCGATTCGCGGTGTTCGCCAATCTGAATTTTTCAGGTATTGACGCCCCCGATTGGGGCGAAAAGGCGGCTAGACAACTGGCCGACGACGTGGAGTACGGAGCGCAAGGTCTGAAGTTCTTCAAGAACTTCGGCATGTCGGTTCGCTACTCGAACGGGGAGCGGGTGAAGGTCGACGATCCCAAGCTCGATCCGGTCTTCAGAGTCTGTGCGGAGAAAGGAATCCCGGTGCTGATTCATGTGGCCGAGCCGGCGATGTTCTTCGAACCGCACGACAAGTACAACGAGCGGTGGCTGGAGCTGAAACTGCGGCCGAACCGCAAGCGTCCGCCGAGCCCGAGCTTTGAAGAATTGATGGCCGAGCGCGACCGGCTGGTGGCGCGCCATCCGAAGGTGAACTTCATCCTGGCTCACCTGGGTTGGTACGGAAACGACTTGGCCCGGCTGGGCAAGTTGTTCGACGAGAACCCGAACGCCTACGTCGACGTCGCCGCCGTGCTCTACGAGTTGGGTCGGGTGCCGATCTCAGGCCGCGAGTTCCTCATCAAGTACGGGGACCGGGTGCTGTTCGGAAAGGACTCTTGGGCTCCGAGCGAGTTTCCCTACTACTGGCGAGTCTTTGAGACGCGCGACGAGTACTTCCCCTACTACCGGAAGTATCACGCGCACTGGAACCTCTACGGCCTGGACTTGCCTGACGACGTGCTCAAGAAGATTTACTACCAGAATGCGCTGAAGCTGATCCCGGGCATCGACGCTTCGCGCTTCCCGCAGTAAACGATGCGACACGCCGCCCTTCTTCTGCTGCTGGCTCCGCTCGCCCCCGCCGAGGCCGATGCGGCGGCGCCTGAGAAGCGCTTTGGCGGCGCGACGCACTACACGCTCGACTTGGCCGAATCAGCCGCGGGCCGACTGGGCGTGACGGTGGAGACCGACTGCCCCGGCGCAGCGTGCACGCTGCACATGCCGGCTTGGAGCGCGACGTATCAGATCCGAGATTTCTCGCGATTCGTGCAAGGGTTGGAAGCGCGGGACGGCGACGGAGAGCCGTTGCCCGTGACCCGAACGGCGCCGAACGATTGGCGAGTGAAGGCGCCGAACGCGGACCGGATTCGGGTGACGTACCAAGTGCGCGCGGACCGGCCGAGTCCATTTGGCGCGTATGCGGACGCAAATCAAGTGACGCTCAACCTAGCGCAAGCATTGATCTATCGCGAGGCCCCCGAGGACCCTTCCTGTACGTTGGGGTTCACGTCCGTGCCCGAGGGATTTCGGCAGGCGTTGGCGCTAGACGAAGCGGGCGGACGGTATGCGGCGCCGACCTACGAGCGATTGGTGGACACGCCGGTTCATCTTTCGCGCTTCGAGGAGCGGCGCTTCGAGGTCGCCGGAAAGCCGGTGCGCGTGGTCGCATTCGGTCGAACGCGACGCTTCAACGTCGACCTGCTCGCGTCGACCGCGGAGCGGCTTTTCGGGGCGGCCTGGAGGCTGATGGGCCCCCCGCCGTTTGAGCGCTACACGCTGGTTTACGTATTTGCCGACGAGAACGGCGGCGGGATGGAGTATCGCGACGGCGCGCTGATCTTTGGTCCGGCTGACTGCGGGTCTTGCGGGATGGCTTCGTTGACGGCGCATGAGATCTTCCACCTGTGGAACGTGAAGCGTATTCGTCCGGCGTCGATGGAGCCGATCGACTTTTCTCGCGAGAATCCTAGTCCTTCTCTTTGGTTCGCCGAGGGCGTCACGTCGGCGTACTCCCGTTACCTTCAGCGCATGAGCGGACTGACGACGTCGGATCAACTGCTCGAGGAGTTCAGCGAATTGGTCGGCGAGTACATGACGCGTCCGGCGCGACTGACGCAGTCGGCCGAAGAAGCGGGCGTGGAAGCGTGGCTCGAGCGGTATCCGGACTACTCGCGCGCGGACCGCAGCGTCTCGTACTACATGCGCGGCGAATTGATCGGGCATCTGCTGGACTTCACGTTGCGGGCCAGGACGGAGAATCGGCGTTCGCTGGACGACCTATTACGCCTGCTGGACGAGCGTTACGGCCAGACGGGGTTGCCCTACGAAGACACGGACGCGCTCGAACAAGCGGCGGCTGAGATTGCCGGCGGGTCGATGCGAGAGGAGTTCCAAGAGCTTGTGCAAACGCCGGCGGCGATCGACTGGGACCGTTATCTCGGATATGCCGGACTTCGAATGGAGCGGCTGACGATCGATCGAGTCGACGCCGGGATGACGCTGGCCGGGCCGCCGGGAAAGGGCGTCCTGGTGGCGGCGGTGAGACCGGGCGGGGCCGCGGAGGCGGCGGGATTTCGACCCGGGGATCGGCTGCTCAGGATCGATCGCAAACGGGCCGTAAGCGGGCCGTCGGACGCCGCGCGACGCATCGAACGCGGCGCGGGGCGCGACGTAGAGGTCAAGATCGAGCGAGCGGGGATTGAGATGGTGCTGAACATCGCGCCGCCGGTCGTCAGTTCGACGAGCTATCGCGTGGTTCGGGACTCGGGAGCGGAGGAAGCGGCCCGGCTGGTACGGCGAGGCTGGCTGGAGCGCTGGACGGCGCCGGGATCGCGACCGAACTAGCCCTGCTCGGGCGAATCAGACACGTAGAATTCGACGTGTAGGCGCACCGGGCCGACGAGGCGCAGCCGGTGGGGCGACTCGGGCTCGATGACGTGTTCGGCGGGAGCCGTCAGCGTTCGGCTGGCGTCGCTAGTCAGGTCTTCGAATTCGACTTGTCCCTCGGCAACCCTGAGCAGTCCCCACCGGCCGGGCGGGAGTGCGTGGCGGCTTTGTAGGCTCGCGGGGAGCGAGTTCTCGTCGAATGCGGGCGTGCAGCCCTCACGGCGTAGGCCTTGCGGCAACGAATCCATAAATAGGTATTCTACATACCTATTTTAAGTCTGTGGCGGAGATTCGTTCCACGTCGGCGGCGGGAACCCAGGCGGTGCGCGCGTCGGGAAGCGCGATCTGAGTCCAAGCCGGACGCTCGGCGAGGATCTCGACCTCGGCCCCGGCGTGCAGCGGATCGGTAAAGGCCTCTTCATATCCGACTCCGTCGCCGCGGCGGGCCGTGGATTGAGCGGCGACGATCACAGCGGAGGCGTCGGCCGACTGCTCGGCGATCTCCACGATGAGCGAGGCGCCCAGCAGGATCGAGGCGGCGGCGAGCGCTCCGACCTCCGGACCGAACCAAGGCTTGGTGAGCAAACGGCGGCGGATGAGAGCCGCCCAGAGCAGCGCCCAGACGACTGCGAAGCCGACCAGGCGCGCCGCGGAGGAGACGTCATAGTGCCAGAAGGCCAGGGTTTGGAGGACGCGGGCGCCGGTCGAACGTTCGAAACGATCGAGACGGCGAGAACGCACGTAGCTGAGACTCTGTTGGAGGTCGGGATCGCCAGGCAGAAGGCGCTCGGCGCGGCGGTAGTGAAGGATCGCGCGTCCGAGGTCGCTCATGCGGAAATAGGCGTTGGCTAGGTTGTAGTGCACGCGGCCGTTGCGAATCCCGCCCTCTTGGATCAGGCGCTCGTAGCGAAGGGCTGCCGCCTGGTAGAGGGAGAAGGCGGCGTTGGCGTCCCGCTCGCGCAGTTCGTTAGCTTGGCGGAAACGGTCGTTGGCCTCAGCGAAGATCTTCTCAGCCTGGTCGGGGGCGAGCGTGGCCTGGGCCGCGGGCAGGACCAGAAGGAGGAGGACGAGCATTCTGCGGCAAGTCGTCAACGGAGGACCTCCTCGACGCCCGCGATGGCGGCGCGGGCGCGACGAGCGAGCTCGCCTCGGTTGGCCGAGGCGCCGCCGCCGAAGCGGGCGGCCTCGCAAGACTCAAAAACGAAGCGGAGGTCCTGCAGCGCGTCGCCCCGGACTCCTTGTCCCGCGAGGACGGAACCGACGTCGGAGTACGTCAAGGCGGCGGCAGGTCGTTCGAGGAGAGCCCCTAGATAGCCCTGCAGCGCCGACAGCAGACGCGCCTCGTAGCCCTCGCCCGCGGATTCGACGGCCGCCAAGAGATCCTTGCGAGCGCGGACGGCTTGCCGCGAACCGCTCGTACCTCGGCGAGCCGTCGCCGTCCATGCCAACAGGCCGAAGAAGACGCCGGGCGGGGCGGCGAGCAGGAGGACCCAGAGCGGCGACGCGACTCTCTCTAGCAGTCCGGCCGGTTGAGGCTCCAGGGCGTCGGAGTCGAGGTACTGGTGGGCGATCCCTTCCCGACGGGCGCCGATCTCGTTGGCGACGACGACGGATTCTCCCGCGCCTTCCGCGTCGGCCGCGGTGACGATGCGGGCGCCGCGTACGGTCAACGGGATGGGATCGGAGGAGGTGGTCTGATAGCGCCCGGTTGCCGGGTTGAAAAAGTTGAGTTCGAGCGCGGGAATCTCCGTCACGGCGGAAGAGCGCGCGCGGACGGTCTGGGTGAATACCTTCTCGGCGCCGCGGACTTGGCCTGCCGCTTGCGCATCCGGAACCTGGAAGCCGGATGCGAGCGCGGACTGCTGCGAGAGCGGCGGGAGGCGGACGTAGTCGAGGAACTTCGGCCCGGAGATCCGAGCCGTCAAGGTGATCGGATCGCCGACGCTCACCTCGGTCGGCGAGGCTTCGACGGAGAACTCGAACTCGCCGATCAGTCCTGAGAACGGCTCCGGGCGTCCGGCTTGGGGCAGCGGGAGCACCTCCAACGTTGGAGAGTTGGAGGGAATGGACATCGGCTCGTAGGTTTGCCGCCCGCCGAAGAATCCGTCGCCGAAGCCGAAACCCTCGAAGAGGCTGCGAGAGCGCCGGCGGCTGCGGGTCAGCGCTCGGAACGACGCGACCGAAGGTTCGAGGCGCAGTTCGCCGGGCTTGCGAGCGGCGAGAACCTTCTCGAACGAGACCGTCAAGTACTCGACGTTGTCAATCGCTCCGCGGCCCTTGCGAGCGGTGACCTGACCGTCGTTGAGCGCGAGATCGACGTAGTCGGACTGACGAGACGGATCGATCCGGACGCGGGGATCGAGCACGTTGACGTCGGGGTCCTCTAAGACCGGCATACGGAGCCGAAACCCGTCGACGTTGCGGCCGATGTACCAGGTGGTGGTGAGCACGACGGGCTGGCCGACGTAGACCTGCTTCTCCGAGAGGCGCATGCGGAGCTTGAAGTCTTCGCTCTCGGCCGGAGGACGAACGACGACCTTCACGGGATCGGTGGTGGTTTGCCGATCGCCGTCGCCCACGCGGAATGAGGGAATCGTCAGCGTCCCTTGACGCTTGGGCGTCAGTTGGTAGCGCAGCACGTAGCCGCGACGAACGACGCGCGTCATCTGTCCGTTGACGATGGTGAGTTGCTGACTGTTCTGGGCGCCGCCGCCGCCGTCGGTGACTTCAAAGTCCTGGCGCAGTTGGGTCAGGTCGACGGGTTGGGGCGTATCGGTCCCCTCGATCCGTAGGGAAAGGACGAAGGGTTGCCCGATATAGACGCTCTGACTCTCGACAAGTGCAACGGCCCGAAGCGGCTGCTGGGACGAGGCAGGTCGGGCGGCCCCAAGGGCGACCAACAAGCAGGCGACGGCGATGGGGCGATTGATCACCAGTCTTTCTCGACCTTTCTGCTTGTGCCGAGCATCTGCAAGCGGCGCTGCTTCCGTTCAAGGCGCTCACGGTTGAGGATATCCTCGGGCGTCGTCTCAAGCGCCTGCGCTCGGGGGGCCGGTTGCTCACGGCCGGGCCGATCCGACGGACGGCCCTCGGCGTTTTGCGGAGGTTGTTGATCGGGGGATTCTTGCGGATCGCCCTCCAGCGCGTCTAGAGCCTGTTGGAGACTTTCCTCGGCGGCCTGTTGCGAGGCCTGAGCTTGCTCCATTTGATTTTGCCCGAGTTGCTCAGCGGCCTGCTGCTGCTGCTCAGCCGCCTGTTCGAGTTGTTCCCGGGCCTGCTCTCGTTGCTGTTGCTGCTCGGGAGAGGTTTGCCCTTGATCCTTCATCTGCTCGGAGAGGTCGCGGGACTGCTGTTCGAGCTTCTGCTGATCCTGGGCCAACTGTTCGGACTTCTCTTCAGACGGTTGCTCGCGGTCTTGGCGCTCAGCTTCTTGGTCGCTGCGGTCGCTGAGGTTCTTCTGCTGCTCGAGCTGGTCGCGCAGTTTGTCGGCCATATCTTGATCGGACTGGCCTTGCCCGCTTTGCGGCTGCTGCCTCATCTGCTCGAGGACTTGGCGCAGCAGCGCCTTCGCGGTTTCCAGATTCTGGCCGGCTTCGACGAGTTCCGGCTGTTGCCGGAGGGCGGCGCGGTAGCCTCCGATGGCCTGACGGAGGGACTCGATCGCGGACTTCGGATCCCCCTGCCGTTGACTCTCGGCCTGGCGGACGAGCGCGTTGCCGAGGTTGTAGTCGGCGGCGGCGGCGAGCGCGTCATCGCCGCTCTCTCGGGCCTTGGCGGCCGCATCGCTGAAGGCTGTGACGGCGCCGGAGTGGTCGTCCTTGCGGTAGAGCGCCGCGCCGCGGTTGAAGGCGGCGTGAGGAGAATCGGGGTCCGCGGCGGCAGCTTCGGCGTAGGCCGCCAGAGCCTCGTCGTACTGACTGCGTTCGTAGGCGGCGTTGCCCTCGCCGACGAGCGAACGCACGGAGGCGGCTTGCGCCGAGAGCGTAAACGCCAGAACCAAGAGGAGCCGCATCATGAAGCGCGCTCCCGGACGATCATCTCCCCGCAGAGCAAGAAGAAGCCCAGCGCGAGGAAGATCTGAAACTTTTCTTGGTAGCGCTGGATGGTCTGCACGTCGATGTCGCGACGGGCGGCGCTAAGTATGAGTTGGCGATAGACGTCGCCGAAATCGATGGCGCCGGTGGCGACGTTGAGGTAGCGGCCGCCCGGGGTTTCGGCCGCCATACGTCGAAGCGTATCGGCGTCGAGGCGGGACCAGACTTCGTCTCCGTTGTAAGTCAGGAAGACGGTCTCGCCGCGCGCGTTGGACATGGGAATGCGGCGTCCTACGTTCTCGTCGCCGAGACCGATGGCGATCAGACGGACGCCCGCCGCGCCGAGGTCGCGTGCAGCCTCCAGGGGGAAGCTGTCGTGGTCTTCGCCGTCGGTGATCAGAACGACGTCACGATACTCGGTTTGGTCGCCGTCGAGTACTTCGGAGAGCGTCTTACGGAGCGCGTCCCCGATCATGGTGCCGCCGAGCGGAACGCTGTCGGGCGACAGATCCTCGAGCGCCATGCGAAAGAACCCGTAATCGGAGGTGAGCGGACACTTGACGGAGGCGGCGCCGGCAAAGGCGACCAGTCCGACCCGGTCGCCCGAGAGCTTGCCGATTGCGTCGGTAATCGCGAGCTTGGCCCGTTCGAGACGGTTAGGCGCTAGATCCTCGGCGAGCATGCTCCGTGAGACGTCCAGTACGAAGACGACGTCCCGGCCTCGTCGAAAAATTTGTTCGTCGACGGGATTCCAGGCCGGACGGGCGAGGGCCACGATGACGGCGGCGAGACCGGCGAGAACCATCGCCTCTTTTCCGCGGCGGCGCAATCGACTGATCGGGGGCCGCAGGCGGGCCAGGGTGGGCGAATCGGCGAAGGCGCGCAGGGCTTTCTGGCGGTTGACGGCAGCCCAGTAGAAGAGTGCAACGAGCGGAATGAGGCCCCAGAGCAGGTGGAGCATCTCGACTCGGTAGAGACGGACGTCATTCAAACCGAGGTTCACGGCAGCGTCCTCAGCCAGGTTGAACGGAGTGCGACGTCGAGGCAGATCAGCAGAAGAGCCGAGAGCGCGAAGGGGCCGAAAAGCTCTCGGTAGTCGAGGTAGCGAACGGCCTCGATCTCGCTCTTCTCAAGCTGGTCGATCTCACGATAAACGTCGAGGAGCGAGTCGGCGTCGCCGGCTAAGCGGTAGATTCCTCCGGTCTCTTCGGCGAGCTTCTCAAGGTCTTGGTCGTCGACGCCCGGTTGCTTCGGAATCGGGACTACGCCGAACATGGTGCGCATGTTGCGGTCTTCGCCGACGCCGATGGCGTAGACTTTGACCCCCCATTCCTTGGCCAGCCGGGCAGCCTCGGCGACGGAACGGTCGCCGGCGTTGTTCTCTCCGTCGGTGAGCAAAATGATGATCTTGCTCTTGATCTCGTAGTCGGGGCGCTCGCCGGTCTTGCGCTCGAGCGTCTCTTCGGCTTTGCGCAGGCGGGCCGCCGCGAGAGCGACGGCATCGCCGATGGCGGTGCCGTCCTCGGGGCGCTGGTCGACGAGCTTGGCGGTGCGGATGAGTTCGCCGAGCGTACCGTGCGCGAGCGTCAACGGACAGATGGTGTCGGGATAACGCGCGAAGGTGATCATCCCGATGAGGTCGTTGGGGCGACCGGGCAGTTCGCCCGCGCCGTCGACGAAGTCCTCAAAGACGCGCTTGACGACCTGCAAACGATTCGAGCGGAGGCCGTGCCAGCGCATCTCGGCGCCCATGCTGGAGGACCGGTCGACGACCATCTCGATGGCGACGCCTCGGCTGAGATCGCGGACCTTCTCAGTCCCCATCTGCGGGCGAGCGAGGGCGACGACGAGCAGTACGAGAGCAAAGGCCCGGAGCAGGGTCGGCAACGACGTGAGCGTCTGGCGAAGAGTCGGACGAACTTGTCCAGCGACAGCGAGCGAGGAGAAACGCAGGGCGGCGTCGCGAAACAGCGCACGTCGACGCCAGGCCGCGAGCGCGACCAGCGGCAAAAGGACGAACATCCACGGCGACTCGAAACGCAGCACGTTCGATCTTCTATTCTACGAGCCCGCCGACGGTTCTGGAGGCGGCGGAGCGGTCTCGCGGATGAAGCGGCGGCAGACCTCGGCGCTCTCTTCGGCCTGTTCAGGCGCGGGTTCCAGCTCGGCGAACTTCACTAGGTCGGCGTGCTCGAGAAACATCTTCAACAGCGCCTGATGCGTGGGACCAAGGGCGTCGCCCGAGCGGAGCTCGACGAGAAACTCCTCGGTCGTGCGCTCGGGAGCTCGGATGCCGTAGCGATCCTCGACGTAGCGACGCAGGATGTTCGAGAGGAGGCCATAGAAGAGTTTGTGTTCGCCCTTTTCGGGGAGCCGATCGGCTACCAGGCGGTCGATGGCCTGGAGCGCAGCGACGTGGGGCGGCGGAAGCGCGGCCTCGGGCTCGGGCGAGTCGGCTTGGCGGCCTTGACGCCAACGGTAGAAGGCGTAACCCAGAGCGGCCGCGGCGAGGGCGCCGAGCGCCCACCACCACCAAGGAATCGGCGCCTCGACGGGTCCGCGGATGTCGACCAGTTCAGTCGGTTCCTCGGCGTCGCTGTAGACGGCCTCGACCGTGACGGAGACCGGTTCGGTCGAGAGCGCCTGGACGTCGTCCGGAGAGTCAGGCGGAGAGTACTCGACTTGGATCGGCGGAATCTCGATCTCCACTGGGCCGAGGGGTTCTAGTTCATAGCGGTGGACGACGGCGATCCGACCGCCATCGAGCAGGCGCGGCGGGTCGGTACGGCTGTCGTTCGCGAGCCATTCTCCTGCCGGAAGGATTTCGTCCGGGAAGCGCGCCTGGTGCGATTCAGGGACTTGGATTTCGAGTTCGACGACGACCGGATTGGTGACGGGCGTCGGGTTGCGTGAGATGCGCAGCAGGAGTTCCGCGTCCCCCGACCGGCTGCTCTGCTCGATCGCGGGCGGAGGCGGCTCGGGCGCGGAGCCGCCGCAGGCGACCGTCGTCGCGGCCAGGACGGCGGCGACTGCGAGTCTCACAAGCGGGCCTCGCGGCGCTTGAAGAAGACCATCAGGTCACGAACGTAGTCGTCGTTGGGGGACACCTCGATCTCGTCCACGCCGGTCGCCCGGAAGAGGTCGCGGCGATCCTCGCGGCGACGGTCGGCGATCTCCGCGTACTTGGCACGGCTCCGCGGGTTGGAGGAGTCAAAGGTGATGCGCCGACCGGTTTCGGCGTCCTCCAGTTCAATCAGGCCGACCGGAGGCAGTTCGCGCTCGCGGGGATCGGTCACCGAGAGGGCGACGAGGTCGTGACGTCGTGCGACGACGCGCAAGGGCTTGTCGTAGTCGTCGTCCAAGAAGTCGGAGATCAGGAAGACGATGGAGCGACGGTGCGCGACGCGGCCGAGGTAGTCGAGGGCGAGACCGACGTCGGTTCCCTTCCCTTCCGGCTCGGCGCGGAGCAGTTCGCCGACTAGGCGTAGGACGTGGGACGAGCCTTTCTTGGGCGGTATGAACTTCTCGATACGGTCGCTGAACAGGAGCAGGCCGACCTTGTCGTTGTTCTTGATGGCGGAGAAGGCCAGGAGGGCGGAGAGTTCGGCTGCCGTTTCGTTCTTAAAGCGCTTGCCGGTGCCGAAGGCGCCCGACGCGGAGAGATCGACGGCGAGCAGAACGGTCAGTTCGCGTTCTTCCACGAAACGCTTGACGAAGGGGCGTCCCATGCGTGCCGTGACGTTCCAATCGATGGTGCGGATCTCGTCGCCGGGCGCGTACTCGCGGACCTCGTCGAACTCCATGCCGCGCCCCTTGAAGACGGAATGGTACTCGCCGGCGAGCACGTCGTTGACGGCGCGAGACGTGGTGATTTCAATGAGCCGAATTCGCTTGGCGAGATCGGGCGAGATCATGGCACTTCAACCGCGTCGAGGACCTGGCGGATGAGATCCTCGGACGATTTTTCCTCCGCCTCGGCCTCATAGGTGACGATTAGGCGGTGGCGAAGCACATCCATCGCGACGAGTTTGACGTCTTGCGGAGTGACGTATCCTCGCCCGGCGATCAGGGCGTGGGCCTTGGCGGAGAGGGCGAGAAAGATGGTCGCGCGGGGCGAGGCGCCGTAGCGGATCAGATCGGCGATGGGAAGCTTGTAGGCCGCCGGGTTCCGGGTCGCTTCGACGAGGTTGACGATGTATTCCTCGACCTTGGGATCGACGTAGATCTCATCCGCCAGGCGCCTCAGGCGGACGATGTCGTCAGGCTCAACTAGAGGATCGACCTTCAAGTCCGGGGTGGACTTCGCCATACGGCGAAGGATCTCCAGTTCCTCGTCTCGCGTCGGATACTCGACCTTCGCCTTGAGCATGAAGCGGTCGACCTGAGCCTCAGGGAGCGGATAGGTCCCTTCCTGGTCGATGGGGTTCTGGGTGGCGAGCACCATGAACGGATCAGGAAGCGGATAGGTCTGGTCGCCGATTGTGACCTGACGTTCCTGCATGGCCTCCAACAGGGCGCTTTGGACTTTGGCGGGAGCGCGATTGATCTCGTCGGCGAGGATGATGTTGGCGAAGATGGGCCCTTTCTTGGTGGAGAACTCGCCGTCTTTGGGACTGTAGATGAGCGTGCCGACGAGGTCGGCGGGGAGTAGGTCGGGCGTGAACTGAATGCGCTGAAAGGTCGCGTGGATGGCGCCGGCAAGCGTCGTCACGGAAAGAGTCTTGGCCAGTCCTGGAACGCCCTCGATCAGCACGTGCTGGTTGGCGAGAAGGGCGAGCAGCAGACGGTCAACGAGATCGCTCTGACCGACGATGACGCTGCCGATCTCTTCGCGGATGCGGCCGAGGAGAGCGGCTTCCGCGGCGACTTTTTGATTGATCTCTTGGACGTCGGTCGACACTCGTGGCTCCACAGTTTAGGCGCAGACTTTCTAGCTTACTCGCCGGTCGATACGCGTGCCAGAATGGGCTGATGTTTCGGCCTCTCTCGTTCGCTTGTGTCGCCATTCCCGCGCTGTTCGCCGCGTCGCTCTTCGGCGGCACGCCGCTGGACGACTACGTAGCCAAGCCGGACGACGCTTATCGTCATGAACCGGTTCGGAAGATCGCGGGGAAGGGGTTCACGGCGCACGTACATGAACTGGTTTCCCAGCGCTGGACGACGCCGACGGCGGCGGATCGCGAGTTGTGGACGCACTGGCTGATCCTGTACGTGCCGGACGAGGCCGAGGGGTCGACCGGGCTGCTGTTCATCAACGGCGGCTCGAACGGTCGCAAGGCCCCGGAGAAGGCCGACGAGACGTTCGCCAAGATGGCGGTCGCGACTAAGACGGTCGTGGTCGACCTGAAGATGGTTCCCAATCAGCCGCTGTCGTATCCGGACGACGAGTTCGGGCCGCGTAAGGAAGACGAGCTGATCTCTTACAACTGGCGGCAGTATCTCGACGGCGGGGATCCGCAATGGCTGACGCGTCTGCCGATGACGAAGTCGGCGGTACGGGCCATGGACGCGGTAACCGAGATCACCGACGGTCAGGTGGAGAAGTTCTTCGTGATGGGGGCGTCGAAACGCGGCTGGACGACGTGGACGACGGCCGCGGTGGATAAGCGAGTGATCGGCATCTCACCGTTGGTCATCGACATGCTGAACGTGATTCCATCCTTCATCCACCACTATCGGGTCTACGGGTTCTGGGCGCCGGCGGTCGGCGACTACTTCCGTGAGGGACTGATGGACCGGTCGGAGACGACCGAGTACGAGCGGCTGATGGAGATCGTGGAACCGTACAGTTATCGCGACCGGTACACGATGCCGAAGTATCTGGTGCACGGGGCGGGCGATCAATTCTTTCTGCCGGATTCGTCGCAGTTCTACTTCAGCGCGCTGCCGGGGGAAAAGTATTTGCGGTATGTGCCGAATACGGATCACTCGCTGCGCGACTCGGATGCGCTGGAGGGACTGATCGCGTTTTACGACGCGGTGGCGAAGGGAACGCCGCGGCCGAAATTCGGCTGGAGCTTTGGAGCTGACGGAGCGATCCACGTCACGCCGGAAGACAGGCCGACCGCGGTCAAGCTTTGGATGGCGCACAACCCGCGACATCGCGATTTCCGATTGGAGAACGTAGGGAAGATCTGGACGAGCGTGGAGTTGGAAGCCAAGGACGGCGAGTACGTTGCGCGACCGCACCAGCCCGCGGAGGGGTACCTGGCGTACTTTGTGGAGTTGACTTATCCGAGCCGGCTGAAGGGCGTGCCCTTCAAGTTCACGACCGGCGTGCGAGTAACTCCGGATCGGTATGAACACCCCCGCCCCGTTCCGGGCGAGACCGAGGTCGGACCACAGAAGCGATAGGCCGCCCGGCAGGCCGGCATTCGGCACGCTACAATTCGCGTCATGCCGCGTGTGCTGACCGACGACGACCTGGTCTTTTGGAAGGAAAACGGCTACGTGGTCGTGCACGAAGCCGTGCCGCCGAGCAACTGTCAGGCGGTGATCGACGCGATTTGGGAGTTCACCGGGATGGACCCGGAAGACCCCGAAACCTGGTATCCGAAGCCGGAGCGCCTGAACGGGCTCCCGGAGCTGAACGGCGCCGGGATGGTCGAGATGTATCACCACCCCGCGCTGTGGGCGAACCGGCAGTTGCCGCGGGTGCATGGGGCTTTCGCCGACGTGTGGGATACCGAGCATTTGTGGGTGACGATCGACCGGGTGAACTTCAATCCGCCGAATCGGGAAGGGTCGGAGTTCGGCGGCTTCATCCACTGGGACGTGGATACTTCGCTCGACCCGATTCCGTTTGACGTGCAGGCGATCTTGAGTTTGACCGACGTAGCTGAGGGCGACGGCGGTTTCCAATGCGTAGCGGGCATGCCGAGGCGGCTGGAGGAGTGGATCAAGACGCAGCCGGCGGACCGTGATCCGTTCCGGCCCGACCTGACGGGGCTGGAAGTGCGCCCGGTTCCGATGCGGGCCGGTGATCTATTGATTTGGGACAGTCGGTTGGCGCACGGGGTGAGTCCGAACACGTCCGACAAGCCTCGGATGGCGCAGTATCTTTCGATGTCGCCGGCGCAAGAGCAGAACGAGAAGGCGCGGCAATGGCGGATCGACTCTTGGTTGCACCGAAAGGCGCCGGACGGGGACGCCTTCCCTGGCGACCCTCGCTTGTGGGAGGAGCGGCACGGGACGACCTGCGCGCTCGGACCGCTGGGGCGGAAACTGCTCGGGCTGGATAGCTGGGCGGCAGAAAGCTCGAGCGGGGCGGATGAGGGAGATATGCGTTTGGCACACATCCGCGGACGCGGTCGCGCGACGCCTGGGTTTGCCGGCTAGTATTCTGGACCTATGCGTTTGCTGACCGTCGGCTGTCTGGCCCTTGCACTCCTCGGCTGCGGAGGTTCGGAACCCGAGCCCGAATCGAGCCGCGAATGGGTCGAGTATGAGATGCGCGGCGAGGTGGTGGAACTCAAGGACGGCGAGCAGATGATCGCCGTGATCGACCATGAGGAGATCGGCGACTGGATGGGCGCGATGACGATGGGCTTCCCTGTCCGGGAGCGGGAAGAATTCGACAAGCTGAGCGAGGGAGCGCGGATCAAGGCGACGGTGATGGCGCGCGGGCACGCCGAGTATTACCTGGACGGAATTGAAGTGGTCGAGGCCGCCGCCGAAGACGAAGCCGCGGATGACGAAGCTGCGGAAGAGCAGGCGCCGGATGGCGAAAACGACGAGTAAGGTTCGGCAGGCTACGGTCGAGGATCTCGAAGCGCTCGTTCCGCTGTTTGACGAGTATCGAGTCTTCTATCGGCAAGCGAGCGATCCGGAGGGAGCACGCGCGTTTCTGCTGGATCGCTTCGAGCACAATCAGTCGGTCGTGTTTCTGGCATTCGAAGGGGATCGAGCGGTGGGATTTACGCAGCTCTATCCCAGTTTTTCGTCGGCGTCGATGCGGCGGATTTTTGTCCTGAATGACTTGTTTGTGGCGCCCGAGGCGCGCGGCGGTGGAGCGGGTTCGGCGTTGCTACGGGCGGCGGCGGAGTACGGACGAAGGGTGGGGGCGCTGCGGTTGGCGTTGACCACGGAAGTGACGAACGAGACGGCGCAGCGGGTGTACGAGCGCGAAGGCTGGGTGCGGGATACGGTTTTCTATTCTTATGAATTGAAGCTGTAAGGGGGCGGATTACGGATCAGGCGGCAAGGGCAAAGAGTAACGGTAGACCGTCCTGCCGTCCGTGTCGATGTATTCCCAGGTCCTGAACCCCGTCAGTACGTGGGCGATACCGCGCCGAAACGGGCCATGCCCTTTGAAGTTGCGGGGGAACGCCTGGGCGCCGGCGCGATTGATGTAGATACGTTTGCGGTCGTGGGCTACGACGGGCGCAAGTCCGTCGGAAAACCCGAGGGCGCCGGCGAACGCGGGAGGAATCACGACCGCTCCTGTCTTGTCCACGTAGCCCCAGCCCCGGCGATTCTCGTACACCTGGGCCAGGCCTTCTGAGAACGGACCGACCTTGTCCCAAACCGCGGGCGTGATCCATTCGCCGTCGCGGCCTACGATCCCCCATTTGCCGCCGATCTTGGCGGATACGCCGATGGCGGTGAAGTCCTTGAAGTTCTGGACTCGGTCCTTGACGGTCCGGCCGAGCGGATCAATGAGCTTCATCGAGCACTCCGGGCGTTCCTCCCCTTGCGTCGGCACAGCTCGGCCGCCCGCATCGAGCGAGACGATCCGCGAGCCCATCCGCCAGGGTTTGAGTTCCAATTGAAACCAGCAAGGAGGGCCCTCAACTACGGCGGCTCGGCCGTGACGAAACTCTGTTGTGCGGAGGTACTTCGGCTCGATGCGATACTCGCCGCTTGTGTCGATGTAGCCCCAGAGTCCATCAGGCTCTCGCACCGCAGCGAGCCGATCGTCGGGCGAGAACGGATGCGCCGACTCGAACTTCCGAGGAATCGCCCACGCACCGGATCGGTCGATGTAGCCTTGCAGTTCGTCTTCCGTAGGCCTCACCGGCGCGAGGCCGTGTCGAAGATCAGAGATCCCGTACCAAGCCAAGGGGCCGAAGGATCGGCCCTTGCGATCGATGAACCGCCACGGCCCATCGCTGGTTTCCCGAACGACGGCGTAACCGTTCTGAAAATCTCTGGCAAGGAAGAATCGCGGCTCGATGGCCCACCGACCGTCCTTGTCGATATAGCCGCTCCGATTCGAACCATGGGGCGTTGCGACCATCAGTCCGTCGAAGAAATCATGACCGGTCCATAGGGGCGGATCGAAGCGGACAATCTCTCTGCCGGTGGAATCGATGAGTCCAACACACTTCGAGTGGTCCGCAATACAAAAGCGGTCAACGTCGGAGTCTGGAGATTTGATCCAAATCGTCGTCTGCGGAACGTAGGTGGTCGCGCGGGGACCGAATGCGGTCAATAGAAGCGAGAGCGAAATCAGCCAGCGAGCCACGCCAATACCTTGGTGCGAGTCTACAACAGCGATACCTGGGCGCCCTCGTGTTGGAGGAGCCAACGTTTGCGTTCGAGGCCGCCGGCGTAGCCGGTGAGTTTGCCGTTCGTGCCGATGACGCGGTGGCAGGGGACGACCAGGCCGATTGGGTTGCGGGCGTTGGCCATTCCGACGGCGCGTGAAGCCTTAGGACGGCCGATACGCTGGGCCAGTTCGCCGTAGCTGACCGTTTCGCCTGGCCGTACCTTGCGTAGGGCGGTCCATGTCTCTTGCTGGAAGTCGGTGCCGTTGGGGGCGATTTGGACGGCATCCAAGGCCGCTAGGTCGCCCTGGAAATAGGCTTGGAGGCGAGCGGCGGCCTTCGTGCCCTTGGCGGCGGTGCGCTCGATCTCGCCGAAGCGGATACGCAGGAGCTCGTCCATTCGCCCTTCGAAACCGGCGAAGTCGAGGGAGGTGAGGGCGTCGCCTTCTCCGGCGAGCAGGATGTCGCCCAGGGGCGACTCGATTGTTTCAAACCACATGATTCGCTTCCTCCGTCCACAGATGGAGCGCCGCGTAGCCGCGCCACGGGCGCCAGGACTCGGCGGCCCTTTCGAGCTGCTTCGCCGTAACGTCTCGCCCGGCGAGACGGCTGTAGGCTTTGCGCAGAACCAGATCGGATGCCGGGAACGCGTCCGGGTCGCCAAGACGGAGGGCGACGTATTCGCGCGTCCAGGGGCCGACGCCCTTGATCGCCCCGAGATCCTCGGCGTTTCGTCGCGCGATCTCGCGGATCGTCTCGGCCCGCTTTCGCGGAAGGCCGATCTCTTCGAGCGGGGCATCGGCCAGCGACTCGGCGCGCGGAAACAGGCGACGTTCACCCAATTGATCGCCGTAGCGCTCGACGATACGTGCGGCGAGCGTACGAGCGCCCGCCACTGAGACCTGTTGGCCGAGCACGGCTCGAACCGCGAGTTCGAATCCGTCCCAGGCGCCGGGAATCCGCAGTCCGGGACGGCTCGCGACGAGTGGGGCCAAGACGGAATCGGCGGAGAGATGTTGCTCGACCGCCGCGGGATCGGCGGAGAGATCGAACATGCGCCGGACGCGATCGACGGCGTCGAGGAGGCGCGCGGATGCGGGCAGGTCTAATCGGATTTTCAGGTCTTTTGATCCGATCGTCGCCTGTAGAACTCCGGTCTGCCGTGCGAGACGGACGGTGCGACGGTAGCTCTCTTCCGCGACCTCCTCGACCTCGGGGAGGGCGCGTTTGCCCAGGAAGGCAAGGAGGCCGGCAGCGTCGTAGGGCGGGCGGAAGGCGAGACGGAGCTCGACAGCGCCCGATTCTCTGCCCTGACGCTTACGCAGCGCGCTCGGAGGACGGCCGTAGAGTTCGCTGACGACTTCATGCAGTCGACGGGCGCTCCCGAATCCGGCAGCGTGGGCGGCCTGGGCGACCGGCATGCCGGATTCGGTGAGCAGCCGCTTCGCAAAGAGCAGTCGGCGACTTTGGGCGACTTGGCTCGGCAGCGCGCCGAGGTGTTGCAGAAAGAGGCGCCGAAGGTGGCGGTCGCCGACGCCCAAGCGATCGCAGAGCTGGGGCAAGGTTCCGCGATCGAGGGCCCCTTGTTCGATCAGTCGAAGAGCGCGCGAGACGACGGCCGAGGTCCCGTTCCAGGCCGGGGCGCCGGGGGCGGTCTCCGGCCGGCATCGGAGACAAGGTCGGAAACCGGCTTCGAGGGCGGCGGCGGCGGTCGGGTAGAACTCGCAGTTCTCGCGGCGCGGAATCCGGGCCGGGCAGACGGGGCGGCAGAAGACGCCGGTCGAGGAAACGCCGGTAAAGAAGCGGCCGTCGAAGCGCGCGTCCCGGGTCTCCAGGGCCCGATAGCAGGTGGCGGGGTCCAGCGGCATCGAGCTTCGTTATACCAACGGAGGAGCGGCTTTATCGGCGGAAATCGGACGTGGCCGTTGAAACGACCAGCCGGACGGGACTGTTGCAGTCGACCGGCGCGACTACTTGCGTTGGGGGCCGGTGACGTCCCACCAGACGCCTCCGTTCTGCGTCTTGAGTACGCCGCCCTCCCCGCCGTAGTAGAGGGTCGGCGGCTCGGTGCGGTCGTCGAACACGAGGGTCCAGGCGCGGCTCGACCAGCGCAAGCCGGCGGTCTCCCAGGAGTCGCCGCGGTCTCGCGAACGGAAGACGCCCGCCTTGGTACCGGCGTAGACGTCGCCCGAAGCCGGATCAACCGCGATCGAGTAGATGAACTCGGTCAGAGGGTTTTTGGACTTGCTCCATGTGCGACCGCCGTCCTCGGATCGGAAGACGCCGCGCGGGTTCGTCCCGGCATAGACGCGGTTCGGGCGGCGAGGATCGAGCGCGAGAGCGCGGACGTCGACGTCGTAAAGGCCCTCGGGATCGGCTTGCCAATGCTCGCCGGCGTCGTTGGAGCGATAGACGCCGTGCCAGGTTCCGGCTAGCAACGTGCCGTCGGGCAGAGCGATGAGACTGCGGATGACTTTGTCGATCAGTCCGCGGTTGATCGGACGCCATCGCTCGCCGCCGTCCTTCGACCGAAATAGACCGCCTCCGTCGGTACCGGCGTAGAGGGCTCCTTTGTGGAGCAGCAGGGCCCGGACGCGGAGGTCGCGCAGGCCGTCGTTGACTGGAGCCCAGGTTGAGGCGCCGTCCGAGGTTTTGTAGACGCCGCTCTCGTACGTGCCCGCGTAGACGGTGTCCGGATGGTCTTGGTCGATGACGATGACGCGGGGCGAGAGTGTTTCGAGCCCGGTCGAGGGCCAGTTGTCGAGGCCGGCTCGGGTCGTCTTGCAGAGTCCCTTGGCCGCGCCCGCGTAGATGATCTTGGGGTCGTCCGGGTGCAGCGCGACGGCCTGCGTCTCGCCGCCCCCAGGCGAGCCCATTTGGCCGTAGGCGGTTACGGCCGCGAGGGCGAGAACGGCTGTCGGTTTCAGTCCCATGGGAATTGGTAGCTCGGTTGGTTGACCCAGCGTCGGAGCTCGATCGAGAGCTTGCCGCCCGCGCCTGGCGCCAGTTCGACTTCGAGGGAGGGCGCGTCGACCGGTACGCCGTTGACCGAGACCGCCTGGTGTTCGCCGTAGGCGCCGGCTTGGACGACGAGGCGACGAGCCTGGTCAAGGTTGGTGTTGACCAGCTCCAGGTCGACTCGGTCGTCCGCAAGGCCGGTGACCAGTACGGCTACCTCGGGGGGCAGGCCGGGACGGCGTTCCGCGGCATCGAAGTAGCGAACGAAGCTGTGCAGCATCTCGCCGCGTTTCTGTACGGGCGGACCGCCTAGGGTGAGACGGACGAGGTTGTCGGTCGGCATCGGTTCGGTCGCCATCCACTTCGCGTCGAACCAGGTTTCGGGATCGCCGTGTTCGTTCTCGATGAGCTCCATCTTCTCGGCGATGAAGTGCAGGTCGCGTCGGAAAGCTTCTTCGGGAAGACTTTCCCGGTCGCCGTGCAAGAACTGGGCCCACGCTAGGTCAGGGTCGTTGATCTCCTCGCGAGCGGCGATCAGTTCTTCGATGCGCCGCCAATCCTCAGCCTTTTGAGAGATCGCCCAAAGATTCACGGCCGCGTAGGGCGACTCTGGAACGAAGTGATGCCAACCCGCATCGTTGTCGTAGCGGATGGGGATCTTCCACGTGCCGTCTTCGCGGCGGCCTTTTCCGTGGAGCAGCTCGAGTTGGCTGCGTGGCAGGTCGAGCCAATCGCGGTCGCCGGTCAGCAGTAGGGCGACCTTTGAGGCAGTGTAGGAAGCCAGCACCACGTCCCAGCCGCCACGTACCCAGCGCCAACCGTAGTATGCACCCCACCAGTTGCCGCCGGTGTACTCGCCGACTTCGCCTGAGAGGCCGACGTTATCGGGCGTGATGCCGTTGTTGGCCTCGGTGCGCTCGACCCAGGCGCCGATATAGTCGCGGGTCCAATCGACGTATTTCTTGTCGCCGGTGTAGAGGTAGGCGTTGGCGATCAGCGGGGCGACGGTCATGTTGATCGCCGTGTCGCCGCGCGCCATTCGGTCGCTCATCACCTGGACGATGCGAGCGAACTGATCGTTGTCGGGGTGATCGTTGATCCACCCGGTCGGCGAATCGACGCCGGGGATGTCGTCGTAGGGGAGGTGATAGTAGACCAGATTGGCGTTGGTCGGGATCCAATCGCGCTTGGTCCAGGACATCTTCGGACCGCGTGAACCGTTCATGACGGCGCGGATGATCTTCAGGTCGGGATCGTAGTTGGGGGCTTCCGGGTCCTCGCCCGTGTACATCGCGGCGAAGCGGACGGAGCGGTCGCGGAAACGTTCGTCGTGGGGCTGGACGAGGCCGAGCGCGTAAAAGCTGACGTACCCTTCGCCGTGATGCATCCAGTCCCAGTTGGAATCGAACTCGCGGTAGATCTGCCCGTAGCGGGTGAACTGACGGGTGATGCCTTCCCAGACCAAGCGGTGGAGGCGGTCCAGTTCCGTCGAGCCGCCGATGGCCGTGTGCAGAGAGAAGCCGCGAAAACCTTCGTAGGCGTCGTCGGAGGAATTCATGCCGCCTTCGTAGCGTTCCTTCCAACGCAGCGTTCCGTCCGGTTCGACGTAGGTCTTGTAGAACTCGACGCCGGCGCGGTCCATCTCGTCGATGAGCTGCCGTTCGAGTCGGGCCCACTCGGGCGGGTCGACCGGCGTGCTCAGACGGACGGTCACCGGTTCTGCGGCCGTTGAGGTGGCGGCGAAGACGAGCAAGAGCAGCCGGCGCATCGGGATATAGGCTATCGCAGGGAGCCGCCGAGCTAGAACTCGTTGACCGACAGACGCGGGATCATCCCGAAATGCCTGACGTTCCCCGTGGCGACGCCGAAGTTCACCGAGAGCGCCGTGGCCGCGATGAGACGATCAGCCAAGGGGACCGGCGTGCCGGCCTCCCGCAACTCCGCGTCGATCTGGGCGGCAAGTCGAGCGGCCTCCCCGGACAGCGGAAGGACATCGAGTACCGCGTAGACCTCATTGAGGAACGCTCGAAGCCGGGCCGCAATCTTCGGGGAGGTCGCTCGATAGTAACCGTGCTCCAGTTCCATTACAGAGACGGCCGACAGCACCACATCTACTTCGCCGTGAACGGCGGCCAGCCGCCGCAAGACATCCGAGATCGAGCCGCGGGATCTCTCGGCGTCGATGAGCACGCTCGAATCGAGCACTAGTCCCATGACGGCGGGACGTACGAAGCCTCGAACTCATCTCTTGCGAGGCGAACGTCGCTCGCGAAGTCTTCATCGGGCACGGGCGTTCCGTGCTTCGCCTCGTAGGCATCGGCACGGTTTATGGACTCAGAGAGCGGACGGCCGATTCGCACGGCGGGACGGACAACCGCTACATCACTGCGCTCGTCGTAGATGACGACCGCAACGCCCTCTCGGACTTTCCTCATCGCGGCCGAGGCATCCTGAAGCAGCTCCGCTTCACTGATGCGTACCGTGTCCATGAGCCTGACTCTATCACAGGCTCGGACGAGTTCAGATGCAGCAGCGAACCCACTTTCGGCCGTCGCGTTCGAGCAGTTCGTCGGCGGCCTTGGGGCCCCAGGTCCCCGCTTCGTAGTTGGGGAATTCGCGGGCGGGCAGAGCCTTCCAGACGTCGAGCACGGGCGCCACGATCTTCCAGCTTGCTTCCGTCATGTCTGCGCGCTGGAAGAGGGTTTGGTCGCCCAACATGCATTCATACAACAGGCGCTCGTAGCCGGTCGAAGGGGGCGCTCCGAAGTAGTCCTTGTAGTTGAAGTCCATGTTGACCTGGTCCAGCTTGAGGACCGCGCCGGGCTTCTTGGCGCCGAAGCTGAGCGAGATGCCCTCGTCGGGCTGGAGGCGCAGGACGAGGCGACTCGGCGGGAGGCGGTTGACGTCGGTGTGTCGGAAGAGGGTGAAAGGCGCCTTGCGGAACTGAATCACGATCTCGGTGGCCCGCACGGGCAGGCGCTTGCCGGTCCGCAGGTAGATGGGGACGCCCGCCCAGCGCCAGTTGTCGAGCGTCAGCTTCATCGCGACGAAGGTTTCCGTGTCGGAGTCGGCGGGAACGTTCGACTCGTCTCGATAGGACTGGGCGCGCCCGTCTTTCAGATCGGCTTCGCCGTACTGACCGCGCACGGTGCGTCGGAGCGCCTCCTCGGGCGACAACGGCATGACCGATCGCAGCGCCTTGGCCTGCTCGTCCCTGACCGCGTCGGCGTCAAAAGAGACCGGCGGCTCCATCGTCACCAGCGAGATGAGCTGGAAGATGTGGTTCGGCACCATGTCGCGCAAGGCGCCGGAGCGGTCGTAGTAGCCTCCGCGGTCTTCCACTCCGATGCTCTCGGCGACGGTGATCTGCACGTGGTCGATGTAGCGGTGGTTCCACAGCGGCTCGAAGATGCCGTTGGCGAAACGGAAGACCAGGATGTTCTGGACCGTCTCTTTCCCCAGGTAGTGATCGATGCGGTAGATCTGCCGTTCGAGCAGGACGTGGCGGATGTCCTGGTTCAGTTTCTTGGCCGATTCGAGATCTGTTCCGAACGGCTTCTCGAAGATCACTCGACGCCACGGGCCCTTCTCGCTTTCTTCGTCCTCCTCGACGAGACCGGCCGCGCCCAGTTGCTCGACGACGGGCGAGAAGAAGCGCGGAGCGGTGGCGAGGTAGTAGAAGTAGTTCGACTTGGTCTGGTACTTGGCGTCGAGCTCCTCCATCAGGGTACGCAGGCGCTCGTAGCAGGCAGGGTCGTTGACGTCGCCGGGCGAATAGTAGAGCCGGTCACGCAGGTTGGCCCAGAGGTCAGGGTCCACGTCCGTGGGCAGGTGCTCCCCTAGCTCGTCGCCCAGCTTGCCTCGAAACTCCTCGTGCGTCATCTCTCGGCGGGACACGCCGATGACCGCGAAATCGCCCGACAGCAAGCCGTCACGCGAAAGGTTGTAGAGCGCCGGAATGAGTTTGCGTTTGGTGAGATCTCCGGACGCGCCGAAGATCACCATGATGTTGGGGTCGGCCGTGCGGCCCTCGCTGTTCGCCATCAAGACTCCGCTAAATCGCTTTCTTGGCTAGGCCGACCAGACGCTTGAGACCGGCGTCGGGATCGCCCAGCAAGTGCACGCGAAGGGCTCGACGCCCGCGATCGACGAGAACCTGAAAGTCGCCGCGGGCCTGAGCGGACTTCACCACTCCAAAGGTATACCGTTTACCGGGTACGGCCAAATCTTGGGGCGCGTCACCGGTTATCTGAAGGAACACGCCGGAATTGGGACCGCCCTTGTAAGCCTGTCCCGTCGAATGCAGAAAGCGCGGGCCGAACCCGACGCATGTGGCCACACCGCTCTTCGAAAGGATCCGTTCACGCAGGTCTTGGAGTTGGGCGACGTTGGCTTCGTTCATCTCCAGATAGGCGAGTAGGGCGGCGTAGTCGCCTGCGCCGAGGCGCGCGAAGTGGGCCTTGAGGTAGGCGGCCGCCGACTCCTTGCGGGCCGCCCGAGCGAGTTCGACGGCGTAGCGGGCCGGCGCGAAGAGGCGGACGTGGTCGTCTTCGTAGAAGGGTTGCTCCTGAGCGAGGGCGCCGGTCTCCTCGTAGCCGTTGGTCAGCTCCTTGGTGACGGTCTTGCTTGCTTGGACGTCGGGCTGGTCGAACGGGTTGATGCCCATCACGGCGCCGGCGACCGCGGTCGCGAACTCCCAGCGGTAGAACTCCTGGGCGAGGTCGGACGGGGTGAGGCAGCCCACGTGTACGACCGGTTGCTTCTTGGAGAGCGCATCGACGCGCGCTCGAAAATCGGGGTCGTCGCCCAGTTCGAGGGCGACGAACACTCGGTCGTCCCCGTAGGCGCCGAGATCGTCGGCGAGAGGCTCTAGATCGACGGGTACGATCGCCTTGCCTTGCTTGCCGGTCGATTCGGCCAGGAGTTGCTCAAGCCAGGCGCCCAGGGAACGGAGCCCGTCGGAGGCCAGCACCGTAACCTTGTTGCGCCCCTGCTCGGCCCAGAGTCCAAGATAGAGGCCCAGGAGCGCCGCGGGATTTTGTTCGACGTCGCGTTTTTTTGACGCCTTGGCCATCAGCCGGGCGCGTTTGAGAAAGTCGGCCACGTCGATTCCGACCGCGGCGGCCGGGGCCATCCCGAAGGCCGATAGTGCGGAAAAACGACCGCCCACGGAAGGCAACCCATAGAATATTTCGCGGTAACCGTCGCGAGAGGCAATCGCCTCTAAGTCGGAGCCCGGATCGGTGACGGCGACGAAATGGTCGCCGGCCCGCCGCCCCAGGACGTCGCCCGCCAACTCGTAGAAGTATCGGCGGAGGATGTCGGGTTCCAGCGTGGAGCCGGACTTGCTGGAAACGAAGTACAGGGTCTCAGCCGGGTCGAATCGCTCGGCGATCGAGCGGACTTGGGCCGGATCGGTCGAGTCGACGATGGCAAAGCCCGAGACGCTCAGCGTGGAGGCGATGACTTCCGGGGCGAGCGAGGAGCCGCCCATTCCGAGCAGAACCACGTTGTCGAGTCCGTCCGCTTCGGCGCCGTACCCGAGTTCTTCGAGGGCGTCCACTCGCTTGGCTTGCCACTCGGCGAGGTCGAGCCAGCCCAGCCAGTTCTGTTCGCCGGAATCAGTCCAAACAGACGGATCACGCTTCCAGATCCGACCTACTAGGTTGTCCCGCGTGGCTCGGCCAATGGCCGAGCGCCAACCTTTTGGCATCTTGCGGTTTAACTTGAGTGTATTCAGCATTACTCTTCTATGGCTCCGGGGTCTCCCGTCTCTCGCGAGACGGGAGAGAGGACGATGGGTCGGGATGCGGGTCTGGACTCCAGCGTCGGCTCCAGGACAGGCAAAATCTTCGCGTCCGTTCGGTCTAGAGTCGACCCGCCGGAGGTCAGAGTTTAGCACCCGGAGCGCTTCCGGTCGTTAGCTAGACTGCGCCTATGAGCCATCGATCGGAATTTTGATCGGATGAGGTCGTGCACTTTCTGTGACAAAACGTACAATGGTACAACCGGTATCCGAAAGGATACCCTAGTGTGGTGGGGCCGCCAGGAGGGGCGGAACGCTACGCCCGAGTTTCGGAAGGTCTAGACGAGAGGGAAAGCGTTTTCGCTGCCTCAAGGTCGAGGAGAAGGGATGGCAACGGATCTGAGAGTCGGCATCTTCGTCGACGTAGAGAATATTGCGCGCAATGGCGGATACGGCATGCGTTACGACGTATTGCGCGATTTTGCGTCTCGCGGGGTCGAGGGCGAACCAGTGCGATTAAACGCATATGTCGCTTTTGACGAGGACCGAGCGCGGGACGACGAGCAGTACGAGGCGAACGCCGACAACTTCCACTCCGCGCTGCGGGATTTCGGTTACAAGGTCATTCGCAAACCGGTTAAGTGGATGACGGACGAGGCGGGTCAAGAGTACGGAAGGTCGAATGCGGATCTGGAGATGGCGGTCGATATCCTGCTCCAGTCCGACCGACTCGACCGGATTCTCGTCGGAGGCAGCGACAGCGATCTGGTGAAGGTCGTTCAGGCGGTCCAGAACAAGGGTTGCCGAGTCGAGGTCCTGGGATTCGACCACGTTTCTCTTATGCTCCAGGAAGAGGCGGATCTGTTCGTCTCGGGCTATTTGGTGCCCCGACTGCTGCCGACGCGTGGAGGCGAAGGCCCGTGGGGCGCGGAAGGCTCAAGGGTCAGAGGCGTCTGTTACAGCTTTTCCCACGACCGAGGATTCGGATTCATTCGTTACATGGATAGGATCTCGACGGGGCTCTGGAACATCGACACGCGGAACGACGACTCGCCCTACTCCAGCGCCTTCGCTCATGAGACGGAGTTTCCGTCCGAGATCGAAGTCGAGGATCTGCCAAGCCGAGAGCATCTGTTCGAGTTCACCCTGGTCCAATCGGACCGCGGGCTCCAAGCTAAGGACATCACGGTCGTCCGCTAGGGGGCGAGGCGAGCGCGCAGATCGGAGGCGCGCTCGCTTAGACGGTCGAGATCCTGGCGTTGTTCGGCGAGACGCGTCCGCTCGCCGCGCACAAAGCGAGTGTAGGGAACGATCGTCTCGCGGATCTTGCCGGCGCTGCGCTCGACCTCTTTCTCCAGTTGTTCGCCGAGCGCCGAGCGCAGCCGGCCTCGCAGTTCGGAGATCTTCTCGCGCAACTCGCCCTTGGCCTTGCTCCGCCTACGCGGCAGGACAAACAGGCCCACGGCCGCCATCAGCCCCGCCGCCGTCAGGCCGGTGACGTCCATGGCGGTCGACGTGGCCGCGAGCGAGATCGCCGCTCCCAGGCCAACAGCGCCGACCTCCAGTAGAGCCGTATTGGTGACCGCATCGCGCGCTCCGTCAGCCATGCGGCGCGCTTCGCGAGCCTTGTCATAGCCCGCCAGCGTCTCTTGCGCGGCCTTCCCGACCGTGTCAAGCAGGCGCGTCCGGTTATATTCGAACCCGCCGTCCAAGCTGCCCAAGATGCGTTCGGAGTGCTGCGACTTGCGGCCTTCAAAGTGATCCCGGACCGCCCGCCACTGGCCCAGGTCGGAGGTGATCAGCCAATCGATCAGCTCGTCGACTTTCCGCTCAATCAACTCCGGCGCATCCGCGACGACCAGGCGCTCGAAGTCCTGCTTCACCCGCGACTGGTTGAGCAGGTCGAACATCCGACCGACCCGAAACAGCTCGTCGAAGTATTCATAACCGCGCGACTCAAACTGGTGCAGAATCAGGTCCACGTCGGCGAAGCGCAGCTCGAACCCCTTGCGCAGATCCTCCTCGTAGACCGTCAGTTGCCCGTCGATCTGCTCAACCGCTTCCACGTCGCCGCGGAGAACCTCCAACTGCGAGCCGATCGCCGTCTCGCGCTGCTCGATCAGCCGCGCGACCACCCCCAGGGGATTGAGCAGCTTCAGCCGAAAACGCTCGCGAGCGTCGAGCGCACGGATCACGTGCTCTTCAAGGGCCAGAAACCCGCTGCGCTCGACCCCGGCCGCGTCGCCCTCCTGTTTCGCAGTCAGCGCCTGTTTGGCCGAGACGAAGAACAGGTCCGGCTCGATGCCCAACAGCGTCTGGAACCCGTCGCTCACGAAGTCTCGGATCTTCTCCCGGTCCTCGGCGCGTTCGAGCAGGTCCGCCTTGTTGACGACGGCGACGATCTTCTTGCCCCACTGCTTGACGTTCGCCAGGAAGGCCCGCTCGCTCTCGGAGAACGGACGATCGGCGGAGGTCACGAAGAGGACGAGGTCGGCTTGCGGGATGAAGCGCTCGGTGATCGCCTCATGGCGACGCTCGATGGCGTTCGTGCCGGGCGTATCGACCAGGCGGAGGTCGCGCAGCATCTCGACCGGCGCGGTCACTCGGTCGACGGCCTCGGACTCGGATACGCGCGTGACCTCATCGCCGTGTTCGAGGATCTGGATGGTCGCAGTGGTGGGCGTGACGCCCTCCTCGGCGATCGACTGACCGAGCAGGGCGTTCAAGAAGGCGGACTTGCCGGCATTGAATTCGCCGACGACGACCAGCACGAAAAGCTCGTCGAGCCGGCGCGCGGATTCAGCCAGCGTCCGCTCGGCCTCTTCCCCGCCCTCGCCGCGGCTGAACTCGACGCGGAGGTCCGCGAGCAGCCCGCGGACCTCCGCCAGCAGAGTCTCGCGCTCCTCGTCCAGGAATCGTCGTTGCTCCATGCGCACGCGCCTATTCTACGGAGACGGAGCGGTCCGGGTTCGCGGGACGCCCGACCAGGGCGTCGCATGCCCCGGCGCGCCGCGATCGCGGGGTAGCCTCGCTCGGGGCGAAATCGCACACCATCCTTATGGAGAATCTATAATTTCCGCTATAATCGAACCGCTTAGGGGAATAGAGACGGCGCCTGCAAACCTTTGCAAGCGCCGTAGGTTAGTTGTACAGAGGGGTACACACGTATGGAAAATCGATCCGTACGCAGTCTTGCATGGGCCAAGAGGCTCTGCACGCTGCCGGCGATGCTGGCCTTGACCGCATCGCTCGCTTTGGCCCAGAGCCAGAGCCGTTTGACCGGCACGGTGACCGATAACACCGGGGCCGTCATTCCCGGCGCCAAGGTCACCATCAGCAATATGGCGACCGGCATCGAACAGTCCGCCCAAACCAACGAGTCGGGCGTCTATCAGTTCCCGAACGTCGTTCCGGGCGAGTACATCGTGCTGGTGGAGAGCGAAGGCTTCAAGGCCTTCAGTCAGACCGGCCTGTCGATGGAGACGGGCTTCACGCGAACCGTAAACGCGCAGTTGGAAGTCGGCAACATCACCGAGGTCGTCAACGTCGAAGCCAGCGTTCCGCTGCTCGATTCGGCCACCTCGACGGTCGGCCAATTCATCGAGCGCGAGCAGGTGTTCAACATGCCGCTGGCGAGCCGCCGTTCGGCGTCGCTCGTGCGCTTGATGGGCAACGTCAGCTTCCGCTCGGAAGACGGCGGCGAGCAGGTGCCGAAGTTCTCGATGGCCGGCGGCCGTTCGCAGAACCAGATGTGGACGCTCGACGGGTCGGTTGTGCAAAACATGGCGATCGGCACCCAGCAGTTGGCGCTCAATCCGCCGGCCGAGTCGCTGCAAGAGTTCAAGGCCGAGCAAAGCAACTACTCGGCGGAATACGGACGCTCGGGCGGCGGCTTCATCCTGATGACGACCCGCAGCGGAACCAACGATTTCCACGGCGCCGCCTACGAGTTCTTCCGCAACGACGCCATGGACGCGCGGTCGTTCTTCCAGGATGAGATCGCGCCGCTGCGCTACAACATTTTCGGCGCCTCGGCAGGCGGTCCGGTCAAGAAGAACAAAGCGTTCTTCTTCTTCAACTATGAAGGCGCGCGCCGCCGTGACGGCGTGACCTACTCGGGCGACGACGTTCCGTTGATCGCCGAGAAAGGCGGCGACTTCTCCGGCCGCAGCCTCACGCTCAGGGACCCGCTGGCGCCTTCGACCGACGGCTCGGCGCGCTTCGATCCGTTCCCGAACAACATCATTCCCGAGGCTCGCTTCGATCCTCTGGCGGCCCAGATCATCACGCTCTACCCGAACCCGAACCGCGGCGGCGTTGCCAACAACTACGTCAACAACGCCTCGAACGGGCTCGACCAGAACTTCTTCACCGGCAAGTACGACCACAACTTTGGCGACAACGATCGCGTCTCGGTCCGCTTCATGTGGGTTAACGCGCCGCAGGTGATCCCGGGCGTCTACCTCGAAGACTTCGCCGATCCGCGCGCCGGTGAGCGCGAGAACCGTCACCACAACACGACGGTCAACTGGATCCATAACTTCTCGCCGACCCTGCTGAACGAGTTCCGTTTCAACTGGGGCGACCGCAAGCACATCAACCGTTCGGCGGCCCGGAACTCCGGCGCCAACGGTCGTTTCGGCATCGACGGCGTCAACCCCGAATCGTTCGCTCGGATCAACGTCAACGGTCTCACCTCGCTCGTACCGGGCAACCAGGAACGCATCCAGTCGCCGATTCGCACCATTGAGATCAACCAGAACCAGACCTGGATCAAGGGTTCGCACCAGGTCAAGTACGGCGTCAACTACCGCTACAGCCGGAACATCGACGACCAGAACAACCAGACCGGCGGCTCCTTCAGCTTCGGCAACCGCGCCACCGGCGTCGGCCTAGCCGAGTTGCTGATCGGACACGTGAACGGCGCTTCGATCAACGACGCGGACATCCTCGACCGTCGCACCGACTACTGGGGCTTCTTCGTCCAAGACGACTTCAAGGTGACGTCGAAACTCACCCTGAACCTGGGCATGCGCTTTGAGTTCGACTTGCCGCTGTGGGATCGCAACGATCGCCTGAGCGGGTTCGACTGGGAAGCGATCAACCCCGTGGCCGGCGTTCCGGGCGTCGTGACGTTCGCGCCGTTCGCGGAGACGGGCAAGTTCGCGCACGATACCTATCTCGGCGCCTACTCGCCGCGTTTCGGATTCGCCTATCAGGCCGCCCCCGGACTGGTGGTCCGCGGCGGATACGCCATCAACAACTACGGCGCCTACAGCGGCGCGGTGCCGAACGCCTTCTCGTTGGGCTTCGCCACCCAAGGCAGCTTCACCTCGCCGGACGGGGGCTTCACCCGCGCGTTCGACTTCTTTACCGGCATGCCGGCGACGGCGCCGAACATCCTCGACGACAGCTTCGGCTCGGTTGAGGTCGGTCAGCGTCCGCTCGTCTCGCCGCAGTTCCTGCGTCAGGGGCAACGCAACCCGATCGTTCAGCAGTGGAACCTGGGCATCCAGAAGCAACTGCCGAAGGACTTCCTGGTCGAGGTCACCTACATCGCCAACAAGGCCAACCGATTGGGCGGACCGAACTACAACTGGAACCAGGTTCCGCTGGTCAACGGCCAAGGTCCGGCGCAACAACGTCAGGTCGATCGCCTGTTCCCGCACTTCAACGGCGTGACGCAGCGTTCGCCCGACTGGGGCAACTCGGACTACCACTCGGGCAACCTGAAGATCGAGAAGCGCTACTCCGGCGGTCTGAACTTCCTGATGAACTACACGTTCGCCAAGTACTTGGACGACGTGGAGGGCAACTCCGAACTCGCCGAGACCGGCGGCAACCGGTACCAGCACTACGAGCTGCGTCACCTCGACAACGCCTTCTCGGGTTCGGACATCCGGCACCGTCTGGCGGCGTCGGTCGTCTACGACCTCCCGTTCGGCAAGGGGCGCCAGTTCGATATCTCGAACTCGGCTCTGAACGCGATCGTCGGCGGCTGGGGAGTGGGCATCATCACCGAGTTCCGCACCGGCTCGCCGTTCGCGGTCTACGAGAACACGAACCGCAGCAACACGTATTCCTCGACGCAGCGATCCAACTATACGGCTAACCCCGAACAGCAGTCGCAGTGGCGAGACAACGTGCGAGGCGAAACGTTCTTCGACACGAGCTTGTTCAGCGCGCCGGGTGCTGGCGTGTTCGGCAACGCTCCCGGATCGTTCTGCTGCGGACCGGGTTTTGCGAACATCGACGCGTCGATCCACAAGTGGTTCAACTTCACCGAGCGCTTCAAACTGCAGTTCCGCGGAGACATCTACAACGTCGCGAACCGCGCCAACTTCGCCAACCCCGAAGAGCGCCGCGGCCGCAACGGTTTCGGCAACGTCGCCAGCGTCCTTCGCGGGACCGGCGGACGCGTTTCCCAGTTGTCTCTACGACTGGAATTCTAATCGCGCACCGAGCGCACAACCGAACCGCCGCTCCGAACGGGGCGGCGGTTCTTTTTTGCGGCGGACCGGCCTGGAATAATGATGCGAGTGTCTCGCCTGACCATCGCCCTGACGCTGAGCGTGGCGGTCGCTTCGGCGCAAGAGGCCGAGTACGCCGTCGAAGCGAATCTCGGCGCGCGGCCGATCGACCGCGTTCTCGCGCGCGTCGACGCGGGTCAAGACGAGTGGATCGGCGAACAGGACTATGAGGCGATCAACGCGCGGCTCAGGGAGATCGCCAAGAGGATCGTCGCCGGGAAGGGCGAGTTCCCCGCCCTCGCGCATGAGCTTGAACGCTTCGAGACGGTCGAACTCGCCGAGCTGAAGATCGTCTCGAGCAATCGCGCCGACGCCTCCGATCGACGAGCCGAGATTCGCGTCCGCGTCGAACTCGGCGGGCGGACCGCCGACGGGCGTCTGCTGTCGTTGCTGGGCCCGATGCAGATGACTTGGGAGCCTGCCGAGTCGGACTGGCGACTCGCCTCCGCCGCGGTCGGAACGCTGCGAACGGTCGAGGCGGATCGTCGCTACTTCACCGAGATCACCGACGCTGTGTTCGGGGATGTCCCGTCCTTCGAGCACCAACTCGCAAAGGACCTCGATCATTGGCGCGGGACGCTCGACGCGGCGTTGGGCGTGTCGGTCTACGGGCACCAGGGGCTCTCGCTCGGCGACGCCGACGGCGACGGACTCGACGATCTCTACGTCGCGGAACCCGGCGGCCTGCCGAATCGGTTCTACCTCAACGACGGCGCCGGAGGATTCGTCGACGCGTCTCGCGCCTCGGGGCTCGACGTGCTCGACGACACGTCGATGAGCCTGTTCGCCGACCTCGACAACGACGGCGACCAGGACGTCGTACTGATCGGCGCCGAGCCGTCGCTGTTTCGCAACGACGGCCAAGGGCGCTTCGCCTACGATCCGGACTCAGGCCTCCAACCGCCGACCGAGCGGGCGGCTCTGTTCACCGGCGCCTCGCTGGCCGACTACGACCTCGACGGCGATCTCGACCTCTACGTCTGCTCCTACGATTTCTGGACGTCCGGCGCCGCCTACGACGCGCCGACGCCTTACTACGACGCCGTCAACGGTCCGGCCAACCTGCTGTTCCGTAACCGCGGCGACGGCACGTTCGAGGAGGCGACCGCCGCCGCCGGCCTCGACCAGAACAACAACCGCTTCAGCTTCGCGGCGTCCTGGGCGGACTACGACGACGACGGCGATCCCGATCTGTACGTCGCCAACGACTTCGGCCGCAACAATCTCTACCGCAACGAAGGCGACGGCACGTTCCGCGACGTGGCGGCCGAGGCGGGCGTCGAGGATCTGGGCGCGGGCATGTCGGCGGCCTGGGGCGACGCCGACGGCGACGGCCGGCTCGACCTGCACGTCTCGAACATGTGGTCGTCGGCCGGACAGCGGCTGACCTTCAACCCGCAGTTCGCCGCCGTGGCTGAATCCCCGGAACTGCGGGCGCAGTACCAGCGCCAGGCGCGCGGCAACTCGCTGTTTCGCAACCTGGGCGACGGCCGGTTCGAGGACGTGACGGAGACCGCCGCGACGGCCATGGGCCGCTGGGCTTGGTCATCGGACTTCGTCGATCTCGACAGCGACGGACGCCTCGATCTCTTCGTACAGAACGGCTATATCACCGGCGATCGCCTCGACGATCTTTGAAGCTTCTTCTGGCGGCAGGTCGTGTCGCAAAGCCCGCAGCAAGCGCAAGCCTCGAAGAGTTACCAGGACGCCTGGCGCGCCGTGAACCTGCTGATCCGCTCGGACGGCTCGTGGAGCGGGCGCGAGCGCAACGTCTGCCGGCTAAACCGTGGAGACGGACGATTTGAAGACGTCTCCTACGTGAGCGGACTCGACCTGCCCGCCGACGGCCGCGCCTTCGTCGCGACGGATCTCGACAGCGACGGCGACCTCGATCTGCTGCTGAAGAATCGCAGCGGCCGGCGGCTGCGCGCCTTCCGCAACGACGTGACCGAGGCGCCCCGGATGCTGACGATCCGCCCGCGCGGTCGCAAGGCCAACCGCGACGGCGTGGGCCTGCGACTGACGCTCAAGACCGACCGTCGCACGCTCGTACGCGAGGTTGCGTCGGGCGCCGGGTTCCTGTCGCAGCGGCCGCGTCAGGCCGAGTTCGGCCTCGCCACGGACGAGCGACTGCGAAGCCTGAGGCTGCGCTGGCCCGGAGGCGAGACGCGCACGATCGAAGACCTGCCGACGGACGGAGTGTGGCTGGCGGTCGAAGGCGAGTCGGCGCTCGTCGAGCAGCCGCTCCCCCGGAAGCGCAAGCGCGCCAGCGAAGCGGTCCCGGCGCCGACCGCCTCGGGCGTACGGTTGGCCGAGCCGGTTCCGGCGCCCGACTTCGAGCTGGAGTCGACGGACGGCGAGCGGGTCTCGCTCTCAGGCGGCGGCGGGAAAACGCTGGTCAACTTTTGGGCGACCTGGTGTCCGCCGTGTCGCACGGAGTTGGCCGACTTTGCTCGCAACGCCGAGGAATTCAAGCGTGCGGGCGTGCGGGTCTTGGCCGTCTCCGTCGACGAGCCGGCCGAGCGCGAGGCCGTGCGCGCGTTCGCTGCCGATCAGGGCGTACCGTTCCCGGTGCTGTTTGCCGACGACCAGACCGTCAACGCCTACACCGTGCTGCAGCACGGACTGTTCGATCGTCGCCGCGATCTCGCCATCCCGACTAGTTTCCTGATCGACGAGGCCGGCGACGTGCTGCGCGTCTACCGAGGCGAGACCGCTGCGGCGCGGATTCTCGCCGAGCTGGATGCGCCCGCATCGGCCGCGCTTCCGTTCGAGGGCCGCTGGATCGGCTCGGAGCCGCAGCGGGACTTCGTCGCCCTGGGCGCGGCGTATGCGGAGCGCGGATTGCCGGGGCCCGCCGTTCAAGCCTTCGAGCGCGCGCTCGCATCGGACGAACCGACGCCGGAACTCGCCAACAACCTGGCAGGCGCGCTGATCCAGATCGGCGATCTCGAACGCGCGGAAACACTGCTGAAGAAGACGATCGAGGCCAACCCCGGCAACCTCGACGCGGCGCTCAACCTCGCCGCGTTGTTGCTCCAAACCGGGCAGGCCGACGAGGCGCGCAGTCTCGCCGCACGGGTCGCCGAGGCCCGCCCCGACGACGCCTCCGCCTGGTCGCTACGCGCTTCCGCTGCCTTCTCGCTCGGCGATTCCGCGGCGGCCGAAACGTACTACCGACGTGCGATCGAGGCCGACGCGCAAGCGCCGGAGCCGTGGGACGGCCTCGGCGCGCTGCAAGCCTCCGCCAGCCGCTTTGACGAGGCGATCGAGTCGTACGAGCGGGCCGTCGAGTTCGGCGCTGAGTCGGCTCAACTGCATTCCAACCTGGGCGTGCTGTACATGCAAACCGGCTCGCCCGCGCGAGGACTGCTGGCCTTCCAAGAAGCCGCGCGGCTGGCGCCGGACGACTACGGCGCGCAGTTGAACCTGGCGCTGTACTACCTGCAATCGGGTTCGCTGCGGCAGGCGGCGGCCTGGGCCGAGAAGGCCCGCGCGGCCGATCCGTCGCGGCGGGAGGCGTATCGAATCGGCGCGCGCGCAGCGGCCGAGTTGGGTGACCGAACAACGGCCCGCACGCTGCTTGAACAAGCGGTGGAGATCGCCCCCGACGACGCCGAGACGCGTGCGCTGCTCGACGAACTGCGCGAGCCGCTATGATGGCGCTCGATGACTCGCCGCAGCTTTCTCGCCGCTCCCGCGCTCGCCGCCCTTCCCGCCTTGGCCGCGCCGCCGGTGGAAGACGATCTGACGATCACCGCCGTCCGTATCGTTCGTACGCGGCCCAAAAATCCGGTCCCAGCCTATGAACCGGCGCCGGGGTCGTGGTCGACGCACGGCGTCGAAGTCGCCAACCCGGTCTCGATCTATCCCAAGTACAAACCCTCGCGCAGCCTCTTCCGCCCCGACCCGAACAGCCCCGACGTCGGCTCCTTCGTCGTCGAGATCGAGACCGACAAGGGTCTTAAGGGATACGGCCGCGGCGGTCCGGCCGGAGCGCCGATCGTGCGCGGCCACCTGACCAAACTACTGCTCGGCGAGAACGCGCTCGACATTGAACGCATCTGGGACATTCTGTGGCGCTCGACGCTCTCTTACGGTCGCAAGGGCGTCGTCGTCAACGCGATCAGCGCGGTCGACGTGGCGCTGTGGGACATCGCCGGAAAAGCTTGGGGGCTGCCGGTATGGAGGCTGCTGGGCGGACGCATCCACGAGCGCGTTCCGGCCTACTGCACGGGCAACGACTTCGAGCAGCACGCCGAATTCGGATACACACGTCTGAAAATCGCTCTGCCCCACGGACCCGCCGACGGCCGCGAAGGGATGCGCAAGAACATCGAGACCGTTCGGCGCGCTCGCGAAGCCGTCGGCCCTGAAGGCGACGTGATGGTCGACTGCTGGATGGCGCTGACCGAGCGCTACACGCTGGAGTTGGCCGAGGCGGTCGAACCGTTCGACGTCTATTGGCTCGAGGAGTGTTTGCCGCCGGACGACTACGAAGGATTCGGGCGTCTGCGCGAGAAGATCCAATCGACGCGTATCGTCACCGGCGAGCACGTCTACACGCGGTACGGCTTCCGCCAACTGTTGGAGGCCGAAGGCGCAGAGATCTGGCAGCCGGACGTGAAGTGGTGCGGCGGCCTCACCGAACTGCGCCGAATCGCGGCGATGGCCGCGGCACACGACATCCCGGTGATCCCGCACTCGGGCGGCGCGGAAGACGGCATCCACTTCATCTACGCGACGCCGAACAGCCCTTGGGCGGAGATGTTCATGCCCGCGCCGGGCGGTCCTGCGGAGGTCTACGAGCGATACGAACAGGACCACAATCTGACGCGTGGCCCGGAGGGGATCTATCGCCAACCGTCGAATGAACCCGGAATCGGATGGAACTTCGTACCGGCCGGCGAGGTCTAGTCGCCGCTTTCCCACTCAACGTTTCGCAACGTCATCTCAGCAGCTCGTCGGGAAAAGCCGACGTCCCGCTGGCTCACATCGTCACAGACTCGATTCATCGCCTCGGTCGAGTGAGAGGCCACATATTCGCAAAGCGCGTCCGTGTAGAGTCGATCTCGCGATTTGCCTTCGAGCTTCGCGAGCTCCTCAGCGCGACGGAACAGATTGTCCGGAATGGTGACGACCGGTTTCACGACTCCTATGATCCTACTAGTCGGCCAAAGCGAACGCCCAAAAACCCATACCGGAAGCGATCGCGACATACTGCCGGCCGCCGACCATGTATGTCATCGGCGAGGCCTTCCAGTCCTGGTTGAGCTGGACGTGCCACGCGGGCTCTCCGGTCTCCGCGTCCAGCGCCGCAAACGCCCCGCTGTCTTCGCCGAAGAAGACTAGCCCGCCGTCGGTCGACAATACGCCCGAGTACGTACTCGCCTCACCGGTCTGCTCGTAACTCCAGGCGACCTCCCCGGTTTGAACATCGATCGCGCGGATGAACTTCCTATTGAGCGAATCCTCCGTCAACGCAAACGTCCCGCCAAGAAACCCGCGCCCACGCTCCCACGGCCGATCGATCTTTGAATAAATATTGCAAGCTTCATGGACCAGCAGATAGAAAAGGCCGGTTTCTTTGGAATAAGAACTCGACATCCAATTCGTGGCGCCACGAATCGCCGGACACACCGCTGTTCCTTCTTCCGTCGGGTTCGTATTTGGGCGGACGATCGGCCGACCCGCCGCATCCATGCCGTCAGCCCAGGTCTGCTTGGCAAACGGTTCCGCCATCAGGAACTCGCCGTCCGTCCGATCGAGCACATAGAAGAAGCCGTTCCGGTTCGCCTGTAAGAGAAGCTTCTTAGGCTCGCCTTGAAAATCTTCGTCTACGAGTAAGAAAGGCTCCTGGGCGTCCCAGTCATGCGTATCGCCGGGTGTGAATTGGAAATGCCATTCCAATTCACCCGTCGCCGGTTTCAGCGCCACGACCGAATTCGTATATAGGTTGTCGCCAGGCCGCCGATCGGCGTTCAAGTCCGGGCACGGATTCCCGACAGCCCAATAGAGCAGATCGAGCTGTGGATCGTAGCTTCCCGTGAGCCAAGTCGCTCCGCATCCGCGCGCGAGGATCTCCGGGTCGGGCGGATCGCCCCAGGTCTTCGCCTCTGGGTCGCCGGGCGCGGGGATCGTCCAGAAACGCCAGGCACGCTCGCCCGTCTCGGCGTCGTACGCATCCAAAAACCCGCGCAGTCCCGTATCGCCGCCTGAAATCCCCGCGACGACCAGATCGCCGACGACCAGCGGAGCGGCGATCGCGCCGTAGTGGTCGCGGTAGTCGGCCATCTCGCTGTCCCACAGCGATTCGCCGGTCCAGCGGTCGAGCGCCACAAGGTGAGCGTGGTCGGTCACGGTGAAGACTCGATCGCCGCGAACGGCCGCGCCGCGGTTCAGGCCCAGGCGCGCATCGCCCATCAATCCTTCGGTTCGCGGCATCGACCACGTCCACAGCTCACGGCCCGTCGCCGCGTCGAGCGCCGATACGCGGTTCACGGCCGTCACGTACATCAACCCGTCGAGCACCAGCGGCGTGCCCTCGATCATGCGGTGGCCGGGCATCGGAAAAAACCACTCCGTGCGCAAGCGACCGACGTTTTCGCGCCGGATCTGACCGAGCGGGCTGTGCCGATTGCCGTCGTAGCCGCCGTGGTAGTGCTCCCAGTCGACGTGCGGATCGAGCGGCGCGTCACGGAACGCCTCGCCCTCGCGAACCAGTCGCCGGATCTTCCCGTCCGCCGTTCGGACGTGCGCGTCAAACCCGCTGAGGTTCAGGATCTCGCCGCGCACGACGCCGCCCGCGAGCAGCGGAAGTTCGCCGACTCTCGGGCCGTCCACCCCGCCGTCGATCGTCTCGTTGGCGCGGTCAAACGTCTTCAGGTGAGCGACCAGCGCGGCCATCTCATCGGATGCAAGGTCAAAGGCCGGCATACCGCGTTGCGGCACGCCGCGACGCACGAACGCCTCGATCTCCTCGGACGAGTTCGCGCGAATGAAGGCGACGATCGCCGGTCCGCGATCGGTACCGCTGCCGTCGCCGGCGTGGCACAACACGCAGCGAGTCGAATAGGACTCGAAGCCGGCCCCCGACTCTTGGGCCGCCAGCGAGACGGCAGCCAGCGCCGCGAGAAAAGCGAGTCGTATCATGGAACCCCGAATTCTACCGCGGAACCCACGGGCGTCCCACGATGCAAAGCCTCGACCAACTCCAATTCCTCGGCGCAGGCCTCAGCCGGCCCGAATGCGCCCTCGCGCACCGATCCGGCCTATTGATCGTCCCCGACTGGACCGATCGCGGCGGCGTCTCGCTGATCACGCCCGACGGCTCCACTCGGCGTCTGCTCGCGGGCGAAGAACAGCCCGAGATTCGGCCGAACGGGATCGCGCTTGAGGCGGGCGGCTCGATCCTCTTGGCGCACCTTGGCGACGAAGAGGGCGGCCTGTTTCGGTTGCGTCCCGACGGCCGCGTAGAGGCGGTCCTGACCGAGTTGGACGGCGCCGCGCTGCCGCCCTCGAACTTCATCGTCTCCGACGGCGCCGACGGCTGGTGGCTGACCGTCAGCACGCGCCTCCAACCGCGCTCGCTCGGGTACCGCAAGTCGGCCGACGACGGATTCATCGTGCACGTGTCGCCGCTGGGGGCGCGCATCGTCGCCGACGGACTCGGCTATACGAACGAGTGCGCGACGCACCCGTCAGGCGATTGGCTCTACGTCAACGAGACCTTCGGGAGACGCCTATCGCGCTTTCCGCTGTCGCCCGGCGGCCGGCTCGGAGCCCGCGAGACCGTGACCGAGTTCGGCGAAGGCGTGTTCCCCGACGGCCTCGCGTTCGACGCTGAGGGCGGCGCCTGGATCACCTCGATCGTCTCCAATCGCGTCCTGCGCGTCGCTCCGGACGGCTCGCAAACGGTCGTTCTCGAAGACGCGGATCCGCAACACGTGGCGAACGTCGAAGCGGCCTATCAAGCGGACGAGATGGACCGTCCGCACTTGACCAAGATCACGTCCAAGCGTTTGCGCAACATCTCAAACCTCGCGTTCGGCGGCCCGGACCTGCGGACCGCCTACCTGGGCTGCCTGCTGGGCGATCAAGTCGCTTCGTTCCCCGCCCCGGTCGCGGGCCACCCGCTTCCGCACTGGGACGTCGACCTAGGCGGGCTCGTCCGCTAGACGTTTGCGGGATCCGGCTTAGAGTCGCCCCGAGCCGACTCTCGCCGAGTATGATGGGGCGCTATGCGCTCACCTTTCGTCTTCGGCGTCGTCGCCGTTTCGCTGCTTGGGAGTCTTCTTGGCGCGGAGGAGTTGCTGATCTCGCCGGAGGTGCACGCTGACCGTCGCGTCACGTTTCGGGTCCAGGCGCCGAAGGCAGATGAATTGACCTTCGTCGCGGACTGGAACGTGCGCGAGCCGATGCAGAAAGGCGACGACGGCACTTGGAGTCTGACGGTCGGCCCACTGGAACCGGCGACCTACATCTATGGATTCGAGATGGACGGCGTTCCGATCGTCGACCCGGTTAATCCCATCGTCAAGCTTCGAGCACGCGGAGCCGGATCCCTAGTCACAGTTCCCGGATCTCCGCCAACCCTGTGGGATCAGCGCGACGTACCGCATGGCTCGGTCAACGCGGAATGGCAGAACACCAAACTACTGGAGCACGAGCCCCTGGTCACGGTGTACACGCCGCCGGGCTATGACGAGAATCCGGAGAAGCGCTACCCGGTGCTCTACCTCCTACACGGCAACAACGACACGCCAGTCGGCTGGACGATGGTCGGCAAGGCCAATTTCATCGCAGACAGTCTAATCGCCGAAGGGAAGCTGGAGCCGTTGATCATCGTGATGCCGTTCGGCCACGCTGTTCCGTACAGTTCTCCCCCGGAGAAACGGGCGGGCAATACGGCGTTGTTCGAGCGATACCTGCTGGAAGAGGTGATTCCGATGGTGGAGTCGCGCTATCGAGTGCTTGCCGATCGGGATCACCGCGCGTTGGCCGGACTTTCCATGGGCGGGATGCAGTCGACCGAGATCGGGCTCCGGAATCTCGATCAGTTTTCGGCGATCGGAGCCTTTAGCGGCGTAGCCCGAGCGGAACTGGCGGAAGAGGTCCCGGAGCCGTTCGAGAAAGCAGAACGCACCAATGAGATGCTAGACCTACTTTGGATTGCCTGCGGGCGTCAGGACCCGAGAGCGATGGAGCGAAGCCGTAGGTTCGTGGCGGTGCTTGACCAGCACGGCATCGATCACGAATTCGTGGTAACGGAAGGATTTCACAACTACGCAGCTTGGCAGCGGTATCTGGCGAGACTGTTGCCCCTGCTGTTCGCGCAGGACTAAGGCGCCAGCCGCCGTACGTAGTAAGCTAGGCGCTCATGCGTAGCCTACTGCTGATTCTGCCGCTCCTCCTCGCCTGCGGCGCCCCCGAAGAGCCGCAGGCCCCGGAACCGACCGCGGAAACCCAGCCGACCGGTCCCGAGCGCTGGGAAGAGGCGATGCAGGCCTTTGAATCCGCGGACGCCGAAACTCCGCCCGCCAAGGGCCAGATCGTCTTCACCGGCTCTTCCAGCGCGCGACGCTGGCCGCTCGAAGAGTCCTTTCCGGACCTCGACGTCTTAAATCGCGGCTTCGGCGGATCGGAGATCTCCGACACGATCCACTTTGCCGACCGGTTCCTCTTCCCGCTTGAGCCGCGCATGATCGTCTTCTACGCCGGGGACAACGACCTCTCGAAGGGCAAGTCGCCCGAAACCGTGGCCGAGGACTACCGGACTTTCGCTGCGATGGTCCACGAGGCGCTCCCCGAAACGCGCATCGCCTATATCGCGATCAAGCCGAGCATCCGCCGCTGGAACCTGGTCGAGCAGGTCCGCGAAGCCAACCGCCTGATCGAAGAGCAGACCGAGGCCGACCCGTTGGCTGATTTCGTCGACATCGCGGGCGCCATGATCGGCGAGGACGGCGAGCCGCGCCCCGAACTGTTCGTCGAAGACGGCCTGCACCTCACCGCCGAAGGTTATGAGGTCTGGACCTCGATCCTGCGGCCGTACCTGGAGGTTGAATAGCCGTGGCCGCCCCTGTTCCCGCCGATCCTGTTCTGTACGAAGTGGCCGAGGGCGTGGCGACCGTCTCGTTCAACCGCCCCGAACGCAACAACGCGATGAACGAGGCCATGCGCGAGGCCTACTTCGACGCGCTCGACCGGGCCGCGGCCGACCCGGAGGTGCTTGCGATTGTCGTCACCGGCGTCGGCAAGAGCTTTTGCGTCGGCGCGGACATGGAAGAACTCAGCGCGCTCGGCCCCGATCAGCCGGTGGAGCTGTTTCCCGAAGATCGCCCGCAGACCTACGCGCGCTCGATTCCCAAACCCGTCATCGCGGCATTGAACGGCGCGGCGGCGGGACTCGGCCTGGTCCACGCCGTCGCCTGCGACCTGCGTTTCGCCGCGGCCGAGATCAAACTGACCACGGCGTTCGTGCGCCGCGGGTTGATCGCCGAGTACGGCATCTCGTGGATGCTGCCGCGACTGATCGGCCCGGCGAAAGCGTTCGATCTGCTGGTCTCGGGCCGGGTCATCCGGAGCGAAGAGGCGCTGGAGCTTGGATTGGTCGATCGAGTCGTTCCCGGCGACCAGTTGGCCGAGGCGGCGACGGCGTACGCGCGAGAGTTGGCGCAATACTGCTCGCCGACCTCGATGGCGATCATGAAAAAGCAGCTCTATGAGGACCAGGAGCAAGCGCTTGAGCCGGCCTATGCCCGAGCGCGCGAAGAGCTGCAGGCGTCGTTGCGCCGGCCCGACGTCGTCGAGGGCGTCCAGAGCTACCTGGAGAAGCGGCCGCCGAAGTTTCCGCCGCTATCGAGTTAGTCGCGCCAGCACGGCCTCTTCCGCCAGCTGCAGCTCGGCGACGCCCATCGCCTTGCAGGCGCCGTAGAGCACGCCGATCCCCAGAGGGATCGAGAGCGCCAGGTCGCCGAAACGCGCCCAGTACCCGTCGCCCCAGCTCTGGCCGATCCATGCCGAAGACGCCCAGCAGACGGCCGCCATCAGCGCGGTGGCGGCCGTGATTTTCAGGAATCCCGAAAGCAGCCGTCGCCCTCCGAGACCGTCGATCTTCGAGCGCATGACGGCGAACAGGGCCAGGAAATTGAGCGTGGCGACCAAGGAAGTCGAAAGCGCTAAAGCCCAATGTCCCCAGTCGACTACCTTTAGGAAGTACCAGTTCAACATGAAGTTAAGCGCAACCGATCCGACCGAGGCGATGACCGGAGCGCGCACTTCGTCGAGCGCATAGAAGGCGGGCGTCAAGACCTTCACCGAGGCGTACCCGACCAGCCCGACACAGTAGGCCGAAAGGGCGACCGAAGCCTGCTCGGTGTCATAGGCTGTGAAGGCGCCGCGCTGGTAGATCAGGCCCACGATTGAGCGGCTCAAGACCGCCAAGCCCGCCGCGGCCGGCAGCGTCAGCATGAACACGAGCCCGAGCGAGCGCGACAGCGTCTCGCGGAACTCGCCCGTATCGCCTTTCGAGGCGCTGCGTGAGATCGCCGGGAGCGTCGCCGCCGCAATCGCCACGCCGAACAAACCGAGCGGCAACTGCATGAAACGAAAGGCGTAACTCAACCAGGAGACGGGCCCGTCGAGCGCTTCCCCGCCCGGCCCGGCGATCTCCGAGGCGAAGATCGTGTTCACCACCACGTTCACCTGCACCGCCGCCGCGCCGATCACCGCCGGGCCCATCAGACGCAACACCTGCCGCAATCCCGGATCATCGAGTTCCAGCGCCGGCTTGTAGCGCACGCCCTCGCGACGCAAACTCGGCACTTGCCACAGATACTGCGCCGCCCCGCCGACGAGCGTGCCCATCGCCATGCCGACGATCGGATCGAATCCCAAACGCGGCCCAGCGACAAAGCCGAGCGTCAAACCGCACGAGAGCGAAACGACGTTGAACACGGCCGACGCCAACGACGGCACGGCGAACTTGCCGAGCGAGTTCAGCACCCCCATCGCCTTCGCGGCCAGCGAGACGAACAGCAGGTAGGGAATCATGATCCGCGTGAGCAGCGTCGTCAGTTCAGCCTTGCCGGGCGTATCGGCGAATCCCGGCGCCATCCAGGAGACGATCGTCGGGGCCCCCAAGGCGCCGAGCAGGCAGATCACCGCCAGCAACGGGGTGAGGACGGTCGCCAGCCGGTTGGAGAGCTCGACCGCGGCCTGCTTGCCGCGTTGCGAGAGCGTCTTGGTAAAGGTGGCGACGAAGGCGGAAGAGAGCGCCCCTTCCGCCAGCAAGTCACGCGTTAAGTTTGGGATCCTAAACGCAACAATATAAGCGTCATAGGCGACGCCAGAACCAAAGAAGGCCGCAAACGCCATCTCGCGCGCCAGCCCTGCCAGCCGGCTCAGTAGGACGGCGCCCGAGACGACTCCGGCCGAACGCACGACGCCGGCGTGAGCAGACTCTTGCTGGGATGCCTGGGATGCCTGGGATGCCTCTGGAGGCATGCCCCATTAACGCACGAATCCAGGGGCAATCAGTAGCGGGTCGCGCTGACGACCACGTCGCTCCGAACGAGAAAGCGCGCCTTGGTCCCGTCCGGCAACTTGAAGGTCAACTGACTGTCTTCTGGACCTCCGCCCCCGGCGACCGCAAGAATGGGCTTTCCCAGCGCGGCCGACAATTCAGCCCGGGTTGCGCCAATCCAATCCTCCCCCCAAGGCCGCAAGGATGGCGGTTCAACCGCCTCCGGAGAGGCGAGTACCCGGGCGGCATCGGCGGGATCCGCGGAGAGGGAGTCCGTGGGCCCGGTCCAGCGGGTGTAGAGGCGGACGACGCCGGCGGCGTGGTGGAAATCGACCGGCAGCTCATGCTCGTCGCGCGTGCGGGGAGAGGGCGGCCCGACGAACTGCGACGCAGGGGCGCCGGCCTGATCCTGACGTACCGGAAGGGTCTCGAATCGCTGACCGACCGCGCGGCCGGTCTTCTTCAGCCCACCGCTGTTGTTACCGGCGGCCCCGACGCCCAAACCATAGCCCACCATCGACTGGGCCGCGCCAGGATGAACCGGGCATACCAGGGATGCGACAAAGATGAAGGCGAGGGGACGGATCACACACCGAGCGTAGGCGCGTCAAGGCAGAAATAGAATCGGGGGAAAACCCGATACCGGCCGCGATTCAACTGGGATTGCGCCAAGAAGGCCTTGTAAGACCTAGCGCTTGTAGTATTTCGAGTAGTGATAGTACTGGTAGTAATTGCCCGAACGCCCCAGGAACCAGGGCTTCACGCAGTTCATCACCACGCCGATCATCTTCTCTGGCGGAACCGACTCCAACGCGCGCATCCATAGCATGCGGTTGGTGTGATCCTGCCGAGCGACGAGAACGACGCCGTCCGCGGCGGCTTGCACCAGCGCGAAATCGGCGAGGGCGCCCGCCGGAGGCGTATCCAGCACGACGAAACTGAATTGCCGCCGCAACGCCGATACCAACGAACTCCAACGTCGCGAATTGAGCAGATCCGCCGGACCGCGCGAGCTCTTCCCGCCGGGGAGGAAGTACAGGTTCGGGAACTGCTTGATCCGCACAACGACGTCTTTCAGCTCGGCCTGCCCAGATAGTACGTCGGCCAACCCAGGTTTGACGGGAACGTCAAAATACTTAGCCAAGCTGGCGCGGTGGAGATCCACATCGCACAGCAAGACGTTGAACTCCGGGTTCAAGGCGATCACGCCGCCGACGTTCACCGCGGTCACGCTCTTGCCGTCTCCCGACTCGGCGCTTGAGACCACGAGCACGCGCGGCCGCGAGGGATGCTGCACGATCTTGGTGCGGATAATCCGATACTGTTCGGCCGCCTGCGAGTTGTCACCGGCGAACGGCAGCAAGGGCGTTTGGTGCTTGATATGCACCTCTACGGCGCGCAGGTCCGCCTTGTTTCCTACGTCGAAATCGGCCAGTCCGGCCAGAGCCAGCTCTTTGGAGACGTCCTGATCCTCGGCTACCGGACTCGGCGGATCATCGAACTCGCGGAAGCCGTGCTCGCTGAGCAGCGAGCGCGCGACGACCTTGGCGTCGTCTCCGCCGAGGCCGAAGGAAGGCTTGGAATCGTCCCTTAAATCAGACATTTATGGCTCAGATCGAAACTATCTCTAAAAGGGAATCCACCCAAAGTAAACGCTCGTCGCGACGACGGCGATCACCGAGAGCGCGAGCGACGAGGCGATCACCAGCTTGCGGGGGAAAAACCGCCCGCCTCCTCCAGAACTCTCGGAGCCCATATCGAGGTCGACGTCGGGGTCGCCGTGATCGACCTGGATGACAGGAATGTGCCCCAGAACCGGAACCTCGGCCGGCATTTCCCATTCGCCGAGGATGACGTTGCGACGGAGCTCGACGCCGAAAGCGAGGAAGCAGCCGAGCCCCAGCCCCGTACCGCAGGTGATCGCCAGCAGCATCATCCGATCGGGTCGGATCGGCTTCTCGGGCAAGCGAGCCGGCTCGAGCGTCGAAAACTTCTCCGCTTTCTGTCGGGTTTCCATCTCCTGCGCCAGTCCGGCTTCCATACTCTTGGCCAGGAGCGAGCTGTAGTTGCGCTGGGCAATCTCGTACCCGCGAACAACCTTCTTGAGTTCCTGGTCGTTGATGGGCAAACGCGACATGCGCGCGTCCAGTGCGCCGATTTCTCCTCGGATCTCGGCCCGACGGGCTTCATAGCCGGCCAAGTCCTCGTCCAACAACTGGATTTGGATCTTGGTGCTCTGAATACGCTCGCGCTCGCGCAGAATCGCCTGACTCTCGAGCGGTTGCCCTTGCGACGCGACTGCGGCCTGGGCATCGGCGTTTGTCTCGGCAGAGGCGGCAGCGGCAGCAGCTAGGCTCTGCTCCCATTCCTTTTGGGCTTGGGCAAGCCTCTGTTCGAGCATCGCGACTCGGGAACCGGCGACGACCACGTCGGGATGGGAAGCGCTATAACGAGCCTGGAGGGAGTCGCGCTGGGCGATCGCTTGTTGCAGCTCCAGAGCCAAACCACGATTGGGATCGTCCGGATCACTACCGGTCGGAACCCCGAGCCGGGAGCGCTCCTGCTCCTCCATCCGTTGAATCAGCTCCAGATTGGATTCCGCCGCCTGGAGGGAGTTCTCCAGCATGAGTTTGCTCTGGTTCGCCCGCGTTTCCGAACCGTCCAAGCGGTCCAGTTCGGCCTCCAGCCGTCGCATCTCCGCCAACATCACGGCTTGTTGCTCCGGCAACTCGCCCATGTGCTGCAGCCGGAAGTTGCGCATCTGCTCTTCTTGCCGTTCGACGTCGCGTCGAGCGTCTTCAAGCTGATTCTGCAAGAACTCGGTCGTTCCGAGCGCCTGGTTCGCGCGTGCGCGCAAGTTCTCATTGATGAACAGAGTGCCTAGACGGTTGGCCACTTGGGCTACCACGCTCGGGTCTGGCCCTTCAAAACTGATCTGGAATGCGGGAGACTCAGACTTCGTCCAGCCGTCCACAACGCGGACGCTGATGTTTTTCCGCATCTCGCTGACGATCTCTTCCTGCACCTTACTTCCGCGATCTTCGCGATAGAGGTCGAACTCCTCGATGAGGCGAAGGAGCGGCTCGTAGCTGAGAATCTGCTGACTGATGCGGTTGAGACGGCTCGACAGATCCTCGTTGACCGTGCTGGTCACCATGCGCGAAGGAATCCGCTGGCCCTCGATCAGGATCACGGTACGAGCCTGATACACAGCCGGGAGCTGGTAGACGACAACGGCGCTGACGATCGTGACGATCATCCACGTCAAGAAAATCATCAACTTGCGCTTCCACAGTGCACGCAGGATCGAGAGCGGCATAAACTCGCCGCGGATTGAGATCCCTTCGTCAAATTGGTCCATTCGTATCCCTCAACGAGTGTCGGGCGCGGATGTCGCCGCTCAGGCTGCGGACGGGGTCAAAAACATTTTGAGCGTCCTCTGAACTCTCTTGATGTCCTTGACGCCGCCTGGCCGCCAAACCGCGGCTCGATGCGTCGCCGCTTCCGTCCCTTTCAATTATGCCCCAGCCCACAGTTACCGGCAAGGCTGTTCTGGGCCTCAAGAGCGAATCCGCACAGCCGCCCCGGCATCGGCTATCCGATTCAAAAGGCTAGGCCAGTCCAGGCGGACGACATAGAAAAACATCTGACGGATCCGCCGGGGCCCGTGGTATACTCGCTCTCAAGTCGGATGCAGCAGGGTCATCGCAGCCCATCCCCCCGCGATTTGTCTCTGCGCAAGCAAGACAGGATTGATACCTGTCGACAACTCATAACGCGACTCTTACGAATCAAGAGCGGGGACTAGACATGCAGCTGCGAAATTTTGAATCGAGCGGACGAGGATCAGATCAACTCTCCTCGAACCGGCTCGATTTGAGGCGTTTGTGGATCGCCCTTTTCATCCTTTCCATGGCGCCTCCTGTGGCCTGGGGCGTAGGCTCGGGCTCTTCCAAGGAATCGACCTCAAGTGGACCGTCTGAAGCCGCGATCCGCGCTTCTGACGACGCCGCGCCCAAGCTGGTTGCCGCCAGCATCGTGCGTTCGCAAAAGGCTTCTTCGCAAGTCGGCGCGCCGAGCCGGCCCTCGGCTGCGGCTGTCTACTCGACTCAGTCGCCGTCAAGCCGCGCCCTCCAGGCCAAGCCGGAACGCCGCGCCGTGGATTCCACCTCCCCCGCCCCGGTTCTGCGCGCCCAAGCGGCGCCTGCTGAAGAGGCGGCTCCCCTGATTCCCGAGGTTCGGTCGCTGCCGGACGTCTCCGAAGTCGGCGCCACGTCGAGCCGCACGGCTCGCCAAGAAGGCTTCGTCGCCGAGGATCCGCGGAGCGCCTATCCCCGCATCGGAGAAGAGCCGACGTCGGAAGAGGCCGGCGCGCAGGCTGACCCGAACACGGTCGACGGGCGCGCCCTTCGCGCCGCCCCTCCGGAAAGGCGCATGCGTAATGCCATGCACCGGGTTGCGGCCAGCACGGCGGCGACGCTGAGCACACAAGCCTCGTTTACGGACTCCACGAGCCCCTCGAGGTTCACCCCTGGAGCGGCCGCGGACGCGTTCGACCGCGGATTCAACGAAGCGGCGGAGGCCGTCACGATGGTTCCCGGCGTTCGGCTTGAGAGCGTCAGCCTGGGAATGGGTTACTCGTCGAACGGCATCCCCGGTTCAGCCTTTTCGGGGTTCGGACCGGCGGTCGGATCTGATTACGACACCAACATCAGCGCGACCTTCTCCGCCCGACATCGCGGCCGCACGTCGCAATTTGCTCTGACGTATACGCCGAACCATCAGCGTCGCGCGCGCTTGAGCGAATGGAACACCACCAACCACCGCCTGAGCCTTTCTACCAACAAAGAGCTGGGGCGCCGTTGGGCGGTTGGGGCCACCGCGAACGTAAACGAGGGAGCAGCTCAGCAGTTTGCCATCGAGCAGCCCATCTTCCGTACTTTGACCGACACGCCGGATTCGCTGGAGGGTCTCTTTGAAGCGGTCCGCAATGGTCAAATGACGGACGAAGAATTTGCTTCGGCTCTAACGGGCACGCCGATCGTGGTCCGCCCCGCTCAGCGCCGCTTGGGCCTTGCAAGGATCCTGAGCCTAAACACTCGAGCCAATGCGTCGTACACGTACTCTCCTCGGGTGTCTTTCGACTTCAGCGGCGGAATCAGCACCTTCCGCTTGACGGACAACAGCTTCAGAGAAACCTTCCGAGCGGACGATTCGCGGCTAGCGATCAACTCGTTTGTGGCGAAGAACGCATCCGCCTCGGCGAACTATCGCCTGTCGGCTCGTCGTTCAGTGTCCCTCCGCGAGAACCTCTTCTTCCGTGAAGCCCGCGGGCCGTTCGGGGGCTCGAGAGCCTCGACGACATCCGTCGCTTACCAGGAGCGGCTTGGTCGTAGCTGGAGCTACGGCGTGAGCGCTGGATTGGGGCTATTTACCGGGGGACGGCCTCTGTTGGAGGCCTCGACTCCAGTCACGGCGTCGGGTGATCCGCGGGTCAACGACGGCATGAGATCGACATGGGTTGCGAGCGGCAACCTCGGCTACCGGCTCCGGGACCACAGCTTCTCGTTCTCGGCCGGCCGCCGAGTGAATGACGCTGTAAACGTCGTTGGAGGCGCCGCGATTAACGCAGGAGCCAACTGGAACTGGTCGCCGCGCCGCGCCGCTTGGTCGATGAATGCGGGAGCAGCTTACTTCCAGACCGGTAGAGCATTGGCCCGAGACGCGCGTTCGTTGGAGCTCGGTCGTGGATTCGGCGGATTGGAAGCCCGCATGCTCAACGCCGGCTTCTCCCGCAGGCTCACGACGACAACCGCATTCCAGACCAATTACCAATACGGTCGCTACTCTAGCCCGTTCCAAGGCTTGTTCAACAACCGGGCTATCCAGAGGGTGCAGGTGTCCTTCGTGTGGAGGCCGGTCGCCGAGCGCTAATCGCCTCGGCTTGAGCCGGTCCTCGAAGGCGACGCCGCAGAGCCGGAACTGCCGCTGACTGGGGATGTTCCAATTCTTCAGCCAGTACGTTTCTAGGAAATCCCTCTTTTTCCTCCTGGCCGACGCGGCGATGATTATCGCCGCGTTGGTCGTCAGTACCAGGCTCCGCTACCTGTCGGACTCCCAGGCGTTCGAGTACTACACGCAGCTTCCCGACTTCGCTTACCGCATCTTGGTCGTCACCGCGGTGTTTCTGGTCAGCGGAGCGTACAACGAGCTTTATACGACGATGCTCAATCATCGGGTAGGCGAGCAGTTCTTCCGTCTGACCCAGTCACTCGGCATCGGCTGCTTCCTGCTCGCCGGGCTCTATTTCGTCTTTCCGAGCCTCCAGATGGGTCGGCTGGCGTTCGCACTTGGGCTGCTCTTGATGCTGCTCTTCGTGATCGGACTACGCTGGGGCGTCGATCACGCATGGCGCAACGCCCTGCCCAAGCAGAACATTCTGGTGCTGGGCGCGAACGACCTCGGGGCGGATATCGCCCGAGAAATCAGCTTTCGCTCCGATCTCAATCTGAGAGTCACCGGTTTCGTGAAATCACAAGAGATCTCAGTCGGCGACAGCCCGCAGAGCTTCGGGCGCCAGGTGCTCGGGGCGATCGAGGACCTCGAGGATATCGTCCAGTCGTATTCGATCTCGAAGATCGTCGTCTCGCTGGACGAGCGAAAGGAAGCGCTGCCTACGCAGAAGCTCCTGCGACTCCGCACGCGCGGAGTACAGGTCGAAGACGCGCGATCGATGCTGAGCGCGCTCACGGGACGAATCCAGCTAGAGAGCCTGGACTCAAGCTGGTTCATATTCTCCGCCGGTTTTCGCCGGACGCGCTACTCGATGGCGGTCAAGCGTACGATCGACGTGTTTCTCAGCGTCATCGGACTGATTCTGTGCGCTCCCATCATGCTGATCACGGCGCTGGTCGTTCGCCTCGACTCAAGCGGACCGATTCTGTACCGGCAGACTCGTACCGGACTCAACGGTCGCCCGTTCGAACTGCTCAAGTTCCGCACGATGCGGCAGGACGCTGAGGCGGATGGGGTAGCCCGCTGGTCGGTCGAGAACGATCCCCGGATCACGCGAACCGGCGGATTCATGCGGCGGTATCGCTTCGACGAGCTTCCGCAATTCATCAACGTGATCGTCGGGGATATGAGCTTCATCGGTCCGCGTCCAGAGCGGCCGGAGTTCGTCGACCAGCTTTCTCAAGAGATTCCGTACTACGAGGAGCGCCACACGATGCGTCCGGGCATCACCGGCTGGGCTCAAGTGTGCTTCCCCTACGGCTCCACGGTCGAGGACGCTCTTCGCAAGTTCGAGTACGACCTCTTCTACCTTAAGAACGTGTCGATCCTCTTCGACATGGCGATTGTATTTCAGACCGTTAAGATAGTCCTTTGGGGGCGTGGAAGATGACTGATCTGGATCTCCGCCTCGACTTCCGCAGGACCTTGGGAGCGCCCGCCTAATGTCGTCCAATGCAACCACGCCCAGTCCGGTCGAAATCGACTGGAAATCACTTCCCTGGGGGCCGATCGCGGCGCTTGGGGCGCTTCTGATCGCCATGTACTGGGACGTAGTCCCGTCCATGTTCGACGTATGGATGAATGATCCCGGATACTCGCACGGCATCTTGATTCCGCCGCTAGCCGCCTACGTGGCCTGGCTGCACAAAGACGAGATCCTGGCGCTCACGCCTCAGCGCGACATGCGCGGAATCGTCCTCACGCTGGCCGGCTGCACCGTCTTCATGCTCGGACGGCTGGGAGCGGAGTTCTTTCTCACGCGCATCTCGATGGTCATCATCCTCGCAGGCATCGCCTGGACCTTTTGGGGAGTCGCTCGGACGCGAAAGTTGGCCTTCTCTCTGTTCCTGCTGGCGACCATGGTGCCCATCCCGGCCATCGTCTACAACCGGCTGGCCGCCCCGCTGCAGCTGTTCGCATCCGAAGTCAGCGGAGCGGTGCTTGAAACGATGGGCATCCCTGTGTTTCGCGACGGCAACATTCTGCACCTCGCCGAGATCTCTCTCGGGGTCGCCGAGGCCTGTAGCGGCCTACGCAGCATCTCCTCGCTCACCGTGCTTGCGCTCGTCGTCGGCTACTTTGTCCTTCAAAAGACGAGCTGGCGAGTACTCCTGTTCTTCCTCGCGTTCCCGACCGCGATCTCGGTCAACGTGCTGCGGATTGTCATCACGGCAATCGCCGCGCGCGAGGATGCCGCGCTCGCTCGCGGCTTCTTCCACTCGTTTTCCGGGTGGGTTGTCTTCTTGTTGGGCTTCATCTTGCTCTATGCGATGGCGCTCGGGCTGGCTAAGTTGGAAGGGTCTTCCCAAGCGGAACCGGAGGCGGCGTAATGCAAGGATTCTCGAAACACCTACTCGTCACTTTGCTCGTGCTGGGCGCGACGCTCGTGACCGCCAAGATGAGCGATCAGCGCAAGCCCGAACCGCTCGCGGCGCCGCTTGAGGCGGTGCCTAACGACATCCAGGGCTGGGAGGTCGCTCGCGATTCCAGACTCAAAGAAGAGACCGAGAACGTCTTGAAGGCCAGCGACTACCTGAGCCGCCGCTACGTCAAGGACGAGCGCTTTATCGACTTCTTCGTCGCCTACTACGCCATGCAGGAGGCCGGGGAAGCGATGCACTCGCCCAAGAACTGTCTGCCCGGCGGCGGTTGGGAGATCTGGAACTACGAAGACGCCGTGGTCCAGACCGCCGACGGACGCCAAGAGACGATCAACAAGTACTACATCCAGAAGGGGCAGCAGAGACTGATCGTCTTCTACTGGTATCAGAACCGCGACCGCGTAGTCGCCTCGGAGTACTACGCCAAGGTCTGTCTCGTCTGGGACGCGCTGGTCAAGCGCCGTACGTCGGGATCGATCGTCCGCCTGATGGTTCCCGACGTCGGATGGGCGGAAGAAGCGGGCCTCGAATTCGCCTCCGAGATCATCCCGATTCTCGACGAGTCCATGCCGGCCAACTAGGCCTCGCCCGCCCGTAGCAGGCACGGCATGCCGTGCCCGCCTGCCCTTCGAGCCAGCGAGGCTGGCTTATTCGCTCTCGTCGAACATAGGTCGCCCCAGTCCTTGACCGCTCGCCCCACGCCGCCTACACTCCAATCAGGTGAGCGCTTGCCCGCATTGCAGCCGTGAGTTGTCCACCAGTACGAAGCTCTCAGGCTTCGCCCTGACTCAACGGGATCGTGGACGCTTCCGCTGCCCCTATTGTGAGACTGATCTGGAGCTCAGTCCGTCGAGCATCCTGGCCCAGATCGCGTTCATCATCCCAACCAGCCTGCTGCTCTGGGTTCCGCTCGTCCGGATGCTGCGCCAAGGCGGCGCCCCGTGGTGGGTCGCCTTCGCCGCGCTCGTCGCCGGATGCAGCCTGATCGCGATGGCAAGCTACCTGTGGCTTGGTCGTTGGCGCGTCCGCCGGATCCCTTCGATCCTCGCTCGCTAGTTCCGCCCGGCCATCACGCCGCCGTCCACGTCCCACACCGCGCCGGTCGTCCAGGACGCCTCGTCCGAAAGCAGATGATCCACCGCGGCCGCGACGTCGTGCGGCCGTCCAACCCGTCCGATCGGATGGAAGTCGTTGAAGCCCTGGAGCGTCTCCTCGATCTTGTCGGGCTCGATGAAAGCCCCGTAGATCGGCGTCACGACCACCGCCGGCGCGACCGCGTTCACCCGAATCTTCGCCTCCGCCAGCTCCATCGCCAGGTGCTGCGTCATTGCGTGCAAGCCCGCCTTCGCCATCGAGTAGGCCGACGACGGCGTCGCCTTGATCGCCTGCTTCGCCCACATCGAACCGATGTTCACGATCGATCCGCCGCCGTGCCTCTTCATGTTCCGCGCGACCGCTTGGGTCAGGAAGAACGTCGCGCGATTCAGTCCGTGGTAGCGGTCGTAGTCCTCCGGACCGTGATCGAGGAACGGTTTCGGGCCAAAGTACCCGGCCGAGTTGACCAGGTAGCGCACGTGCCCCTCCTCGCCGTCGAAAGCGCGGATGAAGGCTTCTACCGCGGCGAAGTCGTACAGATCCAGGCTGACCGTTTCGACCGGCCCCAACGGCGCCAACTCCTCGGAGACCTTCGCCAGCCGCTCCGCGTCGCGCGCGATCAACCGGACCGGAACGCCCCGTTGCAGCAGACGTTCCGCCGAGGCCTTCCCCATGCCGGACGATCCGCCGATGATCAGCGCGGACGGTTTCGATATATCGCTCATTGAACTCTTGCTCCTATCTACTCCTAGGTAGTCTCTTCTCGACAAAAAAAAATCACCTCGCGCTCAGCGAGGCCAAGAACGTCCGCTCCACGCCGTCCACCGCCGAAGAACGGCCCCCCGCGCGACCCACGATCAACGCTCCTTGCAGGCCCGCAACCAGGGTCGCCGCCGCGTTCCCCGCCCCGCCCGGCGCGCGAAACTCTCCCGCCCGGACTCCCTCGCCGATCACCGCCGCCGCCCAAGACTCGCAGCGCTCCAGATAGGCCGAGACGACGCGCTGCACGGTCTCCGGCAGCGTCTCCCGGTCCGCCGCCAACGATCCGCACAGGCAGATCGCGCCGCGCGTCTCGGTTTGACGGTAGAGATCAACGAATCCCTTCAGCCGCCCCCGCTGCGTGCGCATCCGACGGTCGATCGCATCGAGCGCCGTCTCCAACTCGCCCAGGTACCGCTCCATCAGCGCGCGCCCCAGATCAGCCTTCGTCTCAAAGTGGTAGTGGATGCTGGCCGTGCGAATCCCGACCTCACGCGCCAGATCCTTATAGCTGAACGCGTTGTATCCGCGGCGCTGGACCAGATCCTGCGCGGCGTCCAGCAACTGGTCGGCGGTGCTTGCGGGTTCGGCCACCCCTTCACGCTACCTACCTTTAGATAGGTAGTCAAGAGTCCTATTGAATCTCGATCGAGACCACGTTCGTCTCCAACCCGTCGATCATCACCCGCACGTCGACCACGCCCGCCCCACCCAGGCTGCGCGGTACGACGACGTTGATCTGATCGAGCCCCACGAACTCCGGTTGCGCCGCCACGCCCAGCACCTGCGCCGGTTGCCCGCCGATCAGCACCTCGACCGCTCCGCCAAAGTTGCGGAAGCCCGTGCCGAACAACAATAGGACCACCGTGTCCGTATCCGGCCCCAAGTCGATCGGGACGCTCCGGCGCGGATTCGCCGACAGGTCGACCACCTCCACCGGCGTCTGACTCCCGTCGCCCGCGACCCGAACCGCCGAAGCCGCCGCGGCGCCCATGCCACTCGCGTTCGCCGAAAACAGCCCCGGCGATACGGGCGCGACCTGCACCGGCGCCGTCGTCTCGCCGGTCGGCGTGCGCACGGTCAACGTCCCGGCCCCGAGCGCCGTCGCCCCGTCCACATGGCAGTTGATCTGCCCCGCGGCTACGAAGAACAGCACACACGGACGCGTCGCGCCCGCACTGTCGGTGATCTCGACCGAGGTCCCGGCCAGCGACGCAGGCAGCGGCAGCGCCGACGCCGCCGCCGTCTCTTGCGCCAAATCGGCCCCGAAGATCGAGACGTTCTCGCTCGCCGAAATCGTATCCCCGGCAAACCCGCCCGCGTTGACGATCGACGACGAGAACAGCACCGGATCGCCCGGCTCGGTCACCGCCAATCGCACATCGAAGGCAAACGGAGAGTTCGCCGCCGACGCCGACGCGACCGTCACCGTCGCCCGATGCTCGCCCTCGGCCAACCCGGTCGGATCGGCGAACAACACGGCCGGTTCCCCGGTATTCCCGTTCGCGTTCTCAAACGTCAACCACGCCGCGTCCGACTGCAACTCGTAGTCAAAATCCCAGTTCTCTATCCTCGCCGCGGACAGGCTCTCTACCGCGCCGATCGAAACCTCGCCCCGCACCACCGCTCCGCCGGGCGTCGCCGAGAGATTCGAACCGTCGCTCAGGACGGCCAGCGTGCCCAAGACTCTTGCCGGCGAGGGGCGCCACGTCTGGCCGCTGTCGGCGCTGCGATAGAGCACCGGCCCGCCCGGCAGCGCCAGATAGACCAGCCCCGTATTCCGCGGATCGACCAGCACCGCCGTGACGCTGCGCACCGAGGGGTCCTCCACGACCTCGATCCGTTCGAAAGTCTGCCCGCGACTCCGACTCACATAGAGCACGCGACTGTTCAACGCCGAGACGAACACCTGCGGCCAGTCTCGGTCCAGGTAGATCTGGTTGGCGCCGGTCGGGCCGAACGAACGATTCCACGTCGCCCCTTGGTCGAGCGATTGAAACAGACCGTTCACGGTGAAGTTGCGCGAACCGTTGGCCGTCGCGATCAAGCTCGTCGGGTTCGCCGGGTCCGACACCAAGTCGGGCGCGCCGTTCGTCCGATCGACCGAAAACGGCAACCGCCCGGAGACTCCCCAATCGGCGCCGCCGTTCAAGCTCCGCCAAACATTCACGCCGACGTTCACGAACATCAGCTCCGGCATCGCCGCGTTCACCGTGAAGTTCGACGCGTTCTCCGGCAGATCTGCTTGCTTCACCCACGAACCGCCCCGGTCGTCCGTACGGAAGATCTCGTCCGCATCGGTCGCATGGCGCCGCACGCGCAGGTAGGTCTCAAACGGCGCCTCGCTGGTCTGGAACAGCTCCATCGAGTCGGCCAACGCCGGGAGGCCCGTCAGACTCCGCCGCCAGCTCGCCCCCGCATCGCGCGAAACCCAAATCGTCGGCCGCGGCGACGAGGCGTAGACGAGCAGGATACTGTTGTCCGACGGATGAACGATCACCTGCTGAACGTCCGGCTGCGGCTCGCCGGCGGGACGCAGATAGAGCGGCCGCCAGGTACGCAGCTCGTTGCGACTCTCATGCAGGCAGGATCGAGATCCCGCGTAGAAGACGGATCCGTCGTCGCGTACGGCCAAGGTCCGGAAGGCCAAAGCCAAGTCCGGCTGAGCCTGCACGGAAGCCGCCGTCAATAGGGAGAAGAATAGAGCGGAGATGAATCGGGTGGGCACGTCCCAGCCTAGGCGCCCGCCGCTCGACGGGTCAATCGCGGCAGGGATCCTAAACCGTGCTTTCGCTGCTCTGCGACGCAATCACGCTTTGCACCGCGTAGATCGGGCGCCCCTGGCTCTCGAAGTAGGTCCGCATCAGCACTTCGCCGATCAGTCCCGTCGTAAACATCTGCAGCCCGGTCACCAGCAACACCGCGCCTGCGATCAGCAGCGGTCCGTGCTCGACCATAATGTGCACGCCCTCGATCTTGCGCCACAGCAGATACGTAAACACCGCGCCGCCGAGCGTACCGCTGACCAGCCCGATCGATCCGAAGAAGTGCATCGGCCGCGTCAAGTAACGCAGCAGAAACTGGAGCGTCACCAGATCGAACATCACCCGGAAAGTCCGACTCAGTCCGTAGTGCGATTTGCCGTCGGCGCGATCGACGTTTTGGATCGGCACCTCCGCGATCCGCGCGCCGTCCATCGACGCCAGCACCGGAATAAACCGATGCAGCTCGCCGTACAGCCGCACCGACTCCAACACGTCCGCCCGATACGCCTTAAAGGTCGTGCCGAAATCGTGCAGCTCGATCCCGGAGATCTTCGCCATCAGCCAGTTCGCAACGCGCGAAGGCAGCCGCCGCGTCAGCCAGCCGTCCACCCGCCGCTCGCGCCAACCGCTGGCGATGTCGTAGCCCTCTTCAATCTTCTTGAGCAGCGCCGGAATGTCTTCAGGCGCGTGCTGGAGGTCGCCGTCCATCGCGACCACGACGTCGCCGGACGCATGCTCGAACCCCGCCGCCAACGCCGCCGTCTGTCCGAAATTGCGGCGCAGCAAGACCGCCTCCAGCCGCGAATCGCTGCCCACCATATTCTCTAGCAGCGCCCGCGACGTATCGGTCGAGTAGTCGTCCACAAAGACGATCTCAAACTCCCGCCCGATCTCCTCGAGCACAGCAACAAGCCGGTCGTAGAGAGGCAGCAAGCTGCTCTCCTCGTTGTGCACGGGAATCACGACCGAGATGGTCCAAGAAGACATCGCAGCTCGCCTGATGCTAGCAGGCCGTGTCGAAAGTCGCGCGAAGCCCGGGCGCGTAAACGTAACGAAATGCACGTCTCACACGTCACAATTCGTACTGCGTAGGATGGTAGGCGTGTCGACCTCACAGCCGATCGCCGATCGCCCGCTCGCAGTCGTGTTGCTCTCAGGCGGCATGGACAGTTGCGTAACGGCGGCAATCGCGGCTCAGCAGTATCGAGTGGCGGCGCTGCACTCCGACTACGGTCAACGGACGGAACGGCGGGAACGCCGGGCGTTTGAAGAGATCGCGGATCGGCTGGCGGTCGAAATTCGGCTCGTCGTCGATCAACGCTACATGGCCCAAATCGGAGGTTCTGCGCTGACCGACCGCGCGATTGAAGTGCCGGATGCGGATCCGGCGGCGGCGGAATCGGGAGAGATCCCGGTCACCTACGTCCCGTTCCGTAACGCGCACTTTCTCTCCGCGGCCGCTTCCTGGGCGGAGGCGCTGGGCGCGTCGAAGATCTTCATCGGCGCCGTCGAGCAAGACAGTTCGGGGTACCCCGATTGCCGACCGGGATACTATCGAGCGTTCAACGAGTTGATCGAAGTCGGTACGCGCCCGGAGACGAGGATCGAAATCGAAGCGCCGCTGATCGGCATGTCTAAAGCCGAGATCATCGAGCGAGGCGCGGAGCTTCAAGCTCCCGTCGAGCTGAGTTGGTCCTGCTACCGAGACGAAGATCCGGCCTGCGGGACCTGCGACAGTTGCGCATTGCGACTCGCAGCCTTCGCCAAAGCCGGGCGCCGCGATCCGATCCGCTACAAGACGGACTGAATGAAAGACTTTTCGACGGCAATAGGCGCGCCGCGAGAGCGAGCGGAAGGGCGTGGGAAGCTGGCCCGCACGGGATCAATGTTGTATCCTGACTGCTTAAAGTAAGCGCTTCAAGATAAGGGAGTTGATGACAAAAATGCTTGCAAAGGTTCGAATTTTCCACCTGCTGCCCGCCCTCGTTCTCGGGCTCGCCGCCACGCTGTCGGCGCAGACCGGAACCTTGAAGGGCAAAGTCACCGGCGAGAACGGCGAGCCCGTCACCCAGGGCAAGGTCCTGATCACGCGTACGGACGTCCCCGGCGAGTACGAGACGAAACTGCATAAGAAAAAGGGCTCCTACCTGCACGCAGGCTTGCCCCTTGGGATGTACACGGTCGCGCTTGAGATCGACGGCAACGTCGTCGACCGCGTATCGGGCGTCAAGGTCGGCATGGGCAACCAAGACGTCGACTTCGATCTCGCGGAGGTCAAGGCTCGCGCCGAAGCCGCCGCCAAGTCGAACGAAGCCCCCTCGGAGAAAGTCCTAAAGAGCATGTCTCCGGCGGAACGCAAAAAGTACGAAGCCGAACTCGCCAAGCGCCAGAAGGCGATGGCCAAGAACAAAGAGCTCAACGAGACCTTCAACGCCGGCATGACCGCGAAGCAGGCCGGTGATTTTGCAGGCGCCGTCGAGTCGCTGACCAAGGCCTCTGAGGTAGACCCGGAGCAGGACGTCATCTGGGCGAACCTCGCCGACGCCCAAACCGGGCTGGCCAAGTCCAAGACCGGCGACGAGAAGACCGCGCTGCTCAACGCTGCGGCCGAATCCTATCGCAAGGCCCTGACGCTCAAGCCGACCGATCCGGCCTACCACAACAACCTCGGCCTGGCCCTGATCCAAGCCGGCGATATGGAAGCGGGCAAAGCCGAACTCGCGACCGCGGCGGAGATGGACCCGGTCAACGGCGGCAAGTACTACTTCAATCTCGGCGCCGTGATGATCAACTCCGGCAACACCGACGCCGCCATCGAAGCCTTCGAGAAGGCGACCGAGGTGCAGCCGACCTTCGCCAACGCCTACTACCAGCTCGGCATCGCGATGTCGGGCAAGGCGGAAGCCAAGCCGGACGGAACCGTCGTGCCGCCCCCGGGCATGATCGAGGCGCTCCAGAAGTACGTTGAGCTGGAGCCGAGCGGCCCGCACGCCCCCTCCGCCCAGGCGATGATCCAGTCCATGTCGGGCGCCGTCGAGACGGAGTTCGTCGACCCGAACAAGAAGAAGAAAAAGAAGGGCTGATTCGGCGCTTCCGAACCATCCGCAAGCAAGGGCGTCGACCTCCGGTCGGCGCCCTTTGTCGCTTCCCGCTCCTTCCCCGACCGCCCGATGCGCACCATCATCATCCTGGTCTTGATCGTCGTCGCCTTGGCGATGCTGCGCATGCTCGTCGGCGACGTCAGCCGAGCCGCCTCCAAGGCGTGGAAGGGCGCGAACAAGAAGGTCGAACCGGAAGCCGAAACCAAGACCAAAGGTCGCCTCGTACGCGACCCTGAAACCGGCGCCTACATCGACGAGCAGTCCGCCGTCCGCTTCGAACGCGACGGCAAAGTCTATTTCTTTGAATCCGAGAAGACGCGCGACGCCTTCCTCGCCAAACACAAGGCCTGAGAGCATGACCAGCCGCAGAGACTTCCTATCCCTCGCCGCAGCCGCCGGCCTGGCCGCTTGCTCCGACCAACAGCCGGCGGCGCCCGCCGGGCCGCCGCCCGAGACCGCCAAGACCCATCGCTGGCATCTGCGCTACGCCCCGCGCATGGGCCTGCTCGGCCAAGAGATCTCCGTCGATCAGCACCTCGAAATCTACGCCGACTACGGCTTCCGCCAGTTCGAATACAACGGCCTGCCGCGCAACCATTCGCTCGCCGAAGCCGAAGAGATCCGCAAGAAGATGGACTCGCTCTCGATGGAGATGGGCGTCTTCGTCGTCAACTCCGGCGGCTGGAGGGGCGACGCGCTCGTCGACCGCAAGTTCCACTCAGGCTTCCTCGCCGACGTCAAGACGGCCGTCGAGTACCACCAGGTCATGCGTAACCGCTGGGCCACCGTCACCACCGGGCTGAGCGTCGACTACCTTTCGCTCGATCGCCAGACCGCCAACGTCGTCGAAGGCCTCAAGCAAGCCGCCGAACTGCTCGAGGGAACCGAGTTGACGCTCGTCCTCGAACCGCTCAACTTCCTCGTCGACCACGCCGGCTACCACGTCGTCACGTCCGAGCACGGCGCGCGCATCATCGACGCCGTCGACAGCCCGCAAGTCAAGCTGCTCTTCGACGTCTACCACCAGCAAATCTCTGAAGGCAATTTGGTCAACAACATCCGCCGCTACTGGGACCAGATCGCCTACTTCCAAGCCGGCGACGTACCTGGGCGCAAAGAGCCCGGCACCGGAGAGATCCGTTACCAACGCGTCTTCCGCGAAATCTACGAAAAAGGCTTCGAGGGCATCGTCGGCATGGAGCACGGCCTGTCGATCCCCGGCCGCGAAGGACTCGAAAAATGCTTCGAAGAATACCGAAAAGCCGATACCTGGTCTTAGCGCTCCTCCTCGCCATCGCCGCCGCGCTGCCCGCCGCCGACTACGTTCGCGACGAAGGCCCCGAGGTCTTCACCTACGACGAACTGCTCAAGCTCGGCGAGGAGCCGATGGACGAGGCGCTCAGCGAGAAACTCGAAACGCTCGTCACCACGCCCTTCGTCAACAACGAAGCGCACTACCGCGGTGCCGAGCCCGTTCGTCCCAAAGTCGACGGCCTCGGCCGCTCGCTGCGCGTCGTGCACTGGAACATCGAACGCGGAATGCACTTCGACCGCATCGTCGCTGCGATCAAAGGCCGCAACGCCTTCCTCGAACACCTGCCCCGAGGCGAAAACAAGATCGACGCCGCGCGCCTGCTCGACGAACTCGAAGCGCTCAGCACCGCCGACGTGCTCGTCCTCAACGAGGTCGATTGGGGCATGCGACGCTCGGACTACCGCAACGTCATCCGCGACCTCGGCCAGGCGCTTAACATGAACTGGGCCTTCGGCGTCGAGTTCATCGAGATCGACCCCATCAGCCTCGGCACGGAAGAGTTCGAGGAACTCGAAGACGAGGACGAGCGCAAGCAGGCCGTCGCTGAAATCCAAGTCGACCGGGAGAAAATCCGCGCCCTACACGGCACCGCCGTGCTCACCCGCTACCCCATCGCCAAGGCCGAACTGGCCCCGTTCGAGACCATCGGTTACGACTGGTACACCAGCGAGCGCGACCGCATCAGCAAGCTCGAAGAGGGCAAGCGCCTAGTCGCCGCCAACGTCTTTCTCGAAAAGGTGCGTCGCGAGATCCGTCGCGGCGGCCGCACCACGCTCTACGTCGAACTCGACGTCCCCGACCTCAATCGCGGCAAACTGACCGTCGCCGCCCCGCACCTCGAAAACCGCACCGATCCCAAAAACCGCGTCGCACAGATGGAAGAGACGCTTGAGCATCTGCTCGAAGTCCGCCACCCAGTCATCCTCGCCGGCGACCTCAACACCACCTTCTCCGACACCACGCCCACCAGCCTCAAGCGCGAGATCTACCACACCCTCGGCAGCTCGGATTTCTGGGCCGAGAAGGGGATCAAGTACGCCACCGGCCTCGGTCTCGCCTACGACGTGCTCGTCGGCGGCGCCAACCTCATCAAGAACCACAGCGATCCCACCGCCTCGCACGTCCCGGTCGTCGCGCCCAACCCCGAGTTCGGCCTCTTCGATCGGCTGGAGACCTGGCGCTTCGCCGAGGGAACCGTCTTCGACTTCCGCGGCGACGCCGTCCGCAGCCGCGACGGCAAGAGCGGCACTCTGGGCAACTCCAACGAGCGCGACACCAAGGGCTTCGCGGAGACCTACTCCGTCACGCGAACCATCGGCCCGACCGGCAAGCTCAAGCTCGACTGGATCCTGGTCAAGAGCTATCTGGAAGACCCGCGCGACGTCAAGCAGACCTACCGCTTCGCCCCGCACTTCGCGCGCACCATGAACGAGATCAACTACGCGCTCGAAGAACGCATCTCCGACCACAGCCCGCTCAGCGTCGATCTCCCCTTCGACGAGCCCGAAGAGATCAAGCCGAACAAGGGCAAAAAGTGGTGGAAGCTAGGCGGCTAGGCGGAAGCCGCTTCCCCGACCGCCGAGGCCAAACGGCTGAGGTCACGCGAGGTCACGACGCCGTCGCCCCCGTGGCTCGATACCTCTTCGCGCAGCCTATCCGACGGCCTCTCCGTCGTAACCAAGAACTTCGCGCGATCGGCGTTCTCCACCGCCGACTCCAGTACCGAGTACCAGTTCCCGTCGGTCAGCGACGACTCGGTAATCACGCACTCAATGTCTCGATGCGTCGACAACGCGCTGCGCGCCTCACTGCAATTGTGTGCCGCCACGACGCGTCCCAGGGGACGCGGGAGGCGCTTCATCAACGATTCCGGAACTCGGGCCACGAGCAGTACACGTCCTGCATTCGACATAGTCACCTCCCTTCGGCGACGCGCATCGTACACGCGCCGGTCGCAAACGAATGATTGAGCGCCTTCGGCGGCCTCACTCTAGCAGTCCATGTTCCGAGGGGCCAGTCTGTGCTCAATATTTCTATCGGCTTTATGCGTCTATTGGACTAGCCTCAGCCTATCCATCGCCGCAGAGACAAGCCGTCACCGTCGCGAGCCTACCCGCTAAGCTAGGAAACGTCCCCGTCTTCATGCCGAAACTCAAGAAGAAGATCCGCAAACGTCTGGCCGCCGGCATGGTTATTCCCGCCCATCCGCTGGCGCTCGACCGGAACCGCAAACTCGACGAACGCCGACAAAAAGCGCTTACCCGCTACTACCTCGCCGCCGGCGCCGGAGGCGTCGCCGTCGGCGTCCACACCACCCAGTTCGAAATCCGCAAAGTCGGCCTGCTCGAACCCGTACTCCAACTCGCCGCCGAAACCGTCGGCGAATACGAGCGCGCGCGCAAGAAGGAGCGCCTACTCGTCGCCGGCGTCTGCGGCCGAACCTTGCAGGCCGTTCGCGAGGCCCAACTCGCCTCTGACCTCGGCTACGACCTCGCCCTTTTGAGCCTCGGCGCCATGTCCCGATCGAGCGTGCCCAAACTGCTCGAACACGTCCGCGCGGTCGGCGAAGTCATGCCGATCTTCGGCTTTTATCTGCAGCCCTCGGTCGGGGGACGGGTCCTGCCCTACGAATTTTGGCGCGAAATGGCCGAGATCGAATCGGTCGCCGCCGTCAAGATCGCCCCGTTCAATCGCTACCAGACCTTCGACGTCATGCGCGCCGTCGCCGAATCGAGCCGCTCCCAAAAGATCGCCCTCTACACCGGCAACGACGACAACATCATCGGAGACCTGACCACCCCCTACCGCTTCGGAAAGCCGGGCCAATCGCAAACGACCGACCTGCGCATGTCGGGCGGCCTGCTCGGCCATTGGGCCGTCTGGACCCGCCGTGCGATCGAGCACTGGCGCGAGTGCCGCCGCGTCGTCGAGAAAGCCCTGCCCATCCCCACCGACCTGCAACGCCTCGGCAACCAGATCACCGACTCGAATGCCGCCTTCTTCGACCCGCAACACGACTTCAAAGGCTGCATCGCGGGCCTGCATGAGGTGCTCCGACGCCAAGGCCTACTCGAGGGAACCTGGTGCCTCAACCCCGACGAAGGTCTCTCCCGCGGCCAATCAGCGGAGATCGACCGCGTCTACGCCGCCTATCCGCACCTCAACGACGACCTCTTCGTGGCTCAAAACATCGATCAATGGCTGCGCTAGCCTGGGCTAGGGAACGAAATTCGTTTGCACTCTTTCGCACGCTGATGCGTCAATACGTACAAGAGAGTGAGGAGACGCGCGCTGTGATGCAGATTCGAAACCGCCGGAAACGAGGAGGCTTCTCGCTGATCGAGCTCCTGATCGTCATCGCGATCATCTTGATCATCGCCTCGATCGCCGTTCCGCGCCTGACCCAGGCCCGGATTTCAGCGTACGAGATGGCATCCATTCGGAGTCTCCACACGCTCAATACGGCCCAGGTACAGTATTTCTCGACCTACGGCCGCTACGCGCAATCCTTGGTCGAGTTGGGCCCGCCGCCGGGCAGCGGCAAACCGACTCCGCAAGCCTCGGACCTGATTCCGAACAATTTGGCGACCGGCCTAGCGTCCGGATACGTATTCACGATGGTCGGCACCCCGTCGGGCTACACGGTCAACGCTGACCCGCAGTCAGCGCAAACCGGTACACGCCACTTCTACACCGACCACTCGACCATCATCCGGCAAAACTTCGATCAGCCGGCCTCGGAAACCGACCCCGAAATCTAGGCGATATCCAGCGACCGGAGACGCCGTCATGTGGAAGACCTACCTGGCCATAGGGCTGGTCACGGCATTGGTGTGCCTGCTCTTCCTGGATCGCCGTTATCAGACCACGCACCGCCCCGGTGGCGAGATGGCTGCGTATCGAAGCCTAAACACGATCATCACGGCTCAGGCCGTCTACCGCTCCGAGTACGATCAGTTCGCTCGCTCGCTTGCGGAGCTAGGTCCGCCGGCCGAGTTCAGCGAAGGCCCGACGGCTCGCGCTGCCGACCTTATCCCGCAGAAGCTCGCCTCTGGAGAGACCTCGGGCTACCGCTTCCTACTGCTCCCCCACGAGAGCGGCTACCGGCTTCTCGCCTTTCCTCTTGAAGAGGTGTTCGGCGAGCGCTCCTTCTACTCCGACGAGACCACCATCATCCGCGCCCACAAAGGCCGCCCCGCATGGAAGACCGACGAAGCGATCAACTAACCTATGGCCATGCAGCGCAGCACCGCCACCATCCTCGGCGTCGTAGCCGCCGCAGTCGTGGCCGGACTGCTGCTGCTGGTCCTGATCGCGTCGGTCGCCGTCCCGCGTTTGACGGACGCTCGTCGAAAGGCCTACGAAGAGGCTGCCGTCCGCAACCTCAACGTCCTCAACGGCGCTCAGGTGAGCTACTTCAGCCTCAACGGACGCTACGCGCGAACGCTGAACGAGCTCGCGTCCCTGAAACCCGAACCAGGCGTCCCCGAACTGCCGACCGAACTGCTCTCCGGCGAAGCGTCCGGCTACGCCTACACGCTCAGGGCCGGCCCAACCGGCTACGCGATTCAGGCCGATCCCCTCTCCCAGGTGACTGGCACACTGCACTTCTACACCGACGCCAGTACCGTGATCCGCGTGAATCCCGACGGCCCCGCCGGCGAAACCGATCCCGCGATCCGCTAGCCTAAACAGAATGCAGAAAATCTTCGCCGTGATCGTTGTCCTGGTCCTCGGCGGATTCGCGGTCTGGTCGTTCTGGGGAGAATTCGACAAGCCCGAAGCCACCGCCGCCGAGATGGCCGCACAGCAAGCCATGCTCTCCGTCGTCAGCGCCCAAAAAGTCTACAAACAGCGCAACGGACAGTTCGCCGAACACCTCTATCAACTCGGCCCCACCGACGCCCGCCTACTGCCCCCCGTGCTCGCCGCCCACGGCACCGTCGCGGGCTACCAACTCCACCTGCGTGGCTACGGCGACTCCTACCAGTTGAGCGCCGAGCCGCCCGACGGCACGGACCAGCGCACCTTTTTCGCCGACGAATCGGGCGTCGTGCGTCACAACCGAGGCGCCGCAGCCACTGCGAGCTCACAGCCGATCAGCGAGTGAGGAATTAGGCTTGTCCCCGAGCCGACCGATCGAGACATGCCTCGCCCGGTATCCGCCTACCAAAATGTAAGGCCGCCCGATTAGCCGGCCCAGGGACAACAGGGGTAAAGCAAACGGCAGGCCAAACTCAAATCGAGGCGATTGCCGCTGCTACAAGCTTCCCTGCCCCTCCTCCCAGCGTCCGAAAGACTCGCCGGTGAGTCCGAACGGACTACTGCGCCTCCGCCGTAATCAGCTTCGACTCGGCGGAGAACTTCTTGAAGTCGCTCCAGTCGATCGCAACTTCTCGCCTGAGGTTGGCCAAGCCCGCGACCTTGGCGGCAAAGTTCACAAGAAAGTCGTCGACGAGCCAGACCTCGTCGTTCACCAACGTTCGATTGAGCCGCATATTCGCGCCCTCGCGCAGCTTCAGCAGAAACCAGCCGAACGATACGTTGTCGATCGTCTCCGCCTCGATCCGCGTCCATGAGTAGTCGGCCTTCGACACCCACATCACCCCGCGCATCTTGGAGAAGAACTTCGCTTCCTTGAGAGTCGGCTCGTAGTCCGGCCTCGGCTCTCCGCTAACCTTCCAGGAGTCGACGCCCGCAACGACCTCCGATCCTTCCAACGTGAACCGAAAAGAGCGTGTGAACTCTTCAGCCATCTTGCGCCGCTTCTCTTCTTCCTCGGCCTTCTTCGCGAGGCGCTTCTCACGCTTCTTGTCGGACTCGTCGTCGCGTTCTGCGAGCCAATCGTCGAGTTTCTTCTTCTGCTTGGCGTCATCCTTGGCGGAAAGCGGCTGGTCGTCCCGCTCGATCAGTCGCTCGTACTGCTCTTCGTAGAAATAGAGCACGTCGAACGTTTTCGACTCGGTCTCTTTGACGGCGCCCGACTTGTCGAGCTTGCGCATCTCCTCGCGCTCACGAAACGTGTACTGCTGGGCCAGCTTCTCGTTCTCGATATCGGCCTGGAAAGCGCGCCGAATGATGTCTTGGGGTTCGGGATCAGCAGCGGAAAGCAGGCCCGCGCCGAACAGCGCCGGCACAAGCGCAAGTGCGAATCGCATATACAAACTCTTACGAGTGTTTCGCCGCCGAGGTTTCCTGCAATCCGTCGCGCCGCCCGGTTTTGGGCATCCCATCAGACGCCCCCTTACGCACCCAGTCCAACCCCTCACAACCCCGCCCCCGCCAAAAATTCAAGCACCCGCTCCTCATACTCCGCCGGCGCCGCCCGGTGGAGATCCACATGTCCGGCCCCTTCCACCACCCACATCTCTTTCGGCTGGGGCGCCCGCTCGAACATCCTTCGCGACTGCTCGAGCGTCGTCCGGTCATCCAGTTCCCCCGCTACAATCAACACCGGCGCCGCAACCCGCCCGATCCCCTCTATCGGCGCCACCGCCTCCGGCTTGACGCCGATCCGCGGCTCCACCTGGATCAACAAGAGCGGCGCCAACCACCGATCAAGCGGTCCCAAGAACAGCGCAATCCGACTCTCCACCGCTTCCCGCAAAGTCGGATAGACCGCTTCCAGAACCAGCGCATCCGCCGCCAACGGCTCCGCCCCCACCAATGCCGAAGCCCCGCCCATCGAGCAGCCCAGAAAGACGATCGGCGCCTCCGGCATCCAACCGCGCGAGAACTCGGCCGCCGCCCGCGCGTCGTGCGACTCCAGCACCCCGAGCGTCAGTTGCTCGCCCGGGCTCTCCCCATGCGCCTGCGCATCGTAGAGCAACACCGAGTACCCGGCCCGATGCAGGAACCGCGCGCGGTCGACCATATCCAACCGACTCGCCCGCAGCCCGTGCGCCAGCACGACGACCCCACGAGCCTCCTCGGCCGGAACCCGCCACCCGCGAATCCGACTACCCGACTCGCTATCGAACTCCACCGCCTCGACCGGGAGATCGGACGGCGGTTCGCCCACCGTCTTCGGCGCAGGCGCAACCAGCCACGACCCGACGATTCCAGTGACCGCCGTCCCCAAGACCAGCACTACCGCCGCAGCGATCTTCAGCCGCGCCAGCCAGCCAGAGCGTCCCGCCGCCTCAACCGACTTCGTCATTCGCGCGGCGCAGCCAAGTCTTCATGCAAGCGATGCAGTACGCCAACCCGGCCCGCCGTTCCCGATCGTCTCCGGCCAATTGCGGGATGTGGTCCGGAACCATTCCGCTCGCGTACCCGACCTCGCGCAGCGCCTTCACCACCTGGTACATGTCCGTATAACCTTCGTCGGGAAACGTCTCCTGAAACACCGGCAACGGCGACGTCACATTGCGAAAATCGACGTCCCACAGACGCCCGCGCGGACCAAAATCGCGGATCATGCCGATCACGTCCTTGCCCATGCGGTCGCCGCCTTCCATCCAAGTCCCGACGCACAAACGCAGCCCCCAATACGGGTTGTCGCCGGCGATCTCTTCGGCGCGCTTGTAGCCGTCGTAGTGGACGAACAATTTCGCCACGCCGTTCATCTTGGCCAGCGGGGGATCGTCCGGATGGAGCGCCATATGCACGCGCGCCTCTTTCGCCACCGGCAACGCCGCGTCCATAAAGTACTCGTAGTTGGCCCAAATTTCTTCGGCCGAGTACTCGCGATCGAACCGCTGTTTTTCGACCTTCTCGCGGAAATCCTTCACGCTAAACTCGCGCGCACGATACCCCCGTCGAATCACGTGCCCCGTCGTATACGTATTCGCCGGATGGAAATCGTACGACGCCACGCCGATTCCCAACTCGCCGATCGAACGTAAGAAGGTCCGGTACGTTTCGATGTCCTCGTCGCGTCCCGGCTGCCCTAGTTGCAGCTTCAACGAACGGTACGAATAGTGCGCCGCCGAATAGATCCCGATGCCGAAACTCTCAAACCGCTTCTGTACCGCGCGAATCTTGTCGACGTGCGGATCCTCGTGATACATCAGCCGCGCCCAGCGCAGCCCGATCTGCTTGCAGAAGAGCAGGAAGTCGTCGCTCGCGTCGGCGTTGATGATGTGCGCGACCTTGATGTTGCCGGGGTCGTCCTCAGCGATCGCGCCCGTCGCCAGACGCGCTCCGGCCAGACCCAACGGAACCTGCAAGAGACGTCGCCGAGTCATCAGGCCCTCTAGTCGCGATTCTGCTGTTCCGACCAGGCCTTCAGCCCCTCAAACAGATCCACCGGCAGCGGGAACACGATTGTCGTATTCTTCTCCATGCCGATCTCCGTCAGGGTCTGCAAGTAGCGCAACGTCACCGAAGTCGGCTGCTGCGCCAACTGCGCGGCGGCCTCGGTCAGCTTCGACGAAGCCTGGAGCTCGCCGTCGGCGTGGATCACCTTCGCGCGCCGTTCGCGCTCCGCTTCCGCCTGACGCGCAATCGCACGGATCATCTGCTCGGGCAGATCGACGTGCTTCACCTCGACCGCCTGCACCTTGATGCCCCACGGCTCGGTCTGCTCGTCGAGCGTCTCCTGCAAACGCGCGTTCAATTTCTCGCGCTCGGAAAGCAGTTCGTCCAACTCCGCCTCGCCCAGAATCGCGCGCAACCGCGTCTGCGCCAACTGCGACGTCGCGTGGACAAAGTGCTCCACCTCGACCACCGCTTTGCGCGGATCCACCACGCGGAAGAACACTACCGCCGAAACCTTCACGGTCACGTTGTCGCGCGTCACCACGTCCTGCGGCGGCACGTCCATCGTCTCCACCCGCAGCGAGATCCGCTCCATCCGATCAAGCGGCGGAAACACGAGAATCACGCCCGGCCCCTTCGGCTCGTCCAACAGACGCCCCAGCCGGAAGATGACCCCGCGCTCATATTCGCGCAGGATTTTTACCGAATTGATGAGATAAAGCCCGACGACGATGACGAAGATAATCGAGTACGACATGGTGTTCCTAGAAAACCTATTCCTCGACCGAACCTGTTGACAGCGATTCTACTCGAACCCGCAACCCGCTGACTTCCGTCACCCGCACCCGAGCCCCTTCCGGGATCGGCTGCGCAGACGAAGCGTTCCACAACTCCCCATGCACGAAGACGCGTCCGTCGGCGGCCACCGCCGTCTTCGCAACGCCCTCTTCGCCCACCAACCCTTCCACGCCCGTCGTCACTTTCAGCCGGAACGATCGCACCGCCAGCCCCAGCAAGAACGCCGTCACCAGGGCAAACGGAATCGTCACCGCCAACGCCGTCCCCCACGAAATCGACAACTCCGGCACGCCCGTATCCACGAGCATCACCGCGCCCAGCACCATCGCCACCGCGCCGCCCACTGTAAATACGCCGTTCGCGACCGTGAACGCCTCGAACACGAAACAGGCCAGCCCAAACACGATCAGCGCTGCGCCCGCCCAATTGATCGGCAACAGCGACAGCGCCATCATCCCGATCAGCAGCAGCAAGCCGCCAAAAACCCCAGGGAAGACCAACCCCGGATTCGTGAACTCGATATAGATCCCCAGGGCGCCGAGAGCCAGCAGGATAAACGCCAGGTTCGGGTCCGTCAGCGGCAGCAGGATCTGCTGACGCAAGCTCAGCTCGATCGGCACGATCGACGCCCCGGTCAGCGCCAGCGTCTCCTCTCGATCGCTAAAGCGGATCACCGAGCGCCCGTCCAGCTCCTTCAGCAGCGCTGGAATGTCGGCCGCCACTAGATCGATCAAGTTCGATTCCAGCGCCTCTTCTTCGGTAAACGCGCGACTCTCGAGCACCGCCTCCTGCGCCAACTCGGCGTCGCGGCCGCGCTTCTCCGCAATGGCCCGCACGGAAGCAGCCGTGTCGTTCTCGACCTTCTGCTTCATGATCTCGTCCATCTCGCCGCCGCCGACCAGCACCGGATGCGCGGCCCCGGTATTCGTGCCAGGCGCCATCGCCGCCACGTCCCCGGTGATTAGGATCAGGAATCCGGCCGAGGCCGCACGCCCGCCCGAAGGCGTCACGTAGGTGATCACCGGCTTCTCTGAAGCAATAATCGCCTGGTTGATCTGCTCGGTCGCCGAGAGCAATCCCCCCGGCGTATTCAGCGTGATCAGGACGGCCGCGGCGTTCTCCCGCTCCGCCTTCTCGACGCCCTGCTCAACCAGCTCGACCGAGAGCGGATGGATCACCCGGTCGAGATCGACCCGAACGACCTGCGACGACTGCCCCCACACCGACGGCACGAACACGCACGACGCCGCGACCGCAAACACCAACAAAGCACGGGCGACGGAGGACATCGGAACGCCCTCAGTATACGCGTCAGCTCTATTGCAGCGTGATCGTCAAGTTGTTTGAGCCCCGCCCCTGCGACGCCGCTTGTACCGTCACCGTCCGCCCGGCCAATTCCCGGGGTATCGGGCCGACGTTGATCTGGTCCAAGCCGGCAAAATCAGGCTGCGCGCCGAAGAACAGCACCGGCACGTCCTGCCCGTCGATCGTCACGCGCATGGTCGAAGCGTTGCGCAGGCCGGTCCCGAACAGCGTCAGATAGAGTTCGTCGCCCTCCGCGCCCAACGGGATCGGCGTCGCCACGGACGCGCTCTGTCCGGCGTCGAACTCAAACGTGAATCCCGATTCGCGCGAGCCGTCCGCGCGCACCAACTGCCATACCGCCGCGGCCACGCCCTGTCCGTTCGCGTTGGCGGAAAACAGCCCCGGTGCGTCACGATTGATCCCCAGCGGAACCTCCGAGACGCCGCCCGCCGTCGTCACCCGCAACAGGCCGTCGCCCGAAGCCATCGCCGTCGGAATCAGCAGATTCAGCTGCCCCGGCGACGCGAAAAAGTACTGAGCCGGTCGGGTCGTTCCCGCCGAGTCCGTCACGTCCGCCTCCGAGCCGCCCAGCCGCGTCGGCAGAGGCGTCGCCGTCGCCGCCTCGCTGCGCACCGCCAGATTCTCGCCGAAGACGCTGACGATCGTATCGGAGGCCATCCGCCCGCCGAAGAAACTCGCCGCCTGCACGATGCCGTTGTTCGAGATCGCCGGCGGAGAAACCTCGCCCGACTCCTCCAGCACGCGGATGCGATGGTTGTCCTCGTCGGCGAAGACGATCCGCCCGTCTCGCGTCCGGATCATCCCTCTCGGACTCCGCAGCGCGGCGTCCTCCGCATCGCCGCCGTCGCCGAAGAACCCGAAACCGGCGTTCAGCCCGGCCACGTAATCGCGCGCCACCTGCCCAGGCGTCCAGCGCTCGATATACGAGCTGCTTGAGTTCGTCAGCAGCAAAACCCCGTCCGACTCCAGCACCATCCCGCCGATCGGAAACGTCGGCTCGACGAACGTCTCCATCATCCCGTCCGGCGTCACCCGACGCACCGCACGGTTCGTCCCGTCGGCGATGTACACCGAGCCGTCCGGCCCGATCAGCAGGCTCGACGGGAAACTAAGCTGCGCGTCCACCGCCGGCCCGCCGTCGCCCTCTCCGCCTTGCTCGCCCGTCCCGGCGACCCGCGTGATGATTCCGTCCCCGTCCACGACCCGCACGTTATGCCCGCTCAAGTCGCACAGGTAAACCCGCCCGTCCGGCCCGACCTGCACGTCGGTCAGGCTGACGAACTCGGCCTCCGTCGCCGGTCCGCCGTCGCCGCCGGTGCCGCGCCCCACGCCGCCCGCAAACGTCGAAATGTTCCCCTCCGAATCCACCCTCCGCACGCGATTGTTGTTGCGGTCGACGATATAGACCGAATCGCTCAGCGGATCGTAAGCGACGGCCCACGGCCGAAACAACGACGCATCCGCCGCAGGCCCGCCGTCCCCGAACCGCCCGGGGCGCCCCGTCCCCGCGAAGGTCGAGACCGTTCCGTCCGGCGCCAGCCGCCGCACCACCTCGTTGTTCGGCTCGGTGAAGTAGATCGATCCGTCGCCGCCCTCCGCCACGTCGTTCGGCAAGTACAAGACGATCTCGTTCGCCGGCCCCTCCGGGCTGAACCGGCTACGGCCCGCCGCCGTACGAATCACCCCTTCGGAATCAACAACCCGCACCCGCCCGCTGATCCGCTCCAGCAGATACGTCTCGCCGTTTAGGCCAACCGCAATCGCCTCAATGCTGAACAGCGACGCATCCGTCGCCGGGCCGTCGTCACCCAAAGAGCGTGGATTCCCGTTGCCCGCAAATCGCCGAATCAAGCCGTCGCCCCCAATCCGATACGCGCGCGTCTGCTCCGAGAACACGACCTCTCCCTCGGCCGTCACCGCCAAGCCGCCCGAAAGGAACGGCAGGTTCGCCTCGAGCGCGGGTTGCTCTTCCGCCGGAGTCCCCCTCTCTCCCGTTCCAGCGATCGTCGAGATCACGCCGTCCGTCCCGATCCGCCGGATCCGAGCGTTGCGCACGTCTACGAACACCAGCGCTCCGTCCGGCGCGACGGACAGCCCTGCCGGGTCGTTGATCTGCGCGTCGGTCGCCGGGCCCCCGTCTCCCGAGAAACCTGGGTCCAAGTCCCTACCGGCAATCGTCGAGATGGTCCCGTCCGGCGCGACCGCACGAATCGTGTCGCTCGAGGAGTCCGCAATATAGGCCGTGCCGTCCGGTGCGACGGCCATGTCTTCGGCAAAGCGCAATTGCGCGTCGGTCGCCGGGCCCCCGTCTCCCTCATAGCCGCGCCGCGTCGAACCGGCGAAAGTCGAAAGGCGGCCGTTCGGCAAGATCTCCAAAATCCGCGAACTCGTACAGAAAAAGATCCGCCCGTCCGGCGACGCCGCGACGCAACGCGGAAACACCGAGATCTCCAAAGCCACGTCCTGATCGCCGCGCACCGTGCGATAGCCCGCGATCGTCGAAATCGTCCCGTCGGCGGCCACCCGCCGGACCAAGTTGTTGTCCCGGTCGGCGATCAGGAACCCGCCGTCAGGATGCACCGCCACGTCGTCCGGAAACGTCAGGTAAGCCTCGGTAGCCGGCCCCCCGTCATTGATCGGATCCGCACCGGCCAACGTATCGATCCGGTAGTTCGGCTGAGCCGGCAGGGACAGCGCACAGAGCGCAAGAACAATCAGACGCATGGTCGTACGAGGTTACCAGGCATTGACGAGCCCGCCGATCCTGCCAAAATAGGCGACGCCATGCGCACCCGACTTTTACTATTCCCCTTGGCGATCCTCCTCGGCTGCACCGGCGAAGAGGCGCCCCAATCCGAGTCTCGCCTCTGGTACGACCAACCCGCCGAAACCTGGACCGAAGCCCTTCCCGTTGGCAACGGCCGCCTCGGCGCCATGGTCTTCGGCGGCGTCGCGCGCGAACACATCCAGTTCAACGAAGACACCGTCTGGGCCGGCGAACCCCGCAGCTACGCCCGTCCCGGCGCCGTCCAAGTCCTGCCCGAACTGCGCCGCCTGCTCTGGTCCGGCAAGCAAGCCGAAGCCGAAGCCCTCGCCATGGAGCGCTTCATGAGCGTGCCCCTGCGCCAAAAACCCTACCAAGCGCTCGGCGACCTGTGGATCGACTTCGCCGGCGCCGAGCCGTCCGCCGATTACCTCCGCTCGCTCGATCTCTCCACCGCCACAGCACGCGTCGAAGCCGCAGGCGTCACCCGCGAAGTCTTCGCCTCCCACCCCGCCAACGTCATCGTCGTCCGACTCCGCGGCGAGCAGCTCTTCGGCTTCACCGTCAGCCTCGACTCGATCCACCCCGACGCAACCGTCTCCTCCGACGACGGCTGCCTCGTACTCAGCGGCCAAGTCGCCGACGGCGCCGTACGCTTTGAAGCTCGCCTCTCCATCCAATCCGACGGCGACGTCCAAGTCGACGATCAAAGTGCGACCGTCAGCGAAGCGCGCGAAGCCGTCCTGATCCTTGCCGCCGCCACCAACGTCCGCAACTTCCGCGACGTCTCCGCCGATCCGTCCGCCCTCAACCAGCAAGCCCTCGACGATGCCCGCATCAAAACCGGCGACCAACTCCACGCCGAACACGTCGACGACCACCAAGAACTCTTCCACCGCGTTCGCCTCGATCTCGGCGAGCCGATCCGCGACCCCGAAGAAGAGCCCACCGACCTCCGCATCCAAAAATTCGCCTCCCGCGACGACCCGCAACTCGTCGAACTGCTCTTCGACTACGGCCGCTACCTGCTCATCGCCTCGAGCCGCTCCCCCGGTCAGCCCGCTAACCTCCAGGGCCTCTGGAACGATTCCAACCAGCCCAAGTGGGACAGCAAGTACACCGTCAACATCAACACCGAGATGAACTACTGGCCGGCCGAACTCGCCGCCCTCCCCGAGACGAGCGAGCCGCTCTTCCGCGCACTCGAAGAGATCGCACAATCCGGCGCCGAAACCGCCAAGGAGCACTACGGCGCGCGCGGCTGGGTCCTCCACCACAACTTCGACCTCTGGCGCGGCACGGCCCCCATCAATCACTCCAACCACGGCATCTGGCCCACCGGCGGCGCCTGGCTCTGCCGTCACCTCTGGGATCGCTACCTCTTCAGCGGCGACGAAGCGTTCTTACGAGAAACCGCCTATCCGCTACTGCGCGGGGCCGCGCTCTTCTTCGTCGACACGCTCACCGAAACGCCCGACGGCAAGTGGCTCGTCTCCGGCCCCAGCAACTCGCCCGAAAACGGCGGCCTCGTCATGGGGCCGACCATGGATCACCAGATCATCCGCGAACTCTTCGCCAACACGGCGGCCGCCGCCCAGATCCTCAACGTCGATTCCGATCTCGCCGCGCAAGTCATGGAGATGCGCTCCCGCATCGCGCCCAACCAGATCGGCCGCCTAGGCCAACTCCAAGAGTGGCTCGACGACGTCGACGACCCCGAAAACACCCACCGCCACGTCTCCCATCTCTTCGGCCTGCACCCCGGCGTCGAGATCACCCCCTACGGCACGCCCGACCTCTTCGACGCCGCCAAGAAGTCGCTCGAGTTCCGAGGCGACATGGCCACCGGTTGGTCGATGGGCTGGAAGGTCAACTGGTGGGCCCGCCTGCTCGACGGAGACCACGCCTACCGCATCCTCCAGAACCTCATCCAGCCCGCCGTCGCAAGCGAAGGCGAGCCGATCGCGCGCCAACGCGGCGGCCTCTATCCGAACCTCTTCGACGCCCACCCGCCCTTCCAAATCGACGGCAACTTCGGCGCCGCGGCCGGCATCGCCGAGATGCTTCTGCAAAGCCACGACCCGCACCACACGCCGCTCGGCGACAGCCCGGTGCACCGAGGCGAAACCGGCTACCTGCACCTATTACCTGCCCTGCCCCAAGCCCTCTCCAACGGAAGCGCACAAGGCCTGCGCGCCCGCGGCGGCTTCGAAGTCGACCTTGAATGGAACGAAGGCTCCCTAGTCCAAGCCGCCGTCCGGTCCACGCTCGGCAGGCCTCTGAAGGTCCGCTACAAGGACCAAGAGATTGAACTCCAGATCGAGAAAGGCGGCTCGGCCACCATCACCCCAGATTCGTTCTAGTCCTAGCGAAAAGTCCAGGTCCGCGGGTCGCGCAGGTGCGCTACCGAATTGAACGAGAACAACCGGCGCTCGCCGCCCGCTAGCCGCAGCGTCGAGACCCCGGAGTTGTAAGCCACGGCCGCCAGACGCCAAAGTCCTGGGTCGTCCAGCCCCAACGCGTCGCCGACCGAGATCCCGACCGGCGTCGCCGACGTAAAGACGGCCGTTCGCCGTCCCGACTCGGAACCGTCCAGCGCACCCAGCCCGCGCAACACGCGCCCGCGAAACGTCGCCCACGACTCGCCGTCGTATTCGTAGCGCTCTTCCACCCAGGCCCGCACGACCTCAGCGTCGCAACCGTTGTGCGCTCGGTGCACGTCGGCGTCCGGGTCGTCGATCTGCGCAACCATCGCCTCATACTCCGCGGCGAAAGCCGCATCCTCGGCGGCGATCTTGCGCGCTAGCCGCTGATAGACGTGGCCCAGATCGAACTCGTCCCATTCGGGCGTCTCCTCGATCTCGGGGAACGGCAAACCTGTCTCGCGATAGGCGTCTCGCGTCGCCTGCGCCGTCAGCCGCTGCCGCTCCAGTCGCCCGACCAGCACGCGATCGAAGCGCAGTCCCGAAGCCGCCAAACTCGCTCCGAGTCGCTGCGCTTGCAAGCGGCCTAGGTCCGAAAGCGTGTCGTAGCGATTGCGCGGCCCGGCTTGTCCGTGGCGGATAAGGTAGATCTGGCTCACTGAAGTTCCGCTAGCAAGGTCGCCGCCTCCGCCATCGCGCGCACTCGCGGCTCGAAACCGCGAAAGCGCTCGTCGCTCGTCTGGCCGACGTGAAAGCGATAGTAGATCTGCTGCAGCACCACGGCCAACTTGAACAGTCCAAAAACCTCGTAATAGCCGACGCCCGACAGATCGCGACCCGTCTTGAGATGGTAGCGATCGAGCAGCTCCGCGCGCGTCAGCCAGCCGGGCTCGGTCGTCAACCGGCTCATCGCCGCCAACCTCGGCTCGGGGTCGCCCCGCTGCGGCCAGTAGGTCAGCGAGACGCCGAGATCGACCAGCGGATCGCCGACCGAGGTCATCTCCCAATCGAGCACCGCCTCGACCCGCGTCGGCCTCTCGCCCAACATCACGTTGTCGAGCTTGTAGTCGTTGTGCACGATGGTCGGCGCGGGCGACTCGGGCAGCTTCTCTTCGAGCCACTTCGCCAACGCTTCCATCTGAGGCGACGGCGTCGTCTGCGCCCGCTCCCACCGGCCGGACCAACCGCGTACCTGCCGTTCGAGAAACCCCTCCGGACGCCCGATCTCCGCCAGCCCGTGCGCAACGATATCGACTGAGTGCAGATCGGCCAGCGCGTCGACGAAGACCTCGCTCACCTCCCGCTCGCGCCCGCGGATCGCCGGATGTCCGCTCTCGCGCAGGACCAGTCCCCGTCGGCGCTCCATCAAGTAGAACGGCGCGCCCAACACCTCGGCGTCTTCGCACAGCAGGGCCGGCTTGGGCGCGGGGCGGTAGTGCGGCGCGATCCGCTCGAGCAGCCGATACTCGCGCGCCATGTCGTGCGCTTTGGGCGGAACCGGTCCCAGCGGCGGCCGCCGCAGCACGTAGTCCTCGCGCCCGATGCGCAGCTCGTAGGTCAGGTTCGAATGGCCGCCGGGAAACTGCCGGATGCGCAGCGCTTGGGTCGCCTCGGGAAAATGCGGCGCGAGGAACGCTTGCAACTTCTCGCGGTCGAGGCTCTCTTCGGGGCTTCGGTAACGGTCGGCCATCTACTCGTCCGGTTCCAGCACCAGACGATAGCCGAGCCCGCGCACGGTCAGCAAATGCCGCGGCTTCGAGGGATCGGGTTCGAGGTACCGCCGCAGCCGTACGATGAAGTTGTCGACCGCGCGGGTATCGGTATCCTCGCGCACGCCCCAAACCTCTTCGAGCAGGGCTTTCCGGCTGACCGGCTTGCCTTCGGCCCGAACCAGGTATCGCAGCAGGTCCGTCTCCATCACGGTAAGCTGCTGCGCCTGGTCGTCCCACAGGATCTGCTGCGTTTCGAAGTCGACCACGCGCGCGCCGATGCGCAACTCCGTGGGGCCCTCGGGCTCGGCGGCTTCGGCTTCCTTCTTCAGCCACTCCCGCCGCCGCAACAGGCCTTGGATGCGCGCTTGGAGGATCGACAGGTCGAACGGTTTCGGCAGGTAGTCGTCGGCGCCGGCTTCAAACCCGCGCAGCACGTCCTCGGCCTGCCCGCGCGCGGTCAGCATCATCGTGGGCGTGAAGTTGCCCGAGCCGCGCAGCTCGCGCACGACCTCAAAGCCGTCCTTCCCCGGCAACATCACGTCCATCAAGATCACGTCGAACGGTCCGGCGCCGATCTCTTCGAGCCCGCGCTCGCCCGACTCCGCCGTCGCCACCTCGTAGCCCTCGGCTTCGAGGTTGAAGCGGAGCCCTTGAGCGAGATGTTCTTCGTCTTCGACGACCAGGATGCGCGTCATGTCGGTATCCGTCAGGCGGATTTGAGCGGAAGCTCCAGCGTAAACGTACTGCCCTTCCCGGCGCCTTCGCTCTCGACGTAGGCGCGGCCGCCGTGGCGCTTGGCCACCGCGCGCACGATCGACAGGCCGAGGCCGGTCCCCTTCACTCGCGTCGCCAGCCCGCCCGAGATCCGATAGAACCGCTTGAACACGCGCTTGAGTTCGTTGCTGGTGATGCCGATGCCTTGATCTTCCACCTGCAACGCGATCCGCTCAGCCCCGCGACGCGTCAGCCGTACGACGATGCGCACGGTCTCGCCCGAGTATTTGACCGCGTTGTCGAGCAGGTTCGCCACCGCCGCCTTCAGCTCTTCTTCGTCGCCCGAGACCACGGCCGGCGCCTGCGCGTCGCCCTCCAACACGCAAGCCTCGTCGGCCAGGTGATGGCGTTGCGCGGCCAGTTCGAGGCACTCGCGCGCGACCCGTGCCAGGTCGACGTCGGCCTTCGCGGCCGGCTTGCGGGAGTTGCCCGTCTTGCCGGCCAACAGCACCTGGTCGATCGTTCCCTGCAAACGGTCCACGTCGGCCAGCATCACGTCGACGAACTCGCCCCGCTTCTCGGGTGTGACTTCGCGCTGCTGCAAGGTCTGCAGGTAGAGCCGAATCGACGCGACCGGCGTCTTCAGCTCGTGCGTCACCGCGTTGATGAAGGCGTCCTGCTGCTCATTGCGCCGGATCTCCCGCACCAGGTAGACCGTGTTCAGCGCCAGTCCGGCAATCAGCACGGCGAACAGCAGACCGCCGAGCACGAGCAGAATGGTCGATCGCCAGTTGCTCACCAGCCAGGTGACGTTCAGCGCCAACGTGACCAGCATCAGCACCGAGCCGAGGACAATGACGGCGATGGTGGATCGCTTGCGCTGGCCTCCGATGTGCATGGCCTAGTCGGAGTCTAACGTGAACGAGAAAAAGCCGGGGTTCCTGGGAACTCCCGGCTCGTCGTTAGACGCCCTTCTTGGGCGGATGTGCTGAGCGGCCTTAGGCGGCGGCGAGTTTCTTGATCCGGGCGTTGAGCCTGGACTTCATCCGCGCCGCCGTGTTGCGGTGGATCACGCCGGCCTGCGCCGAGACATCGACCGCGCTCACGGTTTCCGGCCAAAGCGCCTTGCAAGCGTCGGCGTCGGCGGCCTCGATGGCGCTGCTGAGCTTCTTGATCTGCGTGCGCAAGGAGGCGCGCGTGCGGCTGTTGATTTCGTTGCGGCGCGCCGTCTGACGGATGCGCTTAATCGCTGATTTATGGTTCGCCATTTCAGTCTTTCAGGCGGTTCTCCGCCAAGCTTTGAGATTAGCGAAATGGTTGACGGGCGTCAACTTGCGGCGCTTCTGACGTGACGGGGCGTCTGCTGTAAACTCAAGCTGAAGTCGCCGGACGACCCGGAACCGATCGTGAGCCTGACCATCGAACTGTCCCCAGAAGCCGAAGAGGCGCTCAAACGGCAAGCCGAGTCGCGCGGGCTGTCGCTTGAAGACTACGCCCGGCAGCGGCTGAGCGCGGCCTCGACGGAGGTCGACGCGCCCACGCCGGAAGCGGAGCCGGAAGAGCGCCCCATCTGGGAAGAGATCGCGGAGATCATGGAGGATGTCCCCGACGAAGAGTTCGCGAAGCTGCCGCGTGACGGCGCGTCCCAAGTCGATCACTACCTCTACGGCCATCCCAAGCGATGAAGCGCGTCTTCGCGGACACTTTCTACTGGATCGCGCTGACCAACACGCACGACTCCGCCTACGCCAAGGCCCTGCAACTCGCGCCGGAGCTTAGGGGTTCGAAGATCCAGACTAGTGAACCGGTCTTGATCGAGTTCCTGAACTACTTCGCCGGAGCCGGTCCTGTGTTGCGACAGCGAGCGCTGCGAACAGCTCGAAGGATTATGGAGCGCGAATCGATCGAGGTCCAGCCGCTCGGGCCCGCCGCCTTCCAATCCGGCCTACGCCTCTACGAATCCCGCCCCGACAAAGGCTACAGCCTCACCGACTGCATCTCCATGGAGATGATGCGAGCCGCCGACATCCGTCACGTCCTCACCAACGACAATCACTTCCAGCAGGAAGGATTCATCGCCCTCTTCCGCTGACGCACGCCGGCCGCTACGGGAACGACGGCAGTTCCACCGAGCAGCCGCAGTCGTCGCCCGCGTTCTTGGTCACCTTCTGGTACTCGATCTCGTAGTCGATGATCGCCTTCAGTTGCTCCCACTTGGTCGAGCCGCCCAGTTGGCGCCCGTTGACGAACAGCGTCGGCGTCGACGTAACCCCGACCTTCCGGCCTTCCGCCATCGAGTCCTCCACGTCTTGCGCGCGCTTTCTCTCGTCGCGACACGTGCGGAACTTGTCCATGTCGAGGCCCTTGTCGGCTAGAAAGGCTTCCGTCTTCGCGTTCAAGTTTTGCGGCGTGATGCTCTTCTGGTTCTCGAAAACCCAGTCGTGGAAGTCCCAGAATCTTTCGGGCTCTTGGACGAAGATGCAGCGCCCGGTCTCCGCCGCCGGTCGCGCCCATGGGTGCATGTCGAGCGGGAAGTCGCGGAAGTACAACCGCACTCGCGAGCCGTACTGGTGGCGCAGTTGGTTGCGCAACACCTTCGCTTCCTCCGCGCAATAAGGGCATTCGAAATCTGAGTAGGCGACGATGCGCACCGAGGCCCCTTCCTTGCCGAACGCCGGCGCCGTAAAGACGTCGATCGCGTCGTTGACCTCTTGGTAGGGGTTGGCGTCGATCACGTAGGTCTTGCCTTCGAGAATGTGCTTGCCGTCTTCGGAGACGAAGAACTCGTGCTGCTTGCGCGCGAGCTTGTACGACGCCGTGATCGTCGTCTTCTTGAGCCCCGGTACGTCCGAGTCCTCGAAGTCGCCCACTTCCAAATCGATCTGCGGCCCGTAGACGTACAGGTGCCGCACGTAGAACTCGAGATCGCCTTTGTCGAGCGCGTTCGAGGGCGGCTGGACGGCGGACGCCTCTTCCGGCTTCGTCTCCAGCGGCGAGAGTTGGGCGAGCACGGGAAGCGTCAGCAGCATTCCCGCGAGTACCAGTCGCAAGCTCATATCGAAAGTCTACCTGTCCAGACCAAACAAGATCCGCGCTGAAACAGCGCCGCTAGCTCTTCGCTTTCTCGGCCAACAAAGGACCCACCGTCTTCATCAAGTTGTTCGGCAGGTCGGCGAAGTACATCCGGTTGGCGCCCTGCTGCTCTTCGCGGATCACGCCGTTGCGATCGACGAACATCATGTAGGGATAGTAGAAGCGCTGCATGATCGACATCCCGGCGTACTTGCGGAAGTCGTTCTGCGTCGAAATCGTCACCGGAAACCGTACGCCGTAGGTCTGAACGAAGTTCGGCAGGTTGTCCTTGGCGGTCGGGTTCAGCGCAAGCCCCAAAATCTCGAAGCCTTGCGGCCGCAACTGCCCGTAGACCGGCGCGATCTCCGTCGCGGCCTTTTGGCAGTGGCCGCAATCGGTCGAGAAGAAGAACAGCATCACGCAGTTCCCGCGCAGCTTCTCGAGCGAGACGTTGCGGCCGTCGAGCGCGGTAAAGTCGAGCGGCTTGGCCGGCCTCGGGACCTCCGCCGCTTCCAGTCGAGGCGTGAACGTAAGGGCGGGCAGAGCCGCGCTGAGCAGGAGGGAGTCGCGTCGTGTCATGAGCCGTCTTCCAGAGTCAAAGGCTTTCTGAATGCAGATTCTAGCCTACCCTCTGGAAGACCTTCGACGCTCGATACGACCGTACCGTCGAGTTGTACGCGATAGGCGCCGTTGTCGCCCGCGCCGGCCGTCAACTTCGGCCCGCTGCGGTGCACTTCAAAGCGATCCCACTTCTCTTCGAGCACGCGCACGTAGGCGTCGAAGAACCGTTTCGCGTCGTCCGCCGTTTCCCACTGGGAGGCATAGCGTAAGACGTGGCGATCGCGGTTTTGGTTTGCCCAGATCTCGTAACGCGCCCCGCGCCAGCCCGACGTCGCGCTCTCCGAGGCGTCTTCGCCCAAGTACTGGCGCACCAGGATGCGGTGGTCGAGTTGGCCGACGTCGCCCTTCGACGTGCGTTCGTAGCCGTCGAGGTCGAGCGCCGGCAGCGGCGTTTTTTGGGGCTTCGCCTCAGCGAAATAGGTCGCGGGCTCAAGGATGTGCTGCGTCAACGTGGGCGGCTTCTCAAACACCCGCGAGAAGGCTTCCTTGCCGTACTCCTCGACGACGTACTGTTGGAAGATCAGCCCGTCGGTATAAGGGAACAGCATCGTCTCGCGGATATATTCGGGCGAACTCGAATAGACCGGATACTTCTCCACCTCGTAACGCGAACCGCCGGCGGCGGCCACCGCCAGCATCCGATTGTTCTTGAGCGAGCGATCGGACTTGCGCATTACCCACTCCGTCATCACCCAGGATGCTTGTCCTTCGATGACGGCCGAGCGCGCCAGATCCTCATCCGCGGTACGCCCCTTGGAAACGAATCGCTCCAGGTCAAAATGCTGATCGGCGACGGCGTGAGCCAGTTCGTGCACCAGCGCGTACTCCTGCATCTCGGGCGACGCCCAAGTCGCGAGATAGAGCTTCTTCGAGCGGTAGTCGTACAGCGCGGTCGCTTGTTCCGTGAGGACTTCGACCACCTGCTCGGCCAGATCGAAATCGTCGCCGACAAACCCAAAAAGCTTCAGGAAAATCTCTTCCTGCGAGATCTCTTCGCTGCTCGTCCCTTCGTCGAGCCGTCGGCCGACCAGTTCGTTGATCTGGTCGCGCGTCATCACCTCGTGGGCGATCGGCTTCTTCGCCTTGAGGCCCATGATGCTCTCGACCTCGCGGAGCATCGAGTCCAGCCGCGAGAACAGTTCCGTCCGCGGCGCTGCGGCAACGGGCCGTTTTTGAGCCGTGAGCAGCAAGGGCGCGGCGAGCGAAACGCCTAGCCAAGCGACGGCGAAGATGAGGGCGCGGGCCTTCAAGTCGCCCTTAGTGTAACGGTCCGGTTTCGATTTGCGCGCTCGGCGTTTTGCCTTAGGCCTCAGGCGTTCCAGGGGGTACCTTTTCAGCCTCTTCCGACGCCTCGCGCTCAGCCAGTAGGCGGTCGAGCTTGGCTTCCATCCGGTCCAGCCGCAGGTGCAGATCGCTCTGGTCTTCCTGACCGTCCGCTCCGACAAAGAACGCGCTGATCGAAGCCGCCAGAGTCGACAGCAAGCCCAATCCGCAGAGCATCAGCACGATCGCCAGCAGCCGCCCTAAGAAGGTCTGCGGCGCGATGTCGCCGTAGCCCACCGTCGTCACCGTGACGATAGCCCACCACAGCCCGTCGATGAAGCCGCCGGGCGCCGCATCGGGTTCTAGGAACGCGAGCAGCGCGCCTCCGGCGATCGTCATCAGCGCCGTGACCGCCGCCAGGTAGACGACGCTCTGGCTGCCCAGCGACCGCCGCATGGCGTACATCCCGCGATAGGTCGCCATCAAGATCCGCGCCAACCGGAACAGCCTCGCAACCCGCGTCACCCGCACCAAGCGAACCGAAGCCAGCAACTCGGGCAGCAGGGGGAACGACAAGACGATGACGCCGATCCCGACCCAGTTCCGCAGCGCGTACCGTCGGCGATCCTGCGCCCAAAGGCACATCACAAAAAACTCAAGCAGGAACGCGCCCCAGATGATCCAGTCGGCGATCGTGACCCACGGACGGTCGTCTCCGCGCTCATAGGCGACCAAGACCGGCACGGTCGCCAGCGCCGCCACCGCCACCAGTACGTGCAGCGCCGTCGACCACCGTTCATACGCTTGGACGTAGCGAGGGCGGATGTCGGGCGGGTCCGGAGTGATCTGCGGCATGGAGAGGGCGGAGAGTGATCCCTATAATACGGACATGCGCGCGACGGTTATCCTGTCGGCACTGATCCTGTTGGCCCTGTCGAACGCGGCGTCGATTTCGGCGCAGCTCAAGGACCGCCCCGAGCCTCCGCCCGCGCCGGCCGACGCCGAGATCGAAGGCCTGGTCGACGAAGACGAAGACGTCCTTCCGCAAACGAACTACGTCTTCAATCCGCTCCAAGCCAAGAAGGACATCAAGGTCGGCGACTTCTACACCAAGAAGGGCAGCCATCGAGCCGCGGCCGCCCGATACCTCGAAGCGACCCGTTGGAATCCGCAATCCGGCGATGCATTCTGGAAGCTAGCCAAGGCGCGCGAACGGCTCAAGCAGCCCAGCCAGGCGCTCGAGGCTTACAAGAACTATCTCCTGGTCGATTCGAAAGGCAACCGCGCATCCCAAGCACGAAAGAGGGTCGCGGAACTAGAGTCCGAAATTGAGCAGTTGCCGTTGGCGGCCGGCGGCGGCGCCGCGTCAGGCGACGAGCCGGACAAGAAAGAGCTCAAACGCGCGATCCAAACCGTGTCGGGCCCCTAAGGCATCCAAAAAATACGGGGGCGGCCGGTTGGCCGCCCCCTTCTAGGGTTTGGGTTCAAAGAGGATGTCGTGGATAAGTTCTAGAAGTAGAACTTGACCGCGAGTTGGAGGATTCGCCGTCCGAGCTTCTGGCTGGTGAAGCCGAAGTTTTCGTTGATCTGGCGACCGGCGCGGTCGAACTCCAGATCGAGGTTGTTGTCGTTCGGGATGAACGTGTCCATCGGTTGGTTGAGGATGTTGTACCCCGAGAAGCGGAACTGTAGGCTGCGTTTCTCGTCGATCTGGAAGTTCTTGAAGAACGACAGATCGTGGTTGATCAATCCCGGTCCGCGCAGGTAGGGGAAGATGTTGTCTCCATTGTTGCCGCGGCTCGGGGGCGCGAAGCAGTCGCCGTTAATGAACTGGTTCTCGGCGAGATTCTCGCGCGGGTCGCAGATGACGAACGGTTGCGGGCGCAGTGCCGGCGTACCGGTGACCGACGTGGCCTGGATCGGCGTACCGTCCGGGAGGAAGCCGTCGATATTGAAGTTGGAGATGTCGTTGGCGGCCAGTTCCACGCCGCTTGAGGCGGTCGTGATGCCGGAGATCTGCCAGCCGTTGGCCAACCCTTTGAGCACAGACGGACCGGTCTTGACCAGTTTGCCTAGCTCCCAGTTGTAGGCCAACGAGAAGATGTGGGTGCGATCGAGTTCGAGTACGCCGACGTTGTTGTCGCGATTGATGCCGTCAGCTTGCGCGTTGCCCACGTTGCGGACGCCGGTGACCTTCGAGAAGGTGTAGGACGCCTGGATATTGAAGTTGCCCGCCTGTTTGCGGATCGAGTTCTGCCATCCGTGATAGTCGGAGTAGAAGTTATTCCGGATCACGTTGACGTTGTTGTAGAGCTGGAACGGACGGAAGTTGTTCGCGTTCGCATCCGGTGTATCGAGCATGGCTCCCACGGGGACGCGGTTGATGTTGCGAAGCGAACCGCCGTTCAACAGACGACGGCTGGCGTTGCCGACATAGGCCGTAGTGAACATGATGTTCGACGGCAGACGACGCGCGATCTCCAGGCTCCAGTTGTAGCTGGTCGGCTTGGTGTCGTCGTTGGGGTCTACAGTAGTGATCGTCGTACGGCCGATGGTGCGCGGCTCAAGGTTATCGACCTCCGAGGCGAAACCGGGAGCGCCGGTGTTGGTCGAGCGCTGACCGGCGGCCACCGCATAGGAACCGACGCAGCAGGTCGGGGTATTGAAGCGGAAGACGCCCGCACCGCCGCGGATAATCGTCTTGCCCGTCGCTCCCACGTCCCAGGCGAAGCCGAGCCGCGGCTGGAAGAACAGGCTGCGCACGGGGAAGCCGCCGAGACCGACGCTGTCGTCGATGCCGCGGTAGCGGAAGCCGGAGAGGTCTTCGAAGCTCGCGTCAGGATCATAGAGATCCGGACGGAAGACGCCGAAACCGAGGCCGAGCGGACCGGAGTCGCGCCAGGGCTGCAAATGGGAGAGACGAACGCCGTATTCGAAGGTGAAGCTCGGAGTGACCTTCCACGAATCCTGCGCATAGCCCTCGAAGACTTGGTAGGCCTGGATCTGTTCGGCGTTGAAGTTCTGCTCCAGGTAGCGCTGGTAGATGCCCAGAAGCATGTCCGAGTAGCTGTTGCCGCTGGTCAAGCCGTGGTTCGGCCGGAAGCGGTACTCGCCGTGCGAGCTGCCGGCGTTCGGCTGATCCTGCTTGATCTGCTGCCAGAAGCCGCCGAACTTCATCGAGTGGTTGCCTTTGAACCAGGAGAAGTTGTTGGCGCCGGAGGTGAGCCACTTCGTCGCGTTGTAGACCGGATCGAAGCCGCCGCGGTTGAAGACGCGCGCGCCGCCGCGATCGATGCGCAGGTTCGGCACTTGTTGGATGCCGTTGTCGTAGATGCCCTCGACCGGAAGTCCGATGGCGCCGCGCGAAGCGGCTTGCGGATCTTCGAGGCTGTTGGGGAAGTTGACGAAGGTGAAGCCGAAGATGAACTCGTTGGTCATCGTCGGGCTCAGGGTGTTGATCAAGCTGGCGCTGATCGATTGGGAGACGTTGTCGCCGATGGTGTTCGTCGGATACGGGACGGAGTTGCCGGCCGAACCCCAGAGTTGCACCGGGAACCGTTGCGTCTCCTTCTGGCGGTTGTAGCGCACAAAGAGCTTGGTGTAGTCGGAGATGTTCAGGTCGACGCGGTTGGTCCACTGATACATGTTTTGGTCGATCAACAGAGCTTCCACGTAGTTATTGCCGGCGTTGGCGCCGGGATCGACGTTGGGCGTCGGCAAGAGATTGCTCAAGGCTAGGCCGCGGGGATCGAGATCGGTCTGCGGGATGACGCCGTTGGGGAAGCGGCGATCGAAGTCGTTGCCGACGGTGTCGTCTTGGCCGGGTAGCGCGCGCTGATCCGGGTTCCCGAGCGAGGACAGGTAGTCCTGGTTCGAGAAGTCGCCGTTGAGCATCGCCGCATCGGGCACGATCGCCTGCAGGACGCCGGTATCGATGCGTTGGTCGTAGAACTCGTAGCCGGTGAAGAAGAAGAGCTTGTCCTTGAGGTTCTTCCAGCGCACCGGGCCGCCGATGTTGAAGCCGGGGAACTGGTACTGGTTCTTGGGACGCTCTTGGCCGGCGCGGTTCAGCGCCCATTCGTTGGCGTTGAGGCGGTAGTCGCGCATGTAGTAGTAGGCGCCGCCGTGGAACTCCTGACCGCCGCCCTTGGTGACGGCGTTCATGACGATGGGGCCTTTGGCGTGCTCGGCCGAGTAGGTGCCGGTGAGGACCTTGAACTCTTGGAGCATGTCGACGTTCGGGTTGACCGGCGTCGCGCAATTGCAGCCCGGGTCGGCCGTGTTGGCGCCGTCGGTGACGATATCCATGGCGTTGCCGCGCTGGCCGTTGGCGGAGAAATAGCCGAGGGCCGACTGGCGGCCGCCCGTGCCGTTGCCGTTGATGCCGATGTTCTCGCCCGAGAAGCCGGCTTGGTTGCGCAGTCCGGCGCCGGTGGGCGCCATGCCGGGAATGATCTTGATGAACTCGGCGGCGCTGCGGCCGACGACGGCGAGATCTTGCAGCTGCTCGGCCGTGATGGTAGTCGACTGCTCGCCGGAGTCGACCGGGGTGACGGTATCCATGACGCCGGTCACGGTGACGGTTTCAGTCGTAGCGCCGATCTCAAGCGTGAGATCGCTCAGATTGCGCTTGTCGCCGGGTCGGAAAACGACGTTGGTGCGCTCCAGCGACGAAAAGCCTTCCGCCTCGACGCGCACGGTGTAGGTGCCGGAGAAGATGCCGGCGAGAGTGAAGTAGCCCTGCGCGTTCGTCTCGGTGCGCTGGGTGGTGCCGGAGTTGTCGTTGGTCAACAAGATCTGCGCGCCGGGGATGACCGCCCCCGAAACGTCTTGCACGGTACCGGTCAACGAGCCGGTGATCTGCTGACCGAGCGCCGTCGGGACGACGGAGACGGTCAGGCACAAAGCGAACAGCCAGGCCGTCAAGGGCCCGGTTCGGTTCAATCCAATGTTCAACATACCTACCTCAAGCCGAGCGCCCGACGCTGCTTGAACAGCTCGGCCAGGCGACGACACACCTCTGATTCAACGATGCGCCCCTGGCCCGAGCGGAGTCGGACGCTAAACGGCGGCAGGACGCACGAACCCCTTTACCGCCTCCACATGGTGAGTCGTCGTTCACGTTTTTCGGTAGAGTTAACGACGTTACCGGGGCGCTACCTCCCTTTTTTACTTGTCGATTTTTCAACCACTTGAAACGTTTTCACGACAATCGAGCCGAATCGGATGAAGCTAAACGCAACCTGACGTGGTAACGTGCGTAGTCGGAAAGTCGCTCGGAGTTTGTTGTTTATCGCCCAGACACGCTACGGCGCCCAAAGTAGGCGCTAGGAATGAGGAGGTCTCGCGAGATGGCGCTAAGGGACAGTCGCCATGCCGAAGAGCGAGCCGCGTTGGACGCGGCGCTCAACTCGAAAGCCTTCGCCCGGTCCGCTCGCTTGAGCCAGTTTCTCCGCTATATCTGCGAGAAGAGCTTTGAAGGAGAAGCGGCAGACTTGAAGGAGTACACGATCGCCGTGGAGGCGTTCGGAAGGCCGGAAGAGTTCGACCACGCCAAAGACTCGATTGTGCGGGTCGAAGCGTTGCGCCTGCGCAAGAAATTGGCGGCCTTTTATGCGGGCGAGGGCGCGGATCAGCCCCTGCGCATCACGGTTCCGAGCGGCGGCTACGTTCCGGTGTTTGAGCGGGTCGCCGATCCGGCTCCGAACGCCGAGCAGGCGGGCCCGGCGCGAAACGGCCTGCTAATCGGCGCCGCGGCGGCCCTGCTGGTCGCTGCGGTGCTCACGCCCTGGCTGATGACCAAGGACGCGGCGGCCGGGGATCGGGAGGACCTGGCGGCGATCGAGACGGACGACGTCCGCATCATGGCTCGCCCGAACGGCATGCTGGTGGACGCGATGGGCGTGCTGTGGACTGCCGGACGGCAAGCCGTCGGCGGGGAGCTGGTGGAACCCTCGCACGGCGATTCCCTGCCCCGCCAGTTTGAGGTCTCGCGGGTGGGCGAGTTTTCTTACGAGATTCCGCTGGACGAGGGGCTGTACCAGTTGGCGTTGCACTTTGTGGAGCCGGATCCGGACGGAGTGGGGCCGGAGCGGCGGTTCCGGGTACGCATTGACGAGCGGGTGCTGTTGGACGACTACAACGTGCTGGAGGATTCGCCGGACGGATCGGGCCGTGCCGCGCGGGTGTTCGGGGACGTAACGCCGGATGCCGACGGGGTGCTGCGCGTCCAGTTCGAGTCGATCGTGGAAGGCGCGCTCGTCAACGGCATCGAGGTCTTAGCGACCGACGGCCGGGGCGCGCGGCCGGTGCGCATCGTCGCCGGGCGCAAGGATTATCTGCGGGACTCGGAGGGGCGGCTGTGGCAGCCCGACCGTTTCCATGAGGGCGGCACGGCGGTTTGCCGGCCGCACCCGGTGGAGGGGACGGACCACAAGAACATCTACGGCGGCGAGCGTTGGGGCGACTTCCGATACGTGATCCCGGTGGCTGAGGGCGCCTACGACCTGAAGCTGCACTTCGCCGAAACGTGGTTCGGGCCGTCGAATCCAGGCGGAGGCGAAGAGGGCGCACGGCTGTTCGACGTCTACTGCAACGGCTGGCCGCTACTGGAGCAGTTCGATCCGTATCGGGATGCGGGCGGCGAGAACAAGGCCTTAATCCGGACCTTCGAGGGGCTGCGGCCGGGACCGGACGGGCGGATCGTGCTGGAGTTCAAGGGCGAGCGCAACTTCGCGATGGTGAATGCGATTGAGCTGACGCGGGAAGGGCCGGAGACGAAACTGACGCGGAATTTTCGGCGCGGCGACGAATATTAGCGCGGCCGGCCCGACGCATTCGAAGCGGATCGGGCGGGCCGCGATAAGGAATTTTTGGTGGAGGCGGCGGGAATCGAACCCGCGTCCGGAAAAGGCCTTCCCCAAGAGACTACATGCTTATTCCGCTCAAAAATCTCGGCCGGCTTCCAGGGAACGGACAAGCTGAAGCTGACCCAGCCTGATTAATCTCGACCCTAAAACTACAGGCGGAAGCCCTAGGACCTATCCCGCGAAATGACGCCTCAGAACAACGTGCGGGCCCGCTGTAAGAGACGTACGCTCAACCTAAATTAGGCGGCGTAGGCCAACTCGAAGTTGTCGTTATTGGCAGTTATTGGTTTTGCGATCGTTTAACGGGTGCTCGCAACCCGGCATGCCTCTCGACGTCGGTATCCCTCCCGTCGAATCCAGAACGCCCCCTCCTCGCGGCCGCGGTTGTCGGCTCGCTTTGTCTCTATTGTAGATGCATCCGGGAGGGCCCTGGTTTCAGGGGCCGGGGGATCGGCCTGCGCGCTATGCTAACTGGCGATGCGTTTGCTCTCGATCATGCTGTTCGCGGTCACGTCGATCTCGGCCGCCGAGATCGGATTCAATCGGGATATTCGGCCGATTCTCTCCGACAACTGCTTCCACTGCCACGGACCGGACTCGAACAATCGGCAAGCGGGCCTGCGTTTGGACGATCGGGCGGCGGCGGTCGAGCGCGGAGCGATCGCTCCGGGCGACGTGGAGAAATCGGCGCTCGCGAAGCGCATCAACGCCGAGCACGAGATGCTCCAGATGCCGCCGGTCTATTCGAACAAGAAGCTGACCGACGAACAGAAGACGCTGCTGCTCGCGTGGATCGAGCAAGGCGCGCCGTACGAAGATCACTGGGCGTATCGGACGCCGGTGCGGCCGGACGTCGAGGCCGAGGGGCCGGCGGCGATCGACGCGCTGCTCGATCGGCGGCTGAAGGCGGAGGGATTGGAGCCGGTCGGTCGCGCGGACCGGGCGACGTTGGCGCGGCGGACGAGTCTGGATCTGACCGGGCTTCCGCCGGACCCGTCGCTGGTGGCGCGCTTTGAGGCGGATGAGAGCGACGACGCTTACGAGCGGCTGGTGGACGAGCTGCTGGCTTCGAAGCACTTCGGCGAACGGATGGCGGTGTATTGGCTTGACCTGGTGCGCTATGGAGACACGACCGGTTTCCACAACGACGTCCCCTATAACGTCTATCCCTATCGCGACTACGTGATCCGGGCGTTCAACGACAACAAGCCTTTCGACCAGTTCACGATCGAGCAGTTGGGCGGCGACTTGATGGAGGACCCGACCGACGAGCAGTTGATCGCGAGCGCCTACAACCGGCTGAACCGCCTGACGACCGAGGGCGGCGCGCAACCGAAGGAGTATCTGGCGAAGTATGCGTCGGACCGGACGAGCACGACCGCGACGGTCTGGATGGGATCGACGCTCGGCTGCGCGGAGTGCCACGACCACAAGTTCGACCCGTTCTTGACGAAGGAGTTCTATCAGATCGGAGCGTTCTTCGCCGACATCGAGGAGGTCGGCGTGTTTGCGCGCGACGGCAACTACGGGCCGCGGCATCGCGTGTTGCGCGAGCAAGATCGAGCCGAAGCGGCGCGCATTGAGGCGGAGTTGAAGAAGCTGCGCGCGGCGGGCGATCTGGAGGCGACGGACAAGGCGCGGGCGGCGGTCGAGAAGTACCTAAAGAAGACGACGAGCGTGTGGCAGCCGCTGACGCCGACCAAAGCCTACGACGACTGCGCCGATCCGGACGTGGACGGCTGCGACAAGTTGGATCTAGAGGCGCAGGACGGGAGCTTTATCGCGGCGCGCTTGAACGGCGACGAGAAGCCGCGCGAGTCGGTCCACGTCTCCGAGATCGAGCTGGGGAAAGACTCGATCGCGGCGTTGATGCTGGAGATCTTTCCAGTGGAAGGCTTCGACGAATTCGCGTTGAGCCACGTGCGAGCCGAGTTGCTCGGGCGGGGCGAACGGCCGATGAACATCCGCTTCACCGACCTGGTGGCCGACCGCGAGACGGAAGAGTATCCGCTGCGGGATACGCTTGAGAAAAACCCGCATTCGGGTTGGTCGGGCAAGCCCGCGGAAGAAGGCGTCCGGCGGGCGATGTTCGTCCTGGAGCGCGCGCTCGATCCGCGGCGGGGCGAGACGTTGCGGGTGACGTTGACCTACAACGGTCGGGCGTCGAGGGCGATCGCTGGGCGGTTCCGTTTGTCGGCGACCGACGATGCGTTTCCCGAACTGCCCGGGGACGGCGACCGGTTCGAAGAGATCACTGGCGGGAAGTCCAAGTGGCGGCAGATTCGGCCGCTGGAGCGCCGATTGAAGACGCTGTGGGACCACGCGGACGAGGTGCACGTGGCGCGCTCGGTAGACGAGCCGCGCGAGATGCGCATCTTGGCGCGCGGGAATTGGATGGACGATTCGGGCGAGGTGGTGCTGCCGCAATCGCCGAAGTTCTTGGGCGAGATTCCGAACAGCGAAGGGCGCCGGCTGACGCGGCTGGATCTGGGGAAATGGCTCGTCTCGGACGACAATCCGCTCACGGCTCGGGTGTTCGTGAACCGCATGTGGCGGCTGTTCTTCGGCGTCGGGATATCGAAGACGCTCGACGATCTGGGCTCGCAGGGCGAGCCGCCGGTGCACCCGGAACTGCTCGATTGGCTGGCGGTCGAGTTCGTGGACTCGGGCTGGGACGTGAAGCATCTGATTCGCACGATGCTGCTGACGGATGCGTATCAGCGGTCGAGTTCGCCGAGTGCGGAGCTGCGCGAGAAGGATCCGTACAACCGGTTGTACGGGCGACAGGCGATGTTCCGGCTGGATGCGGAGTTTATTCGCGACAGCGCGTTAGAGGTGAGCGGGCTGCTGAACCGGCAGATGGGCGGGCCTTCGGTGAAGCCTTATCAGCCGGAGGGATACTACATCGAGCTGAACTTCCCCAAGCGCGAGTATGAGCCGGACTATGACGCGAACCAGTTCCGGCGCGGCGTCTATACGCACTGGCAGCGGACGTTCTTGCATCCGTCGTTGATGGCGTTCGACGCGCCGGCGCGGGAGGAGTGCACGGCGGAGCGGCCGATCTCGAACACGCCGTTGCAGTCGCTGACGTTGCTGAATGATCCGAGCTACGTGGAGACGGCGCGGGCGTTGGCGTCGCGGATGTTGGCGGCGAGCGAGGATGCCGGGGAGCGGATCGACTTCGCTTTCCGGCGGGCGTTCGCGCGCTCGGCGACCGAGGAAGAGAAGGCCGTTCTGGCGGAGCTGGCGGAGTCGCAGAAGGCGGTGTTTGAAGCGTCGCCCGAGCACGCCGCGGAGTTGCTGGCGATCGGCATCTCGCCGCGTCCTGCGAAAGCGGATGAAGCCGAGCTGGCGGCTTGGACGATGGCGGCGCGCGCCATCCTGAACAAGCACGAGTTCGTGACGCGGTACTGATGGCAACGGCGGCGACAGGCGGGGTGGATCTAGAGGCGCGGCGGCCGGTTTGGACGGCGATGTCGGAGTTCTTTTTGGATACGGAACTCGATGACGGCGACTTGGAGCGGATCGCCGACGTGCTGGCCGCGTCGCCGTATTCCCTTGAAGAGCTGGAAGCGATCTATCGCGACGAGACGGCGCCGGTGCTTTGGCACAACTTGAATACGCCGGCGGGAGTCTGGGATGCGTTCGATCCCGACTGGCTGTGCGCGGAAGCCGCCAAGCGCGCCGAGGGGCCGTCGTTGACGCTCCGCGCGGCCAAGAGCGTCGGCGTCGACCGGGCGATGACTCACGCGACCGACGAACTGTGGCGTCGTACCGCGGCAAAGATTGAACGACTACGAAACGAGAGAAGCAGATGAACTACGCCGATACCGACCGCATGAACCGCCGCGCGTTTCTGTCGCGCTCCGCTCTCGGCATGGGCTCGCTGGCGCTGGGCTCGATGCTCAACGGGGCGTCGCCGGGAGTGGGCGGACTTCCGCACCACGCGGCCAAGGTGAAGCGGGTGATCTTCCTGTGCATGGCCGGAGGGCCGTCGCACCTGGAGCTGTTCGATCACAAGCCGGTGCTTGAGAAGCGCGACGGCGAACCGATGCCGGAGTCGGTGACGGCGGGACAGCAGATCGCGCAGTTGCAGGGCAAGGAGCTGAAGATGCTCGGCCCGCAGCATCCCTTCAAACGCTACGGGAAGTCAGGTCGGCACATGTCGACGCTGCTTCCGCACATCGGCTCGATCGCCGACGACATCTGCGTCGTGCGCTCGATGGTGACCGAGCAGATCAACCACGATACGGCGCACACGTTGATGAACACCGGCTTCCGCGTGGCCGGTCGGCCGTCGATGGGGTCGTGGATCACCTACGGCTTGGGCAGCGACGCGGAGAACCTGCCGGGATTCGTCGTGCTGACCTCCGAGGGCGGAGCGCAGGCGCAGCCGATTGCGGCGCGGCAGTGGGGTAGCGGGTTTCTGCCGAGCGTCTATCAAGGCGTGAAGTTCAATTCGTCGGGCGATCCGGTGAACTATGTGCGCAACCCGGCGGGCGTCGATCGCAAGATGCAAGGCAACGTCATCGACGCGGTCGGCAAGCTGAACCGGCTGCAAGGGGAGATGGTCGACGATCCGGAGATCGAGACGCGGATCGCGCAGTACGAGTTGGCGTTCCGGATGCAGATGGCGGTGCCGGAGCTGACGGATTTCTCGAACGAGTCGCAGGCGACGCTCGACATGTACGGCGAGGGAGCGTTCGCGCGGAACTGCCTGCTGGCGCGGCGGTTGGCCGAGCGTGGGGTGCGGTTTATCCACCTCTATCACCGCGGCTGGGATCACCACGGATCGATCAAGAAGGGGATCGTCGAGAGCTGCGGCTACTGCGATCAGCCCTCGGCCGCGCTGGTCAAGGATCTAGCGCAGCGCGGATTGCTGGAGGATACGCTGATCGTCTGGTCGGGCGAGTTCGGGCGGACCCCGATGTCGCAGGGCGATCGCAAGACGGCCGGACGCGATCATCACATCAAGGGCTTCTCGATGTGGATGGCGGGGGGCGGCGTGAAGCCTGGGTTCGCCTACGGGAAGACGGACGATCTGGGCTACAACGCAGTGGAAGACATCGTCCACATTCACGACTTCCACGCGACCCTGCTGCACCTGATGGGGATCGATCACAAGAAACTGACGTTCCGGTTCCAGGGGCGGGATTTCCGGCTGACGGACGTGCACGGGAATCTCGTGGACAAGATCCTGACTTAGCTGTCGGGTGAGATTCCGCGCCCGCCCACCGAGTCGTGAAGGGATGCTTGCGCCCCGGTTCCTGGATGCATTTTTGGCGGTAACCCAGGCGTCGTCTGGTGCGCCCTAGCGGGCATCATGGCCCATACTCGACGACGTTGGTTGATCCGCACGACCGCCGCGGGACTTGGCGGGTCGGCGGCGATGGCACAGACGCCCGAGCAACAACCTCAGCTCGACCACGACCTGGTCGTTCAGTTCGTATCGAAGTCCCACGGCGACTTCGATACGGTGCGTGAACTGGCTAAGCGGGAGCCGATGCTGATTCGAGCTTCGCGCGACGGGGGCGGCGGCGACTGGGAGACCGGGCTCGGCGCGGCTTCGCACATGGGACGGCGCGACATCGCCGAGTTCCTGATCGACGAGGGAGCGCGGGTGAACGTATTCGCGGTCTTCATGCTGGGCAAGACCGATGCGGCGAAGGCTCTGTTGGCAGCGTTCCCGCAAATCCATGAGACGCCCGGGCCGCACGGGATTCCCCTGCTTTCGCACGCGATCGTCGGGAAAGCGCAGGCGCTGGACGCTTTCCACTTGCTGCTTGAAGCGGGTTCGGACGTCGATCAGGCGGCTTGGCGCGGGACCACGCCGCTGATGCAGGCGGCGTTGAGCCGGCAGGCCGAGATGGCGCGGGCGCTGCTCGATCGCGGAGCGGACAAGACGGTGAAGACTCCCGGCGGGATGACGGCCTTGGATTTCGCGGTGAAGCGGGACGAACCGCGGATCATCGAGATGCTGAAGGGCTGACGCGCTACACTCGACTCGCGATGCGTGCGCGCGGACCGGTTGCGGTGGTGATCTGTTGCTTGTTGGGGGCGGCGGTTTGGGCGAACCGGCCAGACCCGACGCGGATACCGGTGGAGTATCGGCCGGGGGCGTATTTTCCGCCGGGGTCGCCGTTACAAGGCGAGGTCAAGCTGCTGACGGCGCCGGTGGTCGAGATGGGCAAGCGGCATCGGATTCGCGTCGAGTACACCCTAGGCGAGCGGACGATCGCAGCCGGCGAGTCAGTCGAGATCTGGAAGCACTTCACCAGCGACGTCGAAGAGTTTCAGACCCTAAACTCTGGTTTACCGGCCTACTTCGGCGTGGAGACGACGGCGCCGAGCGTGGAGCTTGCGCCGGTCACCTTTCCCAACAGCGTCCAGCGGAACCGGCACCAGGTCTTTCCGTATCGCAAGACGGCCGGCGTCATCGTCGAATCGGGCGAGTTGAAGGCCGGGGACAAGCTATACTTCGACCTCGGCGGACCGACCGGCGTGCGCATGCAGTACTACGCCGAAAACCTGTTCAATTTTCGGATTGCGTTCACGAACCCCGAAGAACAGAAGGTGCTGGGATACGGCGGCGACGTCTACTTGAAAGTGACCGGCGGTCCCTTGAAGACGTTGAAGGTCGGGGCCCCGGCGATCGTCGGGCGCAGGGAGCCGTTCGACGTGGAGATCGTGCCGCTCGATGCGTGGGGATCGCTGGCGAAGGACTACGAAGGGCTGGAGCTGACGATCGAGAGCGACGGAGTCGGGGTGAGCCCGCTCGAGTACGACGCGGAATTGCAGCACTACGTGGCGCGCAACGTGGTGGCGTCGAAGACGGGCGTAACGCGGATTCGAGCGGCGACGAAAGACGGGCTCGTCTGGGGGCGCAGTCATCCGATCTGGGTCGAGGAGCGGCCGGACCAGCGGGTGTTTTTCGGCGATCTGCATCAGCACGCCTACCTGCATGACGGGCGCGGGGTGCCGATCGAACTCTACCTCCACGCCCGACGCGTCTCGTTGCTCGACTTCGGCTCGGTAACGCCGCACCAGGGCCCGTTGGGGATCACCGGGCCCTCCTTCCGCGTCGACGAGTTCACCGACGCCCGCGACAACTGGCCGCTGCTTGAGGAAGGCGTGAAAGCGACCAAGGGCTGGAAGGGATTCGTGCCGATCTTGGGGTACGAGTACTCGGTGGGTACGAAGGCGGGCGGGCACCACAACGTGCTCTACGCCGACGACGAGGCGCCGACCACCATGCAGTTGGAACCGAAGAGCTGGCGCGCGCCGGTCGGGGAGATGATGAAGATCCTTCGGCGTACGGGCAAGCGATCGTTGGTCATTCCGCACGTCGGCGGCGGCCCTCCAGACTGGGAGCATGAGACGGACCCGAGGCTGGAGCGGCTGTTTGAGATCGCGTCGGTTCATGGAGTGTTTGAGGAGTCGTACCAGAAGCACCTAGAGAGCGGACAGCGCCTCGGCGCCACCGCCTCAGCCGACAACCACACCGTGGGCTTCGGCAACTCCAACCCGGGATTGATCTACACGATGACCAACCCGCTGACGGCCGTCTTCGCGCCGGAACGCTCCCGCGAATCGATGTGGCAAGGTTTTCTCGACCGGCGGACCTACGGCGTCACAGGCAACGCACGGATGCTGATCCGGTTCTCGGTCAACGGCGAGCCGATGGGAGGCGAACTGCCCCGGAACCGCACCGCCGCGCCGCGCATCGAAGCCCGCGTCTCCGGGACGGCGGAGATCGTAAGGGTGGACCTAGTGAAGAACTCGACCATCGTCCACTCCACCGCTCCAGCCCGCGATCCGTCGTCGAAACTGGTGCGGATCGTCTGGGGAGACAACGTCTACCAGCGGCGGGCGAACACGTCCCTCGGGCCGGGCGAGATTCGCGCGGACGAGGGCGTACTTGCGTTGCGACGCGTGATGGCGCTGGACAACTCGTTCGAAGAAATCAGACAAAACGGTCCGAAAATCTCTTTTCGGACGGCGACCACATCGAACGACCGCGACGGCGTACTGATCGATCTGTCGCAGGCGACGGGCGAGGCGATCGTCTTGCGCCGGGAAGATCCGTTGCTCGGGACGCACGAGATGCGAGTCCCGTTGGAGGATCTGCGGCGCGACGGACTCGTACGCGTCGAGACCGATCCGCTTCCGCACAGAAACTCCTACATGGAGAAGATGGGACTACCCGTTCGTTTCGCTGTTGAGGCGGAGCTGGTTCGGGAAGAGCAGGGTTTGGACGTCAACTTCGCGTTCCAAGACCAGACTGCAATGGCGCCGGGAGACTTCTACTATCTGCGGGTCGAGCAGATCGATACGGTGCAAGGTTGGTCGAGCCCCGTTTGGGCAAACTGACGTCGGAACGCACGCCAATTGAAGCCTGCCGCTGAGCTACGCTAGGGGCTTATGGCAGATGATCGCGTCCGCATCGAAAAAGACTCCATGGGCGAGGTGCAGGTCCCGATGGACGCCCTGTTCGCCGCTCAGACCCAACGTGCCGTCGACAATTTCCCCATCAGCGGGTTTCGCTTTACGCGTACGTTTATCCGAGCGTTGGGCTTGATCAAGGGCGCCGCGGCGTACGTGAACTCCGAGCTGGGACTGCTTGAAAGCGGTATCGCCGAGGCCATCCAGGCCGCCGCGGAAGAGGTCGCGGAAGGCAAGCACGACGAGCACTTTCCGATCGACGTATTCCAGACCGGGTCAGGCACCTCGACCAACATGAATACCAACGAGGTGATCGCGACGCTCGCCTCGGCACGCTTGGGCTCGAAGGTGCACCCGAACGACCACGTCAACATGAGCCAGTCGTCGAACGACGTCATCCCGACCGCGATTCACGTCAGCGCCTACCTCGAAGTGACGGAGACCTTGCTCCCGGGATTGGACCATCTCCAGCAGGTGATCGAGACGAAGGCGGCCGAAGTCGACGACGTGGTGAAGACCGGGCGCACGCACTTGATGGACGCCATGCCGATCCGGATGAGCCAGGAACTCGGCGGCTGGGCGTCGCAGATCGAGCAAGGCGCCGAGCGGATCCGCGGGGTGCTGCCGCGGCTGGCCGGACTGGCGCAAGGCGGCACGGCGGTGGGCACGGGCGTGAACGCGCATCCCGAGTTCGGCCGGCGAGTGGCGAAGCGGCTCGAGGAGCGCACGCGACTCCCGTTCAAGGCGAGCAGCAACCAGTTCGTCAGCCTATCGAGCCAGGATACGGCCGTCGAACTCAGCGGTCAGATGAAGACCGTGGCCGTATCGATGATGAAGATCGCCAACGATCTGCGTTGGATGAATTCCGGCCCCGCGACGGGTATCGCCGATCTCGCCCTGCCGTCGCTGCAACCCGGTTCGAGCATCATGCCGGGCAAGGTCAACCCGGTCATCCCTGAAGCGGCTGCAATGGTCTGCGCGCAGGTGATCGGCAACGACGTGACCGTGACGATCGCGGGACAGTCGGGCAATTTTCAGTTGAACGTGATGCTTCCGGTGGTGGCGCACAACATACTGGAGAGCGCCCGCCTACTCGGCAACACGGGCCGCGTACTGGCGGACAAGGCGATCGCCGGGTTCACGCCGAACAAGGAACGCACGGCGGCGCAGAACGATCGCAACCCCATCCTGGTGACGGCGCTGAATCCGGTCATCGGATATGAGAAAGGAGCCGCCGTAGCCAAGAAGGCCTACGCCGAGGGCCGGCCGCTCAAGGACGTCGCACTGGAAATGACGGATCTTTCCGCCGAGGAACTCGACCGACTTCTCGATGCGCGGAAGATGACCGAGGGCGGTATCGCAAAGTAAGAAAATCCCGGCGCTGTAAGCCCTTCAGCTACAGCGCCGGGTCGGAACCGCCGAGGTGTATCGGGGTATGAAACGGACGGTTCCGAGTCACGTCGCCCTTCACTGTTAGAAGCGGCGGCGGCTCGGAAATCCCCTCAACAACGAACTCAATTTTTTTCGCCCCTCGGTCAGGGCGTCGCGGAATCCTCCGTTAGCCAAGCCCGGTTGAAGCGCGCCAGAGTGAGCGACGCCGTGTGCGTGTCCCGCGTCGCAGCCGAACCTCGCTCGTAAAACAGGAAGACCGTGCCGTCTTCGCCGACCGCCATATCGGAGTAGCCCGAGACGCCTGGCTCGACCACTCGATTCACGGGCCAAGTCTCGCCCTCATCCATGCTTAGCTTGACCGAGACGTTCTGGCGCTTGTGGTTCCCTTCGGGCTTGTCCGGATGACGCGGTACGTCCGAATGCGGATTCGCAAAGAGGATCTCCCCTTCGTTGAGACGAATCAACGACCCCATGCAAATCGGCTCCAGCAGTTCCTCGTCGAAGACGGGGTCGGTCCAGCCTGTCGCCCCGTCCTCGCTGTAGCTGACCGCGCGGCGGTGCTCCGGGTTCTCGTGGCGGATGTTGAGCATGACCCGCCCGTCGGCAAGCTGCAGCGCCAAGGTCTCTGAAGGATTCTTGAGTCGTGGATGAGCGACGACGATCTCGCCCCGCTCCCAGTTCGCGCCCGCATCGTCCGAGTAGACGACCGAAACCGCCGAAGGGCGATGGGCGTGGCCGCCGGTTCCATCCGACATCCAGACCGGCACAAGCAGACGCCCGTTTCGAAGCTGGATGCCGTGTCCCGGGCCCGTCGCGATGACGCGCCACTCGTAGTCGCCGCGGAACTGCTCGAACGTCCCTGTCACGTCGACAGGAGCGCTCCAGGTCACGCCGTCGTCCTCGCTGCGAACGTAGTAGGCGCGCGCGTACTCGACGCAGAAGAGCGCGTGGATGACGCCGTCCTCATCCACGATGGGAGCGAAGTTGTTGTAGGTGACCTCGCCCGGCTTGGCCAGGTCCTGGGCCAGCGCGACCGGATTCTGTTGGATCTCGCCTTCGACCGCGACGATCTTCCGAGCCGGATCAAAGGTCTCCCCGCCGTCAGTCGAACGGCGCATCAGGATGTCGATCGGGCCCCAGTCGCCGCCCATGTCCATGCGCGCTTCCGTGAACACGAGGACGGCGCCCGACTTCGTCACCACGACCGCCGGAATTCGATAGTGGGCGTATCCGCCCTCGTTCGCCTTGAAAAGGGCCTCCTGAGCAAAGTAGGGCGCGTCGGCGGAGGATTCCGCGGGCGGCCCCGAGGTCGAGCAGGCGAAGGCGGCGGACAGACTAACGGCAAGAAGTAGGCGTCGCATCGGTGCTAGATGGTATCGGACGGCTCTCGATCTGCGCCACATCCGCCGGACTGGGCGCGGTACCTTGACCTTGAGAAGAGGACGCAATGGCTAGGAATCGACGAGGCCCCTACCGATGAAGAAAGCTCTGGCGCTGATGGCGCACCCCGACGATGTCGAGATTTTCGCCGGCGGCTCACTGGCCCGCCTGCAAGAGAAGGGGTGGGCGATCCACATCGCTTCCATGACGCCGGGAGACTGCGGCTCAAACGAACACTCCGCGTCGGAGGTTTCTGGGATGCGGCGGGCGGAAGCCGCCAAGTCCGCGTCTTTGATCCAAGCGACCTATCACTGTCTCGACCGCCGCGACCTGCGTATCTTCTACGACGAGCCGACCTTGCAGGCCGCCGTCGAGTGCGTCCGGTCGATCGATCCGGACCTGGTGATCACGCATCCGCCGAGCGACTACATGCCGGATCATGAGATGACGAGTTTGGCGGTTCGGGCGGCGTGTTTCGGGTCGCCGGCGCCGAACTTCGATACCGGCCGGCGGCCGGCGGCGGCAGCGACGAATCGCATCCCGCATCTGTACTACTCTGCCCCGGCGGGCGGGGAGACCATTTTCGGACAACCCGGGACCTACTCGCTCTTCATCGACGTGTCCGAGGTGATCGGGCTCAAGGCCGACATGCTCGCTTGCCACGAGTCACAGAGGCGCTGGCTGCAACAACAACACGGCATGGACCACTACGTCGAGGAGATGAAGCGCTGGGGCCGGGAGTTGGGAAGCCAAGCGGGCGTGGAGTATGCGGAGGCGTTCCGCCAACACGTCGGGCATCCGTACCCGCAGGACGATCTGCTGGGAGATACGCTGGGCGCGGTCGGCTTGGGCTAGGCCCTTGCGGCCCGGTATACTATTTGGTTTGAGGGATTTGCTCGTCCCCGGGGCAAATTTCGAGTCGCCGCAGCCGCTGGACGCTGTTCTTGGGCGATTCGCTTTCAACGAAAATCCCCGCCGACAGCCGAGACAAGCGCGCATGGTTCCTGACTTCATCAAACGACTCGAAGACAAGGTGAAAGAGCTCGAACACGAGCTGCAGCACGATCTTCCCAAAGAGATTCAGGCGGCCCGGGAGTTGGGCGACTTGAGCGAGAACGCCGAGTATGCGGCGGCCAAGGAGCGCCAGGATTTGGTGAGCGCGCAGATCGCTCGGCACAAGCAGCGGCTGGCTGATCTGCGGATGATCGACTTTACCAAGATCCGGCGCGACGCGATCGGCCTTGGATCTGTCGTCCAGGTGTACGATACTGGCGCTGATAAGAAGGTCGAGTACGAGTTGGTGGCCTCTGAAGACGCCGACGCCGCAAACGGCAAGATCTCGACGACGTCGCCGATCGGGCGCGCGTTGATGTCGAAGGCGGACGGGGATTTGGCGGAGGTCCAGACGCCCGGCGGAGTCAAGGAGTTGGAGATCATCGAGTTCACCACCGTTCACGACCGGTTCACAGACGAATAAATGAGCTTTACCGGAGCTATAGGCGGCGCGGGGAGCCGGATCCTCAAGGGTCTGGTCCACCTGCTGGCGATCACGCGGATTCATCCGAACGTATTCACCTGCGTCGGCCTGTTTATCAACGGCGCGGCGGCTTGGCTGTTTGCGCAGGGCGAATTCACCAAGGCCGGGATCGTCGTGCTGTTGGGCGCGGTGTTCGACTTGGTCGACGGCCCGGTGGCGCGGCACTCGAACCGGGTGACGCGTTTCGGCGGGTTTCTGGACTCGGTGATCGACCGGTATTCGGACCTGATCCTGCTGATGGGGATGCTGGTCTGGTATGCGCGGATCGATCGGTTCAGCTACATCGTGCTGACGGCGGCGGCGATGACGGGATCGGTGCTGATCAGCTATGCGCGGGCGCGGGCGGAGAACGAGATTCCGAAGTGCAAGGTCGGCTTTTTGGAGCGACCAGAACGGATCGTGCTGATCATCATCGGCGCACTGTCCAACCGCATGGCCGCGGTGCTTTGGGTGATCGCGGTGTTGGCGAACTGGACCGTGATTCAGCGCATTCTCTACACCTGGACGGAGACGACGCGGATTGACGCGGAACAGCCGGCGGACCCGGCAACGGCCGAGGCGACGGACGAGAAGAAGCCCGCCGGCAAGCTGCAAGAGACGTACTGAACAGATCGGCCTGATCCGATCAGCCTGATCCGCTCAGCGATCCGCCTGGTTTGGCGGATCGGCGGACTCGGCGCGGTAGGCGCGCTCCAAGAAGACCGGCAGGATCGGGACGTCGCGCATCTGGCCTCGGTTGCTGGTCTGGACGCGGGCGATGCGGTCGACGACGGCCATGCCTTCGATCACGCGGCCGAAGACGGTGTAGCCGTAGTTGTGGGCGGTGCGGTTGAGTTTCTCGTTGTCGCCTAGGTTGATGAAGAACTGCGAGGTGGCTGAGTTCTGATCCCATTGGCGGGCCATGGCGACGGTACCGCGATCGTTGGTGAGGCCGTTCTTGGTTTCGATGGGAACTGGGGGGAGGGTCGGCTTGAGTTCGAGTTCGGGGGTGAAGCCGCCGCCTTGGACGACGAACTTTTCGATGACGCGGTGGAAGACGGTGTCGTCGTAGTAGCCGGCGTCGACGTAGGTGAGGAAGTTGTCGACGGTCTTGGGGGCTTGCTCGGGGAAGAGTTCGAGCTTGACGACGCCTTTGGAGGTCTCGATGACGATGACGGGGCCGACGGGTTCAGCGGACGGTTTCGGGCCCGCGCTCTGGCCGGCAATCTGGTCGGGCAGCAGGCCGACGAGGAACAGGGCCGCAAGGATTGCGCCGCGGACTCTCATGCGCTCATCGTAGCGGCTTAGGACGCGGGAGTCCGGGTCACACGGCCGTCGAACCGCCTTTTTTGTAAATACTTGGGTGGTCTGGCGCGTACTGCCGCCGTTCTACGGCGCGGCGCTCGCGCGACGGCCGCGGGTTCGCTAGGCTAAAGACGGTTCCCTTTGGGAACCCGGCCCGGCCGACGCCCCTAACCCAGGCATCCAACTGGTCGGGCCGACCTTCATCCCCCAATCAGAACGGCGCGGGCGGTGTGCCGTCTTCCAATCGGCTAAGCAACGGGCTCTTGCTTCGCAAATCGCCTTGGGCGGGGCTGTGAGCCCCGCTGCACGCCGCGGGCGTGCGCCACAATCTGGTTGTGACTGAGAGCCGAGCGGCGCGGACTCGGCATGCCGAGCCCCTACAGGGAGTCGCCTTCGATTGGGAGGCCGTGCATCTTGCGGTAGACGGGGCCGTCGTAGATGCGGGTGGATTTGAAGAGTTCGTGGCGACCGTCGCCGGCTTCGGGGCGAGCGAGGGCTAGGATCTCGGCTTTCTGGTCGGAAGAGAGCGGTTGGAAGTCGGTTGCGATCGCGATGTCGGCTTCGAGTTGCTCCATGGTGATCCAGCCGCGCACGATCGACGAGACGGGCGTGCTCAGGGCGAAGCGGACGCATTGCTCGGCGGTGACCTGGGTATCGGAGGGGATCTTGGCGAGGCGCGGGCCGCCGCCGAGGGTCTTCATGCCGATGACGCCGACGTCGCGGGATTGGGCGAGCGGGATCGTCTCCTTCTGGAAAGAACGATAGAAGGCGTCCATGACATTGATGGGCATCTGCGTCGAGGCCCAGTCATAGGGCATGTTGAGCATCTTGTTGTGGATGCGCGGGTCCTTGTGGCCGGTGAAGCCGATGTAGCGCACCTTGCCCTCCTTCTGGGCTTGGAGGGCGTACTTCAGGCCGCCCTTCTCAAAAACCCAGTCGGGGTCGTTGTCGTAGTTGGTTTCGTGGAATTGCCAGAGATCGAGGTAGTCGGTGCGCAGGCGCCGGAGGCTGTCTTCGAGGCACTGCTTGGAGAAGGCTTCGTCGCGGCCGGAGTTCTTGGTCATCAAGAAGACTTTTTTGCGCCAACCGCCCTCGAGGCCGCGGCCCATAAGCTCTTCGGCGTAGCCGTCGTGGTAGACCCAGGCATTGTCGAAGAAGTTGATGCCGGCGTCGATGGCGCGGTGCATCATACGGAAGGCGAGCTGCTCGTCTTCGCGTCCGGCGCGGCCGATGTGGGCGCCTCCAAGGGCGAGGATCGAGACTTGCTGCTCGGTTCGGCCGAGGCGGCGGGTGGGGACTCCGCCGGGACGATCTTGCTGCGCGGGGAGTTGCTGCGCGAGGGCGGCGAGCCCGGCGGCGGATTGGAGGAAGTTGCGTCGGGAGGCAGGCATGAGCGCCCGTATTGTAGCTCCGCCGGCGGTCGCTAGGGGAGGCCGGCGTCGCGACGGAAGGCGCGGACTTGCGCGGCATCGACGCGGCCCTGGAAGTTGGCCGGGGTGCGGGCGGCGCTGCCGACGTGGAACTCGCGGATCGTGGTGGTCTGGCGAAGGATGCGGACGCCCTCAGCGGTCATGCCTCCGCCGGCGAGGATGGTCAGCGGCTTCCCCGCCCTGCTCGTATTCTTGCTCTCATCTGCCAGGCGCTGCCAGCGGTCGAGGCGGTCGGCGCGTTCTTCCCACGAGCCCGCGCCGCCGGAGGTGAGGATGCGATCGACGGCCGGAATCGCAAGAAGTTCGTCGAGGGTCTCTTCGCGCAGCCGGTCGGAGGCGAGCGCGTCGAAGGCGCGGTGGAAGGTAATCGGGACGCCGGGCGCCGCGGCGATGATCGCATCGAGCGCAGGGCGATCGAGACGGCCGTCGGATAGGTAACCGACGACCAGGCCGTCAACTTTTTGCTCCGCCATCTTTGCGGCGAACTCGACGGTTCGGTCGAGAGCGGAGGCGGAGAAATCGTTGGTGTCGCGAGCCATCACCCGCAGGGGAAGCGGGACTTCCGCCGCGATCTGCCGGACGAGATCGACAGACGGAGTGAGTCCGTCTTGGGCGAGGTCGCGGACGATTTCGAGGCGTTGGGCGCCGCCTTGGAGGGCTTGGCGAGCGTCTTCGAGGGTCTCGGCGATGACTTCCAACATCTCCCTATCTTGAGCGAATCCGGAGGCGTGCGAAAAGTTCGTCGAAATCGGTTGACCCGGCTTTCATCGCGTGCGATTATTATGACTGACCAGTCAGTCATAATAAATAGGAGATCCCCATGGCCCCAAGAATCGTAGACAAGGAAGCCCGGCGAGCCCGCGTATTGAACGCGGCGGCGACCGCCTTCGCCGAGCACGGATACCGGCAAACGACGATCGACCAGATCGCCGAAGCGGCAGGCGTCGCCAAAGGTTCGATCTACCTCGCCTTCAACAGCAAGGAAGACCTCTTCTACTGCTTGTTTGAAGACTTCACGCGCGGGGTGATCGGCGCCGAGCTCGACCCTTCCCCCGAACCCGGCCGACACGCTTGCGACCGGCTCGCGGAGGCGTTCTACCGGATCGCCGAGGCGGTCGATCAGAACGAGTCGCTGATTCCGCTGACGCTCGAATTCTGGTCGGTGTGCGGGGCGGCGCAGACGCGAACCCGTTTCGGTCGACGGTACGCGGCGATGATCAGCGATCTGCGCTCGCGCATCGTCGCGCTGCTCGACCGAGGCAAGGCGGCCGGCGAGATCGATCCGAACGCTCCGCTGGAGCCGGTGGCTTCGTGCCTGATCGCCGTTGTGGACGGGCTGCTGATCCAGCAGTGGACGGTCCCGGGAGTACAGGCGTCGAAGACCCTGAAGGAGGCGCTGCCGACGATCCTCGACTCGCTGAGGAGGCAAGAGAGTCATGCTTAGATCCCTCGCCCTTCTCCTCTTTTTGCTGCTTCCGGTCACGGCTCGTTCCGAGCACACGCCGGTCGAGGTCGTGCAAGCCGCTCTCGACAACTGGCGAGGCCGGAGCTCTTACATGGAGCAGACGATGGTGGTGCATCGGCCGGACTGGGAGCGCGAGACCTCGATGGTCAGCCTCACGCTCGGGGATAGGGATGCACTGGTCCGATTTACCGCGCCGGCCAAGGATGCGGGTAACGCGACTTTGAAGCTCGACGAGAGCATGTGGGTCTTCACGCCCCGGCTCAACCGAGTGATCAAGCTGCCGGCGAGCATGACGGCGCAGTCGTGGATGGGCAGCGACTTTTCCTATGACGACCTAGCTAAATCGGACCGGATCATCACCGATTACGTTCTCGCCTTCCAGCCGGAAGAGGAGGTCGAGGGGCGCCGCGTCTACGTGATCGAAGCGATTCCTCATCCGGAAGCGCCCGTCGTGTGGGGCAAGGAGGTGCTGCGCATTCGCGACGACTTCGTCCTGTTGGAGCGCGCTTACTACGACCAGCAGGGCGTGCTCGCGCGGCGCATGGTCGCCGGCCGAATTGAGAACCTCGACGGCCGTCCGTACGCGCTTGAGTTGCGCATGACCGACGCCGTGAAGGAGGGGCATTGGACCGAGGTGCTGACGGACCAGGGACGGTTCGACGTGGAACCGCCCGGCTACCTCTTTACGCAGTCGAATCTCAGAAATCCGCGCGCATGGAGGCCGCGATGATCTTGACTCTGGCCTGGCGCAACCTCTGGCGGCAACGCAGACGCACGGCCTTCGGCGTGGCCGCGGTCGCCGTGACCGCCGCGGTCGTCGTCTTTCTGCCGTCGCTTCAGGCGGGCAGCTACGCCGGACTGATCCGCGCCTATCTGGGGGTGCTGGACGGGCACGCGCAGGTGCAGGCGCCGGACTATCTGCACACGCCCGCCATGCGGGAGTCGTTCGACGTTCCGGCGGAGCTGCAAGAGACGCTGCGCACGTTGCCGGAGGGAGTTGGCGTAAGCGAGCGCGGCGTGGCCTACGTGCTGCTCTCGTCGGAGGCTCGCAGCCTGGGCGCGCAGGTGATCGGCGTCGAACCGCGGGCCGAGCGACGAGTCTCGACGATTCCCTCGGGTCTCGTCTCGGGCGCGTACTTGGAGCAAGACGACGAGATCGTTCTGGGCGAGCTGTTGGCGAGAAACCTGCGGGTCTCGCCAGGGGACGCGGTCACGCTGTTGGGCGTGGGGCGCGACGGCTCGCTGGCGGCCGACGTGCTCACGGTCGGCGGGTTGTTTCGGTCCGGCGTGCCGGATCTTGATCGCCGGCTCGGAGAGATCTCGCTGGAACGCTTCGACGCGACATTCGCGATGGACGGGCATCGCCACGCGATCGTCCTCGGCGACGCCGGGTCGCGGGACGATCGCCGCGCGGTGGAGCGACTGCGGCCGGCCGTCGTGGGGCAGGGGCTCGCTCTGCGCGGCTGGACGGAGCTGCAACCGGGGCTGCGGGCGGCGATCGAGCTCGACGCAACGGCGGCGGCGCTGCTCTACTTCGTCCTGGTTTCGGTCGTCGTGCTGTCGTTGCTCAACACGATCTTGACCTCGGTGCTGGAGAGGACAGGGGAGTTCGGGATGCTGATGGCGTTGGGCGTCCGGCCCGAGTTGCTGTCCCGGGTCGTGTGGGCGGAGACGGGCGTGATCGCGTTGCTCGGGGTCTCGATTGGTTCGCTCGGCGGGGCGCTGCTGACGACTTGGCTGGGCCGCACGGGAATCGATTTCGAGTCGGTCCAGGCGGTCTTTGAGCGCTACGGGATGTCGTCGACGATCTACCCGGAGCTGACGCCGCTGACGCTGTTGGCGGGTCCGGCGGCGATCGTCGCCGCACTGGTCGCGGTCGGTTTCGCGCCCGCGTTTCGTATCCGCAAGCTGAGCATTCTCAGCGCGATGAGGGGGGCGTGATGGGCGGCTTTGCACTGATCTCTCCGCTGGCCTGGCGCAACTTGTGGCGGCATCGCGGCCGAACGCTGTTGACGATGCTGGCGGCGGCGATCGCCGTGGCGGCGATGGTCGTTCTCGGCTCGTTCCTGGCGGCTTGGAGCGACAGCGCCTTCGATCGGACGACGGCGGCGCTGACGGGCCACGGGCAGATCCACGCCGTCGGCTTCACGGATGATCCAACGGTCGAGCGCTTTATGAGTCGGCCCGACGGACCGCTGGCCGATGCTCTGGCCGAAGATGCGGTCCGGGCTTGGGCGCCGCGAGCGTTCGCGCCGGCGCTGATCCGGTCGGAGCGGGAGAGCGCACCGATCAATCTCTACGGAATCGATCCTGTGCGCGAAGCCGCCGTCTCGTTTCTCGACTCGGACGACGTGGAAGGCGCGGGGCTGCGCGACGGTCAGGACCGCGGGATTGTGATCGGACGACTGCTGGCCGAGCGGTTGCAGGTTTCGCTCGGTCGAAGGGTGGTAATCGCGGCTCAAAACGTGGCCGGGGACGTGGAAGAGATCGGCGTCGAAGTCGTCGGCGTCTATCGCGGGCAACCGGACCTGCAGAAGCACGTGGTGTTCGGCTCGCTGGGCCGGATGCAGAGTTTTCTGGGGCTCGGCGACGACCTCTCGGAGATCGCGTTCCTGGCCAAGGAGCGGAGCGAGATCGGCGCCGTGACGGAGTCTCTCGCGGCGGCGGCGCCGGAGTTGGACGTCCAGCGTTGGGACGAGCTAGAGCCGTTCGGCGCGGCGGTGATGGAGATGACCAACGGCACGAACGCGATCTGGGTCTTCGTCTCGTTCGCCCTCGTAGCCTTCGGATTGATCAACACGATCATGATGGTCGTCTACGAGCGGATGCGCGAGTTCGGCCTAATGCAGGCGCTCGGCATGAAGCCCCGCCTGCTGATCGCGCAGGTGTTGCTCGAATCGTTCTACCTCGTCTCTTTTGGAACGGTCTTGGGCGCGGCGATGGGCGTGGGAACGATCGCGGCGCTGTCGGACGGCCTGGACCTCGGAAGGCTGGCCGCGGGCGCGGGCTTGTTTGGCGCATCCGAACGGCTGTATCCCGTGGTGGACGCGGGCCGAGTCGCGTCGGCTTGCGCGGTCGTCGTGACGCTCTCGGTCGCGGCGAGCCTCTATCCCGTGGTGCGGGCGACTCGCAACGTTCCCATGACCGTATTGACCCGCGCCCGCACCTAGCGAAAGAAGGAAAAGGAGCTATGGCCGTCATTGAATGTACCGACGTGAAAAAGACCTACCTGAGCGGTCAGGTGGAAGTGCCTGCGCTGCGGGGCGTGACGCTCTCGATCGAGCCGGGCGAGTTCGTCGCGCTGACCGGACCCTCCGGTTGCGGCAAGACGACGCTGCTGAACCTGATTGGAGGATTGGACCGACCGGCGAGCGGCGACGTGCTCCTGGAGGGCCGGTCGTTGAACGGCTTGTCGAACTCGGAACTGGCGGACCTGCGTCTGCGGCGCATCGGGTTCGTCTTCCAGGCCTACAACTTGGTGCCGGTGCTCTCCGGCTTGGAGAACGTCGAGTTCATCATGCAACTGCAGGGCGTGGGCAAGTCCGAGCGCCGCCGACGAGCCGCCGAGGTATTGGCTTCGGTGGGACTGGCCGAGATGCAGGAACGACGCCCGGCGGAACTCTCGGGAGGGCAACAGCAACGCGTCGCCGTGGCGCGCGCGCTGGCTTCCAATCCGGCGATCATCCTGGCCGACGAACCGACCGCGAACCTCGACAGCAAGACCTCGCTGGCGCTGCTTGAGCTGATGCGCGAGCTGAATGAAGAGGACGAGCTGACGTTCGTCGTCGCCAGCCACGATCCCAAGGTTCTCGATTTTGTTCAGCGACACGTGAGGCTGGTCGATGGGCGGCTCGATTCGGACACTTAGTCTGGCGGTGCTCGCCGCGGCGGCCGCTTACGCGGACGCCGACTACGGCGCCGAGGTACGGATCCAGCAGCAGGCTTTGCTGACGCGCGACGGGGACAGCCTCGAGCAGGCGATCGGCCGGGGCGCCGGCATCACGACCAGCTCGCTCCGGCTCAAGACGAAGGGCGTCGCGCGGTCCTGGTCCTACGACGTCCACTACCTTGTCCAGGGGGCCTTCAGCGACGAGTTCTCCGGGGTCGGCCTGTTGATTCCGCCGATCCCGGACGCCAACGCGCTGCCGCTCCAAACCGAGTTCGCTCGGGGGCGCTACGGGAGCTTAGACCACCGTCTCGACCGGGCTTCGGTGACGCACTCGACGCCCCGCACGGTGGTTCGACTCGGGCGGCAAGCGCTCACCTGGGGACGCGGGCAGGTTTTCCAGCCGCTCGATCTGTTCAACCCGTTCTCGCCGGTGGCGCAGGACAGAAGCTACAAGCCCGGCGCGGACATGGCTTACGCGCAGTATCTGTTCGACAGCGGGGCGGACGTGCAGGCGATCGTCGTTCCGCGGAGGCGACAGGAAGGCGGCTTGACGTCGGAAGCGAGCTCGGCGGCGGTCAAAGCGCTCTGGCCGAAGGGCGCCGTGGAGCTGGAAGCCGTGGCGGCGATCGACTACGGAGACGCGGTGTTCGCCTTCGGCGGGGCCGGGCCGCTCGGCGATGCGTTGTGGAGGTTCGACGTCGTCTCGACCCAGCCGAAAGGCGGCGAGGCGGCGGTTTCGACGGTTGCCGGCCTAGAGCAGAGTTGGAGCTGGGGCGAGCGGCCGGTTTCCGCTTTCGTCGAGTACTACCGCAACGGCTTCGGCGTGGCCGATCGACGGGCGGCGGACGCCTTGCCGGTCGAACTGACGGACCGGGTTGCGCGCGGCCAAGTCTTCACCACCGGACGAGACTACCTGGCTGTGGGAGGGACGGTCGACTGGACGCCCTTGCTACAGCTCTATCCGACGACGATCCTGAATCTGAACGACCGCAGCGTCTTGGCGATTCTGACGGCGCGGTACAGCCTTTCCGACGACGCGAACCTCGTGCTCGGGGCTCAACTGCCTTTCGGGCGTCGGGGCAGCGAGTTCGGCGGCCGCCGTACGACCTCCCGCGCCGATGACTTTCAACGGGCGCCGACGACGTTCTACGTCCGGCTGGAAAGGTTCTTCTGAAGCGGGCCTGCTCGTCTGTGGGTCGCGTGAGGGAATCCGTACGCGCGCGTCGCCTTCCTTGGCAGAACGTCCTCTCGGAAGGAAACCACGATGCCCTACCCTCACCGCTGCAGCCTTGAAATCGACGGAACGGAGATCCATGCCGCCTCGGCTTGGGTCGAATTGAAGGCGCCGCGCGACGACGACGGACAACCGGAGATCGGCGTGCTCGAAACGTCGATCGGGGTCTGTTTGGATCTGCACGACCGGGCGAACGTCGGGTTCTCGGTGGTCGCGCACTTGTTCGAGTTGGCGAATCGGGCGACGCAGGAGAAGATCGTCGAGATGTCGGTGACGCTGTGGGACGACGAGGACCACGAAGACGTGATCGGGCAGTTCCAGTTTCGCGGGTGGATCAGTCTGTGGCGGGCGGAGACGCCGAAGCGCTACACGCAGGCCGAGGATCAGAACCACGAACTCTATCTGGAACTCCAGCCGGAGCTGGACCCGGAGCAAATGCACCGCATTCAACTGTCGAATTAACCGGAACTCGGGAGTATTCTGTTTGGTGAGCCCTCGGGAAGGAGTCATGCACCGAGACCGCGTCCTTGGAATCGTTGTGAGCGCGCTGCTTTGCGCGACGACTGGGCTTGCTCAGTCGCGCGACCTGGGCGTCGCCGACGACAGCGAACGACGGGTCGCTCTGGTGATCGGCAACAACGACTATCTCTACGCGCCGGACTTGCGCAACGCGGCGCACGACGCGGACGACTTGGCGGTGGCGTTGCATGAGGTCGGGTTTGAAGTCGAGAAGGTGCTGGACGCCGACTTGCGCGGGTTGGACGCGGCGATCGATCGGTTCATCTCGAAGCTGTCGCCGGGGGACGTGGCGCTGTTCCACTACTCGGGGCACGGGATGCAGGTGGACGGCGAGAATTACCTGATCCCGGTGGACTTCAAGCTGAAGGATCCGGCGAGCGTGCGCTATGACGCCTATTCGGCATCGAAGCTGCACGACCGGATGGCGGGGGCTTCATCGCGGCTGAACATTATGATGCTGGACGCGTGTCGCAACAACGGGTTCGCGACGACGCGGGCGAACTCGGGCGGGCTGGCGATGATGAACGCGGCCGAGGGCAGCTTTATCGCCTTTGCGACGGGGCCGGGATCGACGGCGGACGACAATCGCGACGGACGCAACGGCCTGTTCACGGCGCATCTGCTGGAGACGATCGACGAGCCGGGGCTGACGTTGGACGAGATCTTCAATCGCGTTCGGCAGCAGGTCTACGAGGACTCGGGCAAGCGGCAGTTGCCTTGGACGAGTTCGTCGGTGATTGGGGACTTCTTCTTCCGTTGGAAGACGCCGGAAGCGGCGCCGGTCATGCCGGCCCCTGCGCCGCGACCGTCGGCGGGCGAAGCGGAGATGGAGCTGACGTTTTGGACGTCGATCAAGGACGGGACGAATCCGGCCATGTTCGAGGCGTACTTGCACAAGTATCCGCAGGGGCATTTTTCGGAGCTGGCGCGGATTCGGCTGACGGAGTTGCAGCCGGCGCCCGTGCCGCAACCCGCGACGGTTCAGCCCGCGCCGACGAAGCCTGCGCCGCCCCAGACTGCGCCGCCGAGAGTCGAGGCGTCGATTTCGCCGATCGAGATTCGCGAAGGGTTTTCGGCGACGTTGAGTTGGAAGTCGACGAACGGCCGCAGCGCTCGGATCACGCCCGGGATCGGGTTGGTTCCGGTGAGCGGATCGCGCGAGGTCTTTCCGAAGCGGACGACCTCGTACACGGTGACGGTCGAGGGAGACGGCGGGACGGCTACGGCTTCGGTGGTGGTGAAGGTCGTACCGGCGCCGCCTGCGACGAATCCGACGGTCGCAAAGGCCACGCCCACACCTACAGCGCCGAAGATCGCGGTGGAGCGTTTGCCGGTCGTGATGGGCGACGCCGGGTTGCAGACGCGGGTCGCTCGCAACGTGGACGAACTCCGGGCGCTAGCCGATGCACGGCCGACGCATTCATACTCGCTGCTGACGATTCCGCTGCTGGACGAGTTCCAGCGCATCGGGCGGTTTGGCGCGGAGGTCCATCTGCGCAAGATCGACGCGAAGCACGGGCGGGTGACGTTGACGCTACGGGAAGGCGAGACGGCGGGACCGCGGCCGGGTCCGGGACCGAGGCGCGGGGCGCCGTCGTTGCGACCGGACGTGTCGTTGGGATCGGATCCGGGCGGGCCGTCCGAGATGGAGAAGAGGCGGCTGGAGACGGGGCAGCCGGTACAGTTTCACTTGGCCGGCGGGGCGGCGGACGAGTTGGTGATTTTGGAGATTCGCGAGGACGGCGTGGTCGCGTATTTGGCCGAAGCCGTTCGTTAGAGGAAACCCGGCGGCGGGCGGGCGCGTCTGTGGGCGGAGGCTATTCGATATGAACCGATGGATTGCGTGGTCGCAAGCGACCTTGTTGTTTGCAGGCTTGCTGTTTACGTCGTCGCTCGGACGGGCGCAGAACGCGGAGACGAGCGAGGCGTTCCGGCTGGACTACCGGCTAGTGCGGAGCGAGGACGGCGAGAAGCAGGAGCGGCGTTACTCGATGTTAGTGGCGGCCGGACGCACCTGGGGCATCGATGAGAACGCCAACCGGCTGGTCGACGAGTCGCAATGGATCGGCGTCGGGATGAGTCTGAATGTCGAGGCGCGGCCGGTCGAGCGTGACCGGCTCTGGCTCTCGACTAGGGTGCGGATTCAGGAAGCGGATCCGTCGGCGACGGATGCTAGGGCGGGGCGAGTCGACGTGAGCGCCAACGGTCAATCGGTCGTGCCGCTGGGCAAGCGGACGAGCTTGGCGTCGCTGGAGACGCAAGACGGGCGGCGGCGCTATGAGCTCTTTGTGACGGCGGTCCGAGCGACGGAGTAGCCGGTTTGACCGGCTGGGTCGGAGCGGCTACTCTACGTACGTGAACGTTCCGCTCACTCAAGAATTGGAAGCCGAGCTTGCGCGACTGGCAGGTGTGGCGGGAGTCGATTCAGGCGAGTTCGCCGCCCGCGTCTTGCGCGGCTACGTTGAGCAAGACGCCAGGTTTCGTGCTGCCGTAGGACGTGGACTGGAGCAAGCCGAGCGCGACGAACTGATCGATCATGAGCAGGTCGTCGAGCGCATCGAGCGTCTGCTTCAGTGACGCCCGTTCGTTGGACTCCGGAGGCCGCCGACGACCTCGCCAGTCTGGTCGAGTACATCCGAGAGGACCGTCCGGAGGCGGCTCGCGGCGTTGCTCGAAGGATCCTGTCGTCGATTGAGGACTTAGGACGGTTCTCCCAGTTGGGTCGCCCTGGACGCGTGGCGAACACTCGAGAGCTATCGGTCCCTGGTTTGCCTTACATCGTGGTCTACCGTCTACGCACCGAAGCGGTGCAGATACTCCACGTCCACCACACCGCCCGGGACCGATCCGAGCCGCCGACTCCCGGGACGTGAGCCCCGGCGATTCGGCCTCAACCCTTGTAAAACGCTAAGATTAGGCGCGTATGCACCGTTTGCTGCTTGCGGCCTTGAGCGCCGCGTTAATCACGTCTTCTTGCGGGCTTTTTGGGCCTTCGGGGCCGGAACCGGCTGACGGGTTCACCGCCGCCGACGGCTTGGAAGTGACGCTGTGGGCTGCGGAGCCCGACGTCGTCAATCCGACCAACATGGCGATCGACGAACGGGGACGCATCTGGATCACCGAGGCGATCAACTACCGCCGCAAGCTCAAGAACGTCGAGGACCTGACCGACGAAGGCGACCGGATCATCATCCTCGAAGATACCGACGGGGACGGGCGGGCGGACTCGCGCAAGGTCTTTGACCAAAGCATGGAGCTGCGCTCGCCGCTCGGGATCGCGGTGTTCGGCGACAAGGTGTACGTCTCGCAGTCGCCCGACGTGTGGGTCTATACGAAGGACGCCGACGACAACGTGGTCAGCAAGGAGAAGCTGCTGACCGGTTTCGGCGGGTTCGACCATGACCACGGCGTGCATGCGATCACGTTCGGGCACGACGGGCGGTTGTGGTTCAACGCGGGCGACCAAGGCTTCGACATTACGACCGAAGACGGGCGCAACTTGGTGAGCTCGCACGACGGGCCGTACTACGCCGGGACGATCCTCTCGATGAACGAAGACGGTTCGGACCTACAGGTCTACGCGCACAACTTCCGCAACCCGTACGAGATGAAGATGGATTCCTACGGGACGATCTGGCAGACGGACAACGACGACGACGGCAACCAATGGACGCGGCTCAACTACGTGATGGAGGGCGGCAACTACGGTTACTGGGGGCCGGGCGGCAAGCGTTGGCGCGAGGATCACGGGTCGCATTTCCATCACGAGCTGCCGGGCGTCGTGCCGGATATTGCGCGCACGGGGCCCGGGTCGCCGACGGGGATCGTCGTTTATGAGGGCGACCTGCTGCCCGAGAAATATCGCGGGCAGTTGATCCACTCCGAGCCGGGCAAGCGGCATCTGTACGGGTTCCGGCTGTCGCCGGACGGCGCGGGGTATTCGATGGAGGCCGAGGAGTTGGTCTCGACGGACGATCGTCAGTTCCGGCCGTCGGACGTGGCGGTGGGGCCCGACGGCGCGGTGTACTTCGCCGACTGGTACGACAGCGTGGTCGGCGGCCACGACATGAAGGATTGGGAGAAGGGGCGGATCTATCGGCTGGCGCCTCCGGGGCACGTGACGACGCCGGCGACGCTCGATCTGGAATCGCCCGAAGGGTTGGCGGCGGCGCTGGCTTCGCCCAATCCCTCGACGCACTACTTGGCTTATCGCAAGTTGGAATCGCAGGGACAGGCGGCCGTGCCGACGTTGCTCTCGGTCACCGAGAACGGGTCGGACGTCGCGAAGGCGCGAGCGATCTGGCTGCTGGCGAAGACCGGAGCGGAGGGCGCCGGGCCCGTGGAAGCGGCGCTTGCAAGCAACGATCCGCGCGAGAAAATTCTCGGACTGCGGGCTTCGCTTGCGGCCGGGGGAGACGTCCTGTCGTTGGTCGAGCCGTTAGTCAACCACGGCGATCCGCGGGTGCGGCGGGAAGCGGCGTTGGCGTTGCAACACGTCGAGGGCGATGCGGCGGTGGAGCCGCTGGTCGCGCTGGCGAAGCACTACGACGGCGAGGACCGCTGGTATCTGGAAGCGTGGGCGATCGGCGCGCGCGAGAAGGAGAAGGCGCTAGCGACGCGGTTAGCGCAGGAGTTCGACGGGGCGTTCGATCCGAAGTACGCGGACTTCCTTTGGCAGTTGGAGGCCGACAGGGCGCTTCCGTATCTTTCCCGGGCAGTGCGCGATTCGTCGCTATCGACGGACGACCGGCTGCGAGCGTTGCGCGCGATCGGCGACCGGGAAGACCGGGCCGCGGCGCGCACGGTGGCGGGACTCGTCGGCGACTCGAACGCGGAGATCGCGGCGGCGGCGTTCGACAAGTTGAGTCGGCAACTCTTTAGCCGTTGGGTCGATCAGCGCAAGGACCCGGTGGTGGTCGGTGCGGTGCGACGTGCGCTCGACGACGCCGCTTTGCAGACGGCGGCGCTCGATCTCGCCGAAGACCTGGGCGACTCGGCCTACGCGACGCAACTTGCGGGCCTCGTTCGCGACGCCGAGGCGCCGATGGAGAACCGAACGCGTGCGCTGACCGCCTTGGGCGCGACGCAGGAGGCTCGGTATCTGCCGATTCTTTCGGCGGCGGCGGCGCAAGGGCCGGCGGAGTTTCGCGCGGCCGCCGTGCGGGCGTTGGGGCTCGCCCAACCGGAGGACTTGAGCGCGCGGATGGAGAAGCTGCTGCTCGACGACGACGCTCCGAACGAGGTCACGGCAGAGGCGATCAAGCTGCTGGGTCGGGACTCCGACGGGCTCAACCGGATTCTCGACTTGGAGCAAGCGGGCGATCTGCCGGCGCAGGTGAAGACGGTGGCGACGAACTTGGTGCATCGCTCGCGCGACGAAGCGATCCAGGCGCGCGCGAACGAGATCCTGCCGGCGCCCAAGGACAAAGCCAACAACACGCTGCCGGCCAACCCTTACGCGATCGCAAACCGTATCGGCGATCCGGAAAAGGGGCGCTTGGTCTTCAACGATACGCGGGGCGCGAAGTGTTCGAGCTGCCACTCGCTCGACGGGGCGATGGAATTGGCGGGACCGACGCTCTCGGCGATCGGCAAGAAGTACGACAAGCGCGGATTGCTGGACGCGATCCTTAACCCGAGCGCCGGAATCGCTCCCGAGTACTACGTTTACATCCTCGATACGACCTCGCAGGGCCTGGTCGTGGGCGTCGTCGCGGAAGATACCGCGGAGCAGATCGTCGTGCGCAACGAGTTCGGCGACGAGATTCGGTTAAAGCCCGAAGACGTGGTCGACCGGCGCAAGTCGGACCTCTCGATGATGCCGGAGGACATCGTGAACACGATGACGGAAGAGGAGCTGATCAACCTGCTTGAATTCTTGACGACGCTGACCGGCGACGAGCAGGCAACGGACTGAGCGTGCGGCTTCTTCTCGCTATCGCGCTGACGGCGACGCTGCAGGCCGAGCCGCGCTACTTCTCGAAGATCACCGCGCACTACGATCGGCTGATCGAGGTCGGCACGGACCGCTACGGGCCCGACCAGACGGCGCTGTGGCTAGCGTCGATCGACGTTCGCGAGGGCGGACAGGCGGAGCCGCCGCCGGAGTCGAGTCGGCGGACGTATCGCACGATCCATGCACCGCACGGGTCGACGCTGTATTGGGATCAGCCGTTGGTCGCGTTGGCTTATTGGCTATCGACGCGGACCGGGCGCGCGACTTACGCGGATGCGGCGGACGCGTATCTGAAGGATTTTCTGGCGACCTCGATCGATCCTGGCTCGGGGTACTTCCTTTGGGGGAATCACCTCTACTACGACGTCTTTGAGGACAAGCATGTCCGAATTTTCGAGCCGTACCACGAGATGCGGCCGCTGCCGGTGGCGTGGGAGATGTTTGAACAAATCGACGCGGCGGCTGCGGTGCGGGCGGCGCGGGCGGCCGCGGCGGGGCACCTGGTGCAGCCGTCGAGCGGGCTGTTCAATCGTCATGCGCATGTGGAGGGCAAGCGGGAACCGCAGCCGCCGATGCCGTTCCTGTCGGCCGGAGGGACGCTGGTCGAGACGCTGGCCTGGCTGGCTTCGCGCAGCCCGCGCGACCGGGCGGAGTTGATCCGTCGTGCGAAGAGAGTCGCGGCCTACAGCCACGGCGGCCGAAACACGCGGACGAGTTTGATGCCGGTCCAGCCGGTAGTCGATCGCTGGGATAAACACGTCGCTACCACCGAGACCGGATTGTGGGCCTCGTCGATGATGCGCGCGGCGGAGCTGACGCGGAGTTCGACGTTTGAGGCGCGGGCTTGGGATTCGCTGCGGGCGTACTTGACGTTCGGGTTTTCGCGGGAAGAGGGGCGCTACCACGGCATGGTCGACGTCTACGCGGGGCTTCCGACGTGGGAGCGCACGACGGACTATCAGCCAGGGCGCTGGTCGGACGTGTGGGAGCCGCTGTTCCCGAGCCACGACCATCCCATGCCGCTGGCGGAGGCTTGCCTAACGCTGCTTGAGCAGCGCGGAGATCGCGGATTTCGCGAGTGCGCCGAAGACTGGGCGATGCATCTTGAGAAGACGCTGCCGGCGAGTTTCCCGACGGCCGGGATTACGGATTCGGAACGCACCGAGGGCGCCTACGCGGAGTCGTACGGGCGGGTGATCCACTTTCTGGTGCGCGCTTCCAAAATACTTGAAGATCCGAAACTCCGAAATTTGGCGGAGACGATCGCCGACGATGCGATCGACAAGCTCTGGGTCGAGGACGTCGAGATGTTTCGTTCCCATCCGGGCGACGATCGGATCGATTCGGTGGACGGGCTGGGGATTCTATTTGCGGCGTTGGTCTATTTCGATACCGGGGAGGATCCGGATCTGTTGGGGTTCCATTTTTAGTGGTACGGACGGTCTATAGGATGAGGCCTTCGACTGGGGCGAGCGGTTGGGGGAGGTCTGGCTCGCCTAGGGCGTCGCGGAGTTCGATTTCGATGGTGCGGCAGATGGCCGACATGGGTACGTCGTTGACGCCTGACTCAAACGGGTCTTCACTCGCGTCCCCGACTTGCTCCATCGAATAAAAGACCCAACTGACGAGCGCCGTGAACGGCACGGTCAGCCAGACTTGATTCGGTCCGATATCGGCGAGGCTTTCTAGGAGGCCGAAGGGCAGCAATGCGCTGAAGATGTGGACGAAGATCGCGCTGAAGTTCGCGTACTGGCGCGGGAAGGGGAAGTTCTTGATGCGTTCGGCCTTGCCTTGGCATTCGACGCAGGCAACAACTTGGCGCATGAGGTCCGAGTGCTCGAAGCCGTCTAGGAGGCCTCGGCGCTTGAGGTCCGCCAGATGCCTAGTCTGGAGGTCGAGCAAGCGGGCGGCGGTGTTCTTGACGCCTTCCAGCGCGGCGCGATCTTCGGCGTCGCAAAACCTGGCCAGAGCGTCGTCGACCTCCAACAGATCGCCGTCGCAGTGGATGCCGCGCATCATCCGATACTGCGGCAGATCGGGGTCGGCGGTGTTGAGCGCGGAGGAACGGCGGAGCTGAATCCGCAGAGCGTGCACCCAAGCGACTTGGCGTCGGACGAGGCGGCGGATTTCAGCGGGAGCGGCGTCGGGCTCGGCGCCTTGGTGGCCGACGAGCGAGCGGACTTGGTAGGCCCAGGTGCGGCTGGCGTTGACGACGGCGCCCCAGATTTTTCGGGCCTCCCACAGACGATCGTAGGAGGCGTTGTTCTTGAAGCCGACGTAGAAGGCGACGGCGGTGCCGATGGTCGCGATCGGCAGGAACGGCACGGCGAGTTCCGTCCATCCCAGCACTTGGTAGGCCGCGGTGACGGCGATCGACCACAGCAGGACGCGGGCGAGGTTGGGCCACCCGAACGTCCAAAGCGAACGGAGACGGAATTTGCGGCTGACGATCATATCGCCGCCATCCTAGCGAAGTCGCTACTCGCGCAGCCCGAACGCGTAGAGCGAGTTGCCGCAAGCGATCGTGACGAGTTGCTCCTCGCCTGCTAGGTAGGTGATCGGCGAGTTGACGCAGCGACCGCCGAGGTTCTTGCGCCACAGCAGGTCGCCGTCCTTGGGATCGAACGCGAGGAAATGGCCTTCCAGGCTGCCGGAGAAGAGTACGCCGCCGGCGGTCGAGAGCAGGCCGCTGTCGCTGATGGCGGTCATCTTGAACTCCCAGACGGTCTTGCCGGTGTCGGGGTCGAGAGCGCGCAGGGTGCCGTAGCCGGGGTCGTCGTCGCGCATCACTTCCGGCCAGGCGGCGCGCGGAAGACTGCCGGCGTAGCGATTTCCGCGGACGTAGGTGGCGTCGCCCATGTGATAGATCGTCGCGAACTCCCAGGCGGCGAGGTAGAACAGATCGGTCTCGGGGCTATAGGCGGGCGCATACCAGTTGGTGGCGCCTTGGACGCCCGGCCAAACCCGCACGCCTGCGCGGCTGGGGAAGGCCTCCGGCAGGTAGTTGGGGCGGCCGTTCTCGTCGAGGCCGTCGGTCCAGGTGACCTTGGCGAAGGGCGTCCCGGAGAGGAACACGCCGTCGGTGCGGTCGAGCACGTAGAAGAAGCCGTTGCGATTGCCCCAGAGCATCAGCTTGCGCATCTCGCCCTTCCAGGGGCGGTCGACGAGCACGGGAATTTGGACGGCGTCCCAATCCCAACGGTCGTGCGGCGTGAACTGGAAGTGCCACTTCAGCTTGCCGTCGTCGGGATCGAGTGCGACGACGGAATCGGTGTACAGGTTGTCGCCGGGGCGGACGTCAGCGTTCCAATCGGGGGCGGGATTGCCGACGCCCCAGTACATCAAGTCGAGGTCGGCGTCGTAGGAGCCGGTGAGCCAAATGGAGCCGCCGCCGGTCTTCCAGGCGTCGTTCTCCCACGTCTCGTGGCCGGGTTCGCCGGGGCCGGGGATGGTGTTGAAGCGCCAGAGTTCGGTTCCGTCCTCCGGATCGAAGGCGCCGATCCATCCGCGGATGCCGTACTCGCCGCCGGCCGTACCGAGGACGATCTTGTCTTTGACGACGAGCGGCGCGGTGGTGAGCGAGTAACCGCCGGTCGGGTCGACGAGTTGCTTCGAGAAGCGCAGCGCGCCGCTCTTCGCGTCGAGCGCGAGCAGCTTGCCGTCGATCGTGCCCATGTAGAGCGTCTCGTCGAGGATGGCGAGGCCGCGATTGACGCTGCCGCAGCAGGCGTTCTTGAAGCTTTCGATGACGTGCTCGTACTTCCAGAACCGGCGGCCGGTGACGGCGTCTAGAGCAACGACGTTGTTCGGCATCTCCACCGTATAGAGGACGCCGTCGACGACGAGCGGAGTCGATTCGAACTTCTCGAGCGATTGCGCCTGGTAGACCCACTTGAGTTCGAGTTCGCCGACGTTTTGGGCGGTGATGCGATCGAGCTTGCTGTGGTGCGTGCTGCCGTAGGTTCCGTTGTAGGTGAGCCAATCGCCGGGCGTATCGGCGGCGTTGAGGATGCGCTCGGAGGAGACTTGCGCCGAGAGCGACGCGGCGACGGCTAGAGCGAGGACGAGGGTGTTTCGCATCGGCATGGTTCCCATCAGCGGCGCAGACCGGCCAGGTAGGCGGTCAGGTCTTCAATCTCTTCTTCCGTCAGGCGGCCCGCGTAAGAGGGCATGGCGGAGTCGCGTCGCACTTCGTACTGGACGAGGTCGTCTTTCGAGAGCGAGAGCAGGTTGCCGTCGATCTCAAGGACTTGGACGGTGAACGTGCCTTCGTTGAGGCGCAGGCCGGAGTACTCGGCGCCGTCGGCGGCGGTAGCGCGCACCCAACGGTCCCGGGGGAGGACTTGGGCGTCGGGTTCGACGATCGATTCTCGCAGGTGCGCGAGCGAGCGCGATCCGCCGACGTCGTGCAGGTCGGGACCGCCGCGACCGCCGCGGCCTTCGGCGACGTGGCAACTGGAGCAGCCGCCCTTGCCGAAAAAGAGATCGCGGCCGTGGTCGGGGTCGCCGGTCGCTTGCTCGGCGGCTCGGCCCTCGCTCAACGAGCGGACGTAGGCGGTGAGTTGCCAGACCTGTTTGCCTTGAAAGAAAGTGCCGGGCATCTCGGTGCCGGGGACGCCGTCGGAGATCGTGGCGAAGATCGCTTCGTCGCTCGAACCGTGCCGGAAGGCGCCGGTCGTCAAGCTCGGCGCGCGGTCGCCTTCGCCGCCGAGGCCGTGGCAAGCCGAGCAGTGCGAGCGGAAGAGTCGCGCGCCGGAGGCGACGTCTTCCTCCGAGCGATAGGGGTTGCGTTCGCCGTCGGCGCCGTGGATGGCTTGCGCCTGCAGGCCGACGGACGACAGCGCCAGACAGGCGACGATGCGGATCAGCGTCAAGGCTTCCTCCTTCCGCGCGCTCCTCAAACCAGGAGCGCTGCGTTAGCGTACGCCCGTGATTCCGCCTTTCGCAACCTCTAAGAGCTAGGTGATCAACTGCGGGATCAGTTCGCCGTGGACGTCGGTGAGACGCATGTGGCGGCCGTTGAAGAAGTAGGTGAGGCGTTCGTGGTCCATGCCGAGCAGGTGCAGCATGGTGGCGTGGACGTCGTGGTAGCTGAGGACTTGCTCCTCGGCTTTGTAGCCAAACTCGTCGGTCGAGCCGATCGACTGTCCGCCTCGGATGCCGGCGCCGGCGAACCAGATGGTCATCGCGTGCGGGTTGTGGTCGCGGCCGACGCCGCGTTGGGAGATGGGCATGCGGCCGAACTCGGAGTGGAAGACGACGAGGGTGTCTTCGAGCAGGCCACGGCTTTCGAGGTCCTTCAGCAGGCCCGCGATCGGGCGGTCGACTTCCCTTGCGTGGAGCGTGTGGTTCTCGACGAGGTTCGAGTGCGCGTCCCAGGTATCGATGTTCTGTTGGCGCAGAGCGCCGGAGTAGAGCTGGACGAAGCGGACGCCGCGTTCGACCATGCGGCGGGCAAGTAGGCACTGCTTGCCGAAGGGCTCGGTGACGGATTCGTCGAGGCCGTAGAGTCTTTTTGTCGCAGCGGTCTCTTGGGCGAGGTCGACGGCTTCCGGCGCGCAGCCTTGCATGCGATAGGCGAGCTCGTAGGAGGCGATGCGTGCGGCCAGTTCGCTTGAGCCGGGGTGGCGGGCGGCGTGCTCCTCGTTGAGTTGGGCGAGGTGGTCGAGGCGGGCGCGTTGTTGCTCCGGGGAGACGAGGTCGGACGGGGCGCGCAGGTCGAGTATCGGGTCTCCCTTCGCGCGAAAGACGGTGCCTTGATAGGCGGCGGGCAGATAGCCGCTGCCCCAGTTGGCCGGTCCGGAGAAAGGGCCGCCGCGGTGATCGTAGATGACGACGAAGCCGGGGAGACTTTGGTTCTCGGAGCCCAGGCCGTAGGTGACCCAACTGCCGACACTCGGGCGGCCCATCAGCAGCGAGCCGGTGTTCCACTCGTAGTGCGCGAGGACGTGGTCGTTGGAGCGGCCTTGGCAGGAGTGGACGAAGGCGATCTGGTCGGCCATCGAACCGATGTGCGGGAAGAGGTCGGAGACCGGCTTGCCGCATTCGCCGTAGCGTTGGAACTCGAACGGGCTTCGCATCAACGGTCCGGGAAAGCCTTGGCGCACTTGGACGCGACCTTTACCGGTGAGCGGTTTGCCGTGGTGCTTGGCGAGTTCGGGTTTGTGATCGAAGCTGTCGACGTGGCTGACGCCGCCGCTCATGAACAATGAGATGACGCGCTTGGCTCGTGGGGCGAAGTGCGGCGCGCGCGGGGCGGTCGGGGATTGGAGCCCCTCGGCCGAACAAGCGCCGTCAGCGGCAAGCAGGCCGTCTTGTTGAAGCAGCGCCACGAGGGCCAGACCGCTGATGCCTTCGCCCGCGCGAAAGAGGAAGTCGCGGCGGGAGACGATGCGCCGGTTACTGGAGGTAGACGAACTCATTGAGGTTCAAGATCACGTCGCAGAGATCGGTGAGAGCGGCGAGCGCGTCGCCTTGATGGTAGGCGGTTTGGCGTTCGAGGAAGGCTTGGTTGGCGCGTCGCTCGGACGGCGTGGGCGCGCGGCTGAGGGCGAGGCGATAGGCGTGCTCGATGCGCGCGAGGTCGTCTTCCCCGCCCTGGGCGACGCGCTCGGCGAAGGCGCGGGCTTGTTCGAGCGTGAAGCGGTTGTTGAGCAGCGTGAGCGCTTGGGTGGGGACGGTGGTGGTCGTGCGGCGCTCGCAGGCGACGTTGACGTTGGGGGCGTCAAAGACCTCGAACATCGGGTAGCGCAGGCCGCGTTTGACGTAGGCGTAGACGCTGCGGCGGCGGACCGTGTCGGCGTCTTCATCCATGTTCCATTTGCCCTTGAGCATGGAGTCGCGCACCTCTTGCGGGATCTTGGGGAAGAAGCCTGGGCCGCCTCTGCGCGGGTTGAGCCGCCCGGAGACGAAGAGTTGGGCGTCGCGGATCGCTTCGGCTTCGAGGCGGCGTTGACGGAAGCGCCAGAGCATGCGGTTGTCGGGGTCTTGCTCTTGGGCCTTGGCGTCGCCGTGGGCCGAGGCGGCTTGATAGGTCGCCGAACTCATCAGCAAGCGGTGCATCGCCTTGACGCTCCAACCTTGGCGAACGAACTCGGTCGCTAGCCAGTCGAGCAGTTCCGGGTGCGAGGGTTTCGTACCCAAACGTCCGAAATTACCGGCGGTCGTGACGAGGCCTTCGCCGAAGTGGTGCATCCAGATGCGGTTGACGGCGACGCGGGCGGTGAGCGGGTTTTCCGGGGATGCGATCCAGCGAGCGAGGCCGAGTCGGCGCCCGGTGGAGATGCGATCGGCCGGAGGCGCGGGCGTGAAGTCGCGACCACGAGAGACGGCTTCGATGTAGCCCGGTTCGACGGGCTTGCCTTTGTTGCGATAGTCTGCGCTGGGCAGGAAGTGTTGCTGCGGCGGGCGGTAGCCGGGCTCGGGCAGCCAGGTTCCCTCGACGCCCGAGTAGTCTTCGCGGTTGCCCTTGCCGGGTTGCACTTGATCGCCGAGGCCGTCGGGGGAGAAGCGGTAGTCGCCGTCGCGGATGCCCATGGCGGTCGGCAGCGGCGCGGGGCGATCTCGCTCGATCTCCTTCATGGCCGCGCGCAGTTCGCGGATCTCTTGGCGGTCGGCGTCGCTGAGCAGATCGGCGATCGAACCGCCGCCGACGGTGCGGACTTGCGCGGCGAGCAGGCGCTGGCCTTCGGTGCGTTCGGCTTCGGGCGTGGCGACGGCGTCTTGGATGTCTTGCGGGAAGGTGCGCAGCTTCTCGGCGCGCTTGCGCATTTTGTAGGGCGCTTCGATCCGGGCGAGCCGCTTCTTGAGCGGAGCGAGACGCGCTTCGACGGCGGCGGTTTGGGCCTCGTGCTCGGCGATCTCTCCGTCGGAAGCGAGCGGGAAATCGTAGCGGATATATGGGAAGAAAACGGCCGACATCCGGTAGTAGTCCATTTGCCGGATGGGGTCGAACTTGTGGTCGTGGCAGCGGGCGCAATCGACGGTGAGGCCGAGGAAGGCGCGGCTGGTCACGGCGACCATGTCGTCGAGGTATTCGTAGCGGTACTGCGGGTTGTCCTTCTCGCGGTAGAGCACGCGCGGGCCGACGCGATGGAGGCCGGTGGCGACGAGGGTCTCGAAGCTGCCGTCCTCGAGCTCGTCGCCGGCGAGCTGTTCCTCGATGAAGCGATCGAAGGGCTTGTCTTGGTTGAAGGCGTCGATGACGTAGTCGCGGAAGCGCCAGGCGTCGGGGTAGTCGTAGTCGTGCTCGTAGCCGGAGGAGTCGGCGTAGCGGACGACGTCGAGCCAATGGCGACCCCAACGTTCGCCGTAGGCCGGGGAGTCGAGCAGCCGATCGACGACATTGGCGAAGGCGTCTTCGGAATCGTCGGCGAGGAAGCGGTCGAGCGCTTCGGGCGAGGGCGGGAGGCCGGTGAGATCGAGATAGGCGCGACGGAGCAGTGTCGGCTTATCGGCGCGCGGAGCTTGGCGGAGTCCGGCGTCTCGGAGGCGTTCGAGCACGAAGGCGTCGACCGGGTGCTCGGCAAGCGGAGGCGGTTTGTGCCGGACCGGCGGAATAAAAGACCACCAGGTCTCTTTTTCGGTACTTTTTGCTTCGGGCGCTTCGGACGCTTCAGCCCACTCGGCGCCGGAGGCGATCCAACGCTTGAGCAGAGCGATCTCTTCCTCAGCGAGCGGCGCGCCCAGCGGCATCCGCGGCTCTTCGAGACCCGCGACGTGCCGGTAGAGAGGACTCGCCTCCGGTTGGCCCGGGACGACGGCGGGACCGCGCTTGCCGCCGGTGAGCATCGCCTCGCGCGCACTCAGGTCGAGGCCGGAGAGCTGCTGCGCTTCGCCGTGACACTGCGAGCACTTGGCGTTCAGCAGAGGAGCGACTTCGCTTGCGAAATCGGGGACGGAATCCGCCCCGGCGAGTGCGACGGTCGTCACGCTCGCCAGACCCAACAGCGTCGAGGCTCTCAGGATCAGGACCCTAGCTCCCGCTCGGAGTTTAGGGCGGCTTGCGGCGGGCGGTCAACCGCTCGTTGCGTCACGGGCGGCGGTCTGCGACCTTCTTAGCTATGGCTTCCCCTGAAAGACCGCAATGGACCGGCGTGTATCCGGCCGCCACGACCCAGTTTCGCGAAGACCAATCGCTCGACCTGGCCGCGACGCTCGACCACGTCGACAAGATGATCGAGGCGGGCGTCCACGGGCTGATCATGCTCGGCACGGTCGGCGAAAACTGTTCGCTCGAGTGGGAAGAGAAGCTCGAAGTGTTGCGCGCGACGGTAGTGCGCGTGGACGGCCGCGTACCGGTCCTCACGGGCGTCGCCGAGTACACGACGAGGCTGGCGGGGCGCTTCGCGGTCGAGGCCGATAAGGCCGGCGTCGACGGACTGATGGTCTTGCCCGCGATGGTCTACGCGACCGATCCGCGCGAGACGATCGCGCATTTTCGCGGCGTGGCGGCGGCGACCGAGCTGCCGATCATGGTCTACAACAATCCCGTTTCCTACAAGGTCGACATCTCGCCCGAGCAGTTCGTCGAGTTGTCCGACGTCGAATCGATTGTGGCGATCAAGGAGTCGTCGGAGGACCCGCGCCGGATCACCGACCTGCGCAACGCTTGCGGCGATCGCTACACGTTGCTGTGCGGCGTCGACGATCTGGTGCTCGAAAGCTTGCTGCTCGGCGCCGAAGGATGGGTCTCGGGGTTGGTCAACGCGTTCCCGCATGAGAACCGGTTGCTGTGGGATCTGGCGACGGCGGGGCAGTGGGAAGAGGCGCGCGAGATCTACCGCTGGTACACGCCGCTGCTGCATCTCGACACGATGCCCAAGCTGGTGCAGTACATCAAACTTTGCGCCGCCGAGTGCGGCTACGGAACCGAGACGACGCGGGCGCCGCGGCTGCCGATCGTCGGCGAGGAGCGCGAAGAGATCCTGGCGATCATCCGCAAGGGCATCGAGACGCGGCCGAAGGTCGGCTGAGCGATGCGGCGGATCGAGGTCGTCGACACGCACACCGGGGGCGAACCGACTCGGGTGGTCGTCGCGGGCGGGCCGGACTTGGGAACCGGCTCGATGGCCGAACGGCGGGCGCGATTTCGCGACGAGCAGGATCGGTTTCGCTCGGCGGTGGTGAACGAGCCGCGCGGATCGAACGTGCTCGTCGGCGCGCTGCTGTGCGAGCCGGTGGACGAGGCGAACGCGGCGGGCGTCGTGTTCTTCAACGACGTGGGCGTGCTCAATATGTGCGGCCACGGAACGATCGGCGTGGCGGTCGCGCTGGCGCATCTGGGACGGATCGGCGCGGGCGCGCACCGGCTGGAGACGTCGGCGGGCGTGGTCGGCTTCGAGCTCGATCAAGACCTGCGGCACGTGACAATCGAGAACGTGCCGGCATACCGACACCGGGCCGCGGTGACGGTGGAGGCGGAGGGATACGGGCGCGTCGCCGGCGACGTGGCTTGGGGCGGGAACTGGTTCTTTCTCGTCTCCGAGCAAGGCCCTCCGCTGGAGCTTGCTCGCGTCGACGATCTGCTGGCGTTTACGAAGGCGATTCGCGCGGCGTTGCGACGCGAAGGCGTGACGGGCGAGGACGGCGCGGAGATCGACCACATCGAGCTGGTCGGGTACGCGCGCGAGGAGGACGGTCGCGGGTTTGTATTGTGCCCGGGCGCGGAGTGGGATCGCTCGCCGTGCGGCACGGGGACGAGCGCCAAAGTCGCCTGTTTGGCGGCGGACGGACGGTTGGCGCCGGGCGAGACGTGGCGGCAGGAGTCCGTGCTGGGCAGCGTGTTTGAGGCGCGCTATCGGCTGGACGCGGAGGGCCGCGTGGTTCCGTCGATCACCGGATCGGCGTGGGTGAACGGCGAAGCGACGTTATTGATCGACGAGCGCGATCCGTTCGCCTGGGGCATCCGGCCGTGAAGGTGGTCGTGATCGGCGGCGGCGTGATCGGCGTCGCGTCGGCGTACTTTCTGAGCGAAGCCGGACACGCGGTGACGGTCGTCGACAAGGGGACGATCGGCGGAGCTTGTTCGCGCGGCAACTGCGGCCTGGTCTGCCCGAGTCACGTGTTGCCGCTGGCGGAGCCCGGAGCCTTGCGCGATGCGATGGGGGCGCTGTTGAAGCCGGGCGGCGCGTTTCGGATTCGGCCGCGACTCGATCCGAATCTGTGGCGCTGGCTGTGGAAGTTTGCACGGCGCTGCACGCACCAACGGATGCTCGAATCGGGGCGCGCGATCCAGCCGCTGTTGCGGTCGTCGCTGGAGCTGTACCAGGGGCTCGTTCGCGAGCAGGGGCTTGAATGCGAGTGGCGCAAGCAGGGGTTGCTGTTCGTCTATCGCGAGCGCGCCGGGCTCGATGCCTACGATGCGTCGGCGGAGTTGTTGGCCGAGGAGTTCGACGAGCACCCCGAGAAGCTCGTCGGCGACGAGTTGCTTGCGCGCGAACCGGCGCTGAAGCCGGGGCTTGCCGGGGCTTGGTACTTCGAGCAGGACGCGCACCTGCGGCCGGACCGGTTGCTGGCTTCGTGGCGGCGGTTGCTTGAGGCGCGCGGCGTACGGTTTGTGGAGGGATCCGGGTTGGAGGCGCTCGATGCGGGCGTGGCCGTCGCGGGAGGTCAGCGGCTGGAGGCGGATCGGTTCGTCGTGGCGACCGGCGCCTGGACTCCGCAACTGGCAGCCATCCTGGGCGTACGGATTCCGATCGAGCCGGGCAAAGGGTATTCGTTTACCGCTCCGGTTCCGGCCGACGGCCCGCGCACGCCGATGATCTTTCCCGAGACGCACGTCGCCGTGACGCCGATGGACAGCGGGCTGCGCGTCGGATCGATGATGGAGTTCGCCGGGTACGACGAGAGTCTGCGAGAGGACCGGCTGCGGATGCTGGCGAGCGGGGCGGCGCCGTTCTTGCGAGACGCGCTGCCTGAGCCGCGGTCGGAAGAGTGGTTCGGCTGGCGACCGATGACGTGGGACAGTACGCCGGTGATCGGCCGGTGTCCGGGCCGCGACAACGTCTACCTGGCGGTCGGCCACAACATGCTCGGGCTGAGCATGGCGCCGGCGACGGGACGGCTTATCGCGGAGCTGCTGTCAGGCGGCGCGCCGCATCTCGATCTCGCGCCGTACCGGCCGGAGCGTCTGCTCTAGCTGTCCCAGCTCTGCCACTCGATGACGCCGACGCGGTCGGCCCAGGCTTGCCAGCGGGCGGCCATCGCTTCGACGCGTTCCGGCTCGTCGGCGGCGAGGTCGTGCATCTCGGTGCGGTCGGCTTCGAGGTCGTAGAGCTCCCAGCGGCCTTCTTCGGGCGGACGGAATTTGGAGACGAGTTTCCACTTGCCGTCGCGGATCGCGCGGTTCCCCTCGTGCTCCCAGAAGAGCGGCTCGGCGCGCTCGACGGCGCCTTGGGCGAACAGCGGGGCCAGCGATACGCCTTCCATCGGGTGGATCGGTTTGCCGTTGAGTTCGTTCGGGTAGTCGGCCTCGGCGACGTCGACGAAGGTCGCCATCACGTCGATCAAGTGAGCGGGAGTATCGGTCCATTCGCCGGTCGTCTGGAGGCCGTTGGGCCAGTGCGCGATCAGCGGAGAGGAGATGCCGCCTTCGTGTACCCAGTGCTTGTAGAGGCGGAACGGCGTGTTCGAGGCGTTGGCCCACGGCGGGCCGTAGGACTGGTAGTCGTCGTCTTGGCCGGGCATGTCCGACGGGTCGTTGCCGATCTTGACCGGGCGACCGTCGACCGTCTCGCGGGTGTAGTGGAAACCGTTGCCTTGGGGGCCGAGCTTTTCGGCGCACCCGCCGTTGTCTGCGAGGAAGAGGATCAACGTGTCCTCGTAGGCGCCCATCGTCTTCAACTGGTCGACGACTTCGCCGATGGCGCGATCCATGATCGAGATCTGCGCGGCGTAGACCTCCATCCGGCGCGCCTCCCACTCCTTGTTCTCGGCCTCCTCCCAGGGCGGAACGCTCGCATCGCGCGGGGTCAGCTCCCACGACGCGTCGACGACGCCCATCTCCTTCATGCGGGCGTGACGTTCGGCGCGCAGGGCGTCCCAACCTTGGTCGTAGCGGCCGTAGTAGGGTTGGACGTCTTCCTCGGGCGCGTGCAGCGGCCAGTGCGGCGAGGTGAAGGGCATGTAGAGGAAGAAGGGCTTGTCCTTCGGCGCGCCGGCTAGGAACTCGACGGCGTGTTTGCCGATCTCGGTCGTGTAGTAGAAACTCGTGTCGGCGGGCTTGGTCGGCGTGTTTTCGTCGGTGAGCGAGTAGGGATGGTAGAAGCTGCCGGCGCCGTGGATGGTTCCCCAGAAGTGGTCGAAGCCGCGTTGGCGAGGCCAGTTGGACTTGTCTTGCGGTTCGCCTTCGCTGCGATCGACGGCCGGCGTGACGTGCCACTTGCCCGACATTAACGTGGTGTACCCGGCGGGGCGCAGAGCCTCGGCGATGGTGACGCACTGGTCGTTGATGCGGCCTTGGTAGGAAGGGATCGGCTCGCCGTCTTTCGTGTACTGATCCATCATGTGGCCGACGCCGGTTTGGTGCGCGTAGAGGCCGGTCAGCAAGGCGGCGCGCGTCGGACAGCATCGAGCGCCGTTATAGAACTGGCGGAAGCGCAGGCCGCCTTCGGCCAGCGAATCGATCACGGGCGTCGAGACCTCGCCGCCGTAGCAGCCGATATCGGAATAGCCCATATCGTCGGCCATGATCAGCACGAGGTTGGGCCGTTTGGCTTCGGCGCTTTCGGGCTCGGGGCTGGCGCAGGAGAGCGCGCCGGCGGCGGCTCCGGCGGAGGCGAGGCGAAGAAAGTCGCGGCGATCGATCGTCGTGGACATCGCGCGACATGGTAGCAGGGCGCGCCGCGGGTGATTCAGTTGATTCGCGAAAAGGTTCAAGACCTTCCCCGTTTGGCCGATAAGACCAAGGAATAGGAACTGCCGAGTCGGAAGCCGTGCGCTGCGAGCTGTTTCCGGAGCTTCGCCCAAGTCCGCCGGAGAGAAAGATGACGTTTCGCGATCCCGCCCACCAACGCCCGAGCCGACGCGGACAAGCCGTGCTGCTGATCTGCATCTTGGCGGTGCTGATGTTGGGCATGGCGGGGTTGGCGGTGGATCTCGTGCTCGCCTACGCGGTCAAGGCGCAGTTGACGCTGACGATTGACTCGGTGTCGTTGGCGGCGATGCGCGCGTTGGAGCGCGGCGAATCGTACGCCGAGCAAGGCGCCGAAGTCGACCGCGTGGCCGACCTGATGCTGGCGGCCAACTTTCCCAACGGACAGCTCTTGGGGAAGGACATCAAATTCTCGGTGCGGCCCAAAGTCTACGGTCCGGTGATCCCGCCCGGCGCGGGATCGGTGTTTGTTCAGGACCCGACCGTATCGCCCGGCGTGCGCGAGTTGCGCGTGACGGGCGAGGTGACGGTTCCGACGCTGTTCATGCGCATCTTCGGGCAGAACCAATTGACGGTTCGCTCCACGGCGACGGCGGCCCGCCAAGACGTGAATCTGGCGCTGGTGATCGACCGCTCCGGTTCGCTCGCCAATGCGGGCGCGTGGGACGACGTGCAGCAGGCCTCGAAGTCGTTTCTGAACTACTTCGACAACAACTCTGACCGTCTCGGACTAATCTCCTTCGCCACCAGCGCGAACGTCGACTACCCCATCAACAACGGCTTCAAGAACGGCAACGCCACGACCAACCTGATCAACTCGATGCAGTCGAAAGGCGGCACGAACTCAGCGCTTGGTCTGTGGCTGGCCTACGGCGAGCTGCTGCGGCTGGGCGACCCGAACGCGCTCAACGTGATCGTCTTCTTCACCGACGGTCAGCCGACGGCATTGCCCGCGTCTTGGAACGTCCGCGGTACGGGTAACCCCAAGTACAACAACTCAAGCAACCCCACCTGCGACACGACCAACAAGATGGCGGTGGTGCAGGCGTTCTCCTGCGGCTCGACGCCCTGCGACGCGGGCGGACTCAACACCTTGATCGCCGGCCCGCCGCCAGTCAAACCAGGGTCGACGAACGACTTGGTCCTGGTCCCCGGCTGCAGCAATCTCTCGAGCGGAGTGCAAGCGCTCAACGTGGAGTACCTGTGGGACGAATCACGCGGCCTGCCGACCCAATGGAACGCCGTCTATGACTCGTCGATGGGCTGTGCGGGCTGCTCGACGTCGTTCGCGCGAACCTTCCAGATCACGACGGGGCCGTACTCGGCGTATTCGCCGTTCCAGGCCTATATGTTCAGCTCCTACAGCCCGAGCTACGGCAACGGGCAGACGCGCGCCAACCGGATTATCGGCGCCTCGCGAAATCTGGCGCTGAACGTCGCAACGTCGGCTCAGGGTGATTCTGCGCTCGGTACGGGCGCGGTCATCTATACGATCGGCCTCGGTAGCGCGACCGTGAGTGCAAACGAAGACTTCTTGCTGCGGATCGCCAACGACGAGTCCTCGCCCGCGTTCAACTCGTCGCTGCCGAAGGGCGAGTTTATCTTTGCGCCGACGGTGAACGAACTCCAGGCGGCGTTTGACAAGGTACGCGGCCACGTCATCCGGCTGACGCGCTGACCGACCCGAGGAATGGTGATGATCTCCCGACTTCGAAAACTCTTCCGACCCGGCGCAGGTCGAGGCGACGGCCGCTCCGGCAACGCATTCATCGAGTTCGGCTTGGTGTTCATCCTGATGATCACGCTGCTGATCGGGATGTTCGAGTTCATCTGGGTGCTGTACATCCGGGCGACGCTGCACAACGCCGTCCGCGAGGGCGTTCGGTTTGCGATTACCGGCGGCGACGGTTCCGCGCTCGACGGCGCGATCAAGCAGGTGATCGAACGCAACAGCGGCGGTTTGATCAAAGGCGCGGAGCTCGACGAGTACGTCTCGATCGAGTTCTTTGACGCCGACTGTCCGTCGGGCGCCAGTTGTCCGGCAGGCGGAGCTTCGTCCGCGGCCGGCGCTTCGGCAGAGGCCGGCGCGATCGTCAAAGTCGCGGTGAACTGCTATGAGGTGATGCCGATCACGAGCTTGATCCGCCGCGACCCGTCGACGGGCAAGCGCGTGCCTTTCATGCTGACGGTCACGGCGTCGGACAAGATGGAGCCGTTCCCCGGAACGCCGCCCGCGCGCGGCACGCTCGCCGCGCCCACCGCTTGCCAATAGTCTCCGCTGAGGAAGGATTTCATGAGCATCGCTACCCGCAAAACCCATCCGCTAGCGCGATTCCGCGGCGACCGCCGGGGGCAGGCGATCCTCGAATTCGGCATCGCGGCGCCGTTCATGTTGATGATGACGCTGGGGACGTTCGTGATCGGATCGATGCTCGACCGCCACTTGGTGATCACCCAGGTCGTGCGCAACGCGGGCAATATGTACGCACGCGGCGTCGACTTCTCTTCGACGCAGAACAAGAACTTCATCATCAGCGCCGGCGCCGGGCTCGACATGCAGTTGGACGGAGGCTCAACGGCGGTCTACCTGTCCACGCTGACGCGCATTCCCGAAGACGCGCAATGCGGGACCAGCAGCAGCCCGCGCAACTGCGCCAACAACGGCATGGTCGTCATCCGCGAACGCTACAAGATCGGCCTGACCACCGGAAGCGACATGGCAAGCCGAATGGGCTCCCCGTCGCTGTTTCTGGACGCCTCGGGCAACGCCTCCGACGAGGGCGTCCACGCGAACCACTTTGATCTCTCCGACGCGCGTGCGACGGGCGCGCCGACGTCGATCACCGGCTCGGGCGGACTGGTCGAGAACGAACTGATCTACGTGATCGAGGTGATCCACCAGCCGGTCAACCTCTCGTTCCCGGGGATCTTCGCGCCAGACCTGATCTACTCGGCCGGATACTTCTAGGCCTCATCAAAAAGCCTGGCCGATCGAGAAGAACCAGGCGCCGCGGCGTTCGCCGTCACGGCGATCGAGCTTCAGACCGTAGTCGACGCGCAGCAGAAAGAACGGCGTCCGCACGCGTAGTCCGAGCCCGCCGGCCTTGCGCAGGTCGCCGAGGCTGAAGTCGTCCCAGCGTTCGTACACGTTGCCCACGTCGACAAAGCCGACGCCCTCAAACGGGCCGATGACCGGGAAGCGCGCCTCCTGGTTCAAGACGAAAACCGCTTCGCCGCCGGCCGGATCGCCGAAGAAGTCTTGCGGCCCGACGCGGTCTTGGCGGAAGCCGCGGATCGTCGTTCCGCCGCCGGCGAAGAAGCGCTCGCTGAAGACGATGTCCTGCCCGCCGAGTCCGTCTTGCAGACCGACGCGCAAACCTGAGGCCCAGGTGAGTCGCGGACGGCCCTGCGTCCGACTGAACGGGTCGGGCTCCGGGCGGAAAAACGAGTGGTACTCAAAGAGCTGGCCGAAGTACTTGATGAAGCGGACATCGGAGCCGAGCGACGCGGGCGCGAACTCAAGGGCGCTCGAGAAGAAGCGGCCGCGCGTGGCGTCGAGCAGTTCGTCGCGCGAATCGAAACTCAACGTCGTCTGCAACGGAGCGACGTCGATCGTTTGGTCGAACGGGATGAAGACGTCTTCCGGGTTGCGGTCAAACGTGCGCGCGCGCTCGAAGCGCCAGCCGTAGTTGAGCAGCCACTTGCGGTTGAACTGGATCTCTTGTTGCAGCGATGCGCCGGTGCGATCGGTGATGAAGGCGTCGCGCAGTTCGCGGCTTCGGAACAGGGCGGCGGTCGAGTTGATCGGGCGGCCGACGAGCAACGGCTGTCCGAAGTAGGCGCGCGCTTCGCGGAAGTCGGCGTCGTAGCGCGCGCGCAGACCGGCGACGCGAGCCGCGCCGAGCGAGTTGCGATTCTCGAAATCGGCGATGAAGCCCGGGCCGCGTTCGGTATCGAAGAAGGCGCCGTAGCGCAGCTTGAAGGGCGAGACTTCGCGGACGGTCGCGGTGAGTTTGACCGCGTCGACGCCGGGCGCGGACTCGATCCCCGGCATCGATTCGCTTTCGAGATCGACGAGCGCGAAGGCTCCGGTGTCGTACAAACGGCGGCGCGACTTGTCGCTCTCTTCGTTGAGCAGCGGCTTGCCTTCTTCGGCGAGCAGGCGACGTTCGATGAGCTTCTCGCCGACGTTACGATTGCCCGCGACCTCAATAGCGCGCACGACGTCCTGCTTGTTTTCGGTGAGAACGAACTCGACGTCGACGCGCGGATCCTCTTGGACGCGAGTCAGCCTGAACTCGACCAACACGTCGTTGTAGCCGCGCTCCCAGTAGGCCTCCTCGATGTTTTCGAGCGCTTCATCGAGGAAGCGGGGCTCGTAGGGGCGGACGTCCTCGGTCGGCGTGACGACTTTGCGGAGCGCGGACTCTTCGACGGCTTCGGCGCCGGTGAAGGTGAGCTTGCCGACGCGATAGAGCGGGCCTTCCTGGATCGCGATGGTCGCTCGGGCCTCTCCGGTCGACTCGTCGAGCGAGATCTTCGGCGCTTCGACCTCGGCCTCCAGACGGCCGCGGACGGCGTAGTAACGCTTGAGCGTATCGGCGACTTCGCGCCGTTCGCCGCGTACGCGGTCGAGCAGATTCGTCTGTTCGAGTACGCCTCGGAGTTCGTCCGGCGTGATCGCCTCGGCGCCGTTGAAGGCGAGTTCCAACGCGTTGTAGCGAGCCCCGGGCTGCACCTCGATCAGCACCCGGCGTTCGTCCTCGGTGAGGTCGGTGATCTCGGTTCGTACGGTCGCGCCGTAGCGTTGATCGCCGTCGAGCCAACGCAGCACGCGTGAGCGGGCGTCGCGGGCGCGCTGTTCGCCAAAGACGCCGCGCGCCCACAGCTCGCGGACCTCATCGCGTACGCCGGAGGGCGGGTCCGCACCCTCATAGATCAGCTCGACTTGCGGGCCGCCGTCGATCTCGAAGCGTAGGTCGACGACGCCGTTCTTCTCTTGGCGGCGCAGGCGGATGCGGGATTCGAGCCGGCCGTCTTCGCGGTAGAGCCTTTCCAGTCGGTCGACTTGTTTGCGGGCGCGGAAGAAGTCGTAGCGTTTGCCTTCTTCGAGGTCGATCCGTTCCCGCACGACCTCTTCGGGGAGGCGCAACTCGCCGCTGACGGCGATGGTCCCGATGGTCTTGCGCTCGCGGGCTCTGCGTTCCGGGCGCTGATCGCCGAGGCCGAAGCGGACGTCGTGGCGGAAGTCGAAGCGGTAGTCGTTCTCCGCGGTCCGCACGCCGCGCGTGGAGAACATGCGCGTGACGTCGTACTCGGTGACGATGATCTGATCGTTCGAATCGGTGAGGTCCATCGAGTAGATCAGTTCGAGCCGACGAGTGAGCTGTTGCCCGACGGTGAGGCGCGCGGTCGGGTTTTCTTCCGCCGCGATCAGGTTCGGCTCGATGCGGACGCGGCTGAGGCCGAGGCTGCGTTCGGCCGCGCTTGAGATGCGCCCGCCGAGACGGCCGGTGAGGTAGGAGAGCGCCTGCTCGCGAGCGACGTTGAAGCCGGCTTCCTGCGCTTCTTCGAGCGTGCGCCCGGTCAGCAGGACGGAGAGGATGTCGGGTTCGGAGAGGCCGGTGTCGGAGGTGAACTGCGTGTCGAGTTCGTCGGGGTTGCCGAGGGCGCGCAGGGTGATCTCGTGCCCGGCGACCTGCGTGCGCGCGGTGAGGTTGAGCGACGGGCGCAGGCGCGTCTCGGAGGTGAAGTCGACGGCGCCGCGCTCGATGACGTACTCGTTCTCGGCGAGGTAGACTTCCCCGCCCTCGTCGAGCGTCATGCGGCCGACGAGCGCGGGACGGTAGTAGGTCCCGACGAGGCGCAGGTTCGCTTCGGCTTCGAGCCGGGCCAGGTTGTTGTCGACGAGGATCGGATTCGCGGTGCGTAGGCCGACGTTGTAGCGGATCCGGGCAAGTACCGGATCGCGCTCGCCCGGAAGTTCGAGACCGTCGGAGCCGAGGAAGGTGAGCACCTCGGATTCGAGGTCGAGCCGCTCGCGCATCGAGCCGTCTTCGACGACGACTTCGCCGCCGAGCATGACGAAGTCGTCGGCGGTCGACCAGGCCCGCAGGTCGGCGCGGGAGACGCTGCGCAGGCCCTCGGGGAAATCCATGTAGACCTCGCGCGTCGTCAACGCTAAGTCGACTTCGGACGGCTGACCGTCGGCCCAGCGGAGACCGCCGGACGCTTCGAGCGTGCCGCCGTTGAACTCGCCGGAAAGCCGCTCGATGGTGAAGCGGTCGTCCGTCATCGCAAGGCGCGCGTCGAGGCCGACGGCGTCCAGACCGTAGTCGTCAAAAGAGACCCGGCCGTCGTTGAGGGCGAACGTGCCGCTCAGTTGCGGATCGTCGAGCGGACCGGCAAAACGGCCTTGCATCTCAAACGGTCCGGCCGCGACGACGTCGTCCACGACCAGCGTCGAGATCGCGGCGTCGCCCGAGCCTTCAAACGAGAGATCCCACTGCCCGCCCTCTTCGAGCGACGCTTCACCGGATGCGGTGACTGAAAGCTGCGGGCCTTTCCAATCGAGCGTCTGAATCTGGAGCGTGGAGTCGCGTACCGCAAGCTCGGTCGGTTGCTGCTGGGCGATCGTCAGATCGCGGTAGTTGAGTTCGAGGCGGGTCGCGGTCGCCGTGGCCTGAAGGGCGTCCAGAGTCGGCTCGGCCGCGGTCGCCTCAAAGGAGAGATCGAGTGCGCCGCTCAGTTCGTCCGGGGCTTGCTCGAAGGCGCCGAGGTTGAGGCCCTCGACCGTGCCGCTCGCGTGCACGTCACCCTCGCCCGCCTCCAGGCCCTCGAACGGCGCTTCGGCGACCAGCGCGATCGTCGCGCCGGCCCACTCCCCGCCGAAATTCTCGACCGTGATCTTCGAGGGATCGACGGACGCCGTCAGATCGACGTCGAGCAGCGGGCGCATCGTCTCGGGAAGAAACAGCGTGCCGCCCGCCAGCTTGACGTCGAGACGCGGGCGCGGCTCGTCGAGGCTGCCGCGCACCGAACCGTCGAGTTGGAGCACGCCGTCGGCGAACGCTTCGTCGTAGTTCCGCCCCAGCAAAACCGGGAGCGGCGCCAAGTCGAGACCGCCGGCGAGTCGCAGCTCCAGGCCATCTTGCTCGCGATCGAGCGGCAGGTCGCCGCTGACGTTGAGCGCGGAGTCGCCCGAGCTGACGGCGAGTCGCTCGACCTCCACCACGCCGTCGGCGTACCGGAAGCGAGCCTCGCCCTCGGTCTCGATCCGCTGACCGGCCGCCTCCGCGACAAACCGGCCGACCGTCGCCGTCGCATGCCACGCCTCCCATTCGCCCACGGCGCCCTCGGCTGTCAGCGACGCCTGGACTCCGCCCGTGAGCGGAGCGCCTTCGTGGAACTCGTAGTCGAGCGTCGACAAGTCGAGGTCGTCGATGCGCGCCTCGACCTTTGCGGCGGAAGTCTCGTCGAGGGCCGCCTCGGCGTCGCCGGAGAGCTTCCACTTGGGAAGCTCAAACTGTGCGGTCGCCTGCTCAGCGGTGAAGACGCCGGACAGGTCGACGGCGCCGATCTCTTGCTCGTCGAGGCGCAGATCCTCGGCCCGCAGCGACCACTCGACCTTCGGGTCCTCGGCGGTTCCGGATCCCCTGGCCTTCGGCTGGATGAGACCGGTGACCACCTGGTCAGGCGTCGGCCGAAACTGCGTGAGCGCGATGCCGGGTCCGCCGAGGTCAAACTCGAAGGCGCCGGTTTCGACTTGGTAGGTCGCACCCGCAACCAAGACGGCGTCGTTCTCGCGGACCAACTCCGCCGTCGAGAGCTTTAGCGCTCCGTCGGCCAACGTGCCGGCCATGTCGAGCTGTCCCAGCGGCTCGTCGTAGGCGACCAGGTTGGCGACCACGGCATTGAACGTCGCATCGGGGATCTCGACCGTGCCGCCGATGCGCGCCGTGGCGTCCGCCTCGCCGCTGAGCTGGAGGTCGGAGCCGGTCGCCGCCAGCACGTCGGCCAACTCGACGGCGTCCACGTCGGCCAACAGATCAAGCGTCGGAGATTCGCCTTCGAGCCCGACGCGGCCGGTGACGTCGAAAGACTGCCCGTTCCAGGCCGCGCGCAGAGTCCGGATCTCGACGGCGTTCGTATCCGCGCGGGCCTCGGTCGTCAGAGCGATCTCTTCAAAGCCGTCGTAGCGAAGATTGTCGCTGCGCAGCGCGAGGTCGACCGCCGGCGCATCAAGCGAGCCTGAAAGATCGATCGTGCCGTCGATCGCTCCGCCGACGTCCGCGGCGGATTCCCGAGCCAGCCACCCGTCGACTTCAGCAGCGGTCGCGGCGGCGTCGGACAAGGCGAGATCGAATCGGCCCGCAAGCGATCGGTCGGCGCCGATCCGAGCTTGGCCGCTGAGGGTCGTCTGGAAGGCGGTGAGCCCGCGGGTCGAAACTGAACCCGCGTTCAAGCCGCCGGATGCTCGCACCCCGCCGGACAAGGGCAGGCGCCCGGGAGCTGGGCGGTCGAGAGTCGGGCGCAGTCGCGCCGAGAGGTCGACTTGAGCCTGCTCCCAGCCGAGCCCGGGGAATCGCACCGATCCGCTGCCGGACGCGGCGGCTTCGGGGACGACCTCCGCATCGAACTCACCCGCGAGTGGCGCCAGCCGAACGTTTGACCAGGTCAGTTGCAGCTCCGTCGCGCCGGCCGAGTCTTCCAGCGCCGCGCGCCCCTCGACGGATGCGTTGCCGTACGGCGCATCGACCGTTAGAGCGGCGAGGTCGAGTTCGTCTTGGCCTCGGGTCCAGTGGACTTCAAAGTGCGTGTCGGCCGCGGGCAGACCGCCGTAGGTCCAGCCGGCGAGGTCGCCGGTCGTCTGGGCTTGGAGGTCCGCGATCGTATTCGTCAGGCGCGACTCAATGTCTAAGCGTCCGTCGATGGGCGACTCGACTCCCGCCAACTGGGCGAGCTCCAGAACGGGGCCCGAGACGCGCGCCATCACGTCGAGCTCGGGTTCGTCGAGGGGATCATCGACGGCGCCTTCGGCCGTGAACGCCACGGCGCCGACCGAAGCCGTCGCTCGCTCGATCTCAACCCGCGAAGGATCACCAGCGACCGCGAAGGCGAGGTCGCCCACGTCGAGCGCGCGGCCTTCCCACGTGACGGCGCCTGGCCCTTCAGTCGAGAACGCGGCGCGCAACCGGTCGGGGCCGTCGATCGCCGCCCGCCATTGGGGAATTCGGACCTCGACGTCTTTTTCTCCGTCCGCGTAGCGCAGCAGCGGCCCGGAGGCGCGGAACCGTTCGATCACCAGCGACGGGCCGGAGCCGCCGGACTCCTGCGGCTCGGGAAGATTGGAGCGCCCGTCCGCGGTCGTCACCGCTTCAATACGTACGCCGTCCACGACGCCTTCTTCAAGGACGAGATCGCCGAAAATCAGACGCCACAGTCTGAAATCGAGCGTCAGTCGATCAGCGCTGAACAGGGCAGGCAAATCCTCGGCCCCAGCCGCTCGCAGCGAGGGACTTTCCAAGTGAATGCGCGCGACGGCGAGGTTGTAGTCGAGTTCCTCAGCCTCCAACAACAACCCTTGGCTCTCGGAGATCGTCTCGACGACGTACCCGAGCACGGCCCGACGCACCGGGGGCAGATCCACGACGAAGAACAGCGCCGCAAGGCAAGCGAGCAAGGACAACAGAGCCGTCCGCGCCCAGGCGAAACGGCTCCGTCGATTCTCGGAACTGGACTCTTCCGCGGACACTCGGCGCTATCGGAATCCACGCATGAGGGAGCGCACTTTGTCCGCTTCGGGCGCTTCCGGCGCGAGCGAGACGAAGGTACGAAGGTGTTCGATCATCTTGTCGGGCCGCTTGACGCCGTTGTAGGCGAGGCCGAGGTAGTAGTGAGTGTAGGGATGCTCGGGGTCGAACTCGAGCGACTTCTCCAGATCCGCGACTCCTGCCGCGAAGTCTTTGCGCTGGGTCGCAAGCATACCGCGGTAGCGTAGGGCGTCGGCGTTTTCGGGGTTCGCTTCGAGCGCCGCGGCGGCGTACTGCTCAAGCGCTTCCAGGTTACGCATCTCCAATGCGTTGAGGGCGCGAGCGGCGTTGATCCGATCTTCAGACAGCCCCAGCTCGGCGGCGCGATCGATCTCGGCGGTCGCCTCTTCGTGCTTCTTCATCAAGGCGAGCGAAGAGCCGTAGGCTTCGTGCGCTTCGGCGTTCTCGGGCTCGGCTTGGCAGACTTCGCGCAGGATCGTTTCAGCCTGATCGGGACGGCCTTGGCGCAGAGCGGTGCGCCCTTCGTCGAGGGTCGCCGCCGCCAGCGGCAGGGTGATCAGCATAGCGGCTAAGATTGCCGTGATTCGCATAGGAATGAGACCTCCAGGGAGGCGGGCCGCCGGGCGCGACCGATCCGCTTCTCTATGGTAGACGGGCGAGGGGGGATTCCTGTTGCAAGCGCTACAAAGGCGCCGGGACGCTCTGTAGGATTTCCGACAGGATCTGCTTGGTGCGCTCGTTGACGCCGACGTCGGCGCCGAAGCGTCTGTCGGCCGTCAGGCGGTGGGCGTAGACGGCGGGCGCCAGGGTCTTGACGTGATGCGGCGTGACGTAGTCGACGCCTTCTGTGAGCGCAAGCGCCTGCGCGGCACGATGGAGGGCGAGCGAGCCGCGCGGGCTGACGCCGAGGGTCAGGTGCGGATGCTCGCGGGTCGCGCGCGTGATCGCCAAGGTGTAGTCGATCACGTCGTCGTGTACGCGCACTTGGGCGGCTTGCCGTTGCAGCTCGATCACGTCCTCGGAGCTGACGACGGGGACGATCTCTTCAGGCGCCGGACGGTCGCCGTTCATCTTGAGGATCTCGCGCTCGGCGTCGGCGTCGGGGTAACCCATCTCGATGCGCAGCAGGAAGCGGTCGAGCTGCGCCTCAGGCAGCGGAAACGTGCCGTGGTACTCAAGCGGGTTTTGCGTAGCGATGACGAGGAACGGTTGCGGCAGCGGGTACGAGCGACCCTCCATCGAGACCTGGCCCTCGTTCATAGCTTCAAGCAAAGCCGACTGCGTCTTGGGCGTGGTGCGGTTGATCTCGTCGGCGAGCAGGACGTTGGCGAAAACCGGACCGGGCTTGAAGTCGAACTGCTCACGCGTAGCCGAGAAGATGGTGACGCCGAGCAGGTCGCTGGGCAGCATGTCGGAGGTGAACTGGACCCGCTGGAAATCGGAATCCATCGAGCGCGCCAGCGCGTGTCCGAGCGTCGTCTTGCCCACGCCGGGCACGTCCTCGATCAACAGATGGCCGCGCGCCAGCAGGCAGACCAGGGCGAGACGCACAGCCTCCGGCTTGCCGCGAATGACGCTCGAGAGAGACTGCTCGATCCGGGCCAGCTTCTCGCTCGCCGTCGCCGCGGTGGTGGTTTCCGCCTGCATCGGACTCTTCATTCTACAGACGAGACCTTTCTATAGAAGCCAACCGATCCTACTTTGACTCGACTTCTTGGCGCAGCCGACGCATGCCGCGAAGCCAACGGTCGCGGTCGGCGGCGCGGCGCTGTTCGTACTCGGCGACTTCGGGGTGCGGGAGGATCAAGAACCGTTCGTCGGTCAAGCCTTCGACGGCGGCCTCGGCGACGGCTTCCGGCGTCACGGCGCCGTGGCGCAGGAAGCTCGCCTGGTCGCCGTCGTCGCCGAGCAACATGCGCGTCTCGACGCCTTGCGGACAGAGGCAGGAGACGCCGATTCCGTCGTCGCCGTGGGTCATCGAGATCCACTCCGCCAACGCGAGCGCGGCGTGCTTGGAGACGGCGTACGGCGCCGAACCGATCTGCGTCAGCATGCCCGCCGCCGAGACGGTCTGGAGGAGATAGCCCCCTCCGCGCTCGACCATCCCGGGGATGACCGCGCGGGCCGCCCACAGATGCGCCTGGAAGTTGACAGCCAGCACGCGACGCCACTCCTCGTCGGAAAGCTCCACGCCGCCCATCGCGAGCACGCCGGCGTTCGAGCAGAACAGATCGATGCCGCCGTAGCGCCGTTCGGTCTCTTCAACCAGCGCTTGGAGTTCGCTCTCGCGGCTGACGTCGACGCGTCGGGCGAGTCCGCCGCAGGCTCGGGCGGTCCGTTCCGCAGCGGCGCCGTCGAGGTCGGCGACGACGATCGCCTTGGGCGACTCTTGGGCGAAGCGAAGGCACAGCGCGCGCCCGATACCGTGTCCTCCGCCGGTCACGACGATCGTCTTGTCGGTCAGTTGCACGCCGACAGCATAGCCCGCGCGGCGTACCATGTCCCTTCGTGGCCGGAACTCTCTACATCGTCGGGACGCCTCTGGGAAACCTCGAAGACGTGACCCGTCGCGCTGAGCGCGTACTGCGCGAAGCCGACTTTATCGCCTGCGAGGATACGCGACGGACGGGCAAGCTGATCGAGCTGCTCGGCATCCCCAAGCGTCCGCTGCTGAGTTGCCACGAACACAACGAGGCTGAGCGCGTTCCCGAGATCGTTGGGCGCTTGCAGGCCGGAGAGTCGGCGGCCTTGGTCTCGGACGCCGGGATGCCGCTGACCTCCGACCCGGGTTTTCTGTTGGTGCGCGCGGCAGCGGAAGCGGGGTTGACCGTGACGCCGATTCCCGGACCGACGGCCGTCTCAGCCGCGGTGGCGGCGTCGGGTTTGCCGGCGAGCCAGTACCGCTTCTGCGGGTTCCTTCCGGCGAAGTCCGGTCGGCGGCGTAAGGCGCTGGAAGAGCTCACGCGCGAGGACGTGGCGTTGGTCTTCTACGAGGCGCCGCATCGAATTCGCAAGACGCTGGCCGACGCGCTGGACGTGCTGGGCGATCGGCCCGCGGTACTGGCGCGCGAGATGACCAAACTCCACGAGGAGTTCTTGCGGGGAACGCTCTCGACGATTCTGGCGGAGATCGAATCGCGCGAGAACGTGCGAGGCGAGATGACGTTAGTCGTCGGTCCGAGCGAAGAGCAAGCGCCCACCGAGCAGAGTCCGCTCGACGAACGCGTCGCGGAACTGATCGCCTCCGGCGTCGCGCGCATGGACTCGCTGAAGCAGGCGGCGCGTGAACGCGGGATCTCGAAGCGCGAGGCGTACCGGCTGTTGGAAGACGGTTCCGACTAGGACGCTTCGGATTAGAATGGTGCCTATGCGGAATCTTCTTCTCCTCGTCTTCGTGGCGGCGCTCGCCCCCGGCTGCTTCGCTCAGTCGGAGACGGCCTTTGATGCGGGATGGGTCTCCCTCTTCAACGGCAAGGACCTGACCGGCTGGAACGAGATCGGCAAAGAGAAGTGGGTCGTCGAAGACGGCGCGATCTACGGCGCCGGGATCACCAACGAGTACGGCTATCTGGCGACCGAGAAGACCTACCGCGACTTCCACCTCTCGCTCCGGTTCAAGTGCGAGGCCAACGGCAATTCCGGCGTCTACATCCACACCGAGTTCAAGCCGGGAACGCCGACGGTCACCGCAGGCCGCCAGATCGAGATCGACCGCACGCTCGGCCACCACACCGGCGGCATCTACGGCGACGGCAAGGGCTGGATCGCCTGGCCGAGCCCGGAGTATGAGACCGTCATCCGCCCCTACGACTGGAACGACATGCTCATCAAGGTCGAAGGCCGGCACTACGTCGTGGTCTTGAACGGGGTCGAGGTGTTGAACTTCACCTACCCGAGCCCCGGCGCTCGCGAGGGCGTAATCGCGCTGCAACTGCACTCGGGCGGCGAAGGCCGCATGCGATTCAAAGACCTGTTCGTGCGCGACCTGCGCTAGTAGAACAGATACTTCCGCCAAGTCTCTTGCTGGCCGCCGAGCTGGCGCATCAAGCTGCGGCTGGTGTGCAGCGAGAATGGCTTCGGACGCTTGCGCAGCTTCATGCCCGCTTCCTCGGGCAGACGGTCGCCTTTGCGGTTGTTGCAGCGGCGGCAAGCGGCGACCAGGTTTTCCCACGAGCTGGCGCCGCCTCGCGAACGAGGCAGCACGTGATCGAGCGTCAGCTCTCCGGCGCCGCAGCCTCGGCCGCAGTACTGGCAGGTGTGGTGGTCGCGCATCAGGATGTTTTTGCGTGACAGGGCGCGCGTCTGACGAGGGATGCGACGGTATTCGAGCAGGCGGATGACCGAAGGCGCTTGCAGCGTGGCCGAAGGCGAGTGCAGCTCTTGCAGCCGCGACTCCTGGGCCTCGGCGACGCCTTTGAACATCAGCACCAATGCGCGCCTCACGGCGCAGACGTGGATCGGCTCGTAACTGGCGTTCAACACCAGCACTGGCTTGCGCAACGAGTCTTGCTGAACCATCGGTCTAGGCTCCTCTGTCTCGACTTCCCTGCTTCCTTCCCTATCCGCGAATCTCCGCATCGGCCCGCGCAACGGCGAGGGCCGTAACTTCAGCCGCTCCGGCGCGCTTGAGCGCCCGAGCGCAGGCTTCAAACGTCGCGCCCGTGGTCGCCACGTCGTCCACCACTACAATTCGTTTACCGCGCAGCCACTCCGGGCGTCGCACCCTGAAGGCGCCGCGCAGGTTCTGCCGTCTCTGGTCGCGCGAAAGCCCGGCTTGCGGCGCCGTCACGCGAACGCGCGACAACGCGTGCACGATTGGCAGGCCCGAGGCCTTCGCCACGGGCGCGGCCAGTAGACCGGCCTGGTTAAAGCCGCGCGTCCGTCGGCGGTCCCAATGCAACGGCGTCGGCACGATCCAGTCCGCCTCCACGCCGCTTCGCTGGTAGACGGAAGCGAGGCGCGAGCCGAGTTCCCTCCCGAGCGCTCGAACGCCTCGGAACTTCAGCAGCCGCACGGCTTCGCCCAGCTCATCCTCGTAGGCGCCGTATACGATCAACCGGTCGTACGAGGGAGGATTTTGGCGACAGCGAGCACAAACGCCGTCGTCAGCCGTCGCCGCGAGCGCTGGAAAGACCTGCGCGCAGCGGATGCAGCCGCCCTCCATTGGTCGGATCGCGCACAGACACTCCGCGCAAATAGGAAACCGCCCCACGTCTAGGAGCGGGGTCTTACACAACAAGCAGTCCGAAGGAAATAGGGCCGAGAGAAGGTCGCCCGTCAGGCGCGCGAGCAGCCCGACAGGAGGTGAGTACGTCGTAATCGAACTGTCGGGTCGACTAGAGAACTCTGAACCTCGTTGGACAGATGAGTTGCATCAGTCTACGCCTCTCGAGCCAAGCAGGCTAGTCGGCGTGCCTTCATCATAGGCAGGGCCCCGGACGTCGTCAACTGCCCCGCCAACTCGCCAAGCGCCCGTCGGTCAGGCTTCTCGGGCTGGTCCCCGAGGCTGGTCGGCGAAGCCGGACGACTAGGGCAGCGCGCCTTGGGCTGACAGCTTGATCCGGTAGAGCCCGGTCCGTGCCGTCATGTAGAGCGTGCTCCCGTCGTCGCCCCAAGCCACGTTCGCCGGGACTTCCTCAGGCTGAATCGTGCCCAGGTGCGTGCCCTCGGGAGAGTAGATCCAGACGCCGCCGGGCCCCGTGGCGAAGAAGTTGCCCTGCTTGTCGAGCTTCATGCCGTCGGGGGCGCCTTCGCCCGACTCATAGGTCACGTCGGCGAACTTACGGCCGATGCCGAGCGTGCCGTCCTCGCGGACTCCGTAGGCGTACCACGACTTGTCTTCGCCGTCGGAGTTGGCGACGTACAGCGTCTTGCCGTCGGGCGAGAAGGCGAGGCCGTTCGGCCGCGACTGGCGCGGCGAAAGCGCCTCGACCGTCCCGTCTTCCGGGTTGAAGCGGTAGACGCCGTTGAAGTCGATCTCTTTCGCTTCGGAGTCGTCTTGTCCCTTGAGTCCGTAGGGCGGGTCGGTGAAGTAGAGCCAGCCGTTCGGCCCCCAGGCCAGGTCGTTCACGCTGTTCAGCTTCTTCCCGTCCCATTTGTCCACGAGCGTGGTCCACTCGCCGTCGGGCGTAAGTTTTGAGATGCGACGGTTGCCGTGCTCGGCGATCAGCAGGTTGCGGTCGGAGTCGAGCAGCAGGCCGTTCGAGCCGCCGGAGCTGGGCGCGTCTTCCCCGCCCTCAAAGATCGGCGCTTTGAACTCGGAAGTCTCGCCGGTCGCCGGATCGTACTTGTGGATCGCGTTGCCGGGCACGTCGGAGAACAGCAGGAAGGGCGAACCTTCCCAACCGGTGACCCAAACCGGGCCTTCGAGGAAGCGGAAGCCCTCGCCGATCTTCTCGATCTGCGCGTCGGCGGGAACGAGCGCCTCAAGCGCGTCGTCGGCTTGGTAGATCATACCGGCGCCGGCTTCGCGGACGGGGTCGACCGGTTCGGGCTCGGGGCTCGAGCAAGCGGCGAAGGCTAACAGGGCCAGAGCGGAAAGAGCGATGGGGAAGCGTTTCATGTGGGGTTCCTCCGGAACGTTCGATAGCTTGGCATACGTCTCGGGCGGGCGTCCATTCTCCACGAGGGCCGTCTGGCGAAGGTCCTTTCCGCCCGCCTCGGAGGAACGTCGCCAGGCGAATCAGGCTTGGGCGGCAATGGCCCTGAGGAGCGACTTGCGGTAGTCCGGGTCTTTCTCATTCCAAAAGACGAGTCCCTCGTCAAGATCGACGTTCAGGTGGCTCTCGTAGTAATCCTCCGCCGGGTCGTCCGGTCGATCTTTTGCAAAGATCTTGGCGTGCAGCCGCTCGGATTCGGGATCGATGGGGCGAGCCTCAAGATCGTCCAAGGGCCCTTGATGAAGAGCGAAGAGGTTGAAGCTCTCGCTCTCGACCATTCCCGCGGGCGGCCTAGGCAGCCCGTAGAAATGTGCAATTGCTTGGACCATCCGGTCACTCTCGGCGCCGGTGCTGAATAACCGTGCGCCGCCCCGATAGAATCGGCTGCCGAGAGCCTGCATCTCGCCGTCTACGACGACGAGTCCGGGCAAGATGCCTCGTACAAGATGAAGGCCGACGCCGAGCGACCGGTCCTCGAACTGTGCGCCGAGGCGCATCTCGTAAGCATCGTCGGTTCGAGAAACCGACCTGATTGCGAACGTCAGGTCGACGAAACCGTCTTCGTCCTCCCCGGTCCACGTCGGTTCATCGGCCATAGCTGTGAACCGCAATGATCGCACGGGAACTCGGCGACGAGTGCAAGCGGAGTTCGTCGCGCGGAGCGTGCGCTCGAGCCTCGGCGAGCTTTGACTTGGGCAGAGTCGAACCGCCCAGCCGGAGTGGTATTCTGACCGCCATGCAACGCCGAACTTTCTTGCAGACCGCCGTCGCCGGACTCTCCTTGGCGCAGATCTCCAAACTGGCCGCCGCCGGGGACATGCCGATGCGGACGCTGGGCAAGACCGGGCTGCGCGTTTCGCGGTTCTGCCTGGGCGGCTTCCACATGCGCAAGGAGGGCGAGGAAAACGCGATCAAGATGATCCACCGGGCGATGGATCTCGGCGTCAACTTCTTCGATTCGGCGCGCAAGTACCACGACGGCGAGAGCGACGCGACCTACGGCAAAGCGCTCGGCGGCGAATCGAGCAAGCGCGGCCAAGTGCTGCTGATGAGCAAGGCGCAACTGCGCACCGCCGCCGGGGCGATGTATCAGTTGGAGCAGACGCTGCGCGATATGAAGACCGACTACCTCGATCTGTGGCAGTGTCACGAGGTTTCGACGCCCCAGGAAGTCGCTCAGATCTTCGGGCCCGGCGGATCGCTGGAGGCCTTCGTCAAGGCGAAAGAGCAAGGCAAGGTTCGGCACATCGGATTCACCGGGCACCGCAACCCGGAAGTCCACTTGGCGTTGCTGCGCGGCTTCGGCGGTTGGGAGACCATCCAGCATCCGGTGAACCTGATCGACAAGCACTACCTGAGCTTCATCGACAACGTGCTGCCGGAGGCGCGCGGCGCCGGATACGGACTGATCGCGATGAAGACGAACGCGATGGGACCGATCTTGAAAGAAGGCATCGCAACCATCCCCGAATGCCTGCGCTACGCCATGGCGCAGGACACGCATACGATCTGCTCAGGCGTCGAAACGCTCGAACAGCTTGACGAGAACGTGGCGACCATCAAGCACGACAAGCCGTACACCGACGCCGAGATGGAGACCCTGCTGAGCCGCACGGCGAAGGGCAAGATCGGCTCGGAAGTCGAGCGCTACAAGTTGAAGCCGGAAGACGCGTAGCCGCCGTCCGTCAAGCGCTCCTCGACGGCGGACGATAGGTCATGGGTGAGAGGTGTTCGCGTGAAGACGATGAAGGCGCAGGCCGCGTTGGCGGTCTTACTGGCGGTGGTCGCGGCCGGTTGTTCGTCGGGCGACGAAGATCCAGGCCAAGCGATCTTTCACCCGCGCGGCGTCGAGGCGCTCCATCCGTCAGAGGCGGCGGCGGGAGAATTGCTGGTCGGGGGCAAGGTCTACGTCCCCGTCTACTCGAACATCTACTCCGGCGGTCCGACGGCGACGACCGAGCTTTCGGCGACCGTGAGCATCCGCAACGCCGACGCCGAACGGCCGCTCGTACTCGTCGCGGTCACCTACTACGACTCGCTCGGGAACCGCATTGAAGACTACCTGGACGAGGTGGTCGAACTCGATCCCATGGCGACCGTGGAGTTCGTCATCGAACGTCCCGACACCCGCGGCGGCTCCGGCGCTAACTTCATCGTCGAGTGGGGCTCGACGACGCCGATCGCCGAACCGGTCATGGAAGCGGTGATGCTCGGCCGTTTCGGCGGCGTGGGGCTGTCGTTCGTCAGCCAAGGTCGACCGATCCGAATGGTCGGGCCAAGTCGCCTCGAACCGTAGACTCGCGGGCCGCCATGCAACGGAGCGGCGATGCAACGGAGCGGCGATGGACGTGCGGTAGAGTGATCTCTTCTGGACGTGCGCAATGAAACTGACTCTCCTTCCGACGCTGGCCGCGTTGATTCTTGTTCCCTTCCTACAGGCTGACGAAGGCATGTGGCGCCCCGATCAGTTAGCTGAACTCGGCCCCGAGCTGCGTGCGATGGGTCTCGAAGTTGAGCCCGAAAAGCTCGGCGACCTCACCGCCTATCCGATGAACGCGGTCATCTGGCTGGGAGGCTGTACCGCCTCCTTCGTCTCGCCGCAAGGTCTGGCGGTCACGAACCACCACTGCGCCTACGAAGCGATCCGCTACAACTCGACCAAAGAGAAGAACCTGCTGCGCGACGGCTTCCTGGCCTCCAAGCTGAGCGAAGAGTTGCCGGCGGCGCCGGGTAGCCGGATCTACGTGACGGTCGCCTTTGACGACGTGACGTCGAAAATCACCGGCGGACTCGACGCGAACCTGTCGCCGCGCGAACGCTACCAGATCATCGACGACCGCAAGAAGGCCATGATCGCCGAGTGCGAGAAGGACGAGGGCCACCGCTGCTCGGTCGACGCCTTCCACGGCGGTCTGGAGTACTACCGCCTCAAGAAGCTCGAGATCCGCGACGTGCGCCTCGTCTACGCTCCGCCCGAGTCGATCGGCAAGTTCGGCGGCGACATCGACAACTGGCGCTGGCCGCGCCACACCGGCGACTTCTCCTTCTACCGCGCCTACGTCGGCCCGGACGGCAAGCCCGCCGACCACTCCGAAGAGAACGTCCCCTACGAGCCGGTCGCCCACCTCAAAGTGTCCAAGGAAGGCATCGGCGACGGCGACTTCGTCATGGCCGCCGGGTACCCCGGATCGACCAGCCGCTACCGCCGCAAGGCCGTGGTCGAGAACCAGTTCAACTGGCGCTACCCGGTCTGGATCACCGTGCTCGACGAGTGGATCAAGACCATCGAGCGAGCGACGGCCGACGACGAGGCGGCGCGCATCAAGTACGCGTCCTTGCTCGCCAGCCTCAACAACGCGCTGACCAACTTCCGCGGGCAGGTCGAAGGCGCCGAGAAGGTCAACCTCGTCAAGCGTCGCGACAACCGCGAAGCCGAGCTGAACGCCTGGATCTCGGCGTCCTCGGAACGCAAAGCCAAGTACGCCGAAGCGATCGACGAGTTGGACGCTCTCGTTGAAGAAGTCAATTCGACGCGCGAGCTCGACTTCTACTGGTCGCTCGTCGGACGCTCGTCGATGCTCTCGACCGCGCGCACGCTCTACCGTCTCGCCAAGGAGACCGAGAAGCCCGACGCCGAGCGCGAACCGGGCTACCAGGAGCGCGACCGTAAGTTCATCGAGCAATCGATGCAGGCGCTCGACCGCCGCTACGACCCGGACGTCGACCGCGCCGTCTGGAAGATGTTCCTGGCCCTCTACCGCGCCTTGCCCGCAGATCAGCGCGTGGCGGAGTTCGATCGCTTCATGGGCCTCACCAAAGGCTGGGACGCGGCGGCGGTCGATAAGCGCCTGGACGGACTCTACGGCGGCACGAAGCTCGGCGACGCCGATACTCGTCTGGCCTGGATGGGCAAAAAGTCATCGGAGTTCGAGGCGAGCGAAGATCCGTTCATCGCTCTAGCCGTCGCGCTCTACCGCCACGACATGGAAGAAGAGGAGCGCGACAAGACGCGCAGCGGCCGCTTCCAGCAACTGCGTCCGAAGTACATGGAGGCGATCATCGCCTACGAGCGCTCGGGCGGAAAGCCGGTCTACCCGGACGCGAACTCGACGCTGCGGGTCACCTACGGAACGGTCAAAGGCGCCGAGGCGGCGGACGGCCTGCGCTACGCGCCGTTCACCACGCTGCGCGGAATCACCGCCAAGTACACCGGCGAGGATCCGTTCGATTCGCCGCAAGAGCAGCTCGACCGGATCGCCGCCCAAGACCACGGAGCGTTCGAGGTCGATGAGCTAGGCTCGGTTCCGGTCAACTTCCTGTCAGACCTCGATGTGACCGGCGGCAATAGCGGCTCGGCCACGCTCAACGCACAAGGCGAGCTGGTTGGCCTGCTGTTCGATGGCACGCTCGAGTCAGTGAATTCCGATTGGGATTTTGATCCCCGCACGGTGCGCAGCATCCATGTCGATTCACGCTACATGCTGTGGGTGATGGACAAGGTCTCCGGGGCTCACAACCTACTCGAAGAGCTGGGCGTCAAGTAGCTGCACGAGCGGCGCTTACTTCACCAGTCGAGCGTCGGGGAAAGCGGCCTGCCAGCCGAACCAAAACGCTCGCTGCGCGGGCATGCGCGGCAGCGTCTCGCCCTGGTCCGAACGTAGCTCGGCTTCGGTCAGATGCCAACGCACGCCGCTATCGTCGACGGCGGTGCGGTCGCCGTCCCACTGCTTGAACTCCAGCGTTGTTTGGTACGCGCGGTTGGCCCCGGACTTGTCGGTCAGCACCACGAAGCGCGTCCCGCTGATCTCATCGTGGTGGATCGGAGTCTTCTTGAGAAACCTGGCGGAGATGGCGACCGTCTCGTCCCCGTCGCCCTTCAGCGTAAAGACCTCGGCCTTGTTCTTCAGCCGACGGTCGTCCTCGGGCACCGGGAACATCAACTCGTCGGTCGCAAAGTACTCGCGGTAGGCGACGCCCTCGCCGTAGTCTCGCTCGTGGCCGGTTTCGAGCGAGAGCACCGTCGTCTCGGGATGACGCCGCTTCCATTCGCCCCAGGTGGTGGTGACGACGGCGCGGCGCGGGAGCACGATTCTGGGGTCGGCGTCGGCGAGCGGTCCGATGACCGGCGTCCCCTTCAGCGTGCTCCACAGCGACTGCGTGGCCTGGTCGTACATCAGCTTGTTCGAGCGGTAGAGGAAGCCGCTGGTACCCATCCGGTGCTGGACGCCGTGGACGGCGGTCTCGTACAGGATGACCGTCCCGCACAGCGTGCAGTAGACGCCCGCGACCGGCACGCCGCCCACTTCGTCGACGAACATCTCGTGCCATGCGAGGATGCGTTTGGGATAGGCGCGCGCGTCGCCGTTGACCTCGATGCCGAACACGACGTTTGAATCGCGGAGATAGTCGGCCTCGTCGGCGGCGATCATCTTCGGGTCGCGCAACGGCGGGATGCCGTCTTGGAACACGCCGCCCCAGCGCACTTCATCGAGGCGAATCAAAGCCGTCCGCTCCGTCGCGAAGTAGTCGGCGAACTTGGGATCGATCAGCCGATAGAGAGACGACTTGAACAGCGCGTACCCGGAGTGGTCCGCGGGCGGTCGGCTCCAGATGAACTTCCAGTATTCGTCGAGGTCTTGATGGCGGCGGCCGGTCTTCTTTTCAAGCAGTCGCAGCAGCCTCGCGCGGACCGCCGGGTCACGGGTGAAGTAACTCAGCTCCAAGACCATCGGCGCAAACCCGTCGCGCCAGTTCTCGTCGGCAAAAGTCAGCGCTTCACGAACTTTCTCGGGATTCCCCGAAAGCGCCTCAAAGACGACCGCCGCACCCTCGGGCGATTCAGGATCAACGGCGTAGGCGGCCCCGCAAGAGACCAGCCCCACAGCCAACAAGAACGCAACTAAAGCACGCAGCGGCATCTGTCCAAAACTTCGCCGCCAACCCAGAAGAGTTACGGCGCAGAGTTAGGGAGCGTTCCGGACAGCCGAGCGACGGTCAGCGGAGCGACGGACAGCGGCCTTACGCCAACCGCAGATTCGGTTTCGCCTGCAACGTCAAATCCGAGCGCTCGCCACGCTCCAACCGCGGATACGCCGCCGCCGCGATCATCCCCGCGTTATCCGTCGAAAGCCGCAACGTCGGGAAATAGACCGGGTACGGCAGCGACTCGAAGCGCTTGCGCAACCCTTGATTGGCCGCAACGCCTCCGGAGACGATCAGCGTCTCAATCGGCTTGTCGTCAATCGCGCCCAAAGCCCGGTCGACGAGTTCCTCGATCACCCGGTGCTGGAACGAAGCGATCAGATCGAGCGTCGCCTGCGGACTGACTTCGAGCGTCTGCTCAAGCGTCGGCCTGGGCCCCGACATGAACAGCTTCCGACGCGTCTCGATCTCGTCCGCCATGTCCGCCGCGCGCACGTGGCGCAGCACCGCGGTCTTGAGGCCGGAAAAGCTCAGGTCGAGCCGATTGCCCTTCATGCGGGCGCCCGGCAAGCGGATGTTCGAGGCGTCGCCGTACGGCGCCAGCTTGTCGATCAGCGGACCGCCGGGATAGCCGTACCCGAGCAGCTTGGCGACCTTGTCGAACGCTTCTCCGGCCGCATCGTCGCGCGTCTTGCCGATCATCTGGTAGCGATACTCGCCCTCAGCCGGCGAGGTCATGCGGAACAGATGAGAGTGTCCGCCCGAGACGACCAGCGCGAGCGCCGGAAAGGCCAGCTCGTTACCCTTCTGTTTCTGCTCCAGCAGAACCGCCTGGATATGCCCCTCGATGTGATTCACGCCCAGCAACGGGATATCGAGCCCGACCGCGAGGCCCTTGGCATAGGTCAAACCGACCAGCAACGAGCCGACGAGCCCGGGACCGTAAGTCACGGCGACGGCGTCGAGGTCTTCCATCTTCACCTCGGCCAAATCGAGCGCCTCGCGTACGACCGGCGTGATCGCCCGCAGATGTTCGCGCGAAGCGAGTTCCGGCACCACCCCGCCGTACTTGCCGTGGACGTCGAACTGCGAAGCGACGACGTTCGAGAGCAACTGGTCGCCGCTCGAGACAACGGCGGCGGCGGTCTCATCACAAGAGGTCTCGATGCCTAAGACAATCAACGGTTCTCGCTCTCCCTTCTCTCGGCCGCAAAACTCAGCCCCAAAAAAAGACAACCGCACCCGTTTGGAGGTGCGGTCTGATCGTTTCCCAGTTTAGTCGGTGTATCGACTCGGCAAAAAGCGCGGCCGCCCTCCCCCTCGCTTGCACTCACGGGGGAGGACGTCGGCGGTCGCTTGGATGGGTGATCCAGCGACGCTTGGGTTAGCAGGAACGCCTAAACGTTACAGGCAACCTTTCCACAGGTACTGCGTTCCGCACTGGGCCGGCGGAACTGAACGTTCGTACTCGGAGCGTCAGCCGTAGGCCACCTCTCCGTCCAGGCGTTCGATCGTACTGCTACAGTCACTCATATGCTGGATCACCTCCTTTTGCCAGTGTTGGGATCATCATAGAGAGCGTTGGGGCGGCGAGTCAAACCGCTCGCGTGACGATCTGTTTTCTGGGGTATTCCGCCGTACGAGAATGCGGTCCTTCGCCTATCCGAACAGGCGTCGCACGTCCGATAAACTCGATTCTATGTCCGAAAACTCGGCCGCGATCCGGACACGCGGCCTACGCAAGAGCTACAACGAGAAGCCTGCAGTCCAGGGGCTCGATTTAGAAGTTGGCCGAGGCGAATTCTTCGGATTCTTGGGGCCGAACGGCGCCGGCAAAACCACCACCATCCACATCCTCACCGGCGTCATCACGGCCACCGCGGGCGAGGTGGAAGTCTTGGGGATGAAGGTCCCCGAGGAGATCCATTCCGTCAAGCGCAACATCGGCGTCGTGCCGGACGAGAACGTCCTGTTCGATCGCCTGACCGGCTACGAGTTCCTGGAGTTCGCCGGGCGGATGTACGGACTCGACCGCGACCTGGCCGCCGAGCGCGCGCGCGAGTTGATGGAGATGTTCGAGCTCGACATGCGCCAGGACACGCTGATCGCCGGGTACTCGAAAGGCATGAAGAAGCGCGTCGCCTTGGGAGCGGCGCTGATCCACCGTCCGCAGCTCTACCTCCTCGACGAACCGTTTGAAGGCGTCGACCCGGTCGGCGCCCGTCTGATGAAGAAGGTGCTCGCGCAACAGGTCGAGCAAGGGGCGACCGTCTTTCTCACCTCGCACGTACTCGAAGTGGTCGAGCGCCTGTGTCGCCGCGTCGCCATCATCGAAGGCGGACGGATCGTCGCCGAGGGCGAAGTCTCCGACCTACGCACCGCCGAAGAGACCCTCGAAGACATCTTCCTGCGCGTCGTGGGCGGCGAAGCCGATACGGCGCCGCTAGCGTGGCTCTAGCCGTGGCCCTAGACGTGCCCCTAGCCGTGGTCAATCTCGCCCAAGTTCGAACCCTTCTGGAGTTGCAACGGCGCTCGATCGCCAACGCCTTCCGCGACCGCCGTCAGCGCCACGGACTGATCGCGTCGGCCGTCACCGGGGCGCTCTGGTACGGGCTGTGGGTGCTCGTGGCCGTCATCTGCGCCGTCACTCCAAGCTTCATCGGCACCGACGAGATCGAGAGCGCCCTGCCCGGCTTCCTATTGTTCGCCATGGCCTATTGGCAGCTTTCGCCGCTGGTGACGCTGTCGCTCGGCGTATCGCTCGAGATGCGCAAGTTGGCGCTCTATCCGGTCTCGGCGCCGACGCTTTTTCTGGTCGAATGCCTGCTGCGGCTCTGGACCGCGCTCGAGATGCTGCTGGTGCTGGCCGGACTGTTCGCCGGGATGGCCTCCGCGGGTTCGTCGTCGCCCCTTCTGCTGACGGCGGGATTCGGGACGTTCGTCGCCTTCAACGTGTTCCTCTCGGCGGGCATCCGCAACCTGGTGGAGCGCGTCTTCCAGAAGCGGCGGCTGCGCGAGATCATCCTGATCGGCATGGTCGCGCTGACGGTGCTGCCGCAGGCCGTAGTGTTCTCGGAAAGCGCCCGCGGCTGGGCGAAGAGCGCGCTCAAGAACCAGCTCGACCTGCCCTACTGGCTCACGCCGGCCGGACTCGCCGCACGCTTGTCGCTGGGCGAGGCGACGGCGGCGGACGCGCTGCTGCTGCTCGGCATGATCGCGACCGCGGCCTACTTCGGCTACCGCATGTTCCGCGCGAGTTGTTCGCTCTCCTCGGCGTCGACGGCGGGAGAGCAGGCCCCTGCGGCCAAGAACGCCGGACGCGTCGGACTCGTCGGCCGGATCGCGCGGCTCGCGCCCGATCCGTTGGGGGCGCTATTGGAGAAAGAGATCCACTACCTCTGGCGCAGCCCGCGCTTTCGGCTGCCGTTCTTCATGGGCTTTACCTTCGGCGTGATCGCCTGGGCGCCGATCGTCTTGCGCGTCGACGGTCCGCTCGGCAAGTGGCTCCAGACCGGCGCGTCGACGTTCATCACGCTGTATGCGATGTTGCTTCTCGGGCCGGTCCTGTTCCTCAACCGTTTCGGATTCGATCGCGGCGCCGCGCGGTTCTACTTCTGGATGCCGATCAGTTTTCGCCAACTGCTCGCGGCAAAAAACGCGGCGACGGCGTTCTACTGCTTCGCCGAGATGGCGGCGGTGATCGTGATCTCGCGCGTGATCGGACTGCCGATCGGCTGGCCGCAGGCGCTTGAAACGGTGGTCGCGACCGCCATCGCGCTGCTCTACCTGCTCTCGGTGGGCAATCACATGTCCGTCCGCTTCCCGGTGGCGAGCAACCCGGATCGCGTATCACGGGCAGGCGCCGGACACGGCATTCGAGCGGCGGCGCAGTTCTTCCTGTTCCCGATGTCGCTATTCCCCGTGCTGGGGGCGTTCTTGGCGCGGCATGTCGGGCAGAGCGATCAAACCTTCTGGACGATTCTGGCGGCGGCCGCGGTCGGCGGCGCGGCGCTCTACTGGGCGTCGTTCGCCTACGCCGCAAGCTACGGCCTACGAGAGCGCGAGTTCCTGCTGAGCAACGTAGCCGCGGGCGAAGGCCCCGTGGCGGCCGAGTAGTCTTCCCTACTCGGGCTTCTCGCAGACGACCACGGCTTCGCCGCAATAGCGACCGAGCGCCGGAATCGCGCCGAGCAACACCCGGTCGACGCCTTCCAAAAACCCGAGCGCTCCGCGGGCAACCCCGGACTCGAAACGGCCGCGCATTAGCCGCTTGGCCATCGCAGTCAAGTTGAGCGGCTGGACCTCGACGCGCAGGCCGCGCTCACGCAGGCGATCCACGTCGGCCTGCTCGAAGAAGACCCCCTCGCCCGCTTCTGCCGGCTCGTTCGCCAACTTCCAGCGCAGACGCCGAGCGGCGTTGAGCAAGCCGTTGTTGCCCCAGCCTTCGGCGAGCACCATCCGTCCGCCGGGCTTCAGCACGCGCAACACCTCGCCGAGGGCGTCCCCGTACTTGACCGTGTGGTGGATGGCGGCGCAGGCGAAGATCAGATCGAACTCGTGGTCGGGGAAGCACGAGAGGTCGCTCGCGTCACGCGCGACTCCGTCGACCCGCTCGGCGACGTCGCTGGCGCGCGCTCGCTTCAACCCGACCTCGACGGCGCGCGGGGAGAGATCGAGCAGCGTCGAGCGAGCGCCTTCCGTCGCCAGCATCACGCCCCACTCGCCCGTCCCGCAGCCGTAGTCGAGCACGCGCAAACCGTCGACCGGACGCGCGAACAGGGCCTCCATCGACCCGTGATAAAGCCGCCGACGCTCGTAGAAATGCTCGGACGGATCGTCGAACTGGCGGAGCATGATCTCGCGGCCGACGCGCAAATCCTGGTCGCGAGCCGCGAGGTGTTGGGCGTAGACGTCGTCGTAGAATCGACGCTCCTGCTCGACGTGAATCTCCACCTGAACCTCTACCGGCGCTCCCACTCGAAGCTATCACCTTTGGCGACCGCGCTATCCTTTCCCCCTGCCCTCGACCGCGATGTCCGGACGCTCCAAAGCCCTCGCATTGATGTTTCTGCTGACGCTGGTCACCTACTTGGACCGCGTCGCGATCTCCGCCACGGCGTCCGAGATGTCCTCCGAACTAGGCCTCACCAAGACCGAGATGGGGCACGTCTTCAGCGCCTTCGTGCTCGGCTACGTACTCTTTGAGATTCCCGGCGGATGGTGGGCGGACCGCTTCGGCGCGCGCAGCCTGCTGACGCGAATCGTGCTGTGGTGGTCGGCCTTTACGGCGTTGACCGGCGCGGCCTGGAGCTACTGGAGCCTGATCGTCGTACGCTTCCTGTTCGGCTGCGGCGAGGCGGGGGCCTTCCCTGGTTGCGCGGCGGCGATCGGTCGCTGGTTCCCGTCCGAAGAACGCGGGAGAGCGCAGGCGACGATCATGGTCGGCAGCCGACTCGGAGCCGCGTTCGCGCCGCCCCTGGTCATCGCGATGGCGACGGCGCTCGGCTGGCGGAAGGTCTACGGCGTGCTCGCGGCCCTCGGCGTCGCCTGGGCCGCCCTCTGGCAATGGTGGTACAAGGATCGGCCGGAAGACCACCCGGCGGTCGACGCCGCTGAGCTGAAACTCATCCAATCCGGCCGCGCCGAGCCCGCCGCAAGGCAACAAAAGATCTCCTGGAAGACGCTCGCGCGCAACCGCAACGTCTGGGCGTTGTGCCTGATGTACTCGGGCTACACCTGGGGCTTGTATTTCTATCTGACCTGGCTGCCGACGTACCTGGCCGAGGGCCGCGGCGTCAGTTGGGACCGCGTCGGTCTGGCGGCGATGGCGCCGTTCCTGGTCGCCGCCTGCGCGAATTTTTTGGGCGGTTGGAGTTCGGATCGCCTGGCGAAGAGGATCCCGTTGCGCTGGGCGCGACGCGGTCCGGCCGTCGTCGGCTTGCTGCTGGCGGCGGTCTTCCTAGCAACCGCCGCTCTAGCTGAGAGCAATCGGCTGGCGCTGCCCGCACTGGCGCTGAGTTTCGGATTTTCGGATCTGATTCTCGCGATTTGCTGGGCGACCTGCCTCGATATCGGCCAGGAGCGCGCGGGCGTTCTCTCCGGCACGATGAACTCTTTCGGGCAGGTCGGGGCCGTCTTGGCCCCGACCGTGATCGGACTCATCGTCGAACGCACCGGATCGTGGGAGACGCCGCTGCTGATCTCAGCCGGCTACTACGTCGTCAGCGCCGCGGCCTGGTTCGCAATCGACGCCGAAGAGCGCCTTTAGCCCTTGTTGTAGTAGAACCGTTCCGAGGCGATCTTGCCGTCCTTCCAGCGCCGCACCGACGTCTGGTTCATCTTCACCCGGCCCATGCCCTTGAAGGTGATGTCGTACTCCCACTCGCCGAACGTGACTCCGTCGTCCCCGACGGCGCTCGCCAGCAGCTGCCCCCCGTGGAACTCCTCCACCGAGGCAAAAAACTCTTCCTCGCGCTTCCGGTTCACGTCCTTGCCGACGAAAGGCTCGTCGGAGTTCTCCTGCATCACGACGTCGTCGGCATAGAACTTCTCAAACGCCTCCATGGCGCCTCCGGTCAGTACCGCTTGGTTGACTTGATCGTCGAGGGTCTTCACGTCCATCACTATTTCTCCTGGGTGTCTCTATTCTTCGTTCTCGTATCCGGCGCGGATCTTGTCGAGCAGACGGATCAGCTCGGCGAGTTCCTTCCGGCTCAACATGGCGAGCGCTTCGTCGTCCAAGGCGGCCACGGGGCCGTCGAGCTTGGCGAGCAAACGAGCGCCGGACTTGGTCAGCGAGCAGAGCACCTGACGGCGATCGTGCTCGCAGCGGCGTCGCTTGACCCACCCCTTGGCCTCCATCCGGTCGAGCAAACGCGTAATGCCGGGCGTCTGCTCCACCATCCGGTCGGCGATCTCGAGCGTCGGCAAGGCCTCGCCCGCGCCGCGCAAGATGCGCAGCACGTTGTACTGCTGACGGGTCACGCCGGCCGGCTCGATGCGTTCGGCGATCAACCGTCCGACGCCGTCCGCGGTACGCAGCAGGCCGAGCATCGCCTCCTGTTGTTTGGAGGCGAAAGGCTTGGACTGCCGGATTTCTACTTGGAGTGCGCTTGCGCTCACGTTCATTACATTACTTGTCATTCGTTGACACGTCAACTATTTTTCTGGACGAGTCCCCATGCTAGGCTCCGGGCAGGCGTGACGATGCGCAAACTCGCTCTCCTGCTGCTGGCGGCCGGAACCGTGACCGCCCTGGCCTACGTGCGCGGCGAGCGCCGTTCGGGCGCCGGCTACTTCGTCGAAGACCCGCGCAACGTACGCTTCTTCATCGACCAGGCGCTGGCGCCCGGACTGCGCAACACGGACGGCGAAATCTACTTGAGCGAGGAGAGCGCGCCGCAAGCCGCGGTCGCCTCCGCGATGCGCACCTGGAGTTCCCTGCCCGGTTCGATCTTGAACCTCGCCCCGCCCGAACCGACCGCCGCATCCGCGGCCGAACTCGACGGGCGCAACGTCGTCACGTTCGCCGATACGCCCGAGCACCGCTCCATCGTCGGCGGAGCCATCGCCGTAACGCTGCTGTTCTCGAACTTCGACGGGATGCTGACCGATACCGACGTCGTCTTCAACCCGGCCGAACCGTTCTCGACCACGGCCGAGCCGGACGCCTTCGACCTCGAAGGGATTCTGGTCCACGAGCTGGGCCACGCGATCGGCGCCGACCACAGCTCGTCGGCGGACTCGACCATGTTCGCCACGGTGGTCCGGCAAAGTACCGATTTCCGATCGCTCTCCGCCGACGACCGAGCGTTCGCGGCCGATCTCTATCCATCGCCGAGCGCCGACGTTCTCTTCGGCGATCTGACCGGGCGCGTGACGCGCGCCGCCGGACAGGCAGTGCGTTCGGCGGTGGTCGCAGCCCAGGACGTCGACGGCAACGTGACCATCAGCGCGCTCACCGATCGCGACGGCTTCTACCAGATGCGGGTCCCGCCGGGAACATATCAAATGTACGTCGAGCCGCTCGACGGCCCGGCCGGCGCGCTGCAGCTAGGCCCGTCCCGCAGCCCCGCCGATCAAGCCTTCACGACGACCTTCGTCGGCGGGGCGGACAGTCCTACCGCGATCCCGGTCGGGTTCGGCAACCCGGTCACGGTCGACGTGGAGGTCGACGCGACGCTGTCGTTGCTGAACGTACAAGGCGTAGGCGCCTCGATCGACGGCGCCGAGCCGCGGGGGTTTGTCGGCGCCCCGGTTCGACGAGGCACGCGGGCGCGGATCGAAGCCTTCGGCACGGCGTTCGACGCGCCCGGAATGGACGAGGCGGCCGTCTCGTTCTTAGGCTCGGGGCTGACGCTCGTCCCGGGTTCGTTCAACCCGAACGCCGGACGCATCCGACGCGGCGACGGGACCGAATTCCGGTTGATCGGATTTGAAATCGACGTGGCGGCAGGCGCGCCGATGGGGACGGTCTCGGTGCGCTTTCGGACGCCGGACGGACAGTCGGTGATGACCGGCGGAATCGAGATCATGGAAGCGTTCGGCCGCCCAAGCTTCTCCGCTTCGGCGGTGTTGAACGCGGCGGGCTTCGCGGCCGGACCGATCGCGCCCGGACAGATCGTGACGCTCTTCGGCAACGACTTGGGCCCCCGCAACGGGTCGTCAGAGAGCTTTTTTGATCCCATCACCGGCCGCCTGACCGAGAGTCTGGACGACGTCACCGTGCTGTTCAACGGGCGTCCCGGAGCGGTCTTCTTCGCAAGCGAGGGACAGGTCAACGCACAAGTGCCGACGGACTTGGCCGCGGGTCAGGCGGCGATCGAAGTCGTCTATCTCGACCGGCGCAGCGCACCGGTCACGGTCTCGGTCACGCCGGAAGCGCCGGGGCTCTTCACCTTCGAAGACGGGACGCGAGTGGTCGCCGTGAACGAAGACGGCACGATCAACGGCCCTCAAAATCGCGCGCGCCCGGGGACGGTGGTCACCTTCTACGGGACCGGCCAAGGCTCGCTTGACGGGCCGCTGGCGACCGGCGAACGGGCCGGGAGCGGGCCGCAATTGCGGCGCGTGGCCGGGACGACGACGCTCACCGTGGGCGGCGCGGCAGCCGACGTTCTCTTCGCCGGGATGACGCCCGGCTTCGTCGGCCTGATGCAAGTGAACGCGCGCCTCGCGCCTGCGACCCCGTCGGGGGAAGTCGCCGTGGTCTTGCGGATTCGCGGAACGTCGAGCCGAGCGTCCGCCGTCATCTGGGTGGAGTAACCTCTCGACGCCGAATCTCAACGTGGACCCCGCCGGCCTCGACTTGGGTCTCCGGCGAACCGCCGAGGAGCCGTGCTTCAGGCAGAGGCGCGTCACTCCACTGAACGACCCAGTCAGGCGCCAACCCGACCGGGAGGGTCGAAAGATCGAATAGCCGTTCGCGACCGAGGCGCGACTGCACAAGGATGCGTTGGTGGTCGGGAGGCGTGGCGTAAATCCGGCGCAAGTTCGCCTCGGCTTGCGCGCGATCGCCGACGATCCGGAAGTAGCGCTCCAGTTGGTCTTGCGGAATCGGTCGGCCGACCACGAGCACCGTCTCCTCGTCGCCGACATGCTCATCGAGCCACAGCGCCGCGTCATAGCTGAGCAGCACGCGCGGCTCGGCGGTCTCGCGCACGACGGCCGTCCGCGACATCGCGATCCCGGCCAGCACGCCCGCCGTAAGCAGCAGGCGCCTTCCCCGTCGCAGCCTCGAGAGCCCGAGCCCGCCCAGCAGCGCGCCGCCCGTCAACAGCAGGTGCGCTTCACGCGCAGTGACCCAGCGGTCGGGATCGTCGCGCTCGCCGTGAGCCGAGAAGAGAATCGCAACGAGGAACAGCGCCGTCAACAGCCCAAGCTCGACCCAGCGCGGGCGCGTTCTCGCAGGCAAGCGAAAGAGGCACGCCGCTCCCCAAGCCGCCGCAGCCAGCGCCGGGACCGGCGTATTCTTGACCGCGATCCAAGCCAGGTAGAGCCAGCGGTGGAAGCGCTCCGGCGTGAGCCCGGAGTCCAAAGCAAAACTGCCTTCCGGAGTCAGACCGCCGCGCACGGCGATCCACAGCACCGGCGCCCAAGAGTAGAGCGCAACCCGCTGCCAGAAGCCCGACGAGCGAACTCCGTGCGCACGGAGTTCCGCCAACAGGAAGACGGGGACGGCCAGCCAAGCCTCATAGCGCGTCCAGCAAGCGAGCGCCAGCGCTGCACAGGCCAGCCCGGGACGACCTTCCCAACGCCAAGCGAAAGCCCAAGCCAGAGCGCCCAGCATCAAGATCTCCTGGTAGGGGACGATCGAATAGGTCGCGATAAACGGGTTGACGGCGAACAGCAGCCCCACGGCATACGCCCCCCGACGCGGCAGGATGCGACGCGCCATGCGGTAGACGCCAGCCGACGCGACCGCCGCGATCAAAGCAATCACCACACGCGTAAGCAGCAGGCCGTCGACCTTCGCGCAGAGGTAGACGAGCGTTTGCAACGCGGGAAGTTGGTAGGAAAGCAAGACGCGATCCGCATTGGCCAGGCGCAGTACGCTGTCGCCTCCAAACACCGGCGGATAAGCCCAGATCAGAGCCAGCCGCAACAGCAACGCAACGGCGGCGACGCTCCAAACCTCCTGCGCGGCGCTGCGGCGCGGGAGCGTCATCGCACGGCGTCCTCCATCGCTCCGAGGACATGCTCCCGGAACCGCTCGACGGTAAACCGGCTCTCCCAAAGCGCACGCGCTTCCTCGCTCCAGCGCTTGCGACGTGGAGCGTCCGCGACGGCGTCTTTGATCGCTTGAGCGAGAGCCGCGGCCGTCAGCTCCGTAACGAGGCGCCCGCCGTGATCGTCGCTGAGAATCTCCGGAATACCGCCCGAGGCGAAAGCGATCACCGGGAGCCCCCGCGCGTAGGCTTCCAAGATGACGCGAGGCGTAGCGGGTTCGCGGACGGAGGGCACGACGAGCAACGCCAAACGATCGAGCGCCGCGCCGACGTCGTCAGTCCAGCCGGGGAAGCCGACGGGTAGCCCGGCGGCCTCGCGCCGAACCTCCTCGGCGTACGCCTCGGCCTGCGAGTCGCCGAAGAGCACGTCGCCGATCACATCCGCGCCCAGATCCGTAGGCACATCCGCAACCGATCGAAGCAGCCGGACCGCCCGCACGAATTCGAGCTGCCCCTTCTCGGGAGAGATGCGCCCAAGCACGCCGACCCGCGGTTCATCGGGACGCTCGGGGACCGTTGTCGGACCGGGAACGCCGTTATCGACGACTCGCACGTCGTCGACCGGCGCAGCATATCGACAGCAGGAGACGACGCGGACATTCGTGCGAGCCAGCGACCGCCGAAGCAGCATCCGCGCCCCACGTTGGGGCACGTGGTTGTGCGCGTGAAACAGGACAGGGCGCCCGCCGGCCGCAGCGACCGCGGCCGGCAAAACGCGAGGGCCGTTCACGTAGACCAAGTCGGGCTCGACCTCCGCCATCCGCTCGCGCAGCCACGACGCCAGGCGCCGCGACTCGACGAGATAGCGCGCCTGCTCCAGCAGCGGCTTGCGCCCAGCCGAGTAGCGACCGAACGGAAACGCGTGATGCGTGACCCCGATCCGGGCCAACCGACCGGCCAGCGCGCCGGAGTCGGCCGGCGAGACGACCGTCGCACTCCAGCGCGACGGAAGCCCGGGCAGCAGATCGAGCAAGCAGCGTTGCGCGCCGCCCAAATCGCCGAACTGCTCGACGAACAACACCTTCATCGCGCACGCTCCGAAGCGACTCGGTCAGCCCAGGCCAGCAAGCCAAGATAGACGGGCAAGACACGCCAGTACGTCAGCAGATCGACCCAAAACATCTGCGCGATCTGTCCGCACCAAAAACACAGCGACCACAAACCGACGACGCTCGCAGCCGGATCGCCGGAGCGAGAAACGCGGCTCGCCGTACGCAGGATCAGCACAAGCAAGACCACTGTCCCGAGGACGCCGGGCAACCCGGTTTCAGCCAGCAAGCTCAGGAATTGGTTGTCGACGATCAGCGGCGGGTCGCCGTGCGCAAGCGCCGCGAAGCCGACCCCGTGGAGAGCGCGCCCGGGCGCCTCCGCCAAGACCGCGAGCGCTCGTGACCAAGACTCCAAGCGCGCGCCGACGATCGTGACCGGGTCGGCCAGGATATTCTCGACCGTGTAGCCGAGCCGCCACAGGTAGATGTGCACGAAGACCGGCCGAACCAACCAAGCGACTCCTACCACGGCCGCGGTCACTCCGGCCGCCGCGAGCACAAGACGCCGGAGGCCAGGCGAGCGACGCTCCATCCAAAGCAAGACCATCAGACCGATCGCAACGTTCAGCGCGGCGGCGCGCGAGAACGAGAAAACCAGCCCGCTGCAAGCGACAACCCCGACCGCCAGCGACAGCCGCCCGACGCCTCGCCGGACCGCAAACGCCGCCGCACCCAGTAGGAAGAACGCGCACACGTTGCCGAACTGGATCGCCTCATAGAAGACGCCCTGCGCGCGACGCAGAATTCCCCGGGGCGTCGTCACCGTCTGCTCGGCGAAACGGACCGGCGGTTCCAGCTGCAACAGAAAATCAACCACGCCCCAAGCCAAGCACGCCAAGCCAAGACCGAGCAGCCACACAAGCACGCGTTCGAGTTCAGGCGCCGACCGACTAGACGGACCGCGCCGCAGATCGAGCAGCGCATAGACGGCGACTCCGAAGAGCACGGCCCGCGCGGCGCTCGACGTCCCGCCCCAAACCGAAGTGACGAGAAACCACCCAGCCAGAGCGGCGGCGACCGTCTCCAGCGGGCCGAAGCGACGGTCCCAATCACCGAACCGGAGCGCACCCGTCACAAGAGCGGCAAAAGCAAACACGATCGCCAAGTGCGGCCCCGACGATCCGACCTCAAACGGCAAGGGCGGCAGCAGCAGGCTCGTCGCCGCAAAGCCCGCCCAAGCGTGCCACGGTCGGATCGACTCAAGCGTCATCGTCCAAACCGATCCTGCGCACGCGCCGGATAATCCACGCCGCCGAGACCGCAAAGCCGACCACCGCGCCGACTCCGATCATCAGCGGGTCGTCGCTCGGCAGCAGCGTGCAGAACGCGGCGTTCACCGCCAGCGCCGCAAACGCCGCGCCCACCGGCGCCCGGTAGATCCCCATGCCGAACAAAGTACGCGACAGCAGATCCGCCACGCCGCGCCCGAGGATCACCGGCATGTAGCTCAACAGGACCGTCGAGACGGCTTCGGTCGAATCGCGTCCGAACGCCCCGCGCTGGAACAGCAGCGTCACGGCCGGATCGCGCAACAGAATCATGACGGCCATCACCCCGGCGCTGGCCGCGACCGTCAGCACGGCCGCGCGCGTCATCGCGCGGACGGCGTCGCGGCGTTGGGCGGGCGTCTCATTGCTCCCCGACATCTCGGGCAACAACGAGTGCGAAAGCGGGATCACCAGCAGCGCCATCGGCACGCGGAACAGCTTAAAGGCGTACTCAAACGCCGCCGTCATCCCCAACCCGAACGTCGAGGCGTACGCGCGTGACACCGCGGTATTGAGCTCCATCGCCAACGCTTGACTGAGGATCGGCCCCGGACGCGTGATCAGCGTCCACAGGTCCAGCTTGCGCGCGGAAGCGTCCGGCCCAAACGCGTCAGGAATCGCCTGCCGAGCATGCAGGTGCGCCAGCCCAAGCTGGATCCAAGCCCCGGCGACGTAGCCCCACACAAAGCCAAACACGCCCATCTGCGCATGCAGCAACAGAGCCCCGGCGATCGTGCCGACGTTGACCACGGCGTGATGCAGCGACGCGAGCGCGAACCGTCTCCGGCTAAACAACAGCGCCGAATAGGCGAAGCTGATCCCGATGGCCGCCGGCGACAGCGCCATCACCCGCAGCAGGCGCGTGCCCAACTCGGCCGCCTCAACGGTCAGCCCCGGCGCGATCAGCGAGACGATCGGATCGGCAAACACATAGAAGAGCACCGACGAACCGACCGCCAACTGCATCGTCGGCTTGAGCACCGAACGGAACGAGTAGCCGCCCAGTCGCGCCGAGTCCGACAACATCGGCACGAAGCCGAAAATGACCGTCAGCGCCAGCACGCTCCACCACAGCTCGATCGGCGCCATCGCCGCCGAGAGCGCGTCGGCTTCCGGCCCCGTACCCAGCAAAAATCCGAGGGCGGCTTGGCGCGCAAACCCGGCGGCCTGCGCGGACATCAGCCCGAGCGCGACGATAAGGCTGCCCTTGAGCACGCGACGCTCGGAGATGTTCTCCGGCGGACGATTCTCAGCAGGCTGGGGAGACGATGGCTCGGTCAAGATTCGGACCCAAGCGGCGCGAAAACTCCCCCATCTTATCCCGGAAGGCCGATCGCGAGAACGCCTCGGCATGCGCGCGGATCACGCGTCGGTCCCATTCGATCCGCTCCGACCGTTCGATCGCATCGGCCATCGATTGGGACGTCTGTGCGCCGAAGAGGATCCCGGTCGCGCCGTCACGCACCGTCTCCAGCGCCCCGCCCGCTCGATAGGCCACGACCGGCGCTCCACAAGCCTGCGCTTCGACGGGCACGATGCCGAAGTCCTCCTCGCCCGGCAGCAGTAGCGCTCGGCAGCGGCGATAAAGCGAGCGGAGCTCTTCGTCCGTCACGCGGCCGAGGAAGCGCACGTCTTTTCCGGCTCTCGCACGGAGGCTGCGGGATTGGGTCCCGTCCCCCGCCGCGACCAACGGACGGCCCAGGCGCGCCGTAGCGGCTAGCGCCAGGTCCACGCGCTTCGAGGGTTCGAGCGAACCCGCGACTAGATAGAAGTCTTCGCGCGGCGCGTCCGGATCCCCGTCGAAGAAGTCCACGTCGAAAAACTCCACGTCGACCGGCGGATGAATCACCTCGGCCTCGCGCGACCAAACTTGGCGAATCCGCCTGGCCACGTTCCGCGAATTCGCGATCAGATGGTCGACCCGTTGCACCGCACGGCGATCGAAGCTCTTCAACCCCGGACGAACAGCTGCCAGCGCAAAGCGGCGCAGCGGATCGGCGGGACCGGGAGCGAACCCCCAGGCATAGCGCATCGGGGTGTGGATGTAGCTGACGTGGACCGCGCCGGGCGGTACACGCACCGCATGCGCAACGGCGTGGCTGGTGCTCACGACCAGGTCGGCGGGCGGCAGACGCAACGATCGCACCGCCGCCGGAAACAGCGGCAGATAGTTGCGATAGCCGCGACGCGCGCCGGGCAGCTTCGCCAGAAACGATTCCCCGGCGACGCGCTGCTCGATCTCCGCATCGACCGTTCCGCAATTCCAAAGCAGCGTATAGACCGGCGCCTCGGGGAACAGTCGACAGAGCTCCAGCAACACCTTCTCCCCGCCGCGCATCCCGGTAAGCCAGTCGTGGACCAGCACCACACGCGGCGCTAAAGATGGGTCGAGGGACAAGGCGATTCCGCACTCTCTTGGCGACCGGCGACGGCGCTCTGCAGCAGCCCGACGAACGTGCGCCCGAGGATCCGCGCGTCCAGCGCCAGGCTTCGACGCGCCAGGTACTCCAAATCGTAGCCGACTCGCCGCTCAATCGAAGTATCGCCGCGCAGACCGTGGACCTGCGCCCAGCCGGTGATGCCGGGACGAATCTCCATCCTTCGCGAGTAGCCGGGGACCGAGCGGCGAAAGCGATCGACAAAGTGAGGCCGCTCGGGTCGCGGGCCGACGAGGTTCATCTCGCCGCGCAAGACGTTCCAGAGCTGGGGCGTCTCGTCGAGGCCGGTCCGTCGCAGCCATCCGAGGAACGGGCGCCGCGCTTCGACCCGCCAAGCCGTATCGCCCGAGGCGGCCGCCGAGACGGGCAGCGTGCGGAATTTGTACAGACGAAAACGACGCCCCCGGAGCCCGCAACGCACCTGCGAGAAGAACACCGGGCCTCCGTCGCTCAGCTTCACGCCCGCCGCCAGCAGAAGCCACAGCGGCGCTCCAAGAAATCCGATCGCCAGAGCCAAGCCGGCGTTGAAGGCGCGTTCCATCACGGCTCGATCGCTCTCCGGACGGTACGAACGTAGACGGCGGGAGTCAAACTCCAACGCTAGGTTTTACACTCGCTGGGTGGGGAGTCTTATCGTCGGCGGCGCGTTGGCGGCGGCTTTGGTCGGCGCGGCCTGGGCCACGGCGCCCGGATGGCTGCTGCGTTTCGACGTGACACCCAAGGTCGTCGCGGTCTTGGCGGCGACGGCGGTCGCGGCGTTGTTTCCCGGCGCATGGTTCCCAGGCTTGCGCGCAGCCTGGCGACAGCCGCAGACTCGATTGCTCCTCGCGGGCCTGGCGACGGCGTTGCTCGCGCTCTTCATTTCGACGGCCTCCTCGACCCGTCCGGAGCTCTCCTGGGGCGGAACCCAGTGGCGAGCGATGGGGTTTCCGGTCGCGTCGGCGCTGCTGATCTGGAGCGTGATCGCGCTGGCGTGGTCGTCGACGTCGAGCAAGGGCGCGACGCTCGTCCAACGCTGGACAGCCGCAGCCTCCATCCCCATATCGCTCTACGCGATCGGACAGTACTTCGGCTTCGATCCGCTCACCGCGCCAGAGACCTACCAAGCCTCCGCCGCACAGTGGGACGTGATCCGACCGCCGGGCACGTTGGGCCATTCGGGCTACCTGGGCGTCTACCTCGCGGTCACGCTGTTTTGGGCCGGCGCGTCACGCCGACAGTCCACGACGACGTGGCGAGGAGTCCTGCTCGTCGCCATGGCCGCCGCCGCAACGGCGTTGCTGCTGAGCGGATCGCGCGGCGCCTTAGTCGGCGTCGTCGCCGGGTGCGGCTGGCTGCTGATTCGCCGCCGTGAACTCTTCGGTCGCAGGCTCTTCGCCGGAGTCGCGCTGGGCATGCTGCTGGCGGCCGGTTTCGTGCTGTCGCCCGCGGGAACGCGCCTACGCACACGCATCCAGTGGAGCTTGGAAGACGTCCACGGCGGCGCCCGGCCTTGGCTCTGGAAAGACTCGCTGACGATGGGCGCCGCGCGTCCCTGGACCGGCCACGGACCGGAGACCTTCACCTCGGCCTACCTGCCCTTCAAGTCAGAGCGGCTGGCCGAGCTCTACCCCGATCTCTACCAGGAGTCGCCGCACAACCCCTTCGCCGAGGCCTGGACCGAGCAAGGCCTCCTCGGCCTCGTCGCATGGCTGCTGATCGCCGCAGGCGCGCTGTGGGCGGCTTGGCGAGCCCCTTCGCGCGGCGCGGCGTTCGTGGCAGGCTTCACGGCGGCGCAGTTCCTCTCATGGACGGCGGCGACGCAGCTCTACGTCTTGGCCGCCGCGGTCTGGACCTTGCCGCTCCGCACGCGCGAAACGGACGAGGCGGACGAGGCCCAGTCGCCCCGCTGGCTGCCGATCGCAACCGCACCCGTCGCGCTGGTCTGGATCTGGTTCGCGGTCGGGCTGTGGAGGTCGGACGCCGCGGCGGAACAAGCCCGCCGGTCGCTAGCCCAAGGAGATCTCGACGCCGCCGTCGCACAGTTCGATCGCGCCCGCGGCGCAGCGCCCACGGGCCGTGATCTAGACGCCTGGTTCTCGCGAGCGCTAGCGGCGGCGATCCAGGGCGATCCGCAAAGCCCGCTTTGGCCGACGGCGCTAGCCTCGGCCGAGCGCGCAACCCACACGGCCGAGCACCGCGCCCACGCGCACTTCAGTCTCGCTGAATTCTACGCACGCGAAGACCGTGCAGCGGACATCGAACGCGAGCTCGCGGCAGCCGCTCAAGCCGACCCGACGTGGACCACGCCGCGCGAAAAGCTCGAAGCGCTACGGCTCCTGCGAGGGAACGGCCAGCCGACGAACGTCGACCCTCAACCGACCCCAACGGGGCAACGCTGACTCCGGCGCCGCGTCGAGCGAAACCTCCATCTCGCGCGACGCCTTCGACTCGAGCGGCTCCTCGACTTCCAAGGTGAACGAGACTTCCGGCGCCGCATCCACCGGCGCGCCGAACTCGCGCAGCATCACCTGCATCGCCGCACGCCGCACCGCCTGCTCTCCGTGGTTGACCACAAGCACGCGGACGACCGGCTCACCCGACTCGGTCTCAAACAGACGGATGCCCGAAATCTCCAGCGGATCGTTGTTGCCGCGTCCAGGCTGCTCGGCCGGACCCGGCTCGCGCCAAGCGACCGGCAGCTCCGGCTTCGGCAGAAGTTCCGGCCGCGCCAGGAACACGGCGGCGGCCACCGCAACGCCCAAGAAGAACACAAAAAACAGCAGGTGCTTCGGCGTCAGCGAAAACGCGCTCCGAGGCGGTTTCGGCTTGGCCGCTTGGATGGGTTCCTTCGCAACCGGCGCCGTGGACGTCACCGGCGCGCTTTGAACGCCGGCCCCTTCCGCAGCGCAATCCGGACACTCTTTCAGCGAGACGTCAAGCTCGCGACCACAAGTCGGGCATTCCGTGGTAAACATCAGCGCTTAAGGGCCGGATTGTAGCAACTCAGCCTGTAGGGACTCGGCATGCCGAGTCCGCCCAAGGTCACAAGCCCTCCAATAGGCCGAAAACAGGCGCGGTCCGCGGCCGTCCGTCCGAAAGACCAACACCCTTAAGCCGGCGAACCGCAACACCGAAACGCCCAACAAGAAGGCCAAGCCTTCCTCTCCACAGGCGCCTTCTCAACCGCGGGCGCCGCCACAGGCGCCTCCGGATGCCGATACGACGCCACAAAGTACGAGGATTCCCCGTACTCGGCCCGACTCCAGGCCACTTGATCCGACTGCCGCTCTGCCTTGACTCGAAACATGACGATGACCGTCCCCCTTCTAGCCCCTACTACGGCCTGCTTTCAGATACGGATGCGCTGCCCGAAAGTTTCGTTTCGGCAGAAACATACCGACCAGTATGGACTAGTGCAGAGAGGGGGTCAAGCCGCGAGTTAAGCCGCGGCGACCAGCCGCTTCACCGACTCCGCACAAATCGTGCTGCCCTTGAACTTGTCGCCGCCCGGACCGGCCCAGTGCGTCTCCAAACTCACCGAGCCGCGATAGCCGTCGGCCACCAGCGCCGCGAGCTGATCCTCCCATCCGACCTTGCCCGCGCCCACGTCGCCCCAGGCCATCCGCCCGGCCTCGTGATCCATCACGCCGTCCTTGGCGTGCACGTGCAAGATGCGGTCGGCGGGCACGGCGCGGTAGTCGTCCGGGAAAGCGACCGCCCCGGCGAAATACGCGTTGGCCGGATCCCAAACCAGGCCCAGCGACGGCGAAGGAACGGCGGCCAGGATCGGGGCCGCTTCGGCCGCCGTGGCGATGTTGCAGGCGTGCTCGTTCTCCAGCCCGATCTTCACCCCGCGCGGTTCGGCGGCGGCGATCGCGGCCTGCAACGAAGCGATGACCGCGTCGTTCAACTCCGTCGGGTTCTGCGTCCGCCAGAAGCTGAACACGCGGATCATCGGCGCCTCCAAGCGAGCGGCGATGTCGACCGCGCGATCGAGGATGCGCGGCTGATCGTCGAACGTGTGCGCGGAGTGGAACGCGTCTTGCTCAAAGCGCTCGTCGATCGCGCCGCCGTCCGGATGCGTGCACTTGTAGACGGGCGTGGCGACGCCGCAGATCGTGCGCCCGTACGCGTCAGCGAGGCGTTTGATCTCGGCGATTTCGTCGTCGGACATGTCGACGACGTTCTTGTCCCAGGCGGTGCGCACCTCGAGCTGGGGGATCTCCATCTGCTGCATCGTCTTGCAGATCAGTTCAAAGTCTTGAGTGAATTCGTCGGTAATGACGGCTACGGGAAAGTCGGCCATGGGCCGACCATTCTATCGCGGATATACTGATGCCGATGATCCCGCGAGCCGTACCAGCGTCGGCGGCCCTGCTGCTCGCGGCGGTCGCAAGCAGCGCTCAAACGCCCGACGGATTCGCTGAAGCGTTCACGGAAGCGAAAGCGCTCACCGACACGTACTGCGTCGCTTGCCACTCGGGCGAAAAAGGGGCCGGCGGGTTCTCGCTCGACGGGTTCGATTCAGCCGCCGCCTTGGCCGAAGCCCCGCACGACTGGCAAGCGGTCCGGGCGCGCGTCCGAGACGGCGCCATGCCCCCGCGAGGGATGCCCGCGCCCGAGCCCGAGGCTCGTCAAGCCTTCGCCGACTGGATCGACCGCACCCTGCGCGATGCGGCCTGCGCGCAAGGCGTGCGTCCGGGCCCCTCGCCGCTACGGCGGCTCAATCGCGACGAGTACTCGGCGACCATCCGCGATCTCTTCTTCGTCCACTTCAACGCCGGCGCTTCCCTGCCCGCCGACGGCGCCGGAGGCGAAGGGTTTGACAACGCCGCCGAGACGCTCTTCCTCTCGCCCGTACACGCCGAAAAGTACCTCGACGCAGCCAAAGCGACGCTCGACTACGCGCGCGCCGACCCGAAAGCGCGCGAGCGATTCCTCATCGCCGAACCCGGCCCCCACAAGACGCCCCAACAGGCCGCACGCGGGATCCTCGAGAGCTTCCTCCCGCGCGCGTTCCGACGTCCGACAACAGAATCAGAGTTAGAGACCTTTTTATCTCTTTTCGAGCGAGCCCACAAGAAGGACCGCGCGTTCGAGTCGTCAATCCTCTATGCGCTCGAAGCCGCGCTCATCTCGCCGCATTTCCTTTTCCGCGTCGAAGCGCCCGCAAAAGGCCCGGAGCCGGAACCGGTCAGCGACTTTGAACTAGCCACGCGGCTTTCTTACTTCCTCTGGGGAACGATGCCGGACGCCGAGCTGCTGCGCCTGGCCAGAAACGGACTTCTGTCCAAGCCGGAGATCCTCAACGGCAAAGTCGAGTGCATGCTGACCGACCGGCGTACGCAAACCTTCTCGGAACGCTTCGTCGAGCAATGGCTCGGTACGCGCGAGCTAGGGCGCGACATCGAGCCGGACGCGCAAAAATTCCCCCAGTATCAAGACTCCGTCCTGCAAGCGGCGATCCGGTACGAGCCGATCCTATTTTTCGACGAGGTGCTCTCCCACGACCTTTCCTTGCTCAACCTGCTGGACTCGGAGTTCTCGGTCCTCAACAAGACCCTGGTCGAGCACTACGGCATGGAGGAGGTCGAGGGCCTGCGCCAAAACCCAAAAGTCGTACCCTTAGCCGCCGACGGCAAGCGCGGAGGCCTGCTGGCCATGGCGGCGGTACTCGCAACGTCGTCCTACCCGCATCGCACCAGCCCGGTCCTGCGCGGCAAATGGATCCTCGAAACGATCCTCGGCGAGCCGCCTCCGCCGCCCCCTCCCGACGTGCCCGAACTCGAGGAGACGCACGCCGACCAGACGCCGCGGACCTTACGCGCACGACTCGAACAGCATCGCGCCAACCCGACCTGCGCCTCCTGCCACGACCGCATCGACCCGCTCGGCTTCGGCCTCGAAAACTACGACGTGCTCGGGCGCTGGCGCACCGAAGACGAGGGCGGCCCGATCGACGCAACCGGCGTCCTCCCCGACGGAACCGAGTTTCACAACCCGGAAGAACTCAAGGCGATCCTCTTTGAACGCAAAGATCAATTCCTACGCGTCCTCACGGAAAAGATGCTCGCTTACGCCCTCGGACGCGGATTAACCTTCGAAGATCGCTGCACCGTCGATCAAATCGTGGACCGCGTCAAAGAGACGGGATACAATTCTCATACGCTCGTCCTTGAAATCGTCAACAGCGCGCCGTTTCAAATGAAGCCTGGACGCGCTCGGGCGACGGACGATTAACTTCATATGTCGATGAGACGCAGCCTCGCTCGCTCCAACCTGACGCGCCGCAGCCTTCTCCGCGGCGTCCTCGGGGGCGGAACCGTGGCGCTCGGCCTGCCCTGGCTGGAGGCCGTCGCGCAAGCCGCGCCGCGCTCGTCGACGCCCGAGTCAGGTCCCGTGCGCATGGCGGCGCTGTTCATGCCGAACGGCGTCCACCCGGACATGTGGACGCCCGAAGGGACCGGCCGCAACTTCCAACTCTCGCCGACGCTCTCGCCGCTCGAAGCGTACAAAGACAACCTGCTCGTCCTGACCAATCTGTGGAACGCCGCCTCCAAGCCGGGCGACGGCCACTACGTCAAATGCGCCGGATTCCTGACCTCGACGACCATCACCAAGACGCTCGGTCACGACATCAGCGCAAACGGCGTCTCGATGGATCAAATCGCCGCCGCGCGTCTGGGCGATCGCACGCCCCTTCCGTCGCTGGAGCTTTGCACCGCCCCGGTCAAGACCGGCGTCGACCGCAACGTCGGCTACACCCGCGTCTACGGTTCGCACATCGCCTGGAAGGGCCCCACGCAGCCGCTGGCGCGCGAGATCGATCCGCGGCAAGCCTACGAGCGCCTGTTCCGAGCGACCCAGCCGGCGACCGATTCAGCCAAGCGCGACCTGCTGTTGCTCGACCGCGTCTTGGACGACGCCAAAGCGCTCAAGAAGGATTTAGGCGTCGAAGACCGCCTGCGCATGGACGAGTATCTGTCCGTCGTCCGGTCGTTGGAACAACGCCTCGACCGCGCATCCAAACCCGGCAAGTCGCCGTGGAAACCCAAAGCGCCGGTGAAGTTGGAAGAGGCCCCGGAGGGCGTCCCGGAAGCCTTCCCCGAGCACATGCGGCTGATGCTCGACGTGATGGCCCTGGCCTTCCAGACCGACACGACGCGCATCTCCACGTTCATGATGGGCGCCTCGGTCTCGAACGTAAACATGTCCTTCATCGAGGGCGTCGACGGCTCGCACCACTCCATCTCGCACCATCAGCAAGACCCCGACGAGATGCGCCAGTACCAGTTGATCAACCGCTGGCACATCGAGCAGTACGGCTATCTACTGGGCAAGCTGCAATCGATCCAAGAGGGCGAGCGGACGCTGCTCGACAACTCGATGATCCTGCTCGGTTCGGGTTTCCGCGACGGGCAGCAGCACAACCCGCACAACCTCCCGATCGTCGTCGCAGGCAAGGCGGGCGGTCGCATCGACTCCGGCCAACACCTCGTCTACGGCGAAGACTCGCCGCTGTCGAACCTCTACGTATCGATGCTCGAAGCCTTCGGATCGCCGGTCGAGCGCTTCGCCGACAGCACCGGCCCGTTGCAAGGCGTGCTCAAAGCCTAACGGGCCGTCAAAGAACGCACCGCGGTCAGATCCAGCAGAGCCGCGACAGTGATGGAGCGGGCATAGGGCGATTCGCGAAGCGAGAGCCCGTTGTTCAACTCGCTGGGGCTCAGCCCGGAGGGCGAAGACCCCATTCTGGTCTTGCGGGGTCTCTAGCGTCACGGCTTGCCGCGTCGATAGAGACCCCACTTCCGAAACGCCAACTTCGCCTCCGAATCACGTCCAATCAGCTTTTTCACAGCCCCTAACGGCCAATCTCCAGCGCATCTTTCGCACGCAGTTTCTTGCCGAGCCGATACGACGCGAGCGTCGCAATCATGACCATCAGCGCGGCGAGCATCTCCTTCAGGTCGCCGACCATCCCGTGCGCCATCGCCGCCAACCCGGAGTCGAAAAAGAACCCCGCATAAGCCCACTCGGCCAGCATCTCCGACTTGCGCGTCAGAATGGCGGCGACGCCCAAGAGCTTCGCAATCGCGAGCGGGTAGATCAGATAAACCGGATAGCCTAACTGCTCGAACATCGGAGCAACCTCGCCGCGAAATCCCAGGAACATCACCCCCGAGAACGTCATGCCCAACCCCAACAAACCGGTGGACAAGGCGTAGGCGATCCGCATGGGCAATAGCTTACACCGGAGACATACGCCCCGGCAGGCAAGAAATCGATTTACATTTCTTTGACGAATTCGCGGAAACCCCGCACCGAGTCGCCGCCGTCACAGGCGACAGGATGACTCGCCGCACTTTCGCTCAAACCGTACTCGCCGCCTTGCCCGCGAGTCGGCTCGGCGCCGCGCCCTCCTGGGAACAGCAGCCGCCTGAAGAGTGGTCCGACGAGCATCTCGACGAACTGCTCGTCGATTCGCCTTGGGCCAAGTCCGCGAACGTCCTGTTCACCGGAGGCTCCGGCGGCGGCGGATCGTTTCCCGGATCAGGCGGCGGACGCGGACGCACGGGAATCCCCGGCGGAGGTTGGCCGGGACGTTTCGCCTTTGACGCCGATGAAGCGCCGGTCGTCCGTTGGGAGAGCGCGCTGCCCATCCGCCACGCTCTAGCCGCGCGACGAAACGAGCCGGCCCTGACCGAGCACGACCCCTCCCACTACGAAGTCGTCCTCACCGGTCTGCCCTTCGGCGCCGCCCCGATGGCCGAGCGCCCACAACGGATTCTCGCCGGCTGCGCGCTCGCACGCAAAGGCCGCGCGCAGATTCGACCCGAGCGCCTCGAGATCCTTCCACGCCCCGGAGCGCCCGGCGTCCGGTTCCTCTTTCCGCGCGACAAGCAAGTCGACCTCGAGGATCGCTCAGTCGAGTTCCTCCTATCTCTCGACGACTATCAGGTCACGCGCAAGTTCAAACTCAAGGAGATGGTCTACCGCGGACGACTGGAACTCTAGCTGTATTTGCAGCGTCGCTTACACAGCGAGCATAATATAGGCCTCCGCGCCAGCCACGTCCGCTTCGCGCCGAGACATACACTTGCCGGACCCCGCGCCAAAGTCGCCGCGAGCCGCAGCCAAAAAGGCGGCGCCCTTGCGTTTTGACGATTACAAGACCGACGGTTTCTTCGACGAGATGTTTCTCGCCGACGGAACCGTACGCCCCGAATGCGCCGCGCTGATCGAACGCATCGACAGCATGTCGGCAGGCGAGCTCCAACGGCGACACCGCGCCGCCGAGCGCGCGCTCATGCGCATGGGCATCACCTTCAACGTCTATGGAGAAGACGAGGGCGCCGAGCGCATCTTCCCCTTCGACATCGTTCCGCGAATCGTCGGCGCGGAAGAGTGGAAGTCGGTCGAGAAAGGACTGCGCCAGCGTATCCGCGCGCTGAATCTCTTCATCGACGACGTCTATCACGAGCAGCGCATCGTCCGCGACAACGTCGTGCCGCGCGAGCTGATCGAATCGGCCTCCGGCTATCGCCCCCAATGCATGGGCATCGATCCGCCCCGCTCGGTCTGGTGCCACATCACCGGGACGGATCTGGTCCGCGACGCCGAAGGCCGTTTTCACGTACTCGAAGACAACCTCCGTTGCCCCTCCGGCGCCTCCTACGTCATTGAAAATCGCTCGGTGATGAAGGAGACCTTTCCGAAGGTCTTCCAAGGGCTCGGCGTCCGGCGCGTCGCCGACTACGCCGGGCGCATGCTCATGATGCTCGAGAACGTCGCCCCGCGCGGCGCCTCCGAGCCCGAAATCGTGGTCATGACGCCGGGCGTCTACAACTCGGCCTACTTCGAGCACTCCTTCCTGGCCCAACAGATGGGCGTCGAATTGGTCGAGGGCAGCGACCTGGTCGTCTCCGACGGCTACGCCTGGATGCGCACGACCCAAGGTTTCGAACGCGTCGACGTCATCTATCGCCGCATCGACGACGACTTCCTCGACCCCAAGGCGTTCCGCGCCGACTCGGCTCTCGGCGTCCCCGGATTGATGGAGGTCTTCGCGCAAGGACGCGTCGCCCTCGTCAACGCCCCCGGCACCGGCGTCGCCGACGACAAGGTGATCTACGCCTACGTACCCGAAATCATCCGCTACTACCTCGGCGAAGACGCGATTCTGCCCAACGTCCCGACCTATCTCTGCTGGCGCGACTCCGACCGCCAACACGTCGTCGAAAACATCGAAAAACTGGTCGTCAAACCCGCCAACGAATCCGGCGGCTACGGCATGATGGTCGGCCCGCACGCCACCAAGGAAGAGCACGAAAAGTTCCGCAAGCTCGTCCAAGAAAACCCGCGCAACTACATCGCCCAACCGACGCTCGATCTCTCGCGCGCGCCGACGCTGATCGACGGGCAACAGTTTGAAGGCCGCCACGTCGACCTGCGGCCCTACATCCTCTACGGCCAACAGATCTACGTGCTGCCGGGCGGTCTAACGCGCGTAGCCCTGCGCAAAGGCTCGCTCGTGGTCAACTCCTCTCAGGGCGGCGGCAGCAAAGACACCTGGGTGCTCGGCGCCAACGGCGACGCCCCCGAGGGACTCCAGCAACAACAAGGCGAGGACTTCGAGTAGCCCATGCTCAGTCGAGTCGCATCGTCGATCTACTGGATGAACCGCTACGTCGAGCGGGCTGAAAACGTCGCCCGTTTCATCGACGTCAGTTCCCACCTGCTGCTCGATCTCCCCGACTGGTTCAACGAACAGTGGGCCGCGCTGGTCCGCATCACCGGAGACTACGAGGACTTTCAGACCCGCTACCCGGAAGCCAGCCGCGAAGCGGTCATCGAGTTCCTGGCCTTCGATCGAGCGAACCCCAACTCGATCATCTCCTGCGTCCACGCCGCCCGCGAAAACGCCCGCACGACGCGCGAAATTCTCTCGTCGGAGACGTGGGAGGCGATCAACGAGTTCTACCTGAACATGCAGTCGGCCGTGGGCAAGAAGAACCGTCCGTACGACTTCTTCCGCAGCGTCCGACAAGCCGGCCACCTGATCGAAGGCGCCCAAGCGGAAACCATGTCGCGCGGCGAAGCTTGGCACTTCGGCCGCATGGGCCGCATGCTCGAACGCGCCGACAAGACCACCCGCATCCTCGACATCAAGTACTTCCTGCTGTTGCCGAACGTGCGCGACGTCGGCCGTCCGATCGACGACCTGCAATGGGGCGCCGTCTTACGCTCGGCGTCGGCGTTTGAGATGTACCGCAAGGAGTTCGGACGCATCGCCGCCGACGACATCGTACGCTTCCTCGTGCTCGATCCGGAGTTTCCGCGCTCGGTGCGCTTCTGTCTGCACGAGGCTGAACGCGCCCTGCACGCGGTCAGCGGATCCCCCGAGCGGCGCTTCCAGAACAACGCCGAAAGAATCCTCGGCCGGCTCGTAGCGGGACTCGACTACACCGACGAAGACGAGATCGTCGAAACCGGGCTCCACGAGTTCCTCGACCAGACGCAGGACCAGATCAACTCCATCGGCAACGCCATCTACGAAACGTTCTTCGCGCTCAAGCGCATCGCCCGCAGCGAGCCGGGCGGACGCCAGTTGCGACGAGGCGCCTACACCTAGCAGCCCGTGTCGAAAGTCCCGCCGGTCGCGTTGCGCGCGCCGCGGCGTGAGATGTGGGGCGTCGCGAGCGGAAAGTGCGATCTAATCCTGACCGAGCGACAACAAAGCAGATCGCGCCGCGCCGCCGCACCCCCTCGCGCGACTTTCGACACGGGCTGCTAGAGTCCGCCTACACTGGGACGAATGACATTCTGCTTGGGGATGAACGTCGACGAGGGAATCGTCGGCATCGCGGACACTCTCGTCACGTCGGGCCGCGAGTGCATCACGCTGCGCAAAGCGTCGGTTTACCGCACCGACGGCGGCCCGATGTTCGTGATGACGTCGGGATTGCGCTCCGTCAGAGATAAGACGCTCACCTACTTCGAGGAAGCGCTGCACACCCGCGAACACCCCTTCGACCGTCTCTACGAGGCGGTCAATTTGCTGGCCAAGCAGATCCGACGCGTCTCGGACGAAGACCGCGAAGCGCTCGCCGTCGGCAAGATCCACTTCAACATCCACGCCATCGTCGGCGGCCAAATGCTGCGCGACTCCACGCACAAGCTCTACATGGTCTACCCCGAGGGCAACTGGGTCGATACGGGCCCGGGCACGCCCTACCAGATGATCGGCGCGACCGGCTACGGCAAACCGATCCTCGACCGCGCACTCAAGGTCAGCGACTCGATGCGCCACGCCTTCAAAGTGGGTTGCCTCTCCTTCGACTCGACCCGCATCAGCGCCGCCGACGTCGGTTTCCCGCTCGACGCCGTGCTCTACAAGAAGGACACGTTTGAGATGGTCGAGCAACGCTACGCCGAGCGCGACCTTGCACAGCTCTCGATCGACTGGCAAAATCGAATCCGTCTCGCGCTGGCCGACGTGCCGTCCGGCTGGGCCGACCCCCTGTTCAAGAAGCTGGACGACGTCAAACCTCGATGATCTTCCGCGTCCGTCACGAGACCATCTACCGCTACAGCTCGGACGCCGGCCTCGAACCGCACGCGATTCGCCTGGAACCGCGCAACGATCCCGCCCAACGCGCGCTCGAGTTCCAACTCGAAATCGAGCCGACGCCGGTACGCATCTCGCGCGCCCTCGACGCCGAAGGCAACTCGGTCAGCTACGCCTTCTTCGAGGGCCGCACCGAAGAGCTCCACATCCGCACGAGGCTCGAGGTCGAAACCCTCCGGAACAACGCATTCGACTTTCTCTTCCTCGATCCCGACCAAGCCCGACTGCCATTCGCCTACCCCGACGACCACGCGCTGGCGCTCGAATACCGCCGAACTCGCGGCGGCTCGCCCTCGGTCGATGGCCTCATCCGCCAGGCCCGCCGGGAGAGCGGCGAAGGCACGGTCGGCTTCCTGACCCGGTTGGCCGAATCGATCCCCGAGCGCATCCAACCCGCAATCCGCGAGACCGGCCATCCGATGTCTCCCGAAGAGACGCTCGCCTCGGACGAAGCGGCGTGTCGTGACCTTACCGTGCTCTACATCGAGTGCTGCCGCCGCGCCGGACTCGCGGCCCGGTTCGTCAGCGGATACCAGCGCGGCGACCCGGAGCACCCGCGCGACGACCTGCACGCCTGGGCCGAAGTCTATCTCCCCGGCGGAGGCTGGCGCGGCTTCGACCCGACGCTCGGCCTAGCCGTAGCCGATACCCACGTCTCGCTAGCCGCCGCCGCATCGCCCGTCGGAGCGGCCCCGGTCAGCGGTACCTTTCGCGGAGACGGAGTGACCGCGACCATGAAGACGAAGCTCGATCTCGACGTAAGCGAGTGAGATACGCTGTCGGGTGATGATCGAGCTGATCCGCCTGCACCACGTCTCCTTCGCCGTCTCCGACCTAGCGGCCTCGAAGAAGTTCTTCGGCGACGTCCTAGGACTGCCTGAGATCGAGCGCCCCGCCTTCAATTTTCCCGGCGCCTGGTACGCCCTAGGCGATCGCCAGATGCACCTCATCGAGCAGAGCGGCGCCGGCGTCGAGACCCGGGGAAGGATCTCCCGCGCCGACCACGCCGCCCTCGAAGTCAAAGACCTAGCCCCAGTCCGCGAAGCTCTGGACGCAGCCGAAATCCCCTACCAAAACGGCGAAAACGACGCCCTCGGCTTCTCCCAAGTCTTCTGCTCCGACCCCGACGGCCACACCATCGAATTCGTCGTCTACTCGTAAACTTCCGCCTCAGCAATCTCCGCCACCCGCTCCTGCACCCGCCGAATCAACTCCTTCCCGTCGCGATTCGACATCCCCCGCGTCGGAATCGGCGCCCCAATCCGCAACTCCGCCCTTCCCGGCCGCAAATGCGACGACCCCGGCGGCAAAATCCGGCGCGTCCCCACAATCGCCATCGGCACAATCGGCGCTTCCGCCCGAATCGCGATGTGCGCCGCCCCAGGCTTGAACGGCCGCATCTTCCCCTCGGTGGCACGCCGACCTTCCGGGAACAACAAAATCGAATACCCCGAGCGAATCTTATCCGCCGCCTCTTGGATGTTGCGCACCGCCTCCCGCGGACTCTCCCGCTTCACCGGCAGATGCCCGGCGCGGTTCAGGTGCCACCCCAAAAACGGGATCCGCCACAGCCCGTGCCGCGCCAAAATGCGGAACGGCCTAGGCATGTTGCCGAACATCAGCGGCGTATCGATCAAGCTGTGGTGGTTCGAACAGAACACGTAATCCACGTCCGGGTCGAGCTGCTCCGCGCCGATCACTTCCACCCGCACCATCAGCACAAACAGCAGCATCCGCGCCCAAGCCACCGCCACCCTATGCTGCAACGCTCCCGTCCGGTCAAACGCCGACGACAGGAACGAGATCGCGCCCATCACGACGGTCGCAATCCCGACCCACGGGATCATCACCAACAGCGAACGCGCGTGACTCAACCACTCCCGCAAAGCAGCCTTTCCCTCACTTCCCCGATCAAGAAAATCGACCCGGCGACCACGGTCAGCTCGCCGTCCCGCGCCTCCTCCAAGGCCTCGCTGACAGAGTCCGTCACCTCGATCTGGTCATGCAAGTGGTCCAGCATCGAATAGAGCGTCTCAGGCCCCACCGATCGCGGCACGCTCGACCGCGTCAACGTCACCCGTTGCGCCCGAGGAAAAAGCCAGCCCGCCACCTCTTCGACGGCCTTATCCCGCGAGCTGCCGTAGATCAAGTGAACCGGCCGCGTCCGCGCAAACCGCTCCAAAAACGCCGCCAGCATCCGCGCGCCCGACGGATTGTGCGCGGCATCGAGCAACATCTCGTCGCCGATCCACTCCAGTCGCCCCGGCCACTCGACCGTCGCCAGCCCCTCCAGAATCGCTCCGTCGTCCACCCCCAACGCATCCAGCGCGGCGACCGCCGTCAGCGCATTGTCCACCTGATGCCGGCCCGCCAGATTCAGCCGCACATCGAAGCGCGCACGTCCCTCCTTCTCGAACGCGCACAAGAACCGTCCCTTCGCATCCGCCGTGCCGCCCCCGGCCGACCACGTCATCGCAGCCTCAATCGCGGGAACATCCACCGCCCTCGCCCCCTCAAGCAGTCGCGCCAACGCCTCCGGATCTTGCTTTGAAATCACCGCCGCCCGCGCTTCGGGCTTGAAGATCCCCGCCTTCTCGCCCGCGATCGCCCGCGGCCCCGTCCCCAACCAAGCTTCGTGATCCAAGCCGATCGGCGTAATCACGCACAGCTCCGGACGAACCACGTTCGAGGCGTCCAAGCGCCCGCCGAGGCCGGTCTCGATCACGCCCCAATCGACCTCGGCTTCCTCAAGAGCGCAGAACGCGCCCGCCGTCACCGTCTCGAACATCGTCGGGTGCATCTCGCCGCCCAGCTCGGCCGTCTGCGCCTCGTTCGCCCGATAGAGCCGCTCGACCACGCGCGCAAATCCAGCGTCGTCGATCGGCCGTCCGTCGATCGCATACCGCTCGTTGAAGTTCATCAGGTGCGGCGACGTATAGAGCCCCGTCCGATGCCCCGCCGCACGCAAACCGGCTTCGATCATCGCCGCCGTCGACCCCTTCCCGTTGGTTCCCGCGATATGGACCACGCGAAACCGACGTTCGGGATTTCCCAACCGCGCGCACAGCTTCTCCATCCGATCGAGGCCGAAACTCGACGCACGAATGTGCCCCAAAATGGACAGCAGATAGCGAACCGCCTCGTCGTACCGCATCACGACTGACGGGCTCTACTGGACGGGACCGCAGAAGAACTCGAACGATTTGGCGAGGAACGCTTTCATTTCCCCGCGCTTGACCACGGCGTCCAACATGCCGTGCTCGACCAAAAACTCCGAACGCTGAAAGCCCTTCGGCAGCTTCTGCTTGATGGTCTGTTCGATGACACGTGGTCCGGCGAAACCGATCAGCGCGCCGGGCTCGGCGATGTTCAGGTCGCCCAGCATCGCAAAGCTGGCCGTCACGCCGCCGGTCGTGGGATCGGTCAACACGCTCACGTATGGCAGCTTCGCGCGACTCAGCCGAGTCAGCGCCGCGGAGATCTTGCCCATCTGGATCAGGCTGACCATGCCCTCCATCATGCGCGCGCCGCCCGAAGCCGAAATCACCACCAACGGCGCCTTCTCCTTGATTGCTCGCTCGACCCCGCGCGTAATCTTCTCGCCCACCACCGCGCCCATACTGCCGCCGATAAAGCGATACTCCATCGCACAAACGACGACCGTGCGCCCGTTAATCTTGCCGACCGCGGCGATCACCGCGTCCTTCAGCCCCGTCTTTTCTTGGGCTTGTTCGAGGCGCTGCTGGTAAGGCTTCTGATCGACGAACTCCAGCGCGTCCGTCGAGCGCAGCCCCACGGCGAACTCTTCGTAGGCGCCGTCGTCAAACAGCAGCCCGAGCCGATCCTTCGCGGCGATCTTGAAGTGAAACCCGCACTTCGAGCAGACCGACTGCGTCTCGTCGAGTTCCTTCTTCCAGATAATCGCGCCGCAAGAGTCGCACTTGATCCAAAGACCTTCCGTACGGACCGTCTTCGGATCGCCTTCCGGCGCCTCCGGCTTTTTCTTAAACCAAGCCATGCGGGCGAAACCCCGATGATACCAGGGCTCCAGCGAACGGACACAGGCTCCTCCGCCTAGTCCATTCGCGCTGCTAGAGCATGCGGTAAGCCAGCGCCAACCGGGAGTTGTCCGTCGCCGCTCGAAGCACCCCGTTCAGATTAGAGAACTCGTCAGCCAGCGTAAACGCTCCATCATCGAACAGGCGTCCGGTCAGCTTCCGCTCCTCCGGCGCCGTCAGAGTGAGTAGTTCTTGGCGCATCGTCTCGACCTGGTCCTCCCGAATCAGCTGCGCCTCTCGATCGAAGGGCGCGGGCAAATTCGCTCCATGCTGCAATCCGACCACCCAGGTAAAGATATCTTCGATCAGCTCGGATTGCTCGTAGAGATAGACCACGAGCGCTCTGCTCATGTTCACCTCAGGTCGCACGCCGCCGCCCCACGCCAGCCCGTACGCTTCGAACGCGAGCGTCCGCACCCAATCGTCCGCGTAGCGCCGCTGCGCCGCTTCCTCGACTCGGTCGTGCTTGCCGTCGAGCGTATACGGCTCCTCGCCGGACAGGACGTCGATTGCACTCTCCAATACCCACGACTCGACCGCCCAGTCGTATCGAAACTGCTCGACCTCCGGCCAAGACTTCAGGACCTTGGCCGGTTCTTCTCGTTGAGCGCGCCGAAGCAATTCGATCAACGGCTCGAAACGGTTCGACAGCGAGTAGTCACGGTAGGCCGCTCCGGCGGTCTCGTCGAGTCTCCTCGGATCAACTAGAGATAGAAATATGTCGACGCCCAAAGAAGAATACCCTGGCGCCTAGGTTACTACTCAGGGATAGACTCCCCCCGCAGCCGCCCCGCCAACCGCTCCAGCTCCGGCCGAGTCCAACCCCCGGCCGCCTCCCGGTTGATCTCCGCCAGCTCCGATCGATACACCGCAATATCCCGCGGCGCCGCCACGCCCACTTTCACCGTCCCGGCCGACAGCCCAAGGATCCGGATCTCGACGTCGTCGCCGACCCGAAACGCTTCCCCGACCTGTCGACTCAAAACCAGCATCGCTCGCTACTCCGTCGACTACTCCGGCAGCTCATGGAACGTCGGGTAATCGCTCCAGGTTTGCAGCACTTGCGCGCCCAACCGCTTCGTCGGATTCAGCACGACCGGCGCCGCCAGATTGCACGCCGCCGGACGGTCTCCCCCCGGCAACGTCAGCACCGCGAACGTCGCCAACTCGCCGACCGTCTCGGCGCCCAGCGCGCTCAGTTCACGCGGCCCCATGCGCAGCTCGTACTCAGGGAAGACGCTGCCCGTCGGCGCCAGCGGCAGGCTCACGTGCTCGTCCTCCAAACTCTGCAACAGAACGATCGGCCCCAAGCCGTCCGGCTCCAATAGGACGAATCGCCGCAGCTCGCCCAACCCGGGAAGTCCCTCGGGAAACTCGATCACGCTCTCCGCCGGCACGGGTTCTTCAATCCGCATCTGTCCCTTCTCATCGGCCAAGCTCGGCGTCGACTGCACGGTCCGGGCCGACCCGCATGCGAGTTACCATGTGGATTCCCCGCGTTCTCCGTCTCCATCGCACCCCGCGGGCCTCGGGCTCGATGACCGGCCGCACCATTGCGCATTACAAAGTCCTCGACCGCATCGGCGAGGGCGGCATGGGCGTCGTCTACAAGGCGCTCGATACGCGTCTGCGCCGAATCGTCGCCCTCAAATTCCTAGCCGACCACCTCGTCGCCGACGAAGACTCCCGCGAACGCTTCCTGCGTGAAGCCAAGGCCGCCGGCGCCCTCCACCACCCCAACATCTGCGGCGTCCACGAGATCGGCGAGTCCGGCGACGGCATCTACATCGCCATGCCCTTCATCGAGGGCCGCAACCTGCGCCAGTTGATCACCGACGGCCCGTTGCCCGTCGTGCCCACGCTCGAAGTCGCTGTCCAAGCCGCTCAAGCCCTCGACGCCGCCCACGCCCGCGGCATCGTCCACCGCGACGTCAAAAGCGAGAACGTCATGGTCGAAGTCAACGCCGACGGCTCTTACGGCCGCGCCGTATTGATGGACTTCGGCGTCGCGCGCCTGCACAGCGCACAAGCTCGGCTGACCCGCGACGGCTCAACCGTCGGCACCGCCGCCTACATGGCGCCCGAGCAAGCCTACTCGAGCAAAGTCGACGGTCGCGCCGATCTCTGGTCGCTCGGCGTGATCCTCTATGAAGTCCTCACCGGCCGAATGCCGTTCTCCGGCGAAAACGAGCAGGCCGTCCTCTACTCCATCGTCGAGCGCCAACCGGAAACGCCGTCGTCGCTGCGCCCCGAAATCCCCGAGCCGCTCGATCGCGTCATCCTGCGCTGCCTAGAGAAAGAAGCCGACGACCGCTACCCCGACGCCGCCGCGCTCTCCGCCGATCTCGCCCGCGTCCGACGCCGCATCCTCACCGGACGCGCCACCACGTCCGAAGCAACCACCCCGCCCGAAAAACCCGTCGATCGCCGACCGCTGTTGGCCGCAGTCGGCGCCGCCGCGGCGTTCGCCGCCCTCGGCGGCTGGTACTTCTCAAGCGGCGGCTCGGGCGACTCCGTCTCGCTCGCCGTCCTACCCGTCGACAGCACCTCGCCCGACTACCAAGCCGCCGCCGACCGCCTCACCGAAGCGCTCATCACCCGCCTCTCTGCCGCCGAACAGATCCGCGTCCTCTCCCGCCAATCCGCCATGGGCCTACGCGACGTCTCCGAACCGCTGCCCGCCGTAGCCGGACGCCTCGGCGTCTCGCACGTCCTCGAAGGCTCGCTCAGCGAGGCCGACGACCGACTCCGCATCAACTTCCAACTCATCGACGCCTCAGCCGATACGCCGCTCTGGGCCGAAAGCTTCGCCCGCGACTCCGACGACCCGCTCGCGCTCGAATCCGAGCTGGCCGAACTCGTCGCCGAAGAGATCCTGCCGCGGATCACGCTACCCTAGACGGTCGCCCGTCTCTGATCCATGTCCGCACCCGCACCCATCCTCCCGCCCGCCCGCATCGGCATCATCGGCGGCGGCCAACTCGGCCGCATGACCGCTCAAAAGGCCAAACGCCTCGGCTTCCAAGTCGTCGTCCTCGATCCCTACCCGCAAGCCCCCGCCGGCCAACTCGCCGACCATCAGATCGTCGGCAGCTTCACCGATCCCGAACGCATCCGCGAACTCGTCGAGCAGTGCGCGCTCGCCACCTACGACATCGAACACATCGACGCCGAAGCCCTTCAGCAACTCGAATCCGAGGGCCACGCCATCCGCCCCTCGGGCAAACTCCTCGCGCTCGTCCAAGACAAACTCCGCCAACGCGATCTCTACGCCAAAGCCGGGCTGCCCCAACCCGAGTACGTCCAGTGCGACGAACCCGGCGCCGAAGCCTTCGAAAAATTCGGCTACCCGCTCGTCCAAAAATCCCGCAAAGGCGGCTACGACGGACGCGGCGTAGCGATCATCAAAAGCCCCGAGGACCTGCCCAATCTGCTGCCCGTCCCGTCGCTGCTTGAGCGCAAGGTCGACATCGAGAAAGAGCTCGCCGTCGTCGTCGCCCGCGGCCTCGACGGATCGATCGCCGCCTATCCTCTGGTCGAGATGGAAGTCGATCCCGAGGCGAATCTGCTCGACCTCCTGCTCGCCCCCGCCCGCGTCCACCCCGACGTCGCCAAACGAGCTGAAGAGATCGCGATCGCCGTCGTCGAAGCGCTCGGCGGCGCGGGCGTTTTTGGCGTGGAGCTCTTTCTCTCGACCGACGGCGAGCTGCTCGTCAACGAGGTCGCCCCGCGCCCGCACAACTCCGGCCACTTCACCTATGAAGCGACCATGACCAGCCAGTTCGAGCAGCACCTGCGCGCCGTCGCCGGACTGCCGCTCGGCTCCACCCACCAGTACCTGCCGGCGGCCATGGTCAACCTGCTGGGCGCGCCGGGTGAAAGCGGTCCGGCGGCCTACGAGGGCGTCGACGAGGCGCTCGCGGTTCCCGGCGCGCTCGTCCACATCTACGGCAAGGCCGAGACGCGCCCGTTCCGCAAGATGGGCCACGTCACCGTCATGAACGAGGACCTCCAAGCCGCGCGCGCCGCCGCCATCGAGATCCGCGACAAGATCCGCATCTACGCACAGAAGGAGGAATCAGGGGAATGAGCGCAAGCGTCGGCATCATCATGGGCAGCGACTCCGACCTGCCGGTCATGAAGGCCGCGGCGGAGATCTTGGACGAGCTAGGCGTCACGTACGAGTTGACGATCGTCTCCGCGCACCGCACGCCCGAGCGCATGGTCGACTACGCCAAGCAGGCCGCCGACCGAGGCATCGACGTCATCATCGCCGGCGCCGGCGGCGCCGCCCACCTGCCCGGCATGGTCGCCGCGATGACGCCCCTCCCGGTCATCGGAGTCCCAGTCAAGTCCTCCTCATTGAGCGGCCTCGACTCGCTCCTATCGATCGTCCAGATGCCCAAAGGCGTCCCCGTCGCAACCGTCGCGATCAACAACGCCGCCAACGCCGGCCTCCTAGCCGCCTCCATCCTAGGAACCAAAGACGCCACCGTCCGCCAAGCCGTAGCCGCCTACAAATCCGCCCAAAGAACCGTCGTCGAACAAAAGGCCGTTCGCCTAGAATCCAAAGGCCACCAAAACTACCGCGCCTAGCAGCCCGGTCTTCCCTTCTTCCCTTCTTCCCTTCTTCCCCTATCACCTAAAACCTATAACCTTCTTCCTCGAGACATGCGCCTCCTCCTCCTAGCCCTCCTAGCCCTCCCCCTCGCCGCGCAGCAGAACTTCGTCGTCGTCTTCGCCGACGATCTCGGCTGGGGCGATCTCGCCTCCTACGGCCACCCGACCATGTCGACGCCCAACCTCGACCGTCTCGCCGCCGAGGGCCAACGCTGGACCAACTTCTACGTCGGCGCCTCCGTCTGCACGCCCTCCCGAGCCGCCCTGCTGACCGGGAGGCTGCCCGTTCGCAGCGGCATGATGGGCGGCCGCCGTGTGCTCTTCCCCGACTCGTCGAAAGGCCTCCCCGCCTCCGAGATCACCATCGCCGAGATGCTCAAAGACAAGGGCTACAAGACCGCCCACGTCGGCAAATGGCACCTCGGCCACCTGCCCGAGTTCCTCCCTACCCGCAACGGCTTCGACTCCTACTTCGGCATCCCCTACTCCAACGACATGGACGCGACCTTCAAGCCCAAAAACCGCACCGAATACTACGACCGGTTCTGGGCGCCCCTAATCGAGTCCTGGAACGTCCCCTTGCTGCGCGATGAAGAGGTGATCGAGCGCCCAGCCAACCAGCCCACCATCACCATACGCTACGGCGAAGAGGCCGCCGCCTTCATCCGCAAGAGCAAAGACTCGCCCTTCTTCCTCTACCTGGCGCACTCCATGGTGCACGTGCCGCTGTTCGCCTCCGACGAGTTTTCAGGCGTCAGCCGCCGCGGCCTCTTCGGAGACACCGTCGCCGAGATCGACTGGTCCGTCGGCCTCATCATGGACACCCTCGAGGAACTCGGCCTGACCGAAAAAACCCTCATCGTCTTCACCTCTGACAACGGCCCCTGGCTGACCTTCGACGCCCACGGCGGCTCCGCCGGGCTCTTGCGTCTAGGCAAGGGCTCGACCTGGGACGGCGGCATGCGCGTCCCCGGCATCTTTCGCCAACCGGGAACCGTCAAGCCGGGCGTCGTCCAAGAGATCGGCGCCACCATGGACCTGCTGCCGACCTTCGCCGCCATGTCCGGCGCCAAAAAGCCGAACAAGACCCTCGACGGCTACGACCTAAGCGAAGTCCTCCAAGGCAAGACCGACAAGAGCCCCCGCCAGGAGCTCTTCTACTACCGCAGCGCCGGCGCCCCCGAAATCTGGGCCGTCCGCCTCGGCCCCTGGAAAGCGCACTACAAGACCAAATCCGGCTACCGCTCCGACCCCATCCTCGAACACGACCCGCCGCTCCTCTTCAACCTCGAAGTCGACCCCGGCGAGAGCTACAACGTCGCCGAAGAGCACCCGGAGAAGATCGCCGAGATCGCCGAGCTAGTCAAAAAGCACCAGCGCACCCTACCCAACCCGCTCCCCGACTACACAACCCAGCGCATGCAGTAATCCCTCCGACAGATCCCTGGGCTGTAAAGATGCACGGCGGTCAGCTCCAGCAGAGCCGCGACAGTAATGGAGCGGGTATAGGGCGATTTGCAAAGCAAGAGCCCGTTGCTCAGCCCGGAGGGCGCCATTTCGTTAGCCCATGGCGCAAGCCATGGGAACTCAACGCGATACCCGCCACCTTCCTCTTGCGGGTTGCCTACCGTCACGGCAAGCCGTGACGGTAGGCAACCCGCTCCCGAAACCTCAACTCCACACTCTCAACCTTCTTCTTCCCAGCCCCTCACAATTCCCCAATCCACCCACGCGTTCCAAAACTCCGGCACGACACCCCCGCCACCTTCGCCGCCAACCGCAACCGCTCGCGAAAGTCCGTCACGCCCTGAGCCCAATAAAAACAAAACGCCCCGTGGAACACGTCCCCCGCGCCGAGCGTATCGACCGCCTCAACCGGCTCGACCGACACCTCAGCTTCACCGTCCACCAAGATCGACCGCGATCCGCGCGTAATCACCCGCCGCGGAACGCCCAACCCACGCAGATACGCGAACGCATCCTCAGCCCCCGCGGCCCCCGGCGGCACAAAATTCTCCCCGCAGATCGCCACATCCACCAGCGGCAACAACCGCTCGAACGACGGCTTCCACGACCCACAATCGATCACCACCGGAACCCCCGTCGCCCGCGCCCGCTCGGCCGCCCGCTCCTGCAACGCGGGTAGATGGCCGTCGATCAAGACCACGTCCGGCGGACCGAACTCCAAGTCCGGTCCGGGCTGCGGCAGACCATGCGCCGCGGTCGAAGCCGCCAGCCGATCCCCGTTCGGCGAAACCAGCACGCTCGCGACGGCCGGCCGCCCCTCGTGCCCGGGGATGCGGTCGTCCACCGACACGCCGTGCCCTTCGAGATCAGCGCGGATCAAAGCGCCGGTCGGATGCGAACCGATCGCCGTCGCCAAACGAGCATCGCCCCCCAACGCCGCAAAAGCGACCGCCGCATTCGCCGAAGGCCCGCCCGCCAGCAGCGCACTTTCCCGGACGACGTTCTTGGTATTCGGCCGCGGCTCGCCCTCCAGACGATAGAGCACGTCGAGCACCGTCAACCCGACAAAGAGTCCGCGAGGCATCAGTGCAAGCGTAGCGAGTTCTCGGAAGACAGCAGCGGTAGGCGATAATGCTCGCTTGTTGTCGGAACGAGATGCGCGGGATCTCAAGCGCCTAGAGATCGCATATTACGTCGCGGCGACGATCCAAGTCGGCGTCGTCGCCTACACCTGGTACGCCATGAACATGCAACTCCAGGCCGAGTTGGCCGGCAGCGGGCTCGAAGGCGACGAGAGGCGGATGGTCGAAACGATCTTTACCTGGATGACGATCGCCGTAACCTCGCTGGCCGCACTGTTGATTCTCACGCTGTTGGGGGCCTCGCTGTTGGTCCGTCTCCGCAAGGCCCGAACCGCCCTCTACGTGCTGACCGGCATCAACTGCGTGTTTTCGCCTCCCGGCATCTTCGTCGGCATCGCCACTCTGATTCTGCTCCAGCGCCCCGGAATCGCGGACGCCTTCCGGCCGCCCCACGAGCGAGGCCGCCCCGGAGACGTTCTCCATGTTGAGTGAACGCGATCAGCGATCGGATCATCGCCCAAGGCTGAGCGCCATCTCTACCATCCCAATCCTACCTCCCTCGATACATTCCTTTGGCCATCGAAAGACCGGGTAGCTAGACTAACCGGATGAGTCAACCGTGCCCCCTATGTAGCCGTGATGACTCGAAGACTGTGATCGTTTCGCCGGCGGGGGATGTCGAAGTAACCTGCGAGACCTGCGGAAAATACTACTTAACCGACATCTTGCTCGAAGACTATCCTTCGGAACTCAGGGAGGCAGGATTTGCGTTGTCGGCCTTTGCCCGAGAGCAGAACGAGCTCGGTACGGCAGCACACCTTAGTTCGGACAACTGGAATCAGAAGGCTAGCGCCTATTCGAATACGTCGGTAGAGCGGAAGCTAGACTTGGCCTTCAGCTACTGTGTGCGACTGTCGCCAGAACTAGGAGCCCGCGTCTTCATTGACCTGCACAAGGACTACCCGCTGTTCCACGCGAGGAGCAAGGATGAGGCGTTCACGATATTTAGCTACCTAGAGCAAGCTGGCTTGGTCAGAGGCGTAGCGATTGGCTCGAACCATAAAGACTGGGCGGGCCAGATTACAGCGAAAGGCTGGTCGAAGTCTGTTGAGCAGGTGAGCGGCTCACGAAGCAAACGGTGCTTCGTCGCTATGTGGTTCTCGAAAGAGATGAAGGCTCTGTGCGACGAATTCATCGATCCGTGCATTCGGAGCTGCAATTTCGACCCGCTTCGAATCGATAAGGTCCAGCACAACGACAAGATTTGTGATCGCATTCTCGCTGAGATTCGCCGATCGCGTTTCCTGCTGGCCGACTTCACGGGCCATCGTGGAGGCGTCTATTTCGAGGCCGGCTTCGCTATGGGACTCGGTATCCCGGTGATCTACACGTGTAGGCGCGACCATATGAAGGACGCGCACTTCGACACCAACCACTACAACCACATCGTATGGACGGATGGAGCAGACCTCGCCGAACAACTGCGGAACCGGATCCAAGCGACGATAGCGTAGGTCCCGTAAGACGGATTTCGCTCAACCCAGCCACTCGTGCCATAATCTCGGGACGCAAATTTCTGTGCCCGAGAGCACAGTTCTACGCGAGCGCCCACGCGTGAGAGTCATCGCCGTCATTCCGGTCTTCAACGCGGAAGACCACATCCGCCGTTGCCTCACCCGCCTCTCGGAGTGGGTGGACGGCATCGTCGTGCTCGACGACGGCAGCACCGACCGCACCCCCGAGCTGCTGCCGCGGTTCCCCAAGGTCGCAAAAATCCTCCAAACATCGCCGAACTCCAAGAAGGAGTGGGATGACGCGCAAAACCACGCCCGGCTCAACCAGGCCCTCGCCGAGTTCGCGCCCGACTGGGTCATCCGCCTCGACCAAGACGAGACCTTCGACGAGCCGATGAAGGCTCATCTGCGCAAGCTCGCCGCAGTCCGATCCGATATCCGCGCCTTCGCCTTCCGCCGCTACCTGCTCGACGAAGAGGCGGGCCTCCGCTCCGTCTCCTACCTCGACATCATCCGCATGTACCGCTACTCGCCCGATTCCCAATTCGCGGCGCGCCGGCTGCACATGAGCTTCGAGCCGCTCGACGTCGCCCGCGCCCAGATCCGGATGACCAACATCCGCTTCTGGCACCACACCGGCTACTCCGACCGGCTCCGCCAAGAGCGCTACCAAAAATTCGTCGGAAGCGACCCCGACGGTCTCTACCAAGACCGCTACGAGAACCTCCTGCGCTCGCCGGACTTCGTTCCCGTCGAACCGCCCGAGCAAACCCTAAAACTCACTCCCTGGACCGGCGCCGTGCACAGCGCCATGGCGCCGCTCTGGCGCCGGATCGACGGCGACCGCCTCCGCGCCGCCGTCCATTTCGCGAGACGCTCCCTCTCCCGCGGACCTCGACCCGAGGCCCCCGCCGTCTCGCAAGCCAGGGAGAAAGCTTCGTGAATCGCCCGCTCCGCTTCTGCATGGTCACCACCTTCTACCCGCCCTATAACTTCGGCGGGGACGGGGTCTACGTGCATCGCCTCTCGAACGAACTCGCCGCGCGCGGCCACCACGTCGAGGTGATCCACTGCATCGACACCTATCGCCTGACCGCGCCCGAGCCCGCCGACGGTTACCAAGACCACCCGAACGTCAAAGTCCACGGCTTGAGAAGCGGAGTCGGCGCCCTCTCCCCGCTGGCGACCCACCAGACCGGTCGCCCGTGGTTCAAGTCCAAACGCATCCAAGAGATCCTCGACCAGAATTTCGACGTCGTCCACTTCCACAACATCTCGTCGATCGGCGGCCCCAAAATTCTCGAATACGGCCGAGGCGTCAAGCTCTGCACGCTCCACGATTTCTGGATGGTCTGCCCGACGCACGCCCTATTCCGCTTCAACCGCAAACCGTGCCCCGAGCCCACGCAATGCGTACGCTGCTCGCTGAGCTACAAACGTCCGCCGCAGCTATGGCGCGGGTCGAGCTTGCTCAAAGACTCTGCGCGCCACATCGACGCCTTCATCGCGCCGTCAACGACGAGTCGGCGGAAGCACCTCGAAATGGGCTTTGAAGGCCGCATCGAACTGCTGCCCAACTTCGTCCCCGTCGCCGACGGCGGCCGAGCGGACTTCGCCGATCAGCCTTCACCGCGGCGGCCGTACTTCTTGTTCGTCGGACGCCTGGAAAAACTCAAAGGGCTCGACACGATCATCTCCGCCTTCCGCAAGTACCGGAACGCTCAGCTATGGATCGCCGGAACCGGCTCCGAGGAAGCGGCGCTTCGCGAGCTCAGCGGCGGAAGCGAGAACATCCGCTTCCTCGGCCACCAATCAGGCGACGCGCTCGGCAAGCTCTACCGCGAAGCCGTCGCCCTGCTCTACCCCTCGGTCAACTTCCAAACCGGCGGCTCCAACGCGCCTGTCGCTCGCCTGAGCGCTCCGCTGGTGTTGATGGAGGCATTCAGCACCCAGACGCCCGTCATCGTCAGCAACGTCGGCCGAATTCCCAAGCTGATTGAGGATACCGGGAGCGGGCTCGCCTACTCGACCGAGCGGGAACTCCTCGCCGCTCTCGACGAACTCACGACCCGCCCGGCCAAGAGACGCGAACTCGGCACGAACGGATACCGCGTCTACCAAGCCAACTGGACGCCCGAGGTCCACCTCGAACGCTACCTAGCTCTAGTCGCCGAAATCGCCGGCGAACCGCCCGTACCGCTGAGGAAGCTCCCAACCCGAGAAAGAGCAGTCCGCCCCCGCGAACTCCAAGCCGGCTAGTACGCCCGTCCCCCCAAACACCCTCCAGCCCCCCCTTGCTATCGTCTCCCTGATGCGCCGGTTCGTCGTCCCTATCCTGATCGTCGGCGGTTTTCTCGCCGCGGCCCTCTTCCAACCCTCCACCGAGGCCCAAGCGCCCGCCCTCAACACCGTCGGCAAGATCACCGAAGTCTCCGAGCGCGTCTACAACCAAACCTTCAACCACGGCTTCCCCGCCCTCACCCGGGCCGACGACGGAACCCTCTGGGCCGCCTTCGTCTCCGCCCGCCCCAAACAAACCCCCGGCCCGCACTCCTGGTCCGACTACACCGAAGGCGACCGCATCCTCGTCCGACGCAAACAAGGGGACGCCTGGAGCCCCTCCGTCGCGCTCACCGACGACTTCTCCGTCAACTTCGATCCCGCCGTCGCCCTCAACGCCGACGGCGACCTGATCGTCGTCTGGGCCTCCCGTCGCGACGACGAATTCGCCCTCTACTGGCGCCGCGTCGGCCAAGACCTCACCCTCGGAACCGAGCAACGCATCCTCCCGGTCGGAACGCTTGAAACTGAGCCCGAACTGCTCCGCGACGGCGACGGCAATCTCTACCTCGCCGCGCAGTCCTACCGCCGAGGCTCCATGGACCTCGTCTTCTACCGCTTTGAGAATGGCGGCTGGCGCTCACTCCCGCCCATCGCCCAGACGCCCGACAACGAGTTCCGCCCCAACCTCGCCCTCGCCCCCGACGGCGCCCTCTGGGCCGCCTGGGACGCATACGCCGACGGCAAATACCGCGTCCGCGTCGCTCGCTACGACCCCGCCGCCAACCGCTGGGGCGCCGCCGTGCAAGTCCCCGGCGACGGCGGCCTGCTCGACGCCTACGCGCCCGACCTCGGCGTCGACTCCCAAGGCCGCGTCTGGGTCGCCTACGCTCGCAACGAATCGCGCGACGCCGTCTACGGCCGCCGCGGTTTCATCGACGGAGGCGCCCCCCGCCCCACCATCCGCATGGTCGTCCGCGAGCGCGACGGCGCCTGGAAATGGCCGTCCGTCTCCAAACCCAGCCCCGGCCTCGTCCACAAAGGCGATCTCCCGCGCGTCTCGATCGGCCCCGACGACCGCCCCTGGGTCGCCTGGCAGTTCTTCGAAGGCCACGTCGATTGGAAAGTCGGCGTCGGCGTCTTCCAAGGCGATCGATGGGAAACCCGCATCTTCGGCCTCGACGAACCCAAACCGATCGACGGCCCCAAGAAGCGCTCCGATCAACTCGCCTCCCTCGTCGTCGAATCGCCCTCTGAAGCCGTCCTGCTCTACCAGCGCGGACGCGGCACCTTCCGCAACCGGGATATCTACGAACGGCGCATCCGCGTCTCCGGTTCGCCCCAGTCGCCCGAGCTGACCGCCTTCGCTCCGCGCGACCTCGAACCCCAACGCCGAATGACCGTCGTCGCCCCTGAACGCGATCCAGTCTTTGATGAAGAGTCCCGTCGCATGTCGCTCTACTTCGGCGACTTGCACAATCATCTTCTAGTCGACGACGGACACGAAGGCTCGGTCGATCAGCTCTTCCATTTCCACCGCGACCGCTTCGGAACCGACTTCGGCGCCACCACCTCCCACGGCGATTCCAACAAGCTTCTCTACTCCGAACTGGCCGTCAACGACGCCCTCACCCAGGCCGTCATCGAAGAAGGCCGCTTCGTCACCATCCCCGGCTTCGAGTGGACGCAAGGCGACTTCGTCGTGCCCCGCGCCGGCCACCGCCACGTGATCTATGAGACGCCGGGTGGCCCGCTCTACCGTCCGACCGAAGGTTTTTCCGATTCGATCCGCGAATTCTCCGACCTGCTCTCCCGCACCAACGGGCTCATGTTCGCCCACCACATCTCCCGCCCGCTCACCGGCGGCACCGACTGGGGCTACGTCAACCGCAAAGTCGAACCGGCCGCCGAGATCGCCTCCAGTTGGGGCCGCTTCGAGTACTACCGCAACCCCGGCCACATCCGCGGCGACGAAATCGAGGGCGTCTCCATGCAGGACGTCTGGAAAATGGGCATCCGCATCGGCGTCATCGGCGGCTCCGACGGCCACAACCTCTTCGGCGATCGAATCCAAGGCCTCACAGCGGTTTACGCCGAAAAGCTCGACCGCAAGTCGATCTTCGACGCCATCCGCAACCGCCGCTGCTACGCCACCACCGGCGACCCGATCGAACTCGACTTCCGCGTCAACGGCCACATGATGGGCTCGGAGATCGAAGCCTCCGACGGCCCAGTCATCGAAGGCTGGGTAAAAGGCGTCCGCAAACTGATCGCCGTCGAAATCGTCAAGTACGCCGACGGCCTCGCCTACCCCTTCCCCGTAGTCCACCGCGCGGAACTCGACGGAAGCGAGTCCAAGTTCTGGTGGAAAGACCCCGACTTCTCGAAAGACAGCCTCTACTACCTACGCGTCACCCAAGAAGCCGACTCCCGCACCGCCGCCCGCTACGCCCACCTAACCCCCAACCCCTTCCCCCACGAACAAGCCTGGACCAGCCCAATCTGGGTCGACAAGAAGTAGCCCTGCCGCACCGGAGCGAACCCATGTTCGGCAAATCGACCTATCAAATCACAACCAGCCTCGGTCCTCAGCAGGTGGTTGACCGCCTCGAGGGCTGGAGCAAGAACGAGGGCCTGAAGGACGTTTCCGGCTCGAGCGAGGCGACGCGAAAGAAGTATCGATTCGGCAGTCCGCTTCTGTCGAACCCGATCTACATCGAGGTGTCCGTAGATCAAGCTTCCGTCGAGGTCTGCGGGTGGGTACAGACGATGATCCCGGGCGTGAGGTGGAAGCTAGTCGAACCTCCCCGCGAATCCGTCACTACGAAGCTCGACTACCGACGCAAGGGCGGCCTACTCATCTCCAAGCTCCGGCAGGCGCTTTCACCCGAGCCGGACTAGTTCTCAAAGCACATCTCCTAGGAGCGCCTGCCGCCGCCCGGGAAACGCCAGAGTACGTCCGCACCGCCGCCCGCCAAGCCAACCTACCCACCACCCCCTGCCCCCGCGAACAATCCTGGACCAGCCCGACCTGGGTCGACAAGAAGTAGCGGAGGCTCGCCACATCCGCATGCCGCCCGGCTCAGCGACGGGCGGAGAAGCCCCCCTCCTCCACCGTCGATCGCCGTGGCCACGGGGACCGTTTCCGCAGGCCGGACATCTCGGAAGCCCGCTCTAACGGGCCGTTTCAGCCGTGTCGCAAGGCCGTAACCGGGTGGACGCGGGATGCACGCAATGCTGGTCTCCAGCAGGCCAGCACCGCTGTGGCCAGCAACCCTATCACGACAAGCACTAGCGTGATTGGATCGTTGGGCTCGACTTCGTAGAGCAGGCTGCCTATTGCTCTGCCAAGAAGCAAGGTTCCGACCAGGCCCACGATGACGCCGACCAGCGCGAGTCTGAAGCCCTGCCGGACGATCATTCCAACAACTTCCTCCCGGCGCGCTCCCAGTGCGATTCTGATTCCGATCTCCCTCGTGCGTTGTTCGACTGAGAACGCCGTCACTCCAAGGATTCCGACCAGCGCCATCAGGAGGGCCGTCACAGAAAACATGCCGAGAAGAATTGTGTGGAAGATTCGCGGTGCAATCGAGTCAGCGAGCAGTTCTTCCAACGTTGCGAAGCGGTAAATCGGCTGGCCCGGATCAATATCCCGTGCGATCTCACGGATTGAAGCAGCGACGATGCTGCTGTCGTTCGCCCTGGACAGCACCCTAACCGAGCCGACGCTCGGCGCCAGCCTGTAGGAGTAGTAGACCTCAGGCCTCGCCGGTGCATCGAGGCGGCTATGCTTGAAATCCGCGACCACCCCAACGATCGTTCCGGGTAAGAAAGCTCCGGCGACTCGTTTGCCGACGAGATCGCCATGGCCTGAGCGGCGTGCGAAGGTTTCGTTCACCAGCACGGCATCAAGCTCTTCGTCCCTGTCTGGCCATCGTCCTTGGCGTAGGGGTGTGCCGATAGCCCGAAGGTACCCGGGTGAGACCATGCGCGCTGCGACTACCGATGAGGTCGTTTCCGAGCCCTCCTGCGAGCCGACGACTCCAATGGAAGTGTTCAAGGTGCCTGTATCGACGCCGGCCGCCTCGATCCCTGGGCTCGATTGAAGTCTCTCGATCAGCCTGCGGATGTAGGCGTCCTTCGCCAGCCAGCTGCCGTAGCGCTGGCCGGACAGCGGGACCTGCATTGAGAGGATATTGTTCGGCGCGAAGCCGGGTGGACGCTCGCTCATCCTCCAGAAGCTCTTGATCATGAGTCCGGCTCCAGACAAGAGTACGAGCGCCAATGCCAGTTGGCCCGCCACCAAGACGTTGCGGAGACGGCATACGCCGACCGTGTCTGAGGACGACCTCGAAGTACTCGCTAGACCGCTATCTCCCCGAGTAGCGGTGGAGGAGCCAGACGCCAGAGTGAACCCGAAGGCCGACAGCACAGCGAGGACAAGGACAAAGGCGAGGACTCCTCCATCGATTCGCGTCTCAGCTAGACGCGGCACGGACTCGGCCCCCAGCCGAATGACGAGTCCCGTCATCCAATTCGCAATAGCTATGCCGACCGCGCCGCTGATGAAGGCCAGAACCATACCCTCCGCTAAGCGCTGACGGGCCAGCCGGCCGGTTCCAGCCCCGATCGCTCGCCTTACCGCAAACTCTTGCCGGCGCTTCGTAGCTTGCACCACTAAGAGATTGCTGACGTTGGATGCAGCGATCAGCAGGACGAACGCTGCGGCTGCGAATAGGGTGAGCAGGGCCTTGCGCACTTCTCCAGCAATCTTCTCGGCCAGGGGCAGCACTCTCAAAAGCTCCCCTCGAGTCGGCGAGGGGAACTGCTGTGAGACACGCGCGTGAATCGCGGTCATCTCCGCTCGAGCTTCCCTCAGGTCCACGCCAGGCTTGAGCTTGCCGACCACGCTGACCCAAACGGGCGCAGGATCCAATTCCCGTGGGATCGGCGCACCCGGTTGTTCGGCCCCCGGTGGGATAGGTATGTACGCATCCGGCTGTTTTCTTTCTGCCGAGGTCGGCAACAGCTGGGGGAAGTCGAATCGAAAGCCTTCCGGCAGGACCCCCACCACGACGAACGAACGCTCGTTGACGAGAACGGCTTTGCCGATCAGATCGTCTTCCGCCGGGAAGCGACGAGCTGCGAAGTGATGCGCGAGGACGATTTCGCCGGTCTGGCCCTCTTGAAACAGGCGACCGACTTCCGGCTTTGTCCCCGTAATCGCCCAGAAGTCTCCTGCGACGGAGGTGATCCTTTCTTGCGAGGCCTCGCCGTCAGCGACCACGGTGAAGTCCTGGCTCCCGTACGCAGCCATCTGCGCGAACGATCTCGATTCCCGTCGTAGGACCTCGAAGTCGGCGCGTGAGCCCATAGTGTCCTGCCGGGACCACTGGTCGTAGTCGGCAAGCCACACGAGCCGTTCCGCTGCCGGATAAGCGAGCGGGCGGAGCAGGACCGAATCCACGACGCTGAAGGCGCTGGCGCATACGCCAATTCCCAGCGCCAGGGTGAGGATCACAGAGACTGCGAACTGCAGGTTCCGCCCCAACACCCTGAGGGCGAATCGAACGTCTCGGAGCCATTGTTGAAGCCACGTCACGCCGTTATTTCAACTCCCGACGCTATCGTACCCGCGGATAGCGCTTCCGCAAATGGGGATTCGCGGAAACGGTGACTTGCGCGTCACAGCCTGAACGCCAGGCACCCCTTCGCCTTCCCCAGGTTCCCCGCCTGCTACGGTATCGGGGCGATGACCAACGGCCGGATCTCCCGAAGACAACTCCTGCGCGCAACCGCCGTCGCCTCCGCCGCAACCGCCGCAACCCCGCCCCCCGCGCCGGCCCAACCAGCCGACGACTACCGCAACTACTTCGGCGATCTCCACTGCCACAACCACATCGGCTACGCCCAAGGCTCCCTCAGGCGATCGTTTGAGATCGGCCGTAACCACCTAGACTTCATGGCCTTTACGCCGCACGCCTACTGGCCGGACATCGAGACCTACCCGGGCCAAATCGAGAACAAGTGGATCAACGGTTTCGCCGTCGCCGAGGCCCGCTGGCCCGAGGTCGTCGAGCTCGCCCGCGAGTTCGACGACCCCGGCCAATTCACCACTATCCTCGGCTACGAACGCCACTCCACCTACGAGGGCGACTATCACATCCTCTACCCCGACCTCGAAGGCGACTACGAGCTCATCGACGACCTGCGCGAGCTCCAAGCCTTCGCCAAGCAGCGCGGCTGCATCATGGTTCCGCACCACCCGTCGAACCAGCTAGGCCACCGAGGGACCGACCCGACGCTCATCGACCCCGCCGTCTCGCCCGTACTCGAGATGTACTCCGAATGGGGCTGCGCCGAGCACGATCGCGCGCCCTACCCCTACAAGCGCCACACCGAAGGCGGACGCTGGACCAAGCAGACCCTCCAACACTTCCTCGAAAGCGGCTACCGCCTCGGCGTCATCGCCAGCACCGACGACCACCTCGGCTTCCCCGGCGGCTATCGCGAAGGCCTGGCCGTCGTCAAAACGCGCGAACTCAGCCGCGACGCCATCTTCGAAGCCCTCCGGGCGCGACGCTCCTACGCCGTCACCGGCGACCGGATCGATCTCGACTTCCGCCTCAACGGCGCCCTCATGGGCCAAGAGCTGGGCCCCGCCGCCGAGCGTCGCATCGAAGTCGCCGTCGACGGATGGGATCAGCTCGACCGCGTCGAAGTCGTCAAGAACGGCCGCGTCATCCACCGCGATTTCCCCATGGATCGCGAACCCGGCCGCGCACGTTGGGACGAGCCCGTCGTCCTCCGCTTCGAATACGGCTGGGGCCCTTGGCCCGCACTCGGCTGGAACCGCACCGCCGACTGGGAGATCGACATCCGCGTCGAAGGCGGCACGATCGAAGCCTACCAGCCCTGCTTCTGCCCGGGCCCGCTCGACGAAGGCCGCCGGGATCGCTTCACCGAGACCACCAAGAAGCGCCTGCGCCTCACCTCGTTCACCTCGCTCAAACAGCAAGTGGAAGACTTCTCGCAGAAAGCTGTCGTCCTGAAAATCAAAGGCGACGCCGAGACGAAAATCACCGTCGCCCTCACCCAGCCGACCCGCACCAGCTTGACGAAGACCCTGGGCGAACTGGCCGAAAGCAACGAGATGCTCTTCACCGCCCCTTTCCCCATGGAGTCGGCGATGCTCCACCGGCTCGTCTTCGCCGACAACCACCGCACGCGATTCTCCTTCACCGATCGCGGCGACAGCGCCCGCGACGACTGGTACTACGCCCGCGTCACCCAGGCCAACGAACAGCTAGCCTGGTCCAGCCCAATTTGGGTGAAAAAATCAAACTAGTTCGATAAACTAGTTCATATGGAAATCGGAATCTTCGAGGCCAAAACCCATCTCTCCGACCTCGTCGAGCGGGCCGGCCGCGGAGAAGAGATCACCGTCACCAAGCGCGGCAAACCCGTGGCGCGCATCGTACCGCTGGAGCAACCGGAGATGACCATCCAAGAGGCCATCGATTCGATTCGAGCCTCGCGCATAACCGCAGGCCCCGGATTCGATATCAAAGCCGCGATCGAAGAAGGACGCGAATAGTCGTGTTGTTCGTAGCTGATGCGAGCACAACGATCGCTTGGTTACTGGACGATTTCGTGAGCGAATCAGACGATCGAGTTCTGGACGTACTCAGTCACGGCGGCCGGGCCCGCGTTCCCTCTATTTGGAGTTACGAAGTCGCTAACGGCTTGCGTCGACTGCGACGGATCGGTCGAATGAGCCCGGATGAATCGGAAGCGGCTTTCCAACGGCTTCGCGTGCTGCCCATCGAAATCGAGCGTGAAGCCCTTCCGCTGCTCTTCCACGCCGTCAGCGCCCTCGCCGACGAGCAGGATCTCACCGTCTATGACGCAGCCTACCTCGAACTCGCCCGCAGGGATCGCCTCCCCCTAGCGACGCGTGACAAGAAGCTGCGCTCCGCCGCAAGAGCGATCGGAGTGGACCTAGTCGTCTAACGGTCGTCTGACGCAAGCAACCACACCCCCTGTGCGATAGTTGGTCCGACGTGGCAAACAACGCCGGGAAACTCTCGCACTACGACGCCGACGGCCAAGCCCGCATGGTCGACGTCGGCCAAAAATCGGAAACCAAACGAACCGCCAAAGCCGAGGCGTTCGTAGTCCTCTCCGAGGCCGTCTTGACCGCCCTGCCCCAAAACCCCAAAGGCGACCCGCTCCAGGTCGCGCGCATCGCCGGCATCCAAGCCGCCAAGCGCACCTCGGATCTGATCCCGCTCTGCCACCCGCTGCCGCTCACACACGCCGACGTCGAAGCGACCGTCGAGCCCGACGGCGTCCGCATCGTCGCCGCGGCTTCCACCACGGGAAAGACCGGCGTCGAGATGGAAGCGATGACCGCCGCCTCCGTCGCCGCGCTGACCGTTTACGATATGTGTAAGGCGCTCGACAAAGCGATCGAAGTGCGCACGGTCCGGCTGCTCGAGAAAACCGGCGGCAAGAGCGGCGACTTTCGACGCAACCTTTCGGCGCAACCATGAGTAGCCCCGAAGCATCGAACGAGAAACCCCGCATGAAACCCCACTGGTACCTCCTGCCGCTGTTGTTGCTGGTCGCCCTCGCCGCGCCCGCCCAGCAGACGGTGTTCGATCCCAACGCCGACGACGATCTCGACGAAGTCCTGACCATCGACGAGCAGGAGTTGATCAACTTCGAAACCGGGGTCAACATCGTCACCGTCCCGGTCGTGGTCCGAGGACCCAAGGGCGTCTACGTCGACGGCCTGGAACAGTCTGATTTCTCTCTGCTCGACAACGGCGACCTGCAAGAGATCACCGGTTTCGACGTCAGCTTCCAGCCCATCTCGCTCGTCATCTGCGTCCAAACCAGCGATCGAGTCGAGAAGATTCTCGACCCCATCCGCAAAACCGCCTATCTGTTCACCGACGCCGTACTGGGCGAGTTCGGCGAAGCCGCCATCATCGGCTATGACAGCCGCGTCAAGATCCTCAACGACTTCACCGGCGACACCAAGAAGCTCCAGCGCACGCTGCAACGCTTCCGCGTCGGCGCCTCGGGCATCCGCACCTCCGACGCCGTCTATGAAGGCATCCGCCTGCTGCGCAATCGTCCCGAGAACCACAAGCGCGTCATCGTCGTGATCTCTGAAGGGCTCGACAACGGCAGCTACATCAACCTCGGCGAGACGCTGCGCACCGCCCAGCTCTACAACATCCAGATCTACCCGATCTACCTCTCGACCCTGAAGGCACGCCTCAAGAAGACGCCCAAGCCGCCCCCGAGCCCCTACCCGCCCGGCGTCAGCCCGCTGCCGCCAGTGCCCGGCACCGTCAACACGCCGACCACGCAACAGCAACACCGCTACTCGGCGACGCCCAACATGATCCCGCTGATCGCGGACCTCGTCGTCGGCGTCAAGAACCTGATCTTCAAAGACGCCGCGGCGGCTCTACGCGCCGGCACGGGAGGCGAGGACTACAAGCCGCTCACCTCGGAAGGGCTCCAAGAGGCGATCGTTTCCATCGGGCAAGACCTGCGCAGCCAGTACCTGCTCTCCTACACGCCGAACAATCTCAACAAGTACGGCATCTACCACCGCATCGAGGTCAAGACGCCCTACGACGCCGCCAAAGTGCGCGCGCGCCCCGGATACTTCTACGGCCCCCGCCCGGTGCTCGAAGGCGAACCGGAATTCGTCGACAACACCGGTCAGTAACCCGCCGGCAGCCGTAAATTCTACGAGCGTTACAATACGCAGCAGTCATGCTGCGTCCGTTCTTCGCGCTGATCTGCCTAGCCGCTGCTGCGTCCGCCGCCGAATCCCCGGAGTTCTTCCGCAACGAACTCTACCCGGCCTTCCGGACCGCCCAGTGTCACGCATGCCACAACGACAACGGCGTCGCCTCCGGCACGCGCTTCGAATTCCCGCCCGAAAACGCGACGCCTGAGCAGATCGACGCCTTCGGCCTGCGCCTCGCATCGGTCGTCGACGCCGACTCGCCCGAAGTCTCGCGCCTCTACCTGATGCCCACCGGCCGCGGACAACATCCCGGCGGCGAGCGCATCGCGCAAGGCTCGGCCGATGAGGCGCTGCTGCTGCGTTGGGTCGAGCACCTGGCGTCCTTGTCGCCCGAGCAGATCGCATCCGCCTCGCAAGCCGCAAACCCCGTCGACGCCGGCCCCAAGCACGCCCTCAGCGTCCGCCGCTTGACGCACTCGCAATACAACAACGCCGTCCGCGATCTCGTCGGCGAACTCTCCCGCCCAGCCGACCAGTTTCCGGCTGAAGACTTCATCCACGGCTTCCGCAATCAACTGCACGGGCAGTCGACCTCGCCCCTGTTGATGGAGGCCTACTCGGCCGCGGCGGAAAAGGTCGCCGCCAACGCCTTCCGCGGCGGCGACAAGAACCAGCTCGTTCCCTGCTCCCCCTCGGCGCCCTCCGACGCCGCCTGCCATCGCGCCTTCACCGAATCCTTCGGACTCCGCGCCTTCCGCCGGCCGCTCGAAGCCGACGAGGTCGAACGGTACGCCGGACTCTCCCAGGCCGCCGCCGTCGCAGCCGAAGACTTCCTCGCCGGACCGCGCATCGTCATCGAAGCGATGCTCCAGTCGCCCAATTTCCTGATGCGCTTCGAGTACGGCCCCGGCGGCAAGTACGAAGCCTATGAGAACGCCAGCCGGCTCGCCTTCTTCCTCTGGGACACCATCCCCGACGAGTGGCTGCTCGGGCTGGCCGCCGAGGGCGAACTCGTCACCTCGAAACAGATCGAGCGCGCCGCCCGCCGCATGCTCGACAACCCGCGCACGCGTGCCTCGATGGGCGAATTCCTCTCCCAGTGGATGCGCATCGACCGCGTCCTCAAGACCATCCGCGACCGCAAGTTCTATCCCCAGTTCTCCCCCGAACTCGCCTCCTCGATGGCCGAGGAGACCCGTCGCCTCTTCGACCATCTCGTCTGGAACGACGGCGACTTCCGCGAGTTCTTCACCGCCGACTACACCTTCATCAACGACGGCCTAGCCACGATCTACGGCTTGCCCGCGCCTGAGAGAGCGTTCGGCCGAGTCGACTATCCCGCCGACTCCGAACGCGCGGGCGTACTCGGACAAGGGACGTTCCTGACGCTCACGTCCAAGCCGTCCGACACTTCCCCGACCGAACGCGGACTCTTCGTACGCGAACACTTCCTCTGCCAAAACGTGCCGCCTCCGCCGCCGGGCGTCAATGCGACGCTGCCGCCGTTTTCGGACGCCAAGCCGATGACCAACCGCGAGCGGCTCCAAGTCCACCTCGGCTCGGAGTCTTGCGCGAGCTGCCACCGGTTGCTCGACTCCATCGGGCTCGGGCTCGAGCGGTTCGACGCCATCGGCCAATTCCGCCGACAGCACCTCGTCAAGATCCCCCCGACGCGCGACGAGCGACGGCGCGGCATCAAGACCGAGGCGACCGAGTACCAGCTCGATCTCGATACCAGCGCGACCGTCGTCGGCATCGCCGACTCAGAGTTCCAATCAGCCAAAGAACTCGGCGCCGTACTCGCCGAGGACGAAGGCTGCCAGAAGTGCGTCGTCAAGCAGCTCTTCCGCTACGCCCTCGGCCGCGAGGAGACGCTGGCCGATCGCCCGGCCATCGATCAAGCGCTGGAACGATTTCAAAGTTCAGGTTTTCGCTTCCAAGAGCTTATAATCGATATCGTGAAATCCGAGCCGTTCCTCGGAGGAGACTCGTAAGTGCCCCGACCCACGAACCTTTCACGCCGAACGTTTCTACGAGGAGTCGGACTGACCGGCGCCGCCGTCCGCATCGGACTGCCTGCGCTCGATGCGATGTTCAACTCCTCGGGCACGGCGCTGGCGGCGACGCCGACGGTCGGGTCGACGGAGATCCCGAACCGCTTCGTCTTGTGGTTCAACGGCAACGGCATCATCGAGCGCTACTGGATTCCGCGCAAGACGGGCGAAGACTTCGATCTGCCGCCCGCCCTGCGCCCCTTGGCGCCGTTCCAAGACAAGGTCCACGTCATCTCCGGGCTCGACAGCCCTTCGGCGCGTAACCCGGGCCCCGGCAACGACCATCACCGCTCGATGAGTTCGTTGATGACCGGCACGTCGTTCACCGGGCGCGGCGCCGGCGGTCCGTCGCTCGATCAGATCATCGCGCGCGAGATCGGCGGCAATTCGCGCTTCCAGTCGCTGCAGATCGGCGTCTGCCAGGAGTCGTTCGGCGAGTCCGTCCAGCGCAACATGAGCTGGGCCGACCGCGACCGACCGCTGCCGCCGGAGATGCTGCCGCAGCGGCTGTTCGATCGCCTCTTCGGCACCAAGGACGAGCATTGGATCGATCGCAAGAAATCGATCTTGGACGCCGTACGCGAAGACGCCGCCGCCGTCGGCCGCACCCTCGGCAAGACCGATCAACTGCGCGTCGACGAGTATCTGGCTTCGGTCCGCGACGTCGAGAAAGCGGTCGCCAGCCTGCCGCCCGAATACAACGAAGTCGTCGAGCGCCCGCCCGAAGGCGGCGACATGAAGGACTGGCCGCGCATCGCGAAACTCCAGTCCGACTTGCTCGTCCACGCCTTCGCGTCGAACCAAACGCGCGTCGCGAGCTACATGCTCACCAAGTGCCAGGGCCTCTCGCGCTTCCCCTGGCTCGGCCACACCTCGCAGCGCCACCACGAGTACACCCACGGATCGGTCACCACGCCCGCCGGTCAGCGCATCATGCGCGACATCAACCGCTGGCACGTCGAGGAGTTCGCCTACCTGATGGCCAAGCTCGAGTCGATGCCCGAAGGCGACGGCACGCTGCTCGACCACACGTTGCTGACGATGGTGCACGAGCACGCCGAAGCCAACAACCACAAAAACTCCGGCCTGGCAGCGGTCGTCGCGGGCGGCGTATCCGACCTCAAGACGGGACGCCATTCGCGCATCCCGGCCACCGTCGGCGACCTGTACCTGACGCTAGCTTCGGAGGTCATGAAGACGTCCGTCGACGCCTTCCCCACCGCCGTACGCAAGCTGCCCGAAATCGTCTAACCCGCCGCCCCGGTCGGATCCGTCAGAGCCCGGTACGTAAGTGCCGGGTCCCAAGGCGATTTGCGAAGCAAGAGCCCGTTGCTCAGCAACCCCCGAGCAACCAAAACGACGGACACCACCCTTCTCCCACTTCGCCTCCAGCCTCCCCCGCACCAACCAAGGAGGTGCGAAAGTAATAAGATGCGGCTCCGCAGGCATCCCCCGGTCCTAGACGGCGCCACGCCCCTGCCCGACCCGCGTACCGCCAATGAAGACGGCCTCGTCGCCGTCGGCGGAGACCTCTCCGTCGAACGCCTGCGCGAAGCCTACGCCCACGGCATCTTCCCTTGGTCCGCGGCCCCGCCGACTTGGTGGTCGCCCGACCCGCGCGCCGTCATCGAACTCGACGCCCTGCACGTCTCCCGTCGCCTGCGCCAAAAACTCAAGCAGGGCCGCTTCCAAGCCACCTTCGATCAGGCCTTCGACCGCGTCATTCTCGGCTGCGCGCAAGCCCGCCGCGAAGACGATTCCACCTGGATCTCCCCCGTCCTGGCCCAGGCCTACCTATCCTTCCACCGCGCCGGCTTCGCTCACAGCGTCGAAGTCTGGAGCGACGACCGACTCGCGGGCGGGCTCTACGGCGTCGCCCTCGGCGGCGTCTTCGCCGGCGAATCGATGTTCCACGTCGAGACCGACGCCTCCAAAGCCGCTCTCTACTTCCTCGTCGAACACCTTCGCGAACGCGGCTTCGTCCTCTTCGACACCCAAGTCGCCAACGCTTTCACCTTGCAGATGGGAGCGACCGAGATCCCTCGCGAACAGTTCCTCCAACGCCTCAAGGCAGGCCTGCGAGTTGAAGCGACTTTCTAGCTATTTCGTTGCGGCCGCTCTGGCGGTCGGCGCCTTCCTGGCCGGTTGGGCGTTTTGGTGGGAGCCGTCCTCGGTCACGGTGCGGCACGCCCGCATTCCGGCGCCCGAACTCTCGGGCCTGCGCATCGCCGTCCTAGCGGACCTCCACATCGGATCGCCCTATCACGGACTCGAAACGCTGCGCGAGATCGTCCGCCGCACCAACGCCGAACGGCCCGACCTGATTCTGCTGCCGGGCGACTTCGTCATCCAGGGAGTCGTCGGCGGAGACTTCGTCCATCCGGACGACGCCGCGCCCGTGCTGGCTCAACTGGAAGCGCCCCTCGGCGTCTGGGCCGTCATGGGCAATCACGACCACTGGTTCGACGGCGAAAACCCCGTCCCGCCGGCCTTCGAGCGCAACGGCATCCCGCTGCTCGAAGATCGCGCCGTGCTCATCGAGCGCACCGAAAGCCCGTTCTGGCTCGTCGGCGTCTCCGACCTCTGGGAATCAGACCACGATGTCCGAAAAGCGCTCTCGGGCGTCGAGGGCGGCCAACCGGTCATGCTCTTCACGCACAACCCCGACCTGTTCCCCGAAATCCCGTCGCGCGTCTCGCTCACCGTCGCCGGGCACACCCACGGCGGCCAAGTGAACTTCCCCGTCCTCGGCCGCTTGATCGTTCCGTCCAAGTTCGGCGAACGTTACGCCGCCGGATTGATCGTTGAAGACGGCCGCAAACTCTTCGTCTCAACAGGACTCGGAACAAGCATCCTGCCCGTGCGTTTCCGAGTGCCGCCCGTGATCTCAATTCTCGAGTTGGAGTGAATACAATAACGGCGATGACAGCACGCCTCCTCGTTCTCGTCGCCGCCGTTTGCGCCTCCCTTCCGGCCCAAAACGTACCTCTCTGGGGCGTCTTTGAGGACGCGCAGGAAGCGGCCAAGAACTACGCGCACCCGCTGCACGATTTGACCGTCGAGGCGACCTTCACCTCCCCTTCCGGCGCCCGCACGACCGTGCCGGCGTTCTGGGACGGAGCACGCAACTGGCGCGTCCGCTTCTCGCCCGACGAGCCGGGCCGTTGGCGCTTCGCCTGGACGGCGTCTGACGGCTCCTCCGGCCTCGGCGATCGTTCAGGCGCTTTCGTCGCAGTACCAAGCGAGCAGGCTGAGAATCGCTTCGCTCGCCACGGCGCCGTCTCCGTGGCCCCCGAGGGCCGCCATTTCGCCCACGCCGACGGGACCCCGTTCTTCTGGCTCGGCGACACCGCCTGGAACGGCGTCCTGCTCGCCCGCGAGCACGACTGGGAGCGCTACCTCGCGCATCGGGCCCGGCAGAACTACAGCGTCATCCAATTCGTCGCCTTCCCCTGGCGCTCCGCGTCCGGAAACGAGAACGGGCGCCCGGCCTTCTACGGTCGCGAGCAGGTCACCGTCGACCCCGACTACTTCCAGCGGATGGATCAACGAGTCGAGGCGATCAACCGCCACGGCCTGCTCGCCGCCGTCGTCATGTTCTGGACCCATTCCCGACACGTCGATCTGAACCCCGGCATGTTCCTGCCCGAGAGCGAACTGACAGCGCTCGGCCGCTACCTGATCGCTCGCTACGGCGCCTACCAAACCACCTGGATCCTCGGCGGGGACGGCGACTACCGCGACGAACGCGCCGCACGCTGGCGGCGGGTCGGCCGATCGCTCTTCGCCGACGACTCGCCCGGCCACGACCGCCCGGTGACGGTCCACGCCACCTACTGGTGCGCCGACGCCTTCCAAGGCGAAGACTGGTGGGACTACAACGGCTATCAAAGCGGCCACTTGCGCGTCCGCGGTCTCGAACGAGTCACCCAAGGCGAACCGACCGAGTTCTGGAAGAGCGACCAGCGTCCCAGCCTCAACCTCGAACCCAACTACGAGGCCCATCGCAACCGCACGCGCGGCGCCGACCCCGACGACTATTTCGACGCTCTCGACGTCCGCCGACAGGCCTGGCACAGCCTGCTCAACGGGCCTCCCGCGGGCGTCACCTACGGCGTCCACGGTATCTGGGCCTGGCACCCCCGCGCCGAAGAACCGATGACGCACCCCGGCACGGGCATCGGCCCGGTCTGGCACGAGGCCATGCAGCTCGAAGGCGGCGACGACATGCGCGTCCTCGCCGATCTCTTCGAGCAACTCGACTGGACCGCCCTCCGTCCGGCCCAAGGCCTACTGCGGACCCAGCCCGGCGCGGCCGACGTGCTGCGCTGGGTCTCAGTCGCCCAAGGCGGCGGGATGATCGTCGCCTACAGCGGCTCCGGTGACGCGATCGAGGTCAACGCCGACGCGCAGGCCGCAGCCTGGTACAGCCCCCGAACTGGAGAGTGGATCGACGCCGAACCGAGCGCGTCCTATCAGCCCCCAAGCCGACGCGACTGGGTGCTGATCCTCGAAACGGGCGACTAGCCGCCCTACTTCTCCAGCAAGAACCCGCCGACGAACATCGCATCCACGCCCGATGCGTAGAAACTCCGCACCGCCGCGCGCGGATCGCTGACCAGCGGTTCGCCGAACAAGTTAAACGACGTGTTGTAGAGCACCGGCAAGCCGTTCTTGCGCCCGGCCGCCTTCAGCAGCGCCCAGAACAAGGGATTCTCTTTCCGCCGGACGACGTGCACGCGGATGTGGTCGTCGTTCAACAACGCCGTCTCAAACGTCTTCTTGTGCTCCGGCTTCACCTTGCTGACCGTGGCCAGCGACCAAGCGTTGTCGCCGACTTCAAAATACGTTTCAGCGTCCTCTTCCGGAACCGAAGCCGCGAACTTGCGGAAGTCTTCGCGGCGCTTGATGTACTCGTTCAGATTGACCGCCGAGTACGGGTTCAGCGGCGAGGCCAACAAGCTACGCCCGCCCAACGCCCGCGGCCCCAGCTCAGTCCGTCCCTGGAACCAGGCCACGATCTGGTTGTCGCCCAACCGCTCGACGGCCGCTTCCACGATCTCCTCGTCCGTGAGCATCGTCGTAAAGCCGAGCTTGCAGTTCTCAAGCGTCCGCTTGGTCTCTTCGGGCGAATGCGCGGGTCCGAGGAACAACTGATCGAGCGGCTTGCTCTTCGCCTCTCCCAGCGTGTGATGCCAGGCGTGGAACGCCGCCCCAAGCGCCGTTCCGGCGTTGCCTGCCGCGGGTTGCACCCACACGTTCTGGTAGCGGCCAGAACCTTCGAGCGCAGCCACCAGCAGCGCGTTCATCATCAATCCGCCCGCCAAACACAGGCGCTCCGCCTCGCCCGCGATCTGCATCACGGCTTCGACAACGGCCCCTTGAATACTCGCCGCCAGATCGGCCTTGGTCGCGTCATCAAGCGGTTCGTCCTTCGGCAGTCCCGTCTCCGAATAGAACCGATCTCCGAAGCCGCCGCCGGTCGGACGCGACGTATCGAAGTAACTGTGGTCCAAGCTGACCGCGCCCTTGCCGTCCAGGCCGAGCACCTTCTCAAAGAACGGCTGGAAGCGAGGCGTCCCGCGTACTGAAAGCCACTGCAGCTTGTGCTCTTCGCTGTTCCCGCCGAAGCCGATCAGCTCCGTCACGCGGCTGTACAGCAGCGCGGGCGAATCCGGCGAATAGTAGTCGCGCACCGAACGCAGCCGTCCGTCCGCCGTCTCCCACACCGCTCCGCAGCGCATGTCCCCGCGCCGGTCGAGCGTCACGACCTTCGCATCGTCGAACGGCGACGCGTAGAACGCGCTGGCGGCGTGCGCGTCATGATGGTCGACGACGACCAACCGCGCGTTGGGAAACATCTCCTTCAGGCGCAGGTTGAACTGGGTCTCCCCGCTCGTCGTCACCGGCCGAGCCAGCGCGACCAAGTCGACCGATTCCCGGCTCGCCCCTGCCGTCGTCAGGCAAGCGTCCACCGCGTCCGCCGGCAGTCCGCCCGCGTGCGTCTGGCGCGCCACCTTCTCCTGCTCGATCGCCGCGACGATCTCGCCGTCGCGCATCACTGCCGCGGCGCCGTCGTGAAGCCAGCCGCCGATTCCTAAAATGACCATTCTGCTTTTCTCAACATGCGCGCAGCCGCTGGACCACGCGCTCCTTGCCGATGAGTCGAAACACCGTAAACGCGCTGGGGCCGACCGACTGCCCCGACAGCGCCGCGCGCGAGCCGTTGATCAACAGCCCCGCCTTGACCTCTCGCTCCTCCGCCAGCCCTCGCAGAGCCTGCTCGGCCGTCTCCTCGCTGAACTCGTCGAGCGCCTCGATGCGGTCGGCGAGCTCGTGCAACAGCTCGCGAGCGCCTTCCTTGTCGAGGTTCGCCCGCGCCTTCGCCTCCGTCTCAAACTCGTCGGAGAAGTAGCCCTGGCCGCGCAACGTAAAGTCGCCCAGCATGGTGTAGCGCGAGCGGATCTGATCGACGATCTCAGCCGTCGGCGGACGCCCGTCCTGCCCGCTCTCGTCGATCGACCAGCCGGCCCCTTCGAGCAGCGGCGCGACGTGCGGCATCAACTTCTCGACCGGCATCGAGCGCAAGTGCTGCCCGTTCAGCCAGACCGCTTTCGGCGGCGCCCAGTCGGCGACGCCGCCGTCCTGCCCGCCCTCTTCAAACTGCACTACCGCGTTGGTCTTCAAGATGCCGCCCATGTCGAACTTCTCGACGATCTCGTCAAGCGTCAACACTTCCTGATTGCTCTTGGGCGACCAACCGAGCAGCGCCATATAGTTGATGAACGCCTGCGGCAGAAACCCCGCGTCGCGGTAGTTGGTCACCGAAACGATCGGCCCGTGCTTGCGCTTCGACAGCTTCGACTGATCCGGCCCCAGCAACAGCGGCAGGTGCCCGAACGTCGGAACCTCCGCGCCCAAGGCCTCCAAGATCAGGATGTGCTTGTACGTGTTCGAGAGGTGATCCTGCCCCCGAATCACATGCGAGATCTCGAGCTCGGCGTCGTCCACGCACGAGGCCAAGTGATAGGTCGGCGACCCGTCCGAACGCACCAGCGCAAAGTCTTCAATGTCGGCGTACTTTCGGAACTGCTTCTTGAAGACCAAGTCCTTGAACGGCACCCCGCCGTCCAACTCGCGCGGCGTCCGAAAGCGCACCACAAACGGCTCGCCCGCCGCGGCTCGACGGTCCGACTCTTCTTTCGAGATCTCACGCTGGCCCGGATTTTCGAGCCAAGCCTGACGCGAAGCCCCTTCCGCGGAATCGGCCGTCTCGGTCTTCTCTTCCGGCGGCGTGAAGTCGCGATAAGCTGCGCCCTTCGCAAGCAGCGCCTCGGCGGCCGCGGCGTGCTTCTCTCGCCGCTTCGACTGGTAGTGCTGCTCGTCCCACGGCAGCCCTAACCATTCCAGGCCTTCAAGGATCGAGCGGAGCGACTCGTCCGTCGAGCGCTCCAGATCCGTGTCGTCGATCCGCAGCACCATCTGGCCGCCCTCGGTGCGCGCAAACAGCCAGTTGAAGAGGTACGTCCGCGCCCCGCCAATATGCAGAAATCCCGTGGGCGATGGTGCAAACCGAACGCGAGTCATCGTGTTTTTTGGGAGGCCGGGCGCAACCCACGCCAAACCAACGGCCAGTATATCAAGGCCTAGGGCTCTTGCTAGGCCGTGATCTCGGTCAGCTCGCTGGTGCTGTCGGCGAAGCTCTCCGCCTCGGGCCCCGTCTTGTTCAGGAAGGTCGTAAACAGGTTCGAGAGCGGAACCGAATCCGGGAACGACAGGTGCGCGCCATGACGCATCCCAAGCCCGCGCCCGCCCGCCGTCAGCAACGCGTAGTTCTCATTGACGTGCGTCTGCGAATTGCTCGTCCCATAGAAGACGATCGTCGAATCGAGCATCGTGCCGTCGCCCTCCGGCGTCGAGCGCAGCCGTTCGAGGAAGTACGCCAACTGCTCGGTGAGCATCCGATCCCAGAGCCCCAGCGGCTCGGCGCCCGCATCGCTCTTGCGCGCATCATGGGCGAGCGTGTGCATGCTCGCCGAAAGCCCGAGCAACTGCGGGAACTTGCCGGCGATCGACGTCGCGCCGTTCATATTCCCGAGCTGGTACGTCGCAATCCGCGTCTGATCCGTCTGGAAGGCGAGATAGATCAGGTCGTACATCGTCCGGATCAGCTCGCCCGGCGTCGAGTCGTCGGCTTCCAGGCTCAGCCCCGAGGAGTCGACTTGCGGCTTCGGCACCTCAAGCCATTGCTCCGACCGCTCGACCCGTTGCTCGATCTGGCGGACCGAAGTCAGGTACTCGTCGAGCTTGGCCTGGTCGATCTTGCCGAGCTTCCCGCGCAACGAGCGCGAGTGCTCGGCGATCAGGTCCAGCATGCTGCCCGAGTTGCTCAGCCTCTGCCGCTGCGCCTCCGCCGAACTCGGATCCACGCCGAACAGCCGGTCGAAGATCAACCGCGGCTGATGGCTCGAAGGCAGCGGCGTTCCATTGCGATCGAACGACAACGTCGACGCCCGGGTCGGCTCCCCCACCCCGCCGTCGGTCGAGAGGATCAGCGAGGCGTAACGCGTCGCATCGCCCGAGCGCATCGCCATCACTTGGTCGAGCGAGACCGAGTTCTTCAGATGCCCCTCTTTCATCTCGGCCGCCGTCAGCCACGTGTCGGCCGTATCGTGCCCGCCCATCTGGCGGCAGGCCGGATGCGAAAGCCCGCTAAGGATCGTCACCTCGTCGCGCAAGGGTTCGAGCGCCGCATGGCTCTTGCCGAACTGGAAGTCCTTTCCGGTCTCAGCCGGAAACCAGTTCCACTCGGCCGCCGGCGTGCCCGCCTCACGGAGCGACACCCCGTAGGGGAAATAGACGGCGCAGAAACGCTTCGGCGCGGTCTCGCGATCGGCAGCGGTCGCGCCCGCCGCCATCGACTCCATCGATTCCATCCACGGCAGCGCCAGCGCAACGCCCGCGCCGCGCAAGAACGTTCGCCGATCGAGATGCCAAGATTTCCGAGTCGCCATCGTCTGCTAGCCGCCTCCCGCGAAGGAATCGCTCGTTGTCATGATTGTAATCAGCGTTCGGATTTTATACCCGCTCGCGACGAATTCGTCCGTCCATTCGTCGAGCTGCTCGTCGTCCGCGATCGAGAGCGATCGCCCAAGCGCATAGGTCGCAAGCTTCGCGGTCAACGCGCGGGCAAAGTCCCTGCTTCGCCTCTCCACGAGATACTCCTGTAGATCGCGCAAGCCGTCAACCTGCGTGCCGTCCGGCAAGACGGTCGCCGCGTCCACCGGATGCGCCTCTTCCCGCTCGCCGCTGCGTCGGCGGATCTGCGCACGATGGAGACCCACCGCGTCGTACTCTTCAAGCGCAACGCCCCACGGATCGATGCCGCGATGGCAGCTCGCACAGGCCGGGTGATCGAGGTGCAGCTCCAACTGGCGCTTCAGCGGCAGCAGCGCCGTGTCGCCCGAATCGTCGAGGTTCGGCACGGCCGGCGGAGGCGGCGCGGGAGGATCGTTCAGCAGCACCCGCCGCACCCAGACCCCGCGCTCGATCGGGTGAGAATCCTCGCCGGTCGAATTCGAAAGCAGGAAGGCTCCCTGCGCGGGCAGTCCGCCAGGCCGCTGGTCGCTCCGCAGCCGGACCCGCTCGAAACGGCCGCCTCGCGGACCGTCCACCCCGTAGTGAGCCGCCAGCGGCTGGTTCAGCATGGCGAACTCCGAGCGCAGCAGCTCCAGGGCGCTGCGGTCATGCCGGACCACGTCGGCCAGAAAGTGCTGCGTCTCCCGCCGCATCTCAGCTTTGAGCGCGGCGTCGAAATCCGGATAGTACTCAGGGTTCACCGCAACGCGATCGACGCCCGGCAGGTCGAGCCACTGGTCGGCGAACTGGCGGACAAAGTGCCAAGAACGGTCGTCGGCCAACATGCGCTCGACTTCCCTTGCGAGCGTCGCCTCGTCGCGCAGCTTCCCCTCCCCTGCAAGCGCCGTCAGCCGCTCGTCCGGCGGCGAGCTCCACAGAAAATACGAGAGCCGCGACGCGAGCTCATCATCGTCCAGTCGCTCTCCCCTCTCGACCAGATACAGAAAGTCCGGCGAGACCAGCGCCATCGCCAACGTCTCGCGCATCGCCTGCTCGTAACTCCCGAGCGTCGGCCGTACCTTGGCAAAAAACCGCAGCAGCGTCGCAACCGACTCCTCGCTCGTCGGCCGACGGTACGCCCGCGGAAGAAACGCCTCCAACGCCTCACGAGCCGCGGCCAGTTCGTCGTCGGCGGACTCAGGCGTACGCGGAAGCAGACGCCGATGGTGCGCGGGCGGCCAAGCGGCATAGACCGGGGCCCGAAACTCCGCCGACTCGACGATCACTTTGGGGAACTCGGGATCTTCGTCCCACTCATACGTCTTCGTCGTCTTGCCGTCGACGACCGTCTTGATCTCGCGCGGCTTGGGCGCGGGCCGACCGTCCGAGTACACGTTGCGCGCCCAAACCAGCAGCCCCGGATACTTGCTTTGCGAACGCGACTGCCGCGGATACTCCTCAATGCGCCCGCGAAACTCGAACGTCTCAGCCTGGTCGCTCCGAACGTCGACCACGCCGACGACCCGCGAAGGCGTCTGCGTATCCGCGCGGTAGCCCAACCGAATCTCCATGCGCGGGAACGGCGAGTCCGGCCGCGGAAGCTCGGCCCGAGCGCGCACTCGCACAACGAACTCGCCCTCATCAGGAAACTCGAGCGAGCGCAAAACAAAGACGCCGCTGCGGCCGAGCCGGTTGGTCCAGTGAATGTTCTTGACCTTGTCGACCGCCGACTCGACGGCCTGCGCCCGAGCGACGTCCGGCGCCGGCCCCTCGACGATCGCGTGACGCAGACCGCGGCGAGCCGCTTCGAGGTAATACTCCAGTTGGAGCGCCGACATGCGCAGCGCGGCGCCGTTGTTCTTGAAGCCGTCGCGCGAGGTTTCGTCCGGCGGCAGGTTCTTGACGTAGTCCAGATCGAGCCCCAGCAGCGCGCGCATCGTGTTCTGATACTCGACGCGATTCAGGCGGCGCAGCGCCGTCTGGCCGTCGAGCGCGCGCCGCGCCTCGGCGGCCTGCTTCAACTCGGCGGTCAGCCGGCCGACCAGGACGGAGCGCTCGTCGTCGGTCAGCGCGGGCGCTCCCTTGGGAGGCATCTCTCCGCGGTTGAGGACGTTCAGTACGTCGCGCCAAACTTCCGCGGCGCGTCGGTCCTGGCCCAAGTCCGTCGAAAGCGTATCGAGCCGAACGCCCGCGCTCTGGAGCTGGGCCCCGTGGCAGACCACGCAGCGCCGCTCCAGTACAGGTCGCACCTCGTCGCCAAAATCGGCTGCGGCCGCCGTCGAAACCAGCACGAAGGCGACCGCGATCCATCCGGTTCGCGGAATCATCGCTTGCTGAGTCAGTCTACGCGATACACCGGCTTCCGGGCCGCCGCGGCGTGATTGGGGTACTGGGACGGAGGTTTTTGGGCGGCGCCGTTGGTACCGGTTTTGGAAATGTCATGGGACTGACATTTTTGGGCTGTAAGTTGTTGATTGTTCGTTCGGCGATGTCAGTGTTTTGCACAAAAATGTCATGTTTTGACGGGGTTTTGACATTTTTTCTGGCGTAAGTCCTTTGGAATCAACAAAAGTACTTCGGTTTTGGAAATTTTCAATTTATGCAAGCGTTTTCTTTGGACCTAAGCAGCTTGTTTTGAACAAGTTGCGTGCTTTGAAAAAATGTCATGGTACTGACATCGTTTTTCGGCGTCGCGGTGGAACTTTGTTGCTAGGACTTTCCGCACGTGTTCGGCGGCGAGGCGCAGCTCTGTTTTCAGGGTAGCTTGGGGGTGCAAATTATCTGGCGGCTGCGAGGAAGAAGTCGAGCGTTTCGGTTGCGGTTCGGGTCCAGGTGAAGGCGCGCGCTCGCTGCCTGCCCGCGTCGGCCATGACTTTGGCGCGGTGGGGGTCGGAGAGCACCTTCATCATCCCGGCGGCCCAGCCGTCGACGTCCTCGGGAGGGACGAGCATGGCGCCGCCGCCGGTCACTTCGGGCAGCGCCGAGACTTTCGAGCAGATCACGGGAGCGCCGGCGGCCATCGCTTCGAGTACCGGCAGTCCGAAACCCTCGTAGAGCGACGGGAAGACGAACGCGGCGCAGGAGGCGTAGACGGCGGGGAGCAGTTCTCGGCGAACGTAGCCGATCAGGCGGACGTTCTTGTTCTTCTCCAGGCGCACGCGGATTCGCTCGTTCTTCCACCCCGTGGTGCCGGCGATGACTAGCGGGTACTCGGCCTGCAGTTTGCCCGGAAGCATGTCGTAGGCGTGGGCGAGCCGCTCGAGGTTCTTACGGGGCTCCATGGAGCCGACGAACAAGACGAAGTGTTGGGGCAGTCCATAGGTCTCGCGGGCGACTTGGAACTGCGCCTGCGTCACCTCGTAGAAGTCCGGTTCGACGCCGTGGGGGACGGCGTGGATTTTGGACTCGTCGACGCTGAGTTCGTTGACCAGTTCGAGCTTGACGGCCTCGGACGGGGTGATGATCGAGTGGAGGCGAGGGAGAACGTCGCGTACGAATCTCTCGAAGTAGCGGACGTTGGAGGCGGTATGGCACTTGGGCAACGTGATCGGCGTCGGGTCGTGGATCATCGTGGTCAGCCGGACGCCGTCGGGGGGACGCTGCAGGTGCTGCGTCATGTGGAAGACGGAGGCGCCTTTGGCGGCGGCCGCCGCGTAAGGGTAGCCGACGTAGTTCGAAGCGAGAATTCCGGCTAGCCGGAGCGCGGTTTGCAGCTTCGGATAGTTGGACTGCTCGTTGTCGTTGGGCGTCAGCCCCGGCAGGTAGGGGAAGAGTTCCATCTCGACGCCTGCCGGACCGGTCATCGGCAGCAGCTTCTCAAGCAGCGCGTGGTGGTAGTTCTTGACGCCGGCCGAGCGGAATAGCAATGGCGCGGCGTCGTAGACGACCTTCATCGGCTCGCCTCCTCGTTTAGGGAGTCTTTCGCGGGATTCCCGCTCCCCTTCCTCAATCGCTCAATTTCTTCTTGTTGTCTGCGAATCTCCCACTCAAGCAGACCGACCTTTTGGCTGACCTGGATGTTGTGATCCTTTAGCGACGACACTTCCACGGTAAACCGGAAGAAGGTAAACAGGAAGGCCACGCCGGCGAGCAGGAGCAGAACGTCGACCGAGTCGCTGAGTCCCAGCCACTCGCCCAATGTCGCCATGCCGCGGTCCCAGACGATGAGGCCCAGGAGTCCGACCGCGGCGGCGAACCAGGCCATGGAGTATTCGACTCGAATATGTTCACGGCGCACGGCGCGCACGACTTGGATCAGCAGTACGATGCACAACGCGGCGGCGACCCAGCGGATGCGTTCCACGACGGGTTACCCTCGCTCCGCCGCGCGGCGTCCGACGTGGAAGCGCCGCTCGTACTTGATTACGTTCACCACAACCCCAAGCAGGACGCGCACCATATAGTACACGGCCTTCCAGGAGCCGATGGTCGAGCGGCCGGCCTTCCGCGGGAGCATGTGAACCGGGGCCTCGCAGAAGCGCAGGTCCTTGCGCTTGAGAACGACGAGCGCTTCGATCTCGGGGTATTCGAGGGGGTAGCTTCGGCTGAAGACTTCGAGCGCGCGACGGTTGACGGCGATGAATCCGGAAGTGGGATCGGTGATGCGCTGTCCGAGGATCGGCCGGAGGACCCAGGAAAAGATGAGGCCGCCGAAGCGCCGCAGCCATTCGACGGGATAGCCGTTCGGCTCGAGGAAGCGCGAGCCGGTGACCATGTCGTAGTCGCCCTCGTCCATGCGGGCGAGCAAGCGCGGGATGTCTTCGGCGCGATGTTGGCCGTCGCCGTCGACGCGCACGACGCGGCGGTAGCCGTGTTCGAAGGCGAAGCGGTAGCCCATCTGGACCGCGCCGCCGAGGCCGAGGTGGTGGGGGAGCGAGAGGACTTGAGCGCCGGCATCGCGGGCGGCCCGGGCGGTGCCGTCCCAGGAGCCGTCGTCGACGACGAACATCGGCGTGTCGGGATAGACGGCGCGCACGGCGGCCACGGCGGCGCCGACAGAGGCCTCCTCGTTGTAGGCCGGCGCCAGGATCAATAACTCGCGCGAGTCCTCCGCCATCCGTAGGCCCGATTATCGCAATCCGGGCCCACGGCTGCGCGGAGCGCGCCGGCGACGGTCCCTAGCCGGGCAGCGATTTGCGCCAGTTCATCATGGCGAGGGTGAGGTCGGCTGAGGTCTTGAAGAAGTCTCCCTTCATGGCCAGCGAGGCGGCGGCTTCGTCTTTCTTGCCGGCTTGAATGAGGCGGACGATCTCGGCGGCCGCGTGGTGAAACTCTTTGTGGCAGGCGCGGGCTTGGCGGAAGTGTTCGTCGCCGGCGAGCGAGGCGCCGACTCCGATGAGCCACTTGCCGAAGGCGCACTGATTGTCGACGTCGATTGCGGCGGCGTCGAGGTCGGCGCCGCCGTCCTCTAGCGCTTTGTGGAGCCGAGTCTTCCAGGCGGCGTGTTGGCCGATGTAGTCTGAGATTTCTTTTTGGGTAACTACTTGTGCGGTTGCAGTTGCCATGGTGTTCCTCCGGGGCCGTTGGCCCCTTTTAAGTACAGATCGGCCGCGCGACGGGGAGGCTTAGCGGGCTTGTGGAGGGAGGGGGTGCTGGGTAGCGGCGGGTTGCCCTGGGGCTGGGTTTTCGCGGACTAGCAGCGGGCTCTTGCTTCGCAAATCGCCTTGGGCCGCTCAGGGGGGAAAGTGATTGGGCGTGATTGGGGGCGAAGCGGAGGTTTCGGAAGCGTGGGGCTGTATCTGGTTGATTTCCCATGACTTGCGCCATGGGCTAACGAGATGACGCCGTACGGGCTGAGCAACGGGCTCTCGCTTCGCGAATCGCCTTGAGGCGGGGCTAAAGCCCCACTGCGGGCTAAAGCCCGCGCCACAAAGAGGGCTGGTCGATTCTTTCACAGCCCCTCAGGGGGGTGAAAGAAATGATTGGGGTGATTCAGAGGCGAAATTGCTTGGTTGAAAGGCGACGAGGGACGAAGACGGATATGTCGCATTGATTTGCCAGGGCTTGCGCCCTGGGCAAACGAAATGGCGCCCCCGGGCTGAGCAACGGGCTCTCGCTTCGCGAATCGCCTTGGGACCCGGCACTTGCGTACCGGGCTCTGACGGATCTGGCCGCCGTTGATTCTTTCACAGTCCCTCAGGGGCAAGAATCTTACTTGCGTGGTAATGTCGACGCGGGCGAGGCTTCACGGGCGACCGTGGTCACGGGCTCACGCCCGCGGCACTGTTGTTCGTTCGCCGGCGGTCGTGGGGAATCGGATGGTCGTTGTGTTTTTCACGGCCCGTTGCGAAATTCGCGGGGCACTTGGCGCCCCGGTACAATCGGGCGATGCGGATCGTGATTCTCGGACTGTGTGCGGCGCTTTCTGCTGCCGCTTCGAATGTGAGCGAGGTTGCGGTGTGGGATGGGCCGGCGCCGGGGACCGAGGGGCGTGCGAACGAGGAAGAGGTCGTCAATGAGCGGGTGCGTAAGGTGCATCAGCCGTTGTTGACGGTGCATCTGCCGCCTCGCGAGTTGGCTTCTGGCGCGGCGGTTCTGATTCTGCCGGGCGGCGGTTATCGGCATTTGGCGATCGAAAAAGAAGGGCACCAAATCGCGGCTTGGCTCAATACGCTGGGCGTTGCAGGGATCGTGCTGAAGTATCGGCTGGATCGCGAGGAGGCGCTGGCCGATGCGTTGCAGGCGATGAAGGTGATTCGTGACCGCGCCTCGGACTGGGCTGTCGATCCGAAGGAGGTCGGCGTGATGGGTTTTTCCGCCGGGGCGCACCTGTCGGTCAATTTGGCGTTGAACGCCGACTCGGCGACGCGGCCCGATTTCCTGGCGCCGATTTACGTTTCGATGCGGGGGTTGCAGGTCGACGGCGCCGCGGCGGCCAAGTTCCCTCCGACTTTTTTGGCCGGGGCGAGCGACGATACGACGACGCCGCCGGACCAGGCGTTCTGGCTCTACAAGGTCGTCCAGGCGGCGGGGATCCCGATTGAACTGCACCTGTTCCAAGAGGGCGGGCACGGTTTTGGACTGGGGCGTACGCGCGGACCGGTCGGCGCCTGGACCGACCGCTTTGCTGATTGGCTCGAACTGAACGGTTGGTTGGAACTTCCGGCGAAGTAGAACGTCCATCGGGACTGAATTGAGCTAAGCTGTGCGGCGATGACTCGCCGCCGCTTCCTTTCGACTGTCGCCGCGCTGCCTTGGATGGCGCGCTACCACGAGTTGGCCGCGCTGGAGAAAGGGCGGCACAAGATTCGCTCGCTGGACGTGATGATTCTTCAGGGGCGGGACCGCAACTACACGCACGTCCGCGTCAACACCGATACCGGTCTGCACGGGATCGGCGAGGGGTATGGATCGCCCGGCGCCGGGATCAAGGAACAGATGCTGGCGCTGGAGCCGTTGCTGGTAGGGGCGGACCCGCTGGAGATCGAGAAGATCTATGTCGGGCTCGGGCGGCATACCGACGGATCGGCGCATACGTTCATGCGGGGCGTAAGCGGGATTGAGATGGCGTTGTGGGATTTGGCCGGGAAGATCTTGGACGTTCCGGTCACGACGTTGTTGGGCGGAACGTATCGCGACAAGGTTCGGATGTACAACCACGGCGGCCCGCGGGATCCGATGGACAAGGCTTCGTGCCGGGAGTGGGCCGCGCGACGGCATGAGGATCCGCACGGGTTCACCTGCGTGAAGTACTCGCCGACGCACACGACGCCGGAAGAAGACCCGGCGCGGGATTTGGCGAACCGGGTGCTGACGACCGAGGAGCTACGCCGTATCGGCAAGGGCTACGAGAATGCGCGCGAAGCTCTCGGCGACGAGCAGGACATCATCGTCCACTGCCACTGGGAGTACGATCTGCGGACCTCGATTCAGTTGGCGGAGGCGATTGCGCCGATTGAGCCGCTGTACCTCGAAGACCCGTTGCCGGTCGAGTACAACGAAGCTTGGCGGCGGCTGTGTGATGCGTCGACGGTTCCGATTGGGAAGGGCGAGAACTTGGCGCGGCGGCAAGGTTTCGAGCCGTTCTTGGTGAACGCGGCGGTCGACGTGCTGAATCCGGATTTGCGGAATACGGGCGGGTTGCTGGAGACGAAGAAGATCGCGGACATGGCCGAGGTCTATTACGTTCCGTTTTGCAACCACAACACCGGGGCTACGGTCTGCACGCTGGCGACGGTGCAGTGGGCGGCGGCGGTGCGCGACTACATGGTTTGCGAGACGGTGATTAATCGGTACGACTGGATGCTCGATTTGGTGGTCCACGAGGGGCCGGTTTTTCGAGACGGGTTTATTCATTTGCCGAATAAGCCGGGGCTTGGGATTGAGCTGGATCCGGATGTGGCTAAGGCGCACTTGGCGGACGGCGAGGAGTGGTGGGGGTAGGTTCGGGGCGGCGGTGCGAGGTCGCGCGAGACCTTCGAGCACGGCTCGAAGGCGGCACGGCTGGAGCCGAGGTCCATTAGGTTCCGTTTTGCAACCACAACACCGGGGCGACTGTTTGCACGCTGGCGACCGTGCAGTGGGCGGCGGCGGTGCGCGACTACATGGTTTGCGAGACGGTGATTAATCGGTACGACTGGATGCTGGATCTGGTCATTCATTTGCCGAACAAGCCGGGGCTTGGGATTGAGTTGGATCCGGATGTGGCTAAGGCGCATCTGGCGGACGGCGAGGAATGGTGGGGGTAGGTTCGGGGCGGCGGTGCGAGGTCGCGCGAGACCTTCGAGCACGGCTCGAAGGCGGCACGGCTGGAGCCGTGCGCCACGTCGAATGCGGGGCGCGGGGTTAGAACTCGATTGAGGCTAGGAGGGCGGATGGTTTGGTCTCTAGGGCTTGGCAGAGGGCTAGGAGGCTTTCGATGCTGGGCATGTGGGCGCCGCGCTCGATGGAGCTGAGCTGGGAGACGCTGACGCCGGAGCGTGCGGCGAGGTCTTTGAGCGACCAGCCGCGTCCTACCCGCAGCACCTTGATTCGCTTGCCGAGCTGGTCGCGTAGGCGGTCCTGCGGGGTGCGTCCTAGTCCGTAGGTTTCGACCGCGTTGGCCAGAGTTTGGCGCATCTGCTGGAGCGAAAACGGCTTGGCCAGATAGTCGAACGCCTTGCGCCGGAGCGTCGTGCGCATGTCTTCGAGCGACGGGTATCCGGTCACGATGATCACGCAGAGTTCGGGCCAGCGTTCGAGCAGTTCCTCGAGTACGACGTCGCCTGAGACGGAGCCCATCTTCATGTCGAGCAGGACGATTTCGGGCCGTCGTTCGGTTGCGGCGGCGTACAGATCTTCCGGACGGCGAAAGGTTCGTAGGGCGTACGAGCCTTCGTCTTCAAAGAAGTCTTCGATGTAGCTCAAGAAGTCGGCGTCGTCGTCGAGGACGGCGACGTCGATGCGGCCGAGGGCGGGAGCGGAGGAGGCGGAGGCTTCAGTGGTCATGATGCGGCCGGGAGGCGCACGGTCAGGCGAGCCCCTCCTTCGGGTCGGTTTTGCGCGGTGATCTTGCCGTCGTGCTGCTCGACGATGCCGTCGGCGACGGTCAGGCCTAGGCCGTTGCCTTGGGAATCCAAGCGGGTGGAGACGAACGCTTCAAAGAGGCTCTCGAGCACGTCTTCAGGGATGCCGGGGCCGGTGTCGTCGACGTCGATTGAGATCCAGTCGCGACCGTCGGCGTGTTCGGGACGCGAGGAGACGCAGATCGCGCCGCCGCCGTCGAGGGCGAGCAGGCCGTTCTTGATGAGGTTGACGAAGACCTGCATGAGCCGGTCTCGATCGCCCCAAACGCGCAGCGCGGGATCGATGCGGTTGCGGAACTCGACGCCGGACGAGCGTTCGTCGAGCCGGAGCAGCGACCAGGCTTCTTCGACTAGGCCGTGAAGATCGACGGCGGAGCGCGTCTCCGATTGCGGGGCGCGGGTGAAGTCGAGGAGGCCTTCGCTGATTTTGCTGAGGCGCTCGCTCATCCGTCGTACTCGCTCCAGGCGGACGCGCTCGCGGTCGGTCTCGACGGTTTCAAGCAGTTTGTCGGTCGTGCCGCGGATGACGGAGAGAGGGGTATTGAGTTCGTGGGCGACGCTGGCCGAGAGCAGACCGATGGTCGCCAGGCGGTCTTGGCTGGCTAGGCCGCGACGGGCGCTTTCGAGCTGCTCGTTCTTGGTCTGGAGGTCGGCGGCGAGTTGCTCGGAGCGGCTGAGCAGACGTTCGAGTTGGGCCTCTTTGTCACGCAGGCCGGAGACGGTGCGATTGCGCGAACGCATGATGTCGCCGATTTCGTCGCCGGGGATTACGGTCGGCGCGATGATTTCGCCGGCGCGGTCGCCTTCGAGCACGGCGAGGTCGGCGTCGAGCGTTGCGCTGAGCGGACCGTAGACGTAGCGCGGCATGATGAACAGCTCCAGCGCCAGAACGGCTAGGACATAGACGGCGCCCAGGGCGACGAAGAGGAGGACTTTGGCGCGCGTTACGACGCCGCCGTAGAAGCCTTGCGGGAAGCGGAGCGTGCCGTAGCGGCCGGTCAGCGGGTCCTTGCGGTAGAGCCTGTCCGGCGCTTCCGCCTCCCAGTAGACGCGGCCCGGATGGTCGTCGAGCCATGCGCGCGCGTTGGGGGCGAGCTCGAGATCTTCGGCGGAACCGAAGCGCCGATCTTCGACGAGCGCGACGCCGAGGGGCTCGGTTCGGCTTTCGGTGAGGAACAATTCGCCGAGCAGGGCGAATTCGCGGGCCTGGACGCTCGCGACGTGCTCTTCCACTACGGGAATGAGCGAGTAGTAGACGGCCGCTGTGAGCAGGAGGAAGAAGCCGTTGTGGAGAACGATCAGCTTCAGCCGGATACGAAGATCTCTGAACCGCGGCGGACGCGTCGCCGGCGCCTTGGGGATCAGTTGAAGCACGAGTCCTAGGCCGCATGATACGTTACGCGGCGCGGACTAGGGGGGAGGCCAGAGGAATCGGCTTCAGGCTTGAAAGGCCAGCGTTTCGGGATTGGGAGGCTTGTCGGGGTATTTTCGGCGGACGGCGTCGAGCTTGTCGGTCGGGATGGCGAGGAAGGACTCGACGATCTTGGGGTCGAACTGGCTGCCGCTCATCTTGCGGATCTCCTCGCGCGCGGTCTGGAAGGAGGCGCCTTTGCGGTAGGGACGGTCGGAGGTGATCGCGTCGAGCGTATCGACGATCGAGAACAGGCGGGCGCCGAGCGGAATCGCTTCTCCGGCGAGACCTTGCGGGTAGCCTTCGCCGTCGAAGCGTTCGTGGTGGGCGTGAACGATGTCGGATTCTTGAGTCAGCTCCTCGAAGCGAGCCATGAGGCGGTGGCCGATGCTGGGGTGGCTGCGCATGACGGTCCACTCCTCGTCGGTGAGCGGGCCGGGCTTGAGAAGGACGTTGCGGGGGATTCCGATCTTGCCGATGTCGTGGAGCAGCGCGCCGACTTCGAGATGGTCCAAGGCCTCGCCGGCGAGACCGCACTGTTCTCCGAGGAGGCGGCAGTAGGCGGCGACGCGTTTCGAATGTTGGAACGTCTCGTAGCGCCTGAAGCCGAGTTGGTTGAAGACGGCGGCGATGTGCTCGGAGGTGCGCGGATCGGCGCCCTGGGCGGCGACGTATTCCCCGAGCGCTTCCCGTACCGCCGCTTCTTGCTCGTCCGAGTTTCCGTGGAGGTACTTGGTGACGGCGGTGATGACGTCGGCGGGGCGGACAGGCTTTTTTAGATAGTCGTCGGCGCCGCTTTCAAGCGCTTCGAGGGCGATGGCGAGTTCGTAGAGTCCGGAGACGAGGATGATCGGCAACTCGGGCCGCACGTCTTTGACCGTGCGTAGGAGCTGCAGGCCGTCGACCTCGGGCATGTTGATGTCGGTCAACATCAGGTCGGCGTCGGCTTGGGATTCGCTGAGGTAGGCGAGCGCGGTCTTGCTGTCTTCAAAGCAGCGACAGTCGTAGCCTTCCATTTCGAGCACCTGAGACAGGTAGTCGAGGATGGCCGGCTCGTCGTCGACTACGAGGACGGTGTTGGAACGGGCGGCGTCAGATGCAGCGGACAATCGGTCTCCTGACGGAGAGTATTTCTCCGTTCATCAGACCTGATCGACCAATTCGGTTTGGAGTTTATGAAAGATCCCGCTAAGGGACCGCCAAGGCGATCTGCGACTCGACGAGTTCTTCGCCTTCGGCCGGGCGGCGGCGCGTGTATTCGCCGTCGCGGCCGAGCAGGCGGGCTTTTGCGTTGTCGTTGAGATAGGTCTCAAGGACGATGTCGCGCAGGCGTCGCAGCATCTGCCGGTCCTTGATGGGGAAGAGGGTCTCGACGCGCAGGCTGAGGTTGCGCGGCATGAGGTCCGCGCTGCCTAGGTACATCTCTTCCTTGCCGCCGTTGCGGAAGTAGTAGATCCGGCTGTGTTCGAGGAAGCGGCCGACGATGCTGGTCACGCGGATGTTGTCGCTGACGCCGGGGACTCCCGGCCGGACGGCGCACACGCCGCGCACGAGCAGATCGCACTGCACGCCGGCTTGGGACGCTTTGTAGAGCAGGTGGACGATCTCTTTGTCGAACAGGCCGTTGGTCTTGAGGATCAGGCGCGCTTCTCGGCCGGCGGTCGCGTGATCGATTTCACGGGCGATCATCTCGACGATCTTCTTGCGCAAGCCCACCGGGGCGACGAGCAGCTTGCGGTAGTGATGTTCGGCGGCGTAGCCGGTGAGGTAGTTGAAGAGTTGGGTGGCGTCCGCGCCGATCTCGTCGTCGCAGGTCAGCATCCCGATGTCGGTGTAGAGGGTGGCGGTGACGGCGTTGTAGTTGCCGGTGGAGAGGTGGACGTAGCGGCGGATTCCGCCGGCCTCTTGCCGGACGACCAGGGCGACCTTGCAGTGGATTTTGAGCCCGATCAGGCCGTAGACGACGTGCACGCCGGCGTTCTCCAGCTTGCGCGCCCACTCGATGTTGCTCTCCTCGTCGAAGCGGGCTTTCAACTCGACGAGCACGGCGACTTGCTTGCCGTTCTCCTGCGCGTCGAGGAGGGCTTGGACGACCGGCGAGTTGCGTCCGACGCGATAGAGCGTCATCTTGATCGCCAGGACTTTGGGGTCCGCGGCGGCTTGGCGCAGGAAGTCGACGACCGGCTGGAAGGAGTCGTAGGGGTGGTGGAGGAGGATATCGCCGCGGGCGACGGCGGTGAAGACGTCTTCGTCTTTGTCGAGCGCTTTGAGCGGCGCGGGGGTTCGAGGGACGATCGGCGGATCCTTGAGGTCCGGGCGGTCGATCGAAGCGAGCGACATGAGGCGATTGAGCGCGAGGGGCGCTTGTACGCGATAGAGCTCGTCGGCGGAGACTTCGAGGTTCTGTTCGAGGATGCGCAGGATGCCGGCGGGCATGCGGTCGGTGACCGCGAGGCGGACGACGCTGCCGAAGCGCCGGCGGCGGACGCCTTCGGCGACGGTTTCGAGCAGGTCGTCGGCTTCCATCTCCTGGATCGCCATTTCGGCGTCGCGGGTGACGTGGAACGGGTGCGCGTCGAGCACCTCCAGTCCGGGAAACAGCAGACGGAGGTTGGCGGCGATGACTTGCTCGACCCAGACGTAGGTCTGAGGCGCGCCGGGCTCGACGGAGGCCGGGCCGACGCGGACGAGTTGTTCGAGGGTGGAGGGAATCTTCAGGCGGGCGAAGCGTTCCGCGCCGTCGTGGTGTCGGATCACGATGGCGAGGTTGAGGCTGAGGTTCGAGATGTGCGGGAAGGGGCGGCCGGGATCGAAGGCGAGCGGCGTGAGGACCGGGAAGATCTTCTCCGCGAAGTGGGCGTCGGCGGACGCTTTCTGTCGCTTATCGAGGTCGTCGTAGTCGACGATGTGGACGCCTTGCTCCGCTAGGGCGGGCATGAGGTCGTCGATGAGGCAGGCGCGCGAGGCGCTCATCAACTCGTCTACTTCGGGGCGGATCAGCCGCAGCAGCTCGGCCGGAGGAATCCCGCCCTGGCTGGTCTCCCACAACCCCGCTTCGACCTGATCGAGCAGGCCCGCGACGCGAACCATGAAAAATTCGTTGAGGTTCGAGCTGACGATGGCGAGGAATTTCGCTCGCTCCAGCAGCCGGTTTTTGGGGTCTTGGCCTTCCTCCAGCACCCGTCGCTGGAAGGCCAGCAGGCTCAACTCCCGGTCCAGGTAGTAATAGGGATCGGTTAGATCTGCGGGGGGACGGGAAGGCTCAGGTGCGGCGGTCACAGTGTACAGAATAGCGGATGGTTTTTTTGGCCTTTTTTGGCGAAGGGCGCGCGGTCCCGGGATCTCGGTTTCCAGAAGTAGCTCTGTAGATCGGATCGACCCTGCCGATAAGCCTCTACGGAGGCGATTCGAGCGACATGTCGGTGACCGATCTAGAGCAGACGTCCAACCGCCAGGTGGAATGGAACCGGGCGGGACAGAATCCGTTGGCGCAGCGCCAGCGGTCCGTGTCGACCCGGCACCAAGAGCTGAAGTTCACGCTCCACCGCAAGCTGCTGGACAAGATCAACCTGGAAGCGCTGGCGACGATTGAGACGCAGGCGCTGCGAAACGAGGTGCGCGGGGCGCTGAGCGGCCTGATCGACGCCGAGCAGACCCTGCTCTCTTCAGTGGAGCGCAACCAGATCGTCGCGGAAGTCCTCGACGAAGTTTTTGGACTGGGGCCGCTCGAGACGCTGCTCAACGACAACTCGGTCTCGGACATTCTGGTCAACGGCCACAAGCAGATCTACGTCGAGCGGCGCGGCAAGTTAGAGCTGACGGCGGTCACCTTCAAAGACGACGCGCACTTGCTGCGCATCATCGACAAGATCGTCAGCCAGGTCGGCCGTCGGGTCGACGAGTCCTCGCCGATGGTCGACGCGCGCTTGCCGGACGGCTCGCGCGTCAACGCGATCATCCCGCCGCTGGCGGTCGACGGACCGCTGCTCTCGATTCGCCGTTTCGGCACGGACAAGCTGATGCCGGCGGATCTGGTCGAGAAGCAGGCGATGACGCAGGCGATGCTTCTGTTCCTCGAGGCGTGCGTGAAGACGCGGCTCAACGTGGTGGTCGCCGGTGGTACGGGCTCCGGCAAGACGACGCTGCTGAACGGGCTGTCGGCGTTTATCTCGCCGCTCGAACGCGTCGTCACCATCGAGGACGCGGCCGAGCTGCAGCTCAAGCAGCCGCACTTGGCGCGACTCGAAACGCGTCCGCCGAACATCGAGGGCGGCGGCGCGATCCGCCAGCGGGAGTTGCTGGTCAACGCGCTGCGTATGCGTCCCGATCGCATCGTCGTCGGCGAGTGTCGTTCAGAAGAAGCGCTCGACATGTTGCAGGCGATGAACACGGGCCACGACGGATCGATGACAACGGTCCACGCCAACTCGCCGCGCGACGTGATCGCTCGTCTGGAAGTGATGGTGACGATGGCGGCCTCGAACTTGAGTCTGTCGGCGATCCGTCAGCAGATCTCGTCCGCGGTCGACGTGGTGGTGCAGACGGCTCGACTTTCGGACGGCTCGCGCAAGTTGATGTCGATCACCGAGGTCGGCTCGATGGAAGGCGAGACGGTGACGCTCCAGGATCTATTCGTCTTCGAGAAGCGCGGGCTCTCGCGCGAAGGCAACGTCGTCGGACGTTTCGCCGCGACCGGCATCCGCCCACGGTTCTACGAAAAGATGCTGGCGATGGGCATTGAGCTGCCCAGCGACGTCTTCGATTCGGTGATGGAGGTCGGCGAGTAATGACCTTCCTGATCATCGTCTTCGTGACGACGCTGATTGTGACCGGCGGCACGTATCTGGTCACGAATCGCACGCTCGACAATCGGGACGCGGCGCGGGTACGCAGCCGGCTCGCCGGCAAGGCGGTCGTCAACGACAAGAAGGTCGACGCGCAGCAGCTTTTTGCGGCCGAGCAGGAAGCGAAGCCGATCCACCGTTGGGTGCTTGAGAAGCTGAACGTCGACCAGGCGCTCCAGACCCTGATCGAGCAGGCGGGCGTCGGGTGGGCGTCGGGGCAGGTCTTGCTGGCTTGCCTTGGCTGCGTGCTGGTCGCCTTCAACGGCTGGTGGTACTTCGGCCCGCCTGAACTCAAGCGGATCGCCTTCGTAGTTGCGCCGCCGGCGTTCTATCTGCCGATCGCGTTTCTGAAGCGCAAGCGGAAGAAGCGGATCTACGCGTTCGAGGCGCAGTTCCCGGACGCGCTGCAGTTTATTGCGCGGGCGATGCGAGCCGGGCACGCGTTTTCCGTCTCGCTGGAGATGCTCCACAAGGAGTTCGCTCAGCCGCTTTCGGGCGAGTTTCGTCGGGCGTTTGAAGAGCAGAATCTGGGGCTGCCCGTTGAAACTGCTCTCGGCAAGCTGGCGACCCGCATGCCTCTGCTGGACGTGCGGTTCTTCGTCGCCGCCGTGGTCCTACAGAAGCGCACCGGCGGCAACTTGGCGGAGATCTTAGAGAACTTGGCGGTGATCATCCGAGAACGCTTCAAGCTGCGCGGTCAGATCCGGACGATCAGCGCGCAAGGCCGCATGTCTTCGCTGGTCTTGACGGGGATTCCGGTCGTCGTCGGCTGCATGCTCTATTTCGTCAACCGCAAGCACATGATGTTTTTCCTTGAGGACGAGACGGGCAACTGGATGGCCGGTTTGGCGGTCGTTTTCGTCCTGGCGGGATATCTGATCATGCAGCGGATCGTCAACATCGAGGTGTAGTGCGATGGCCCTGATTCTCTCCATCCTGCTGTTCGTCTTCCTGACCTCGATCTTGTATCTGCTCGGGATGCGCTTCTGGCTCAGCCCGCAGAACGTTGTCGACCGGGTCATGGGCGAGGCGCGGTCGTCGGAGGCTTCGCACCCGAGCTTGGCGTTCCGAGACGCGCTCCAGAAGCTCGGCGAGATGGTGCCGTCGTCTCCGGCCGACTTGTCGGTGATTGAGAAGCGTCTGTACGCGGCCGGTTTCCGCACGCCGGCGGCGCTCAAGACGTTTTTGGGCATCAAGGCCGTCTCGACGCTCGGCCTGCCGGTCCTGACCTGGCTCGTCTGCTCCCAGGCGGGCGTCAGTAGCGACAACCGTCTGATCTTGGCGGTGATGGCCGCCGGACTCGGCTTCATGGCGCCGGGCGAGATCCTCCAGCACATGATCAAGGCGCGGCGGAAGCGCATCCAGAAGGCGCTGCCGAACGCCCTGGATCTGCTGGTGGTCTGCGTTGAGTCGGGCCTCGGCCTGGACCAAGCGATCATGCAAGTCAGCCGCGAGTTGCAGACCGGTTACCCGGATCTTTCGAGCGAGCTGGCGATTACGAACCTTGAAATGCGGCACGGCACTCGCCGAGCCGACGCGTTGCGCAACCTGGGCGAACGTACCGGCGTGGAAGACGTGAAGAAGCTGGTCGGCACGCTGGTGCAGGCCGATCGCTTCGGCACATCGATCGGCCAGACGCTGCGCACGCACTCTGAATTCATGCGACTGACGGCGCGGCAACGCGCGGAAGAGAAGGCGGCGAAGGTCGGCATCAAGCTGGTCTTTCCGATCTTCTTCTGCATCTTGCCGTCGCTGTTTGTCGTGACCGTGGGCCCTGTCGTCGTGACCATCTTCACGAAGCTGATCCCGATGATGACGGCCGAATAACCCAAGGAGGTACTCAATCAATGGATCCGACCATGGTTCGAATTATCTGCGGCGTGCTGGGCGTGGCCTTGCTGGCGCTGATTATGATGCGCCGGAAGAGTCGCCAGGAAGATTAGGCTGGGTTCTGCCTGGCCGCGGGCGCTGGTAGGCGGGCGCCGTGTCCGCTGTCCGCTGCCGGTCGCTCCGCTGTCCGGAAGATTGCCCTGGCTTGCGCCGGGGCCGGACTCGGCATGCCGAGTTGCTACGGCTGCGAAAGGGTTGACTGGGCGTGATTCGGCGGCGAAGCGGACGTTTCGGCAGCGGGGTCTCTATCGTCTCGGCAAACGGTGACGATAGGGCCTCGGCAAGAGAAGCGAGAGCCCGCTGTCTCCGTTCTTCGGGACAGGGGAGGATGAACCTCGCCCCCCGTATAATGACCGACAGTGGCTGAACATCTAAACCGCAGAATGTTCCTTGGAGCGTCCGGCCTCCTCGCTCTGCCGGCCTCCTCCGCCGCCGCCCCCGCCGGCTCGCCCAGCGACCGCCTCACGCTCGGCGTCATCGGCGTCGGCTCGCGCGCGCAGCAGGTGATGGACGACCTGATCCTCGAAGGCGGCGTGGAGTTCGTCAGCGTCTCCGACGCCTACGACGGTCGCCTCGAGCGCGCCGTCGAGCGTACCGAGGGCCGAGCGAAGATCGTCCGCGACTATCGCGAGATGCTCGAAGACGACTCGATCGAAGCCGTCCTCATCGCCACGCCCGACCACTGGCACGCACGCCAAGCCATCCAGGCGCTCGCCGCCGGCAAACACGTCTACTGCGAGAAGCCGCTCAGCTACACGCCCGAGGAGGGGCTGGCCATCGCACGCGCCGTCGAGCGCAGCGGAAAGAAACTCCAGGTCGGCAGCCAGCCGATGAGTTCGACGCTCAACCAAAAGGCGCGCGAGATCGTCGAGAGCGGCGAGCTCGGACAGATCACGATGATCCGCGCCAACTCGCAGCGGAACTCGCCTTCGGGCGCCTGGCTCTACCCGATCCCGCCCGACGCCGACGAGGAGACGGTCGATTGGGAGATGTTCCAAGGCTCGGCGCCGCCGCACGAGTTCAGCCTCGACCGGTTCTTCCGTTGGCGTTGCTATGAAGACTACTCGGGCGGCATCGCGACGGACCTGTTCGTTCACCTGTGTACGGTCGTCCAGCACGTGATGGGCGCGGGCGCCGCGGCGGAAGTTCTCGCGATGGGCGACCTCTATCGCTGGAAGGAGTCGAGGGAAGTCCCCGACACTCTGAACGCGCTGCTGCGCTACCGCGAGGGCTTTACCGTCAACCTCAGCGCCACGTTCAACAACAACACGTCCGCGAGCAGTTCGTTTGAAATCCTCGGCACGGAAGGCTCGCTGACCGTCGGCTATACGCGGATGTATCAGCGCAAGGAAGTGGTCCGTGACGGCAACGGCTGGATCGTCAACGCCTGGCCCGCGGAGTTCGAAGAGGCGTACCTGGCCGAGTTGGCGAAGAAGCCGAAGCCCGGACGCCGCCCCGAGCCGACCGAGTTCCGTGCCGGACGAACCTCCGCCACCCGACTCCACTGGCGCAGGTTTGTCGAAGCGATCCGCGAAGACAAACCCACAGCGCAAGACGTCTGGGCCGGGCACAACGCCGCCGGTTGCGCCCACATGATCAACCGCGCCGCCAAGACCGGCCGCACGGTTCGCTGGGACTTCGAACGCCGTACGATCGCGGGCTAGCCTTCCGTCATTCCTGAATCGAGGCGGAGTTGGCGCTCGGGAAACGGAGCCCCTGTCGTCTCGGCAAGAGAAGATTGGGGCTGTCGGCCTCCGGGCTGAGCAACGGGCTCTTGCTTCGCAAATCGCCTTGGGGCGGGGCTGAAGCCCCGCTGCGGGCTGAAGCCCGCGCCACAAAGAGGGCGGGTCGATTCTTTCACAGCTCCACAGGTCTTGCGGCCTGGGCCGGACTCGGCATGCCGACTCTCAAGGCCTGCGTCGCCTAAACTCAGTAAGGTCGGGGATGCGTGCTTTTCTTCCGGTACTGTTGGCCGTCGTCAGCGCGGCGGCCTCGGCTCAGCAGCCGCCGGCGGCCTACGTGGAGGCGGTCAAGCTGCAGCAGGCCGGGCGATTTGAAGACGCCGTCGCCGCCTATCGCGCCTACCTTCGGACCGATCCCGGACGGCCGGAAGCGCTCACGAACCTGGGCGCCGCCTTGGCCGCGCTGGGCCGCTTCGAGCAAGCGCTCGAAGCCTACGACCAGGCGCTTGAGCGCGTACCCGGGCACCCGGGGATCCGCCGCAACCGAGCGCTAGCGCTCTACAAATCGGGCCGCGTCGAGCAGGCCTTGCCGGAGTTGGACGCGCTGCGCGAGGGCGCCCCGAACGATCTCGCGCTCGCCGTCACCGCCGCCGACGGCCGCGCGCGCCTGGGCCGCTACGACCAAGTGATCGAGATCCTCGAACCGTTCGCGGCCGCTCACCCGCAAGAGCAAGCCTTGGCTTATCTGCTCGGCACGGCCTACGTGCGCGAGGGCCGAGAGGAAGACGGCCGGGTATGGATCGATCGCATCCTAGGCTCGGGCGAGACCGCCGAGGCGCATCTGGTGCTGGGGCTGACCTACGTCGAGGCGCAAGAGTGGGCCGAGGCGCGCGCTGAGTTCGAGCGAGCGATCGAGCTCAACCCGACGCTGCCGGGCGCGCGCTCCTACCTCGGCAAGACGCTGCTCGAACTCAACGAGCGCGAGGCGGCGCGCGCAGCGTTCGAGCAAGAGGCGGCAGCGAATCCAGTCGATTTTGACGCGCAGTTTTTCCAAGGCGTGCTGCTGCGCGAAGACGGCGAGACGGAGGCCGCACTTCCCTTCCTCGAAGCGGCTCGTCGCCTCCGCCCGCAGGCGCCGGAGGTGCAATATCAGATCGCCTTGTCCGAAATCGCTCTCGAAGAGTGGGACCAGGCGCGGACGAGGCTGGAAGGGCTGCTCGATCAATCGCCTGATTTCCCCGAAGCGCGCGTTTCCCTGGCGCGCGTCTACTTCCGTCTGGGACGCAAGGACGACGCCCGCAAGCAACAGGAGTTGGCTCGTGAAGCGCATCGCTAGCTTCTTCCTGGCGCTCTCCGTCTCGTCGGTCGTGGCTTGGGCGGGCGACCCGGTTTTCGTCGAAGTTCCGGCGTCGAAGAGCGGCGTCGTCTGGACCCACGAGAACGCTCGCAGCGAGCAGCGCTACCTGCCCGAATCGCTCGGTCCGGGCGTCGCGATCTTCGACTACGACGGCGACGGGGATCAGGACCTCTACTTCGTCAACTCGGGCCCGAGCGCGTTCTTCGAGCCACAGAATCCGATCTCGAACGCGCTCTACCGCAACGACGGCCAAGGCCGCTTCAGCGACGTGACCAAAACGTCCGGACTCGCCGGCGGAACGTTCGGCATGGGCGCCGCCGCCGCGGACTACGACGCCGACGGCGACCTCGACCTGCTCGTCACGGCGTACGGGCCGCTGCGGCTCTACCGCAACGACGGCCAAGGCCGCTTCAGCGACGTGACCAAAACGTCCGGACTCGCCGGCGGAACGTTCGGCATGGGCGCCGCCGCCGCGGACTACGACGCCGACGGCGACCTCGACCTGCTCGTCACGGCGTACGGGCCGCTGCGGCTCTACCGCAACGACGGCCGCGGACGCTTCAAGGACGTAGCGGCGTCGGCGGGAGTCGCCTACGAGGGGTGGACGACCTCGGCCGTGTGGTTCGACTACGACGCGGACGGCGACCTCGATCTGTTCGTCTGCAGCTTCGTCCGCTTCGACCCGGAAGACAACGTCGACTGCGGCCGCAACAAGCTCGGCAAGCGCTTCTACTGCATTCCGCGCGTCTTCGATCCGACGCCGAGCTTGCTCTTTCGCAACGAGGGCGACGGCACGTTCGAGCGCGCCGATCTGGGCACGGCCATCGAGGAGACGGACGGCAAGGCGCTCGGCGTCGTCGCGGTCGACGTGAACGACGACCGTCGCCTGGACCTGTTCGTTGCCAACGACACGGTGCAGAACTTCCTCTTCCTAAACCGCGGCAAGGACGACTGGGAGGAGTTCGGACTCTTCGCCGAAGTCGCCTACTCCGCCGACGGCCGGCCGCGCTCCGGGATGGGCGTCGATGCGGCCGACGTGGACGGCGACGGGCTCTCGGACCTCTTTGTCGCCAACGTCGACGGCGAACTGTTCTCGCTCTATCGCAACCGCGGCGACGAGACGTTCGTTGACGTCGCTCGCGAAAACGAAGTCGCCGATGCGACGCGTTTCTTGAGCGGATGGGGGCTGCGCTTCTTCGACTACGACCTCGACGGCGACGTGGACCTGCTGCTCGCCAACGGTCACCCTGACGACATGGTCGAGGCCCATCGCGCCCGGGTGACCTATCGCGAGCCGCTCGTGCTCTTCAACAACTCAGGAGGAAAACTGCGCGACGTCAGCGCTTCGGCCGGGCCGGTGTTCGAGAAGCGCTTCCCCGCCCGCGGACTGGCGACCGGCGACCTCGACGGAGACGGCGACGCGGACGTGGTCGTCGGCAACAACGGCGACGCGCCGGTCGTGCTCGAAAACAAAACCGCCGGCGCCAAGTGGGTCGGCCTCGCCCTGGAAGCCGTCGAAGCCGCCCCAGGGGCTGTCGGCGCGCGCATCCGCTGGTCGTCCGGCGGCCGTGTGCGCCGGGGCCAAGTCACCGCCGGGGGAAGCTATCTCTCTTCCCACGATCCGCGCGTCGTCCTGGGGCTCGGCGCGGGCGACCTGGACTGGGTGGAGATCGCCTGGCCGGCGCCCAGCCGTCGTATCGAAAGATTCACCGAGCTCTCGGCGGGACGCTACCAGGCGGTGCGAGAGGGAACCGGCGTCGCCGTCGACTAGGCGCCCGCGTTTCACTACCTAAATTTCACTACCTAAGCTTCACCATCTCGTCACAGCGCCGTCACAACCGGCCGCTAGCGTCGTACTCAGGAGCCACGACGAGATGCAGACTATCGCCTTGATCGAAGACGACCGCGACCTACGGGAGTTGCTGCGCTATCGGCTGCAGCGCGAAGGCTACCGCCTCGTCGCCAACAGCACTGGAAGGGACGCCGTCGAGTTCCTCCTGCGCGTACAGCCGGATCTCCTGCTGCTCGACGTCATGCTGCCGCACACGCCGGGCTGGGATATCTGCCGCGAGATCCGTTCGCACCCGCAGCTTTCGAAGCTGCCGGTCATCTTCTTGACCGCGCGCGGCTCGGAGGTCGACCGCGTGATGGGCCTTGAGATCGGCGCCGACGACTATCTCGTAAAACCCTTCTTCATGCGCGAACTGATCGCGCGCATCAAGTTGCGGCTCGACTCCGCGCCCGCTGAGGCGCCGGTGGTCCAAGCCGCCGGCCTCGAACTCGACCGCGAACGCTTTGAGGTCCGGCGGGAAGGGACGAAGGCGCCGCTGACGGCGACCGAGTTCCGGTTGCTCTCGTTCTTGATGAACCGTCCCGGCCGGGTCTACTCCCGCACGCAATTGCTCGACGAAGTGTGGGGATCGGATCGCGACGTCGCCGAACGCGCCGTCGACGTTTGCGTCTTGCGCCTGCGGCGGAAGCTCGACGACTCGCATGAGGAGCCGCGCTGGATCCGCTCGGTCCGGGGTTTTGGGTACGCCTTCGATCCGGCCGCCCAGGGCGAGACCGTCAACGAATACGCTCGCTAGGAGGCCGGCTGTCCGGGTTGCCCGGGCGTATCCGCGTCCGCAGCCGGCGGTGCGGCCGCGGGGGCCGAGGGCTTCGACTCGTCGGCCTCTTTCTCTTTGGACGAGACCGGGGCCTGCTTCTTCGGGCCGATGATCAGGTGCATGAAGCGGCCTTCCATCCTAGGACGGCCTTCGGCTTCGCCGTACTCGGCGACGTCGTCGACGAGTTGGCGCAACAGCTTCTCGCCCAAGTCGGCGTGCGTCACCTCGCGCCCGCGGAAGAACACCGTGCCCTTGACCTTGTTGCCTTCTTTGAGGAAGCGAAGGGCGTGGTTCTTCTTGAACTCGTAGTCGTGGTCGTCCGTATTCGGCCGGAACTTGACCTCTTTGACTTCGATGCGGTGCTGCTTCTTCTTGGCCTCGTTCTTCTTCTTCTTTTCCTGGTAGGTGTACTCGCCGTAGTCGATCACTTTCGCTACGGGCGGTTGCGCGGTCGGCGCGACGACGACCAGGTCCAGTCCGAGGTCTTTGGCTTTTCCGATGGCTTCATGGGTCGGAAGCACTTCCGTATCCCCGTTGGGGAACACCACACGGACCTCCCTCGCCCGGATCGTCTCATTGACGTTTTGTCTGCGGACGCGACGGAAGGGTTTGAAACGTCTCCTGAAAATTGGGAACTCTCCTACGGTTATTCGGGTTGAATCAACGGCTGATCTTGGAGCCGGAACCAGGGGTCACAGCGGCGCGATCGGCTTGTGACAAAGAAAGATCGTCGGTCCTGCGAGGACCGCCAATCATAGCCCGGCGTATCGGGCGCGCAGTGCGCATCGGCTCGCAAAAAGCCAAATAGTGTGTATCGCGAATCAAGTTGGCAGCCAATTGGTCCGCAATCGTCCCCCATATCCTAGCACGAAACTAGAGTCGCGTTCGGAATGAGCGAGGGGCTACGGTTCTTGACAAGGCCTCGGCGGCTTGAATAGCATGAAAGTCCTAGCAAGCCAAAGGGTTACGCGGAATCGGGAATGATCAAACACGATATCGTCATGCAGGTGGTCAACCGCACGGGTCTGAGCAAGACCAAGGCGGAGATGGCGGTCGAGACCGTCTTTGAAACGATGAAGCGCGCCATGGAACAGGGCGAGCGAATCGAGCTGCGCGGCTTCGGCGTCTTCAACATCCGCCCGCGCAAGACCGGCATCGGCCGCAACCCGCGTACCGGCGAGGAAGTCATCATCCCGCCCGGAAAAGCCGTCCGCTTCAAGCCCGGCAAAGATCTCCAGTCGCTCTAGCAGAATGAGCGGGCGATGCGCCCCGGGACCGCTCGTGTTCGCCGCGGCGCTCGTCGGTTCGTTGGCGATCTTCGTGGCTGCGGGTGCTGCCGGTACGCTGTTGTCGATCGCCAGTATTGACTTCGGGCTCGATCCGGTTCCAGGAGCGGCCTTGATCTTCCTGCCGATCCTCTGCCTAAACGGGGCGGCGGCTACGGCGGGCGTCATCCACGCCGCATGCATCGTCGCCTGGGGAGAGCGAGCGCTGCCGGACCGAACAGCGCTGCTCTACCTACTCGGCGGCTGCGTATTGGCGGCGGTCTGCAGCTTCCACGGGATTGAGCCGGATCATGCCTTGGCGGACCTGCTCTTGATCTTTCTTCCCGGGCCGACAGCCACCTGGATTCTCGGTGTTCTTGCTTTCGATTTCTCTAGACGACGATTCGCGCCAGATTCCCAATGAGTACGCTCGCTTCCGGCCGATAAGGGGCTCAGCGCCCTCTCGCACGAGCGGGCGCTCGACGCTGGATGTCCGCCTCGGTTCCAACTCGGCTGCTCGTCTCGACCGGCCTCCTCGCGGCCTGCCTGATCGCAGCCTCCCTCGCCTCCGCAGCCGAACCGCCCAGCCCTGTTCTGCCCGCCGACTTAACGAGCATCAGCCTCGAAGAGCTGACCGAGATTCGAGTGACCTCGCTCTCCAAGAGCGACCAGAGTCTGCGGCGCACCGCCGGCGCCGTCTACGTCGTCACCGCCGAAGACATCCGACGCTCCGGGGCGACCATCCTGCCTGAAGCTCTCCGCCTCGTGCCCGGATTGCACGTCGCCCGCATCGACGCCAACAAGTGGGCGATCGGCGTGCGCGGCTTGAGCGGGCGCTTCGCCAGCAGCTTGATGGTGCTCGTCGACGGCCGCAGCGTCTACGCGCCGTTCGCCGCCGGCGTCTACTGGGGCATGCAGGACGTGGCCGTCGAGACGATCGAACGGATCGAGGTGTTGCGCGGCCCCGGCGCCGCTATGTGGGGGACGAACGCCGTCAACGGCGTGATCAACGTCGTCACGAAGAGGGCCGAAGACACCCAAGGCGGAGCGGTCGATACGAGCGTCGGCTCATTGGGCGGCGTTCGGACCGCCGTCCGCTACGGAGGGGAACTGGGAGACGGCTTCTACCGTCTCCACGGCAAGTATCACGATCGGAACAACTCGCCCGACGACGGCCTTTCGCCCGGCGTGCGCGACGAATGGGGCTCGACTCGTCTTGGCTTCCGCCTTGAAACGCCGCTCAGCGAGCGCGACCAGCTCGAAGTCTTCGCCGAGGGCACGACGATGGAGGGCTTCCAACGCTCGGCCCGGGTGCTGCTCCGAGAGCTGCGCAGCGTCGCCGAGATTACCGCGATCAACGGATCGACCGGATACTTGATGGGGCGCTGGACGCGCGACCTCGGCGAGGGATCGGATTTCTCGCTGCAAGGCTACGTCGATCGCATCAATCGCAGCGAGCAGTTCGGCTTCGGCGTCGGACTGACCACCACCGACCTTGAGTTCCAACACCGAACGGGTACGGGGAGCCGGGTCGAAACCGCCTGGGGACTCGGCTACCGCTCCTTCTGGTCGGACTTCCGCGCGAGCGACGTGCTGCGCAGCACGCGGCCGCAACGCCAGGTCGACTACTTCAACGGATTCGCCCAGCAAGAGATCCAACTCGTCCCCGACGAACTCTATGCGACCCTCGGCATCAAGCTGGAGCACAACTCGCTGGGCGGCTTCGCGCCCCAGCCGACGGCTCGCATGCTGTGGGCGCCGAACGAGCGCGTCTCGCTGTGGGGCGCAGTTTCCCGCGCGACCCGTTCGCCGTTCCTAGGCGAACAAGACTTCGCGCTGGACCTGGAGGTCGGCGATGTGCTGGGCACGCCGGTGCTGGTGGCGCTGGTCCCCAACCCGGACCTGGAGAACATCCGGCTGACGGCGTTTGAAGGCGGCGCGCGCTGGAATCCGACTCGTCGGCTCGGCTTCGACGTCGCCTTGTTCGAGAACCACTACCACGACTCCACCGGCGTCGCGCTCGGCGAACCGTTTCCGTCCACGCGGCTCATTCCGCACGTCGTCGTGCCCGTGGAGTTGAACAATCACGCGCACGTGCTTACGCGCGGCGGAGAGGTCTCCGTGCGTCTGCGGCCGGTCGACGGGTGGAACTGGACGGCGAACTATTCCTACCTCCACGTGGAGGCCGAAGATCACACGGCGACGCCGCTGTTCGAGAACCTGTTCTACGCTCAGAGTCCTCGCCATCAGGCTTCGCTGCGCTGGAGTTGGAACTGGCGCAAACGGTTGAAGCTCGACGCCTCCGGCGCCTACGTCGGCGAGACTACCGGCGCGGGAATCCTTCGTCGCGGCCTGCCGTTGCGGGGCTTCCTACGCACCGACGGGCGCGCCGAGTGGAAGGCGAACGACCGAACCAACATCGCGATCGGCGTCCACAACCTCTTCGACGCTCGACGCTACGAGTTCGACTCGGAAAGCCTGCTGGTCTCGTCGCCCGCCGGACGGAACGTCTACGGTTCGGTCGAGTGGGTTTTTTAGCGCCTCGGAGCTAGACTTCCGACAGCCCCGGCAACGGTCCGTTCGAGTCGCCCATCTGATCGACGTCGACGCCGACCTTGTCGAGCATCGACAGGTAGAAGTTGGTCATCGGGGTCTCGTCTTCGTAGCGGATGTGACGTCCGGTCCGCAGCCAATCCCCGCCGCCGACGACCGCCACCGGCAGATCGTGGTGCAGATGCTTGTTGCCGTCCGAGATGCCGGAGCCGTAGATGACCGCCGTATTGTCCAGCAGGCGGCCGTCGCCTTCGGGCGTATCGGCCAGCTTCTGGATGAAGCGTGAGAACAGCTCCATGTGGAAGACGTTGATCTTGGCGATGTCTTCGATTTTGTGCTCGTCGCCCTTGTGGTGGCTGAGTCCGTGATGCGCCCCGGGGACCTCGATCTCGCGATAGGTCCGATTGGATCCCTCGCGGCCGAACATGAAGGTCGCGATGCGGGTCTGGTCGGCTTGGAGCGCCGTGGCCATCAGATCGAACATCAGGTTGACGTGCTCGGCGAACTCCACCGGCACGCCCGCCGGACGCTCGAACTCGGGCGTCATCACCGGCTGATCGTTCTCCTCGGCGCGGTCGAGCCGCTTCTCGATGTCGCGTACCGCGGTGAGATACTCGTCCATCTTGCGGCGATCGGTCGCGCCCAGGTCGCCGAGCAACGACTGCGTGTCGTCGCGGACGAAGTCGAGGATGCTCTTCTTGTAGGCTTTGCGGCGCGCGCGCACGGCCGGGTCAGCGGGCTGGTCGTCGGAACCGAACAGTCGCTCGAATACGAGCCGCGGGTTGATCTCCGGCGGATTGGGCATCGTCTCGCTGCGCCACGAAATCGAGTTCGAGTAGGCGCAGGAGTAGCCGGAGTCGCAGTTGCCGGCGAGACGGCCGGGCTCGGTGCCCAACTCCAGCGAGGCGAAGCGCGTCTGGTCGCCGACGGCGTTCGCCGCGACTTGGTCGACCGAGATGCCGAGTTTGATATCGGCGCCGGACGTCTTCTTCGGGTGCATCCCGGTCAGGTACGACGCGGCGGCGCGCGCGTGGTCACCCGGACCGTCGCCCAGCGCGCGACCGTTGTTGTGCGTCAGACCGCTGAGCACCAACGTGTCCTTGCGATGCGCTTCGAGCGGCTTCAGGATGCGCGTCAGCTCAAGGTCGGCGCCGCTCTTCTCCGGCGTCCAGTGCTCCATGATGACGCCGTTCGGGACGTAGGCGAAGACGAGTCGACGAGGCGCGGCGCCGCCGGTCAAGCGGTTGGGCGAAGCGCCGAATGCGGGCGTCATGGCGTCTAGGAAAGGCAGCGCCATCGCGGTTCCGAGACCGCGCAAAAGGGTTCGACGATCGAGGCTCTTTCTAGTCATCGCTTTGGACTCCTTCACCGCTCCGTTGCCGGAACGCGACGCTCTCCACGATGCCTTCCACCAGGCTCGTGAAGCGGTATTCATTGGCCGCCATGTTGGCTTTAATCTTCTCGATGACCGGCGTATCGGACGGCTCGACTCCCCGCCCTAAGGCGTAGGTGGTCATCTTTTCAATCACTGCTAAGACGAAATCGTCGCCCTGCGTGTTACGTAGGATCTCTTTCAGCTTGCCCGGCGAATCGAACGTCGCGCCACCGGGCAGCTCGCCCGAAGAGTCGACGGCGAACTTGCCGTCCATGTCGCGCCATCGTCCGATCGGGTCGTAGTTCTCGAGCCCGAATCCGAGCGGGTCGATGCGGTCGTGGCAGACGGCGCAAGCCGGATTCGCGCGGTGCTGCTCAAGCTGTTGCCGCAACGAGCCCGAGATGCCGACCTGCTCTTCGTCCAGCTCCGGCACGTCCGGCGGCGCCGGCGGCGGCGGCACGTTCAGGATGTTTTCGAGCACCCACAGGCCGCGTAAGACCGGCGAGGTGCGCGTCGGATAGGACGCGACCGTCAAGACGCTTGCTTGCGAGAGGATCCCGCCGCGCCGGTTGCCGTCCACCACGACCTTGCGGAACTCCGGGCCTTCCACGCCTTCGATGCCGTAGTGCTCGGCCAGCCGCTTGTTGAGGAACGTGTACCTGGCGTCGAGGAAGTCGAGGATGCTGCGGTTCTCGCGCATCAACGACTCGAAGAACAGTTCGGTTTCGACGCGCATGTCGTTCGCTAGCGCGTCGTTGAACTCGGGGAACATCTCCGGATCCGGCGTGACCCGGTCGAGGTTGCGCAACTGCAACCACTGTCCGGCGAAGTTGCGGATCAGCGCGCTCGACTTCTCGTCGACGAGCATCCGGCGAACTTGCTGCTGACGGCCCTCTTCGGTCGCCAATTCGCCGCGAGCCGCGGCTTGCAGCAACTCTTCATCCGGCGTCGAAGCCCAGAGGAAATACGAAAGCCGCGAGGCGAGTTCATAGTCCGTCAGCGTGTGGACACTCTCGCCCTCGGCCGGCTTCTGCTCCACCCGGAACAGGAAGTTCGGCGAAACGAGCATCGCCTGGATCGCGGTCTGCAACCCTTCCTCGAACGGCGCTCCCTGCTCCCGAGCCAAGGCCACGAAGGACGCCAGCTTCTCCACTTCACCCGACGCCACCGGGCGGCGGTAGGCCCGCCGCGCCAGCCGACTCAGGATGCCCTTGGCGCAACGGTCCTGCGCCGCAGCCTGCTTCGGCGAGCAGGTCACGATCTGCTTGTGCGACTCCGGCAGGGGAGGCAGCTCCGCGTCATAGGGCCCCTTGATCTCCACCGAGTCGATGAATATCATCCGGGCGGAGTTTTTGTTGTTGGCGTTCCGATACTCCTCCCAGCGCTGCGCATTGGGATTCCACCGCTCACCCTCCGACGACAGAATCTCGCCGGTGATGCGATGCTCGCCGGCTTTCAGTCGCAGCTTGAACGGATCGGGTTTCGGCGTCTCTTCGTCGTCGTCCGAGAGGTACTCGGCGATCACCTTCCCGTCCAGCTTCCACACGACCGGCAACGGGACCGGAACCGGCGCCGGCTTCTCGGGGTTCGCCTCGAAGTAGTCGATCGCCGTCTGCAAACCGCCCAGCAGATCGCGACGTCCGATGACGAAATCGTCCTTCGGCTTCTTCGCGCCGAGTCGCGACAACATGGCGCGCGAATTTTGACGGTCGAGGAAGGTGCGCTCCTGCACCATCTTCGAAGTGACCGTCTCTTCGGTCCACTTTTCGACCTCCGCCTTGATCTCGGCCGTGCGACGCATCCATTCCGCGCGGGGCGCCTGTCGGCGGCGACGATCGACCGAATTCAGATCCAGCTCATAGTCACCGGTCGCCGGAACCGCGAACGTAGCGTCGAGCCGCCCTTCAATCGAGTACGCCAGGTCGCCCTCGCCGCCGATCGACTGGGCCGCGCCTTCCGCGCGCGGGGCGACCAAGCGCCGCACGGCCGGAGGCGGAACCTTCCTCTCCGCGACGACCACCGAGCGGGCGACACGTCCGGCCGCTGAAAGGTACTTCTCCATCAGCACCGGCGAAACCGTCAGCACGTCGCCGATGTTGTCGAAGCCGTAGCCGGAGTCATCGACGGGAAAATCGTCCGCCGGACGCAGATCCTGCCCGAAGAGGTCGCGGATCGTGTTGTTGTATTCGGCCCGATTGAGACGCCGCACCGTGACGCTGCCGGGCTCCGGCTTGGCGTTGGCCGCGGCCTCCTCGAGCGTCGTACGAATCCAGGCTAGGACCGCTTCGCGCGCCTCCTCGTCCGGCCTCGGAAATCCCTTCGGCGGCATGGCGTCGCGCTCAAGCTGACGCTGCACGTCTTTCCACAGATAGGGGTGCTCGGTCGCCGCCGCCTCGTCGGCAAAATCGAGCGCTAGACCGGCCGTCTTGGCCTGGCTGTTGTGACAGGCCGTGCAGCTTTGCTGGAGGAATGGGGAGACGTTTTCGTCAAAGGTCGCCGAGTCGGCCGCAACCGCAAACAACAGGGGCGTCAGTAGTGCAAAAAACGATATCGAGGTTCCTTTCACCGTCGCTTATATTAGCATGCGTTTCGATCGGGAAATCGTTGTGTCTTATAGGTTTTTTGGTAGCATCCGAACGGCGGCGGGCGCCCCAAGTCGGACGTCTTTCGAACGCGAGTTCGGCAGCGTCTCTCTGGGGCTACCCCAGGGTATTTCGGCGGTTCTCGGTCGGCAGCGCGTGAGCGAAACTGCGCTCCTGGCGCAGAGCGGCTCGCGCCGGGTGAGTTGGTTGGGACGTCCGTCGCCGCTGTGTTTTTCGCATGCCGATTTCGACCTTTGAGGAGGCCGTAGGACGCGCCTTGGCGAGCGGCGCGGCGACCCCGGAGTCGGCCGCCGGTCGCTTGTCGGAGGCGGCCGGCGCCGAACAACGCTGGATGCGTCCCCTGGCTCGGCGCTACGCCGCGGCGTTCGCCGCTCGGACGCGACCGCGGCTGCGCGACGTGATTGCGTTTCTGGAAGAAGATTCCGGGTTCGCTCGAGTCAAACCGATCGAGATGCGACAGGCGGGCGCCGAGCCCGTCATGGCGTCGGTCCCGGCGGCGCGGAACTGGAGGCTCCCGCCGATCGAAACCGCCGGCGACCCACACCAATTACATTGAGGTTACGCGCGAGGATCTCGACTGGTTCGCCGACCTGCGCGGCTGGGGCGGGCGCCGAGCCGATTCTCCGCTCGCCCACTACCGCTACAGCCTGATCGAGAAGCGGTCGGGGCGTCTCCGACTGATCGAGGCCCCCAAGCCGCGACTCAAGGCGATCCAGCGCCGCATCCTCGACGACGTGCTGGCGTCCGTGCCGGAGCATGAGGCGGTACACGGCTTCCGCAAGCGACGTTCGATCGTCACCTTCGCCGAGCCGCACGCCGGACGTCAGGCGGTGCTCAAGATGGACCTGCGCGACTTCTTCCCGTCCATCCGCCGGGCGCGCGTCAGCGCTCTGTTCCGCACGATGGGCTACCCGGAGACCACCGCGGATCTACTCGCCGGACTCGCCACCAACCGCACGCCGCGGGAGGTTTGGCCGCTCCCAGCCACGACGGCCACGCCCACGGAACGAGAGCAGCTGGCCGAGGCCAGGGATCTCCATACGTCGGCGCACCTGCCCCAGGGCTCGCCGACCTCGCCCGCTCTCGCGAACCTGTGTTTCTATCGCGCCGATTGCAGACTTAGCGCCCTGGCCGAGGCCGCCGACGCTCGCTACACCCGTTACGCCGACGATCTCGCCTTTTCCGGGGATCGCCGCTTCGCTCGCAGCGCGCACGACTTCGCCGTACGGGCGGCGGTCCTGATCGCTGAAGAGGGTTTCGCGGTCGAACACCGCAAGACCCGCATCATGCGATCGGGAGTCCGACAACGACTAGCCGGCGTCGTCGTCAATCAGCGGGTCAACGTCGAGCGCCGCGAGTATGACCGCCTCAAGGCGATCCTCACCAACTGCATCCGCTCAGGGCCGCAAGACCAGAACCGCGACGGCCGGCCCGACTTCCGCGGCTACTTGGAGGGACGGACGGCGTTCGTCTCGATGATCCACCCCGGCAAAGGCGCGCGACTGCGCAAGCTGCTCTCCGCGATCGATTGGGGATAGCTACGGCAGCGGTCGGATCCAAATGTTGCGGTAGCGGAGCGCCGTCTCTTCCACGTCGTCGTGCACGTGGTCCTGAAGCAGAATCGGACCGGGCGAGCAGACGTCGCCTCCCCTGCCTCCGGGCGTAGGGCCTTTTAAGACAAAGTGGTCTTGAATCACGACTCCGTTGTGCAAGACCGTCACGGTCGCCGGGCTAATGAAGCGATCTCCGTAGCAATCGGCGGCGTGAAAGATGACGTCGTAGCTCTGCCAGGTCTCGGGCGGACGCGACGCGTTCACGGCCGGCGGAGACTGCTGGTAGATCGATCCGGCCGATCCGGCCGCGTAGGTCGGGTTCTGGTAGGAGTCCAGCACCTGCAATTCGTACCGGCCCTGGAGGTAGACGCCGCTGTTCCCGCGGGCCTGCCCCTTGGCCTCTCGCTGATCGGGCGTAGAGAACTCAACGTGGAGCTGGAACGACTTGAAGTTCCGCTTGGTGTGGATGCTCCCTGTGCCGGTCTTGCAAACCATGTCGCCGTCTTCGAGCGCCCAGCGGGCGGGACCGCCGTCTCGTCCCAGCCACTGGGAGAGGTCTTTGCCGTCGAACAGCACGATCGCGTCGGACGGGGGTTGGCCGGGCCCCCCAGGATCGACGACGACCGGCTGAGGGAGTTCGGCTGCGCCGAGAGAGAAGGAGAAGAAGGCGAAGATCACGCTACGCATCGGGGAATGCTAGCACGTCCGAGCGACGCGGAAGCAAAGCCGAATACGGTCCACTTCGTGGCGCTGCCGGCAGGTTTCATGGGCCTTGGATTCGATCGAAGCCGAGTCTCGTGCGCGCCTACGGCGATCGAGGAACCGTGCGAGAATCGGGCTTCCGCTATTTATGCAGTACGTCCCGCAACCGCCCGCGTACGAGGTGCGCGAGCTGTCCCCGAAATCCACGCGCTACTGCTTCCTCGTCACTAGTTGGAACGAGGGTGACCGCATCCGCAATCAGTTGCGCCGCATGAGCGAACGCGCCTCGCTCGCAGACATCCTCATCGCCGACGGCGACAGCGACGACGGGTCGATGGACGCGGACTTTCTCCGCTCCTGCGGCGTCCGCACCCTGCTCGTCACCCGCGAACGCGGCCTCGGAACCGCCCTGCGCATGGGCTTCGACTACGCGCTCTCCCAGGGCTACGAAGGAGTCGTCACCGTCGACGGCAACGGTAAGGACGGCGTGGAACGCCTGCCTGATTTCCTGCGTTTGCTCGACGACGGCGTCGACTTCATCCAAGGCTCCCGCTTCCTTCCCGGAGGCAAACACGAGCACACGCCTTGGACTCGCCACCTGGGGGTCAAACTGGTCGTCGCGCCCCTACTGTGGGTCGGCGGCGGCCGACTCTACAGCGACCCGACGAACGGCTTCAAAGGACTCAGCCGACGCTACCTGACCGACCCCCGTGTTGCGCCTATCCGAAGCGGATTCGAACGCTTCAACATGCAGTTCTATCTGAACGCCCGGGCCCCGAGGCTCGGGTTCCGCGTGGAAGAGATCCCGGTCGAGCGCGTCTATCCCAGCGACGGCTCCATACCGACCAAGATCACCAAGTTCAGTACCAAGATCACGCTGGTCAAAGAGCTGCTTTGGACGGCCTTCGGTCTGTACGCTCCGAAGCCGACCCGATGACCGACTCGGTGATCGGCCGAGCCCTCCTGCTGACCATCGCTACGTTCACGCGAGAGAGCCGGCGTTAAAGCCGAAGTCGGGGCGTCGGGGTTAGAGTTCTTTGACGGCGGCCATGAGGTCGCGGATGGCTTGTTTGCCGTCGCCGAAGTACATGAGGGTGTGTTGTCGTTGGCGAAGAGCGGGTTCGGGATGCCGGCGAAGCCTGGGCTGAGCGAGCGCTTGATGACGATCACCGTGCGGGCGTGGTCGACGTCGAGGATGGGCATGCCGCAGATGGCCGGGTTGACAGGGATCTGACGGCCGTTGATTGTTTGATAGGCTCTACGGGGTTAGGCGCTCCGGCGCTTCCTGCGCACCGCGAAGAGGGCTCCGGCGCCCAGCAGCAGCAGGCTCAGGCTGCCTGGTTCCGGCACCTCGTCCGAGGCCACGTTGAACGTCGCCTGGTAGGCGATCTCGTGAACATTAGGAGAGATGAATGAGAGTATGTAGGAACCTGGGCCCGGAGCATCGGCCCCGAAGACGGCGAGCAAGTCGACCCCGACGCGATCGGGCCGTCCGCCCCCCGCCCCATCACCCAATAGAGTAACCACTAGGGGAGGATTGGTTATGTCTGGATCGAAGTCGAAGCTATCCAGGGTGATCGAGACTAGCTTCGTCCCAGGCGCTAGCTCGAATCGGAAGTTGTCTACGTCGTCTAGGGGCGCCGAGGGCCGAGAGCCTTCGAGCTTGCCGACGATGGTGTTGGCCCCTGGCGTCAACGTGCCAAGATCAGCCCAAGCACCGTTCGGCGCGTCTCCGTCGACGGCTTCGTTGTAGATGATGGCTGCCTGGGCGGAGCCGGCCAGCATCAGAGCCAAGATTAGTTTCTTCATACTGGATTCAAAGCTAGCCCCGACGCAGCTTGGGAGCAAGGGACAAAAGACCGCATCCAGCCAAATGCCCCCTAATGCGGCCTCATACCGCCTAATGCACCGTCCGCGGCCGGTGTTCCGCGGGCCCCCTCGCGGGCGGCGCCGAGGTGGAGGGGAGCCCGAGCGGCGGTCCCTTTCCAGCTCGAGCCTCAAACCGACCATCCGCAGGCGCGGCGCCTCGACGCCTGCGCGGCTTTTCCTCAGCACCTCTTGATGGTCGACGCGCGGGCGAGGAGGATCTCCTCGAAGGCGGAGCGGGGGGAGGGGTTGTTGGGCTGCAAGATGGTGGGTGGGTTGGGCCTCTGGAGTCGGCTGGGGACAGGCAGCACGCGCTGGGTGGTCTCGGTGGTGTTGAGGCCTTGATGTGCCAGTCCCCGCGGGGGTGGGGGGGCTGGAAGATGTGGGCGGGTGGTCGGGGTTAGAGTTCTTTGACGGCGGCCATGAGGTCGCGGATGGCTTGTTTGCCGTCGCCGAAGTACATCAGGGTGTTGTCGTTGGCGAAGAGCGGGTTAGGGATGCCGGCGAAGCCGGGGCTGAGCGAGCGCTTGATGACGATCACCGTGCGGGCGTGGTCGACGTCGAGGATGGGCATGCCGTAGATCGGGCTGCTCTGGTCTTCGCGGGCGGCCGGGTTGACGACGTCGTTGGCGCCGACCACGATCGCGACGTCGACCTCGGCGAAGGTCGGGTTGATGACGTCCATTTCGAGCAGCTTGTCGTACGGCACGTCGGCTTCGGCGAGCAGGACGTTCATGTGGCCGGGCATGCGGCCGGCGACCGGGTGGATGGCGTAGACGACTTCGACGCCGCGGGCCTCCAACGCGTTGGCTAAATCGCGGACGGCGTGTTGGGCTTGGGCGACCGCCATGCCGTAGCCGGGGACGACCGCGACGCGCTCGATGTCGTCGAACAGCAGGGCCGCCTCGTCCGCGTTGGTGCTCTTGACGCGTCCGGCGTAGACGTCGTCCGCGGACGGTCCTTCGGCGGCGGCTGAACCGAGGTCGCCGCGTAGAACGTCGGTCAGCGAGCGGTTCATCGCGTCGCACATGATCTTGGTCAGGATGAATCCGGACGCGCCGACCAGGGACCCGGCGATGATCAAGACGTTGTTGTTGAAGACGAAGCCGGTGGCCGCGGCGGCCAGGCCCGAGAGCGAGTTCAGCAGGGCGATGACGACGGGCATGTCCGCGCCGCCGACCGCGGCCGTCAACAGGATTCCGTAGAGGCCCGACAGTCCGATCAACGTCCAGAACGCCCAGGTCTCGGCCGGGTTGACGGTGTAGTAGCCGGCGACGGCGAGCGCCGCTAGACCCGATCCCGACGAGAGCGCTTGGTAGGCGCCGCCGGTCGGCTGGGCTTTGAGTTTTTCCGAGAGTTTGAGGAAGGCGATGAGGCTGCCGGTCAGGGTGACGGCCCCGATCAAGGCGCTGACGGCGCTCGAAGCGTAGAGCTGGATTTGGGGGACGCCGGAGAGCATCTCGGGCGCGAGGATCGCGGTCGCGGCGACTAAGGCCGAGGCCCCGCCTCCGAGGCCGTTGAAGATCGCGACCATCTCGGGCATCGCGGTCATCTCGACTTTGACCGCGGCGACGGCGCCGATGAGGGCGCCGATCCCGATGCCGAGCAGGATCATCTCGTAGCTGAGAATGCCGGCGTCGGTGAGCGTGGCGGCGACGGCGGTGAGCATGCCGAGCGCGCCGAGCATGTTGCCGCGCGGGGCGGTGCGCGGCGAGGTGAGCCCCTTGAGGCCCAGGATGAACAGGACCGAGGCGACCAGGTAGGCGGCGTTGACGAGGTTCGGATTCACGACGCTGCTTCTTCCGCTACTTCTTGCGCTTGAACATCGCCAGCATGCGATGGGTCACGAGGAAACCACCGACGACGTTGACGGTGGCCAGCGCGACGGCGATGGTTCCCAGCACCTTCGCCGGGCCGGCCTGCCCTGCTCCGGCGGCGACCAAGGCGCCGACGACGCTGATGCCCGAGATCGCGTTCGACCCCGACATGAGCGGGGTGTGGAGGGTCGGCGGGATCTTGTTGATGATTTCGAATCCGACGAAGACGGCCAGGGCGAAGACCGTTACGGCTGCGATAAAGGCTTCCACGGGCGTCTATCCTCCGGCCAGTTCGGCGACTCGTTGGTTGGCGATTTTTCCGGCGCGGGCGACCAGCGTGCCGGCGGTGATCTCGTCTTCGGGATCGATCTCGAGGTTCCCTTCCTTGGCGAGATGGAGCAGGAAGGTCTGCATGTTCTTCGAGTACATCTGGCTGGCGTGGTGCGGGACCTGGGCCGGAACGTTGACGGGGCCGACGATGAGGACGCCGTCGTGCTCGACGGTCTTGCCCGGTTGGGTCAACTCGCAGTTGCCGCCGCGTTCGGCGGCCAGATCGACGAGCACCGTGCCGGGGCGAAGGTTGTCGATCATCCACGCCGGGATCAGCGTCGGCGCTTTGCGGCCGGGGACGGCGGCGGTGGTGATGATGACGTCGACGCCGCGCAGGTGCTCGCCGAGCAGTTCCTGTTGGCGGGCGATGAACTCTTTGGACTGTTGCGCCGCGTAGCCGCCCGAACCTTCGGCCGTTTCCACGTCGACCTTCAACTCTACGAACTTGCCGCCGAGCGACTGGACTTGATCTTTGACTTCGGTGCGGATGTCGTAGCCTTCCACGACGGCGCCGAGGCGCTTGGAGGTGGCGATGGCTTGGAGGCCGGCGACGCCCGCGCCGAGGACGAAGACCTTGGTCGGCTTGAGGGTGCCGGCGGCGGTCATCATCATCGGGAACATGGTGGGGGCGAGATCGGCCGCCATGAGGACGGCTTTGTAGCCCGCAATGGAGGCCATCGACGAGAGGGCGTCCATCGATTGGGCGCGGGTGATGCGCGGCATCAGCTCCATCGAAAGCAGCGTCATGCCGCGCTCGGAGAGTTCGCGCATGACGGCGGGTTGGCCGAGGGGATCGAGGAAAGCGACGAGGACGGCGTCGTCGCGGAGATCGGAGAGGAAGTCGGCCGGGAATTCGGGGTAGTCTCCGGGACCGCGCACCATCAAGACGACGTCGGCTTGGGAGAGGAGCTGCTTGCGGTCGGACTCGATGCGGGCGCCGGCGGCTACGTATTCCTCATCCGGGTGCAGGGAGGCGCGTCCGGCGCCGGACTGGACGACGACGGAAAAGCCGGCCTTGACCAACGCTTCGACGCCGGCGGGAATGAGCGCTACGCGCGTCTCGCCTGGATAGACCTCGATTGGAACCGCTACAACCATTTAGGCGCGGCGCACAGACCTCAAAATTCGATGGGGTGGGGGCGCCGGTCTCCGACGGAACCCCATTGTGTACCAAACCCGAGTCGGCGTTGTCGATCGATCGCCGGAGCTATGCTGGTGGGCGATGCGTCTGATCTGCGCCCTTGTGCTTACGTTGGCGGCGGTCCCGGCCGGGGCGAGCGACGTGGAGCTGGAGTGGATCGGCCATGCGGCGTTTTCCGTGCGCTCGCCGCTGGGCGCGAAGGTGGTGGTCGACCCGTACGACTCGAATCGTTGGGTCGGCTATCGCTATCCGTCGAGCGGCGTGGACGCGGATGCGGTGCTGGTGACGCATGCGCATTACGACCACGATGCGACGTACCACTTCCCCGAAGGGACGGTGGTTTATGAGCGGCCGGGCGAGTATCGGCTGCACGACATTCGGCTGTTCGGCGTTGCGGGGCGACATGCGGGGGATCACGCCGAGGCGTTCGGCAATCGCAACACGGTCTGGCTGATGGAGACGGGCGGCGTGCGCATCCTGCATACGGGCGACAACGAGGCGCTGAGCGAGCAAGCGTTGCGGGCGATCGGAAGGGCGGACGTCTGGCTGGTTTGCGTGGAGGATGAGGAGATCTTTCAGTCGTTCGAGGCGGTCGAATCGGCGGCGGAGCGGTTGGGCGTGAAGGTGCTGGTCCCGATGCATTACCGGCTGGAGAAGCTGTCGCCCAAAGACTTCAGCATGGGCGGGATTGAGCGCTGGTTGGCGACGCAGAAGACGGTGCGACGGATCGAGCACTCGCTGGTGTTTTTGCCCGAGGAGGCGATACCGAGCGAGCGGGAGGCGTGGGTGTTGCAGCCTTCGGCGGGCGTGAGGAAGTGGTCGGGGCGGATGACTCGGGCTTGGGAACTGTTCAGCGAAGGGAAGTTGGAAGCGGCGTATCGGCAGGCCCCGGAGGCGCTTCCGTTTGCGGTGGGGTGGGGCGAGTCGTTGATCGAAGCGGGCGAGGAGGAGCGCGGCCGGGCGGTGCTTGAAGGGGCGCTGCTGCGGCACGTGTACGCCGATCGCGAGCACTCGATGCGGGCGCGGTTGGCGCTGGCGCGGCTCTATGATCGGCAGGGCAAGTCGGGTCGTGCGGCGGAGCAGTATCGGTTCTTGCTGGAGCGATCGAGGCGCGACGAGTGGAGAGCGGAGGCGCGGAAGTACCTCGTCGGCCGATGAGCCAGCCGCCGAGTTCGCCGCCGCCGAGTTCGCCGTCGCCGAGTTCGAGGCCTTTGGGGATTCGATCGGTCGTGACGGCGGTCGTGATCGCGACGTTGCGGGGCGGCAATCAGGTCTCGCTGAAGTTTGCGCTGGGATCGTTTGCGCCGCTCCAGACGGCGTTCCTGCGGATGGTGCTGAGTTCGCTGACGGTGTTTTGCTGGTCGCGTTGGGAGGGGCATTCGCTGATCCCCGAGAGCGGGCAGCGGGGGCAGTTGCTGGCGCTGGGGACGGTGTTCACGGTCCAGATCGGCATGCTGCATTGGGGGGCGGATCTGACGTCGCCGGCGGTGGCGGTGATCCTGGTGAATACGAACCCGATCGTCGCGAACGTGCTGTCGCATTTCTTTGTGCCGGAGGACCGTCTGACAACGCGGCGGATGGTCGGGCTGGCGGTGGCGTTCTTGGGGGTGTGCGGCGTGTTTCTGGCGCGGCCGGATCCGGGGCTGGCGCCGAATCCGGTATTGGGCAACGCGCTGATTGTGCTTTCGGGCGCACTGGTGGCGGTGCGGACGGTGTTCATCCAGCGCATTGTGCAGACGATGCCGACGGTGCGGGCGGTGTTTTGGCAGATGATTTTCTCGTTGCCGTTCTTTGCCGCGGGCGGTTGGTTTTTGGCGGACCGGATCGAGCGAGCCGAGTTGAGTTGGGCGCCGGTTGCGGCGATCAGCTATCAGGGCGTGATCGTGGCCGGGTTCGCGTTGCTGGCTTGGGTGCGATTGCTCAAGAAGCATACGCCGGGGACGATCTCGGTGTTCTCGTTCATTACGCCGATGGCGGGGCTTGGGGCGGCGTCGGTGTTTTTCGGCGAAGCGCTGACGCCGCGATTGTTGCTGGGGCTGGCGGCGGTGCTGACGGGAATTGCGTTGGTGACGCGTCCGGGGCGACGGGCGGCCGATATCGGCTAGGGCGATGTCGGGTAACCTTGGGATCGCGCGCAATTAGATCGCAAGGAGTCCTTATCCCATGTCGGAAGAGAATCGCGTTTGGCGTTTGCGGAAGCGCCCGGTCGGCCAGATCGCCGACGACGTTTTGAGCTTTGAGAAGGAGCCGATCCCCGAGCCGGGAGAGGGCGAATGCCTGGTGCGGCTGAACTACCTTTCGCTCGATCCGACGAACCGGATCTGGATGAGCGACATGGACCAGTACATGCCGCCGGTGGCGCTCGATGATCCGATGCGCGGCGTGATCTGCGGGACGGTCGTGAAGTCGAATACGGATGCGTTCCAGGCGGGCGACGTGGTGAGCGGGCTGGGGCAGTGGGCGGACTACCAGATCGGCTCGCCGGCGACGCTGAACGCGATGGGGTCGACGGGGCCGCTGCCGGTGATGGACGCCTTCGGGATGTTCGCCGTGGTGGGGCCGACGGCCTACTTTGGCTTGCTCGACGTGGGTAAGGCGAAGGAGGGCGAGACGGTAGTCGTCTCGGGCGGCGCGGGCGCGGTGGGCTCGGTGGTCGGACAGATCGCGAAGATCAAGGGCTGCCGCGTAACGGGCACGGCGGGCAGCGACGAGAAGTGCGCCTGGATCAAGGACGAGCTGGGCTTTGACGAGGCGATCAATTACAAGACGGCGGATCTGCCGGCGGCGCTGAAGGCGGCTTGCCCGGACGGGATCGACGTCTACTTCGACAACGTGGGCGGAGCGATGCTGGACGCCTGCCTGAAGCAGATGAATCTGCACGGCCGGGTGGTCGCATGCGGATTGATCTCGCAGTACAACGCGACGGAACCGGTTCCGGGCCCGTACAACTACCCGATGATCGTGATGCAACGGTTGCGGGTGGAAGGCTTTGTGGTGCTGGACTATGCGTCGCGGTATCCGGAAGCGATCGGGGCGCTGGCGGGGTGGATGGCGGAGGGCAAGATCCGTTATCGGACGGACGTGGTGGACGGGTTGGAGAACGCTTTGGCGGCGGTGCGTACGCTCACGACGGGCGAGAACACCGGGAAGCTGATGGTGCGGGTGGAAGACGTCTAGCCTCGGTTGCGGGTCCCGCGCGGGCCGCTGCGATCTCTAGAATGAAAGGATGCTTCGCGGCCTCTCGTATCGACTTTTGCCGGCGCTCTTCTTGGCGCCTTTGTTGGCGCTTTCCGTCTCCGCTGAGACCGACGAGAAGCTGTACCTCGAACACGTGAAGACGCTCGCGGCGCCGGAGATGCGCGGGCGCGGCGCGGGCACGCCCGAGCTCGAGAAGGCGGCTGAGTATATCGCCGCCCGGCTCGAGGAGTTCGGCGTGGAGCCGGCCGGGGACGAGGGGAGTTTCTTCCAATCGTTTACGGTCACGACGGGGGCGGTCTTGGGCGACGGGAATCGGCTGGTTGCGACGAGTCGACGCGGCGCGCGTGAACTGAAGGCCGACGCGGACTATCGGCCGGTCAACTTTTCTTCCTCGGGGTCGGTTGAGGGCGAGGTGGTGTTTGCCGGGTACGGCATCACGGCGGAAGAGTACGATTACGACGACTACGCGGACCTCGACGTGGACGGCAAGATCGTCGTGGTGATGCGCTACGAGCCGGCGCGGTTCACCGAAGAAGCCGGCGGGCGCAATACGCATCATGCGCACTTGATTTCGAAGGCGATCAACGCGCGCAACCAAGGCGCGGCGGCGGTGGTGCTGGTCAATCCGCCGGCCGTCGACAAGGACGAGCTGATCAAGTTCGGCAGCGTCGCGGGACCGGATGACGCGGGCATTCCGATGGTGCAGGTGAAGCGCTCGATCGCGGAACGTTGGCTGCGTCGTTCGGGGCGGAGTCTGCGTCTGCTGGAGCGCGATATAGCGGCCAAGGATGCGCCGGCTTCCTTTGCGCTGGGGACGGCGTTTCGGCTGGAGCTGAAGGTGGACGTGGAACGCAAGCAGGCTCGGCAGCGCAACGTGGTGGGCTACGTTCCCGGGCGCACGGACGAGTATGTGGTGGTGGGCGCGCACTACGATCACCTGGGGCTCGGCGACCAGAGTTCGCTGGCGCCGGATCTGATTGGGACGGTGCACCACGGGGCCGACGATAATGCGTCGGGCGTGGCGGGGCTGCTCGAGATCGCGCGTCAGGCGGCGGGCGGCGAGACGCAAGAAGAAGGACTGCTGCTGATCGCGTTTGCGGGGGAAGAGATCGGCCTGCTGGGCTCGGCCTATTGGACGGAGAATCCGACGCGCCCGATCGAGAAAGCCTCGGCGATGCTCAACATGGACATGATCGGGCGGGTGTCGAAGGACAAGGTCTACATCGGCGGCGTGGGGACGGCGGCGGAGCTGAAAGACGTCGTCGCCAAGGCGACCGAGCATTCGGGGTTTGCTCCGGACTTTTCGCAGAGCGGCTACTCGGCGAGCGACCACACGTCGTTTACGGCGAAGGGCGTGCCGGTGCTGTTCTTCTTCTCCGGCCTGCACGGCGACTATCACAAGCCTTCGGATACGTGGGACAAGATCGACGTGGAAGAGGCGGCTGATCTGGTGGACGTGGTGGCGGCGGTCGCGGCGGATCTGCGCGACGGTTCCGAAGAGTTGGCTTTCGTGAAGTCGGCGCCGGCGGCGGCGGGTCCGCATGGGGGCGGCGACGGGGCGTCGTCGGGCGGCGGCGGAGGCGGGTACGGGCCTTACTTTGGATCGATTCCGGATTTTGCGGAGGTTCCGAACGGGGTGCGGTTTGCGGATGTGCGACCGGGGTCGCCCGCGGACAAGGCGGGACTGAAAGGGGGCGACGTGATGACCGGGTGGAACGGGAATCCGATCGCGAACTTGTACGACTTTACCTATGCGCTGCGTGACAGCGAGGTCGGGGAGACGGTGGTGGTTGAGTATGAGCGGGACGGGGAGACGGCCACGGCTGAGGTGAAGTTGGAGCAGCGGCGCTAGACGGGGGGAGCGATTGCGCGGAAAGGGCGCTTAGGAGCGATGCCGGCAACGCTTGCGGCGGGGGGCCGATTGGAGGTTCCGAAGGGAGAAACTCCACCGGCTGCAACGAGCGCAGCCTGGCGGCTGCGGCACCGTTGTTCGTTGACTATCGGTTGTCGAGTCTGCGAGTGTGGCGGGTTTCTACCACAGCGCGTCGGTGTCCGGGCGTAGCGGTGTAGGTTCAGAGGGCGCTGACGGCGTTGGCCGTCTTCTCGCCGAGCTTAGCCATCAAGACTTGTGCCCGGCTCGCGGTGCGGGCGTGGCGGCCCGGCGCGCAGACGGCGAGTTGCAGCATGCTTGCGTGCATGAAGCCCTGCCGAAAAACCTCTCCCATCGTCGGCCCGCTGTCGGACTCGTCTTGAGCTTGGGTCAGTTTGGCCTGCACCTGAGTCCAGGCGCGGCGGGCGTCTTGATCTCGGAGGGTCTGCATGGCTCTTATCCTAGCGGACGTTTACAGGCCGCGGAGGTAAATCGCGATGGCTTCGGCGTCGGCCTTCGACATGCGGAATTGCGGCATGGGCGAGGCGGGCTTCTTGCCGGTGATGCGCGTGCCGGTGGTCAGCAGGTGGACGAGATCTTCGTTGGTCCAGCCGGGCAGCTTCTTCAGCGCCGGCGCTCGCATCGCCCAGGTCGGCCCGTCGGGGTACGGCTTGGTGAAGGGCATCGCTTGACCGGTGAAGAGTTGTGATTCGATCAGGTCGCCTTGCCGGTTGTGGGGCGAGTGGCACTGGACGCACATGGCGACGCCGTTGGCGAGATACTTGCCGCGCTCGACCGGATCGGTCGGGGAGTTCTGCAGGACCTCGGCCGACAGGGGCGCGAGCAAGAGGAGGGCGAGTGCGAAGTGCTTCAGCATGACGGAATCCCTATTGTAGGAAATCGGCAAAGACTTAGGCACAGCGTTAGGACAAGTTACGATGAGGGCCATGCGTCGATCGCTCGCTCCCGTTGCTCTGCTGTTCGCCGTGGCCTTGTCGGCCGCTGAGCCGGCGGTCCCCGAGAAAGTCGATACGCCGTACCTGATGCACGGGTCGCAGTTGGTCGAAGTGGAGACCAACGTCGCCCTCGACGAATCGACCGAGAAGGAAGGCCGCTACGCGGTCGAGGGCGCGACTTCGAGCGTGCGTACGCCGTTCGCCGGACCGCAGTTGGCGTTCCGGCCGGACAAGATCGACCCGCGCGATTTGCAGCTCTACCGGTTTGAATCGACCGGGTCGCGTCGTGAGATTTTCTTGCGGAAGAAGAAGAAGATTCTCGTTGAGCCGTACAGGATGTCGGTGCTTGAGACCGAGCAGGACGGCGTGGTGCAACTGCGGGTCAACGACGGGCTGCCGGACGGCGAGTATTGCATCACGCCGGAGGGGTCGAACGCGGTTTTTTGCTTTACGGTGTATTAGGTTCGCTGGACTCGGTTCGCTGGACTAGGTTCGCGGTTGCGGCGGCTCGGCGACCAGCCGGTAGCTGGTACTCCGCCCGCCCGACTCTCCACGCTCCAACACGCCGCGCTCGATCAAGTCGGAGATATCCCGCAGCGCCGAATCCTGCGAACATTTAGCGATCTGCGCCCACTTGGACGTGGTCAGCTTGCCGCGGAACCCGTCCAGCAAGCGGTTCAGCATCAGCCGCTGCCTGGCGTTGAGTCGGGCGGTCCCGATCGCCTCCCAAAAGCGGGCTTTGCGCAAGACGGAACTCAGCGTGTCCGCAGCCCCGTCGAGCGCGCCGCTCATCGTCTGGAGGAACCATCCCATCCAGGCGGTCACGTCCAAACGGCCTTTCTGCGTCCGCTCCAACACTTGGTAGTAGGCGGATCGGTTTTGCTGGATCTGCGCGGAGAGACTGTAGAACCTCTCCGCTCCGCCCTCCGAGCGCGTCAGAGCCAGGTCGGTCAGCGCTCGCGCCACGCGCCCGTTGCCGTCGTCGAGCGGGTGGATCGTCACGAACCAGAGGTGCGCCGTCGCCGCCTTGAGGACGGGATCGATCTCGGCCGGGCGGTTGAACCAGTCGAGGAACGCGGCCGTCTCCTGCTCCAAGCGTTCCGCGGCAGGCGCCTCGAAGTGGACGCGCTCGTGGCCGATCGCGCCGGAGACGACCTGCATCGGCCCGGTCGCGTCGTCGCGCCAGGCGCCGGTGCGGACGGGTCGCATCCCGCTCCTTCCGGTCGGGAAGAGCGCGGCGTGCCAGTCCCAGATCCGCTCCCGGGTCACCGGGGCCTCGCTGCGCCCGGTCGCATCGAGCATCATCTCGACGACGCCCTCCACGCGTCGGTCGGTCGGCGGAAGCGCTCCGACGTCGATTCCCAGTCGGCGACCGATCGACGAGCGAACCTGTTGCGCATCCAGGTTCTCGCCCTCGATCTCGCTCGTCTTGACGACGTCCTCGGTCAAGGTTCGCAGGACGGCCTGCCGTCGAGAGTCGAAGCCGAGCGCCTCCATGCGCCCGAGCAATCGACCTTGGCGATGGCGCACGTCGGCCAACGGGGCCGCCAGGCGGGCTTCGTCCCATGTGAATTGCGGCCAGTCCTCCAGTTCGTGGATGTAGGGCATGGAAAAGGGGTTCCGCGGTGATTATAGCCCTATTCACCGCATGTTTTGCGGTGAATAGAGGGTGGATTCGCCGCATGGGGGGCGGTAGAGGGGGCTTGGGCTGAACATCGGGCTCTTGCTTCGCAAATCGCCCTTGGGCGGGGCTGAAGCCCCGTTGCGGGCTGAAGCCCGCGCCACAAAGGGATGGCCTGAGGCTCGGTGGTTGCGGATTGGCGGGCCCTTAGCGAACCGCTTAGACGCCTTGCTAGACTGACCTGCGACCTATGAGACTGCTTCCTCTTCTTGGCCTGCTGGCCGTCGCGGCTGCTGCTGCCGTCACCCCTGTTCCCTCCTCTGTTGAGCCGCAAAAGGCGGCCGGGGCGAAGGTGCGCAACGTCGTCTTCATCCTCTCTGACGACCATCGCTACGACGCGATGAGCTTTATGGGGCACCAGTTCGCCAAGACGCCGCATATGGACGCGATGGCGGCGTCCGGGGTCCATCTGAAGAACGCGTTTGTGACCACTTCATTGTGCTCGCCGAGTCGGGCTTCGATTTTGACGGGGCTCTATACGTTTCGGCATCGGGTGATCGACAACAACCGGCTGGTGCCGGAGGGGACGTTGTTCTTTCCGCAGTATCTGCAGAAGGCGGGATACGCGACGGCGTTCATCGGCAAGTGGCACATGGGCGGCGAGACGGATGAGCCGCGGCCGGGTTTTGACCACTGGGTCAGCTTTCGCGGCCAGGGGCAGTACCTGCCGCCGACGCCCGACTACACGCTCAACGTCGACGGGGAGCGGGTCAAGCAGAAGGGCTACATCACCGACGAACTGACCGACTATGCCGTCGACTGGCTCGACAAGCAGGAGCCGGGCGAGAAGCCGTTCTTCCTTTATCTCTCGCACAAGGCCGTACACGCGAACTTCACTCCGGCCGAGCGTCACGCGGGCAAGCTGGCGGAGGCTCCGTTCAAGCGGCCGGAGACGGAGAAGGTCACCGAGCGCGACAACGCTTCGAAGCCGCGCTGGGTTCGCGATCAGCGCAACTCTTGGCACGGCGTCGACTTTCCCTATCACTCCGAACTCAACATCGAGGAGTACTACAAGCGCTACTCCGAGGCGTTGATGGGCGTGGACGACTCGATCGGCCGAGTGATGTCGAAGCTCGAGGAGATGGGCGTCGCCGACGACACGTTGGTGATCTATATGGGCGACAACGGATTCATGTTCGGCGAGCACGGACTGATCGATAAGCGGGTGGCGTATGAGACGTCGATCCGCGTGCCGATGCTGATGCGTTGTCCGGACCTGTTCAAGGGCGGCACGGTGGTCGATGAGGTGGTGGCGAATATCGACATCGGACCGACGGTGATGGAGGCGATGGGGCTCAAGAAGCCGGCACACATGGACGGGGAGAGTTTTCTCGCGCTGGGACAAGGGAAGAAGATTCCTTGGCGCGATTACTTTCTGTACGTCTACTACTGGGAGAAGAATTTTCCGCAGTCGCCGACCGTCTTCTCCCTGCGTGGGGAGCGTTACAAGTACATCACGTACTACGGGCTGTGGGACGCCGACGAATTCTATGACTTGAAGGAAGATCCGAACGAGTCAAACAACCTGTGGGGCGATCCGGCGCACGCGAAGCGGATCGCCGAGATGGAAGACAAGCTGTACTCGATGATGGACGAGTTGGGCGGTTTGGAGATTCCGCTGAACCCGCCTCGGGGACGTTCGCAGAATATCCGGTTGCGCGGGCGCGGCGGGAAGGAGGCGGCGGACTTTCCGAATCAGCTTGTGGTGCCGGAGCCGGTGAATCGGAACGCTCAGTAGGGGGGCTTGGGCTGAGCAACGGGCTCTTGCTTCGCAAATCGCCCTGGGGCGGGGCTGAAGCCCCGCTGCGGGCTGAAGCCCGCGCCACAAGGTTCGGTGGTCCTTTTTATGGGTTGAGCCGATCGCCCTGGAAGCGGCGCGCGCGGTAGGATCGTTGCGACGCCCATGTTGAAGTTGTTCGTTCGCTCGCTGCTGATTGCACTGCTGCCCGCCGCGCTCGCCGCTCAGAATTCGATCTCGATCGATCAGATCGTCCTTCAGTATCCGGAAGACATTCCGGCGGACGCCGGCGGCGAGTACTCGGGGCTCACGTTGACGCTCACCCCGGGGGGCGAAAACCGCTTCCCTCCGGTTTTTGTTCCGATCGAAGCCTCCGTCACGATCAGCTACAACTACGACCTCGACAACCTCGATCACCTCAGCCCGATCATTCGCGGGACGATCGATCCCGACGGCCCCATCTATTCGTCGTGCAACTTCAGCTCCGACGTCCCCGGTAACAGCGGCGGCGTCAGCAACGGTTCCCGCGAGCTGCCCCCCGAGATCCCCAAGCCGGGCGAACGCCAAGGGGGAACGGGCGGCCACGTCCTCCCGCCCGGCGCCCTCTTTGTGAGCGATCGCGATCTCCCGGCGCAGGTCGACTTTACCTGCACGCTGCGGGCCCGCGGGGGACTCTCTTTTCCCACCGCGCGGATCGCCGAATCCGATCCGATCGTCGGCTTCGTAAGCAGGGACTTCAATCCAGGGACCGTCAGCGAAGTCGACGTACTTCCCAGCTACATCGAAGTAACGCAGGCGATCCAAGACGACAACAACAACGTCCGCCTGGTCGCGGGCAAGACGACGTTGGCGCGCGTCTTCATCCGTCCGGGCGATCTGGGCGCTCCGACGCCGAATCGAGTGGAGGCCGTGCTGTACGCCTTCCCGGCGGGCTCGGACGATCCCTTGCCGGGGTCGCCCCTCTTGCCTGATCCGCTGTCGGTCGGCACGGCCCCGGCGCTGGAGGATCACAACCGGGAGATCGTCGCGCACTCGGTCAACTTCACCTTGCCGAAGGACTGGACGCGCGCGGACCGCAACATCGTCTTGGTCGCCGACGTGGATCCCGAGGGAAAGATCGCGAATGAACGTCGCGACAACAACTTCGGCGGCGAGGAAGAAGTGAAATTCTTTGAACGCGACGTGCTCGGCATCGGCTACCTGCCGTTGTGCGTGGAAACGACGGCGGGCGCCGGATTTCGCTGTCCGAAGACGGAGCGTATCGTCAACGTGGAGGGGCTGACGAATCAGCTCTTCCCGCTGGCTGACGGCGACGTGGTGTACTTCCCGATCCCGATGCCGGATCTGCAGTGGAAGGGCGAGCTGGAGACGAGCGAGCAGCGGGCGCCGCTGCGCCAAAAACTGCGCAAGCTATACGACTTCATGGACCTGTTTTCGGCGGGCCAACTCGATCAGGTGGCGGTCTGGGTGGACAGCTTGGTCAGCATCGGGCGCTTTGCCGGCGGCAGCAAGATCGGCGGATTCGCCGGGGCCAAGTGGGCGGACTCGGATGCACTTGGACGCATGACGTTTATGCGCGCGTCCGGGTTAGGGCTGCCCGCTTTGCTGGCTCATGAGGTCGGACATAACCTCGGGCTACGGCACCCGGATCTGGGCGCGCGCAGTTGCAGTTCGGAAGATCCCGACAGCGACTGGCCGCACGAGAACGACCGGATCCAAGACGTCGGCTACGACAGCCGCCGCCGCTCGTTGCCGCTGTTGCGGTCGAGAGAGTACGCGGACTTGATGAGCTACTGCCGGCCGAAGTGGATCTCGCCGTTCCATTACAGCAAGCTGTTCGACGCCGACTCGAGCCCGCAAGGGTTGACGGAGGAGAAGGGGCAAGGCGTTCCGACGGCGTACTGGATTGTGAGCGGCTCGGTGGGCGCCGACGGGTCGGGCGCGCAGCTCGATCCGGCTTATCGGACGACTTCGCGGACGCCGGCCGATGCGACCGGGCAAGGCGAGTACTGCGTGCAGTTGAGCGGCGGTTCGACGGCGACGCACTGCCTGAACCTCAGCTTCCGCGAGCCGGAAACCGGGGCCGCGCTCGAGCGCGAACTCTTCTCGGTGCGGGTGCCCGATCCGGGCGGCGTGACGAAGATCGCGCTGCTGCGGAACGGCGCCGAGATCGCATCGATCGCTCAGAGCGCGTCCGCGCCGTCGCTTGAGATCACGAGCCCGGCGCCGGGCGCGGTCTGGGAGGGCGAGCAAGCAGTGGCCTGGACGGCGACCGACGGCGACGGCGATCCGCTGACCTACGCCGTGCTCTACAGCCCGGATGCGGGCGAGTCGTGGCTGCCGATCGACGTCGACACGCAAGACGCGCAGTGCATGGTGGATACGTCCCGGATCGACGGCGGCGAAGGCGTAACGTTCCGCGTGCTGGCCAGCGACGGCGTCAACACGACGGAGGCGGACGTGGGACCGATCACGGTCATCCAGCGGCCGGAGATCGCGGCCTCGCCGGCGGCGCCGAACGTGGGCGGAGCGCTGGTCGGCTCGACGCGCGACGTAGCGGTGACGCTGACCAATCCGGGAACCGGGCCGCTCACAGTCGACTCGGTCGCGAGCGATTCGGCCGTGTTCGAGGTGGTTGGTCCGGCGACGCCGTTCCAGATCCCGGCGGGTTCGGAGCGCGTGTTGCGGCTGCGCTTCTCGCCGCCCTCGGCCGGGGCTCACGTCGCTTCGCTGGCGATCGGGAGCGACTCGGCGACCCAGCCGACGTTCAACCTGGCGGTGGAAGGGACGGGCGTGGCGGCGGAGTCGCCGCTGCTGGAACTCGCGCAGAACGCGGTCGAGTTCGGCGACGTCGCGGTCGGCGCCGTGGAGTCGCAACCGTTCGCGCTGGCGAATCCCGGCGGCGCGCCGCTCAACGTACAGCTCGCGGTGCAGGGCGCCGGGTTTGGCCTTTCGGGTCCGGCGCAGGCGCAGATCGCGCCGGGCGGAATGCTGGAACTGATGCTGAGCTTTTCGCCGTCGAGCGCCGGCGACGTGGAGGGCGTGCTCGTGGTCGCGAGCGACGACCCGATCCGGCCGCGCGCGGAGGCGTCGCTCTCGGGGACGGGCTTCGTTGCGGTCGGCGCGCCAGGTCCGACGCCGAACCTGGCGGCGGGCGGCATCGTCGACGCGGCGCAGTTCGGAGCCGTGCTGACGCCGGGCGCGATCGGCAGCCTGTTTGGAACCGAGCTGGCCGACACCGGCGCGGGTGCGACGAGCGCTCCGCTGCCGACGACGCTTGCGGGCGCCCGCGTGTTGGTCGACGGCATACCAGCGCCGCTGTTCTTCGCGTCGCCGCAACAGATCAACTTCCAGGCGCCGTTTGAGATCGGCTTCGGCGAGGTCCCGGTGGTGGTCCAGCGCAACGGCGTTTCGAGCGCCCAGCAGACGGTGTCGTCGCGGCTCTATGCGCCTTCGGTGTTCGGCAATCCGTTTACGGGGCTGGCGATCGCGCAGCGACCGAGCGGCGAACTGGTCAGCGCGGAAGCGCCCGCGCAGCCCGGCGAGGTGCTGATCTTCTACGTCACCGGCATCGGCGGCTTGACGGACCCGCCGACGACGGGAGCGCCGTCGGGGGCCTCGCCTCTGGCGATTTCGCAGGTCCCGCCGACGATGACGTTGGGCGGGGCGGACGGTCAGGTGCTGTTTGCGGGCATGGCGCCGGGGTTCATCGGGCTCGGGCAAGTGAACGCGTTTCTGCCGGATCCGCTGCCCGCGGCCTCGGCGGTGCGTCCGCAGCAAGCCGGGGTCCCGCAACAGGGCGTGGCGACGCTGCCGTTGGTGTTCGATTTCGGCGGCGCGTCGAACGTGCCAGTCGAGCTGCCGGTGGCGTCGGACGGTCCGCCCGCGGTCGACGTGAGCGTGCGAGTGACGGAGGTGCTGCCGAGCATGCCGTCGTTGGTTGCGCCGAGCGATCGGCTGACGGTTCGCTACGTCGCCTCGAACGCCGGAGGCCAGACGCTGGAGGGTACGCGGCGAATCTATCTCTCGACCGATGCGGTCATCTCTCCGGACACCGACACGCTGCTCAGCGAGCGCGATTTGATCGTCCGCGGAAACGCTTCGGAGATCCAATCGCGCGGCATTCGGCTGCCGGACGGGCTCCAGCCCGGGACGTACTACATCGGCGTGCAGGCGATCATTCCCGGCGACGTCAATCCGGACAACGACGTCTCGAACGCGGTGCGCATCGACGCGGTCGGCGACCGGGATCCCTTCGATATCTCGCTCGAATCTTTCTCGGTCGAACCGGAGTCGGCGGGGCCTGGGGATCCGGTTCGGATCGCCTACGAGGTCTCAGGGCCGTCGGATCTGTCGGCGACGTTTACGCGGACGTTCTATCTCTCCGCGGATCCGGTGATCACGGAAGACGACATCTCGATGGGCTCGAACGCGTTCAGCGTCCTCGAAGGCGGGCTGTCGGTTTCAGTCAGCAGCGCGATCCCGCGCAGCGTCGAACCAGGGCAGTATTTCATCGGCATGATCGTCCAGACAGAGGGCGATACCGATCCCTCGGACAACGCGCTGCCGGGCCGAGCGTTCACGGTGCTGCCGGATCGCGCGGCCTACGACCTGGGAGTAGAGGCGCGCTCCGTCGTCCCGAACTCGGTCAGCGCGGGCGGCTCGATCGACGTGACGTATCGGGTGACGAACCACTCGCAGTCGAGCGGCATCTTCCTGCGCAGGATCTACGTCTCCGCCGACGAGACGATCACGACGGCCGATACGCTGGTCAACGAACGCACGTTCACGCTGAACGGCCAGGGTCGGACGATCACTTCGACCAACAACGAGACGCCCGCGCTGCCGCCGGGAGACTACTTTGTCGGCGTGCTGCTGGAGACGACCGCCGACGTGAACCCGGACGACAACACGTCGAACGCACGACGGCTGACGATCACGCCCGGGGCCGCTTTGGCCGTGCGGCCGGAGGGCAGGTCGAGGCTCGTCAGCGATGATACTTCCCTGCCCGGCAACGACGCCCGGGATGCGGAGGCCGCGGCCGACGCGCCTTGGTAGCGGGCGCGATTGCGCGCAGACTAGAAGCATGTCCGATTACCGCATGCCCGGCGAATGGGCGCCGCGCGCAGCGACCTGGCTCGCTTGGCCGCACCAGGCGCGTGACTGGCCGGGGAAGCTCTCGGCGGTGCACTGGGTCTACGTCGAGATCGTTCGGCTGCTGGCGCCCAATGAACGCGTCGAGATCTTGGTCCGCGACGACGCGCTGGCTCGGCGGATCCGCCGCTGGCTCACCGACGCGGGCGTCGATCTTGACCGCGTCGGGCTGCATCGTCAGTTGACCGACCGGTCGTGGATGCGCGATTCGGGGCCGACGTTCGTGCAGTCGTCTGACGAGACGGCGGCCGTCTGTTGGCGCTTCAACGCCTGGGCGAAGTATTCGAACTGGAACTTTGACGTGTTGGTCGGGCGGCGCATCGCTGAACTGGCGGGGTGCCGCGCGATCGTGCCGCGCCACAAGGGGCGCACGGTCGTGATGGAGGGCGGCGCGATCGATTCCGACGGAGCGGGGCTGCTGCTGGCGACCGAGGAGTGTTTGTTATCGGATATTCAGACCCGAAACTCCGGTTTTACGCGGGACGACTACGAGCGGGTCTTCGCTGAATACTTGGGCGTCGAGAAGACCGTGTGGCTCGGCGAGGGCGTCGCCGGGGACGACACGCACGGGCATGTGGACGACATTGCTCGCTTCGTGGGGCCGGGGCGGGTCGTCGCGGCGGTCGAGACCGACCGCCGCGACGAGAACTATGCGCCCTTGGCCGAGAACTGGAGACGCCTCCAGGCCGCGGGCCTGGAGGCGGTGGAACTGCCGATGCCGCGGGCGCTGCGCTTCCGCGGCGAGCGGCTGCCGGCGAGCTATGCGAACTTCTACGTCGGCGCGAAGAACGTGCTGGTTCCGACGTTCAATGATCCGAACGACCGCGTGGCGCTCGATGCGTTGGCTGCGGCGTTTCCGGGGCGCGAGGTCGTCGGCGTACACGCCGTCGACCTCGTGTGGGGGTTCGGGACGCTGCACTGCTCGACGCAACCGCAGCCTGGGGCGGGCGATTCCTGCGCGGGGTGAGCGCCTACTCGAGGATGAAGGTGATTTTTAGGTTGACCTTGTACTCGCTGATCTTGCCGTCTTTGACGCTGACAGATTGATCCTTGACCCAGGCCGAGGTGACGTTCTTGAGCGTCTTGGTGGCGCGATCGACGCCCTGCTCGACGGCGTCTTCAAAGCTTTTGTTGGAGGTGGCGATGACCTCGGTTACGCGTGCTACGGACATATGACTAACTCCTATTTTCGGTGATATATCCCAGGGAAAGAACTCCGCGGGGACTTGAATTTAGCACGAAATCAGATCAGCCCGGCAAGTCGTCCGGCGGTTCCGGGAAACTCCGAATCGGCGAATAGCGCTTGTAAGACTCCCAGACGTCGCCGTCGCCGACGACGCGCGGGTCGCCGGTTTCTTGGAGATACGCCTCCAGCTTTGCGCGCAATTCAACGAGCTTTTCCTCGTGCGCCGGTTCGCCGGCGAGATTCTCCAAGCAGCCGGGGTCGGCGCGGATATCGAACAGCTCTTCGGCGGGCCGCTTGCCGACGGCGAGCTTGAAGTAGCGTTCGAGTTCGGGGTTGTCGCGGTTCTCGATCAGGAAGGTCAGCGAAGGCGAGGCGTCGATGTCGTGGTAGCCGCCGTGTTGGGGGCCGAGTTTCCCCGGCTCGTCGAACTTGGTCGGATCGCCTGCCGGCCAGCGGTCGGGCTTGAAGTTGCGGATGTAGAGGAAGTCGTGCGTGCGCATGCCGCGCTGCGGGTAGGTCCAGTTTTGGTAGCGCGACGAGGAGTGGCGCTCGCGGGCGAAGAAGACGGCGTCGCGCTCGGGCTCGAGGACGCCTTCGCCTTCGGCTTCAAGCAACGGAAGGATGCTGGTCCCCGAGGGCATGTGCGGTCCCGGGTGCTCGACGCCCGCCGCGTCCAGGATGGTGGCGGTGAGATCGACGAATCCGACCAAGTCTTGGACTTCGCGTCCGGCCGGGACGCGGTCGCCCCAGCGGATCGCGAGCGGCATGTGGACGCCGTATTCGTAGGCGTTGGCTTTGGCGCGCGGGAAGGCCATGCCGTTGTCTGAGGTGACGATGACGAGGGTGTTGTCGAGTTCGCCGGCCTTTTCGATCGAGTCGAGGATGCGGCCTAGGTGCGCGTCGAAGTGCTCGATCTCGGCGGCGTAGTCGAGGATATCGGAGCGAATCTCTTCACGGTCGGGCAGGAAGGGAGGCGGGTCGGCGTCCTCCAGCTTCTTGCCCTGTTTGAGTCCGCAGCCGGCCTCGAAGACGCGGTGCGGCTCCTTGCCGCCGTACCAGAAGCAGAAGGGCTTGCCCTCGGGGCGTTGCGCGAGGAACTGGTCGAAGTTGCCGGCGTAGTCGTTGTTGTTGATGCCCTCGCAGGGCGGCTCGGCGGTCAGCTCGTCGAACTTGGGTCCGGCCGGGTTGCGCGGGCGCGTCTCGTCCCAGTTGCCCGGCCCCCAGCCTTTGCCGGTGTAGCCGACCCAGTAGCCGGCTTGCTCGAGCAGGTCGGGGTAGACGGGGTATTTGGCCGGGAAGGAGCTGGCGTGGGTGCCGGCGTTTTCGATCTGCCAGGTGTGGCGACCGGTGAGGAAGGCGGCGCGGCAGGGGCTGCAGCCGGGGGAGGCCCCGAAGGCGTTGTGGAACAGGACGCCTTCGGCGGCGACGCGGTCGAAGTTGGGGGTTTGGGTGGCGGCGTAGCCGTAGGCGGAGGCGTGGGGGTAGCTCTGGTCGTCGGAGATGCAGAAGAGGATGTTGGGGCCGTCGGAGCGGACGCCGCCGCCGCTCTCCTCGGAGCCGCCGCAGCTGATGGCGGCTAGGACGCCGGCGCCGAGGGAGGTGCGTAGGAAGTCGCGGCGGGTGGTTGGGTTCATCGCTCGCGATTATACGCGGGTCCGTCGCTCGGCGGTCCGGTTTCCGTCACTCCGCTGTCCGTCGCTCCGCTGTCCGGAAGACGGGAGCAACGGGCTCTTGCTTCGCAAATCGCCCTGGGGCGGGACTGTGATCCTCGCCGCCTCGGGGCGATCCCTTGGTGCGGTTTCCCGGTTGCGAAGGGAGGCGCTTCCGGGCGGCAACAAGCGCAGCCTGACGACTGCGGCACGGTTGTTCGGAGACCGGCGGTTGTGAAGGTTGCCGGTTTGGCTAGTTCTTCTTCCGCGCCTAGTGGGGGAGGCGCTGGGAGGCTTCTTCGTCGATCTCTAGGCGGGTCATGCCGTCGCCTTTGGGGGCGGCGAAGATGGAGCTGGGGGCGACGCGAGCGGCTAGGATGCGGGTGCCGGCTACGAAGACGCCGCCTAGGACGAACAACGCGGCCAGGATCCCGACCAGGACGAACGTGTCGAGCACGACCGTCGTCAGATCGTCGCTGCGCTTAGGCTCGTCGTAGTGCGGCGTGACTTGGGCCTCGTAGCGAACCTTGGAGATGAGGCGTTGGGCGGCGTCCGGGGCGTCGCCGATCACGGCCGCGATCAACGGACCGGTGCGCTTGGCGGTGACGCCGTCGACGGCGTAAAACTGCTCGACTTGCTCGCGGGCCATGGCGATCGTCGGGTAGTAGAAGATCGCCATGCGCTGCGGGCCGTCTTCGGTCTGGTATTCGCCGTAGTGAGCCTCCGCGCCGAAGTGGAAACCGACCGTCGAGGGGGAGAGTTCGGGTACGGATTCCGCCAGGCCGACTGGGCCCAGGATGTGGCGCTGAGTCGCCGGGACCTGGTCGAGTTTGGGGACGTAAGCGAGTACCGGCGGGTCGGGCGTCGGGGCGACTTGCGGGAAGTAGGTGAGCATCGCCTCGACCGGGGTGTCGGTGGGCATGTCGCCCTCGATGCGGACGAGGTAGTTGGCGAAGTGGATCAGCGTCAGGTCGCCGTCGGTCCAGGAGCGCTCGCCGAATCCGGAGTACTCGCCCTGCGCGGTCTGCTCGTGACGGAAGGCGGAGAAGGCGCCGGTGTCGTCGTAGAAGCGTTGCGCGGTGACTTCGGTTTTGCGGCCGTCGGGGGCGGAGTAGATCGAGCGCTCGGTCTCTTGCAGGCCGAACTCGTCGTACAGCTCCGGCTTTTCGGGGGCCGGGGCGGTGACTTCTCCGCGCGCGAACTCGGCCAACGCTTCCGGCAACAGATCGGCGGAGGCCGGTAGAGCGATGACGAGGAGGGCGACGAGGAGGTTTTTCATCGGAATCATCCCTGGGAAGCGCCGTGGCACTTCTTGAACTTCTTGCCGCTGCCGCAGGGGCACGGATCGTTGCGGCCGACCTTGGCGCCTTTGACGATCTGCTTGACGGCCGTTCCGCCGCCGTCTCCGGCGCCGGCGGTGCTGGCTTGCGCGAGTTCCTGTTGCTTCTTGCGGCGGACGTCGCGGGTGAACTCCTCGATCGACATCTCGGCTTCGGGCTTGGGCTCGGCCGGGGCGCCGTCTCCGTTGACGGCGTCTCCGTTGACGGCTTCGCCCGCTTCGCCTCGGACGGCGAATGCAGGTCCGGCTTCGGCGCGCTTCTGCGGTTCGCCGGCCGGTTGCAGGTAGAAGAGGAACTTGAGCGTCTCCTCTTCAAAGCGCGCCATCATGTCGTCGAAGAGGGTGAAGGATTCCTTCTTGTACTCGATGAGCGGATCTTTCTGGCCGTAGCCACGCAGGCCGATGCCCTCTTTGAGGTGGTCCATCGAGAGCAGGTGGTCCTTCCACTGCTGGTCGATGATTTGGAGCATGATCATGCGCTCGGAGTAGCGCAGGCGCTCGGAGCCGATCAACCCTTCTTTGCCCTCGTACTCCTTACAGAGGTACTCGGTGATCTCGTCAGCGACGTCTTGCGGGTCGAGGCCGTCGAGCTTGAGGTGATCGATCGAGACGCCGAAGGCTTGCTCGATGTCCGAGTAGAGTTCGGTCAGCTCGTAGGTGTCAGGATGCGCTTTTTCCGGGCAGCGGGCGTCGACGAAACCGCCGACGACGACGCCGACGCGGTCGAGGATGAACTCTTTCTGATCCTTGCCTTCGAGCAGCTTGCGGCGCAGTCCGTAGACGGCCTCGCGCTGCTTGTTCATGACGTCGTCGTACTCGAGCAGGTGCTTGCGGGCTTCGAAGTTCTGCGCCTCGACTTGCTTTTGAGCGGCCTCGATGCGCTTGGAGATGAGCTTCGATTCGATGGGCACGTCCTCTTCCATGCCGAGCCGCAGCATGAGGTTTTGCACCTTCTCGCCGCCGAAGATACGCATGAGGTCGTCTTGGAGCGAGAGGTAGAAACGGGACGAACCAGGGTCGCCTTGACGGCCGGCGCGACCGCGAAGCTGGTTGTCGATGCGGCGTGATTCGTGGCGTTCGGTGGCGAGCACGTGCAGGCCGCCGAGTTCGATGACTTCGTCGTGCTCTCTGTCGGTCTCTTCCTTGAACTGCGCGACGACTTTCTCGAACTCCTCCTGGGGCATCGTGTCGGGGCTTTGGCCCTTCTTGCGCAGATGTTCGACGGCGAGGTTTTCCGGGTTGCCGCCGAGCAGGATGTCAGTACCGCGACCGGCCATGTTGGTCGAGACGGTGATGGCGCCTTTGCGTCCGGCTTGAGCGACGATGTGCGCTTCGCGTTCGTGCTGCTTGGCGTTCAAGATCTCGTGCTTGACGCCCATCTTCTTGAGGTATTTCGATAGCTTTTCCGACTTCTCGATCGAGACGGTGCCGACGAGAACGGGTTGGCCGCGCTCGTTGTACTCCTTGATTTCCTTGGCGGCGTTGCGCCACTTCTCTTCCTCGGTGCGGTAGACGATGTCTTCGTGCTCGATGCGCTGGAGCGGGCGGTTGGTGGGGATGACGACGACTTCGAGCGAATAGATCTTGCCGAACTCGGCGGCTTCCGTATCGGCCGTACCGGTCATGCCGGCCAGCTTGTCGTACATGCGGAAGTAGTTCTGGAAGGTGATGGTGGCGAGCGTCTGGTTCTCGCGTTCGATCTTGACGCGCTCTTTGGCTTCGACGGCTTGGTGGAGGCCGTCGGACCAACGGCGGCCGGGCATGAGGCGGCCGGTGAACTCGTCGACGATGATGACCTGGCCGTCTTTGACCACGTAGTGCTGATCCTTGTGGAACATCACGTGAGCTTTGAGGGCTTGCTCGACGGCGTGCTTGGTTTCGTAGTGGCGGAGGTCGTTGATGTTGTCGATGCCGAGGGCGGCTTCGACTTTGGCCTCGCCGACTTCGGTGAGGAAGGCGGCGCGGTGTTTTTCTTCGATGATGTAGTCGCCCGTGTAGGTGCGGTCGCGGGGCTCGTCGCCTTCGATGATCTCGCCGCGTTCGAGACGCGGGATGACGCGGTTGACCTTGTAGTACTTGTCGGTGGCGACCTCGGAGGGGCCGGAGATGATGAGCGGGGTGCGAGCCTCGTCGATGAGGATCGAGTCGACCTCGTCGACGATGGCGTAGCGGTGCTCGCGCTGGACGCAATCGCCCAGGTCGAACTTCATGTTGTCGCGCAGGTAGTCGAAGCCGAGCTCGTTGTTGGTGGCGTAGGTGATGTCGGAGTTGTAGGCGTCGCGGCGCTCTTGATCGGAGAGGTCGGGGACGATGACGCCGACGGAGAGGCCGAGCCAGTTGTAGAGCTTGCCCATCCACTCGGAGTCACGGCGGGCGAGGTAGTCGTTGACGGTGACGACGTGGACGCCGCGGCTTTCGAGCGCGTTGAGATAGACGGGCAGCGTGCCGACCAGGGTCTTGCCCTCGCCGGTCTTCATCTCGGCGATCGTGCCTTCGTGCAAGACCATGCCGCCGATCAACTGGACGTCGTAGTGGCGCATGCCGAGCACGCGCCAGGCGGCTTCGCGACAGACGGCGAAGGCTTCAACGAGGATGTCGTCGAGCGTTTCGCCGTTCGCCAGACGCTCGCGGAACTCGGGCGTCTTGGCTTGGAGTTGCTCGTCGGTGAGCGCCTTCATCGCCGGTTCTTGGGCGTTAATTTCGTCGACGATGGGGTTGAGGCGCTTAACTTCGCGCTCGTGTTTGGTGCCAAAAATCTTGGCGAAAGCAGTTTCCAACATGGCTGGGGAGGCCCGGAAAGACGGGCCCTCTCATTGTATCTCGGAGCCGCGGGGGCTCCTAACGACACCCACAAGTTAACGACGCCGATTGCGCCGGGGAAGTTCCCTGGGAAGAGGTTCTAGGTTGTAGGTGATAGGTGATAGCCAAGATCAAGACCGCCCACCACCCGACCCCTGACCCCTGACCCCTGGCCCCTGGCCCCTGGCCCCTGGCCCCCGACCCCTATCACCTATCACCTATGACCTAGAACCTAGAACCTAGAACCTCTCCACCTGACACCTCCGGCAAGACCTGTTACTCTGAAAACACATTCACGAGGCCGTCTGTTCCACGTGTGAACATCGACTACGGCTCGCGGCGCACAACAGGTTTCCACCCGCAGAGACGCGCCGCCCTATAGTTCCCTCTTACCTATCGCTGTTGTATGGGTCGGAATGTTCGGAGTTCGGCTCCGGGCGTCGGCGATCCCCTTTTGTTGGTCGGATTGCACCCCGGAGAGCGAACGAGCTTTCCAACAAATGACTGAAACCGCTTCCCGGAAGAAATCCGGATTTTTGGAGTTCGATCTCCACCCCAAAGTTCAGCGCGCCATCGATGCCGCCGGTTTTGACGAACCGCGCCCCATCCAGGCCGCTTGCATTCCCGCCGTGCTCGAAGGAGAGGACGTGCTGGGACTGGCGCAGACGGGCACCGGCAAGACCGCCGCGTTCGTCGCGCCGATCCTCGACATTTTGCTCGACGAAAGGCTGCCCGGCCCTCGCGCCTTGATCCTTTCGCCGACGCGCGAGTTGGCCATGCAGATCCACAAGGACGTGGAGACGCTGGCGAAGTTTTCCGACCTGAAGTCGACCACGATCTACGGCGGCGTCAAGCAAGATCGCCAAGTCAAGGACCTCCGCGGCAAACCCGACGTGATCGTCGCCTGCCCCGGCCGCCTGCTCGACCTGATGGAGCAAGGTCTCGTCGACCTTTCGAGGATTGAGATCCTCGTGCTCGATGAAGCCGACCACATGTTCGACATCGGCTTCTTGCCGAGCGTCCGTCGGATCATCAAAGAACTGCCGAAGGATCGGCAGAACCTACTGTTTTCGGCGACGATGCCGCGCGAGATTCGCGGGCTAGCCGACCAACTGCTGTACAAGCCGCATGTGGCGGAACTGGCGCATTCGTCGCCGGCCGATACGATCGAGCACGCGGTGTTTTCGATCGCCGGGCCGAAGAAGACGGAGTTGCTGCGTTGGGTGCTTTCGGAAGAAGGTTTCCGATCGGCGATCGTGTTCTGCAACCAGAAGTTTCGAGCCAAACGGCTGGCGGAACAGCTTTCTCGCTGGGGCCATCACGCGGTGGCGCTGCAAGGCAACATGACCCAGGGGCAGCGTGACCGTGCGATGAACGGTTTCCGCAGCGGGCGTTATGACGTGCTGGTGGCGACCGACGTGGCGGCGCGCGGCATCGACGTGGAGCACGTCTCGCACGTGATCAACTTCGACGTGCCGGCGACGCCGGACGCGTATACGCACCGGATCGGCCGGACGGGTCGCGCCGAACGCGACGGCAAGGCGTACACCTTCGTCTCGGCCGGCGACTTTATGGCGCTCAAGCTGATTGAGATGAAGATCAAGCAGAAGATCGAGCGGCGCGAAATCCCCTCGATGGAAGTGCGCGAGGAAGCGATCGCCAAGGCTGACGCGGCGCGTCCGAAGCGCGATCCGGAACCGGAACCGCGCATGGACGAGGAAGAACGGCGTTCGCGTCCGCAGCGTCGTCGGCGGTCTTCGGGCGGAGGCGGCGGCCGTGGTCGCTCGTCGTCGGGACGCTCGGGGCGGTCGTCTTCTGGTCGTTCGTCCTCTGGTCGTTCGTCCTCTGGGCGCGGTCGCGGACGGTCGTCCTCGGGGCGCTAATCTATCGTCCATGTCCGTCCGGTTGGAAGCGGCCGTCGTTGACGACCTCGAATCGCTGGTCGGGCTGGTGCGCGAATACTATCAGTACGACGGACACCGGTTCGTCGAATCGAAGGCCTGCGATGCTCTCGCGGGCCTTCTGCGTGACGGGGAGCTCGGGCGAGTTTGGGTTTTTCGCGACGGATCGCAAGCGGTCGGGTATCTGGCGCTCGCGTTCGGGTATTCGATCGAGTACGGCGGGCGTGACGCGTTTGTGGACGAGTTTTTTCTGCGCGAGGCGTATCGCGGGCAGGGGTTGGGGACTCGGGCGTTGGAGACAGCGGCTGTGGAGGCTCGGAAGGCGGGAGTTCGGGCGATCCACCTGGAGGCGGTTCGGGGGAATGAGCGGGCGCTCGCGCTGTATCGGCGGAACGGGTTTGTGGAGCATGAGCGGTATCTGCTGACGCGGTTGTTGGGGGAGGGGTAGTGGGCTCCGGTGCGCGCCAGGGGCCAGAACGAGAGGTTGCATTTGTGGGCTGGGGCCCGCGGCTTGAACAACGGGCTCTTGCTTCGCAAATCGCCCTTTGCCCGCTCCATCACTGTCGCGGCTCTGCTGGATCTGGCAGCCGTGGGATCTAGGGGCTAGTCGGCGGGTAGGGCGGTGGTGACGGCGCTGGCTACGTGGTTCGCGAGGTACTTTGAGCCTTCGGGGGTAAAGTGCACGTTTGCTGGTCGTTGGATGTCCGCGAGTCTCTCGAACGCGGCTTGGTAGAGGTCGTCGGTGGGGATCGCTCGCGGGGCCATGATTTCGGCGGCGATCTGGTTGTAGAGGACGACGTCTTTGTCGTAGCGGGGCGGGTTGGTTTCGGCGGGAGGGATGGGGGTGGTCGAGGCCCAGATGAGGCGGGCGCCGGTCTGCTCGAGGCGCTCGACGAGGCGCGCGAGGTTGCGGCGGTAGTCCTCGGGCGCGACCTGCTTGGCGCCGTCCTCCATGTACTTGAGGTCGTGGAGGCCCCAGTTGAAATGGATCACGTCCCAACGTCCGTCGCCTAGCCAGGTCTCAATGTTTTCGAGGCCGCGGGTCGTCGGTCCGCCATTGGTCGGGATTCGGTGCAGGTTGGCTTTGCCGGCGAGCAGGCGGCGGGTCTCCAGGGTGTAGCCGATCGAGATGGAATCGCCGATCAAGAGCACTCGGGGCAGGGTCGGGTCGTCTTCGATCGGCGCGAAGGCGGGATTCGGCTGCTGTGCGGCGGCGACGACGGCCAGGAGCGCGACGTAGAGTATCCGAGCCATGGCGCTATTCTAGAGCCGTGGGCCAAGCGACTGCTGAAAGAGCCGGCGCCGCCGTACAAACGCTGATCGTCGACGACGAGAAACTCGCTCGCGACGAACTCGCATTCCTGCTCGGAGACTATCCGGAGATTGAGATCGTCGGCGAGGCCTCGAACGGTCTCGAAGCGCTGGAGATGATCGAGGCGCATGAGCCGGATCTGGTTTTTTTGGACGTGCAGATGCCGGGGCTGGACGGCCTGCACGTCGCCCGACAGGTCATCGAGCGCGGGGACGCCCCACGGTTCATCTTCGCTACGGCGTTCGATCAATACGCGGTGGACGCGTTCGACGTGGACGCGGCGGACTACCTGCTGAAGCCGATCGAAAAGAAGCGGCTGGACAAGGCCGTGGAACGGGCGAAAAAGCTGCTCGATTCGGTGGAGGACGAGAGCAGCCGGGTGGAGGAGTTGCTTTCGCGGATTACGGCGCAGGCACGTCCGCCGGCGAAGCTGCTGGTGCGATCGTCGAGCCGGATGCTGCTGGTGGATGCGGGGGAGCTGATCTACGCGACGATCGCCGACGGGGCGATTACGATTACGGCGAGCGAGCTTTCCGGGTTGTCGAACTATCGCACGATCGAGGAGTTGCAGTCGCACCTCGACCCACAGAAGTTTTGGCGGCCGCACCGATCGTATCTGGTGAACATCGATCGGATTAAGGAAGTGGTGCCTTGGTTCAAGTCGAGCTATCAGTTGCGCATGGATGATCCGGAGGAGACGGAGATTCCGGTGAGCCGAGCGCAGACGAAGCGGTTGCGCGAGTTGTTTAAGCTCTAGTCCGGCGCGCCGGCGCGTTCAGCCTCTCGCCGGTCTCGCAGCTTCTGTTGCTGCCGCGACAGCTTGCGCTTGTCCTTCATCGGGCCCGCCCCCGTCCGACCGTGCGCGGCGCGAGCGATGAGGTTGCGCCCCTTCTTCGGGTTCTTGGCTTTGCGGCGCTTGCTCACGCGACTATTCTCGCGCGCATAGGCTTTCAGGGTAAGATCGTCGCGCCATGAGTCATCCTCGCGTCGCCAGCGTGCGTACCTTGACCTTCGACGTCTTTGGGACCGTGCTCGACCTCACCGGGGGTATTGTGCCGGAATTGGAGACGTTCCTGCGGTCGAAGGGCAGCGAACTGGATGCGGGGGCGTTGTGGCGATCGTGGCGCGCGCGGCAGCGGCTGGAGCAGCACCAGGATACGATCCTCATGCTCGGCCACTGCGGCTACTTGGAGGCGGCGCGGCGGGCGTTTCTGTTCGCGACGCGGGCGGCCGGATTGGAGTGCAGCGAGGCGGAGTCGCAGGAAATGATGGGCGTCTTCGAGCGGTTACAGCCGTTCGAGGACGCTCGATTGGGCCTGAAACGGCTGGCGTCGCGGTACGAGTTGGTTGCGCTCTCGAACGGCAATCAATGGCTGCTCGACCAACTGTGCGATACGAATCTGGACGGCGCCTTCAACGCAAAGATCTCCGTGGAGCGCTACGGTCGTTTCAAGCCGCATCCTTCGATCTATCGCGGGGCGGCCGACATCCTCCAGCGAGAACCGGCGGAGCTCATGATGGTCGCCGCGCACTCGTTCGACGTCCACGGGGCAAGGCTGTGCGGGTTTCGAGGGGCGTTCGTGAACCGCTATCGCCTGCCCTACGAACCCACCGCGGCGGAGCCGGAGTGGACCGGGCCGGACTTCTTAGCTCTGTGTGATTGGCTTGAGGTATGACGCTTTCGGACCAGGCGGCGTTGGTGATTGTCGATGTGCAGCAGGCGATCGATGATCCGAAGTATGCGGGGCGCAACAATCCCGAGCTGCTTCGGAACCTTGGACGGGTCTTGGATCGCTGGCGGCGGTTGGGGCGTCCGGTCTATTTAGTCGCTGATGATTCGCCTGACCCGGAATCGCCTTGGCGGCCGGGCCAACCCGGCAATGAGTTCAAGCCGGAGGTTGCGCCGATTGCGGGCGAGATCGTGATTCGGAAGACGGCCGGAGACGCCTTTGAGGGAACCGATTTCGAGGCTCGCTTGCGTAGGGCCGGGCATGGTCCGCTGGTGGTCGGCGGCTTCCAAACCGACCAGTGCGTCGCGGCGACGGTGCGCGGCGCGCTCGATCGCGGCTTTGAGGTCTATGTGCTTGCCGACGGCACGTCGACGCTCACTGAGGAGGCGCACGAGCGGGCGCTGGCGGAGCTGACGGACGCCTCCGCCAAGATCATTACCGCCTCAGAGGTCGGTTAGTTCCCGCTATGCTCGCTCAGCCGCCGTCGACTGACGCGCTCGTTTCAGAATGATCGTTCTGCTAACATGCCGCTGTGCCGCGTTCGCCGTCCTTCACGCCGGATCTTCTGGCTGACCGCGCTCTGCAACAGTTCTGGACACGCGGCTTTCATGCGACTTCCATGGACGATCTGGTCAAGGCCACCGGGGTCAGCCGACACGGTATCTATACGACGTTCGGCGGCAAGAAGGCTCTTTTTCTTGTGTGTTTTGACCGCTACCAGGATTCCGTCGTGACGCCTGCCTTCAAAGTCGTGGAGGCGCCGGGGGCTGACTTGAGGAGCGTTGCGAAGTATTTCGAGCTACAGATTTCGCGCTGTGAAGCTGTGGGCCTGCCCGGCCCGGGGTGCTTTGTCGCCAACTCCGCGACCGAAGCGGCCCCCGCCGACGCGGACGTGATGCTGCAGGTCCAGCGCCACAACGACCGCCTACGGCGCGGCTTTAGGGCCGCATTGCGATCGAGCATACCGTCCCTCGGCAAGGCCAGGGCGACCCGTCTTGCCGAGGTGATGCTGATCTTCACCAACGGGCTCTGGACCTTGTCGCGCAGCGTCAGCGATGCGAGGGTCCTGCGCCGCGCGACCCGCGACTTCCTTGACCTTCTCGAGGGAAGGACCACATGACCGCGACCACCCACGAGTTCACGACCGACCGCCGAACGTCGCCCTTTGTTCTGGCCCTTCTGGCGAACCTCGTCTGGATCAATGTCTCGGAGGTTGCGCGCTACTTCGCTTTCGTCATGCCGATGATGCGCGAAGCTTTCCCGAGCCTGCCCGGCGTCGCCCCGATGAACGTACCGGTGTTCCTGATCTGGGGCGTGTGGGACACGATTGTGGTCGTCACGGCGACGCTCGTGCCGTGGATGGCCATGAAAGTGTTCGGGGCCTCGCCGATTCGGGCCGTCACATACGGGACTGGGGTCTGGCTCGCGGTCTTCGTCGTCCTGTGGCTAGGGCTCTACAACATGAACCTCGCGCCCCCGAGCGTGCTCGCCGCGGCACTGCCGTTGGCCTGGTTGGAAATGGTCGTCGCGGCCCTGATTACGTGGTGGTTCACCCATTCGCCCCATGCCTAGAGAGCCGACCGCCCGTCACTCCCCGTCGGGCGTCCACCACTCGTCGAGGTCGCGGCGGAGCGAGTCGACGATCTCTGGCTGGTCGGCGAGTTGGTTTTGGGTCTCGGCGGGGTCGTCGCGGACGTTGAAGAGTTCGGGGTTGAAGTGCTCCCAACTGACGTCCCAGTTGCGGATCTGCATTTGGACGTCCCTGTTCGGTGCGTAGGGTTGGATCAGCTTCCAGCCGTCTTCGCGGACCATCCAGCGATACTTCAGGTTTTTGGACGGATCATTCACGTCCACGGCAGTATGGGCGAATAGAGCGCCGAAGATTTCTTTGCGCTCTGCGAGCCGTGTGCGGTCGCGGAGATCGATGCCGGGCATCTCTTCGGTGGGCCCGACGCCGGCGGCGTTGAGGATGGTCGGGGCGAGATCGATGCTGGAAACAAGCGTGCGGTCGTCGCGGCCGGGTTCGATCTTGCCGGGCCATTTGGCAATGATCGGGGTGCGTAGGCCGGCGTCGTAGGGAGAGACTTTCGACTTGCTCTCGTACCAGAGTTTGGGGTCGTCGGTCTGGATCCAGCCGTTGTCGGAGACGTAGAGAACGAGCGTGTTTTCGGTGTCGCCGCGCTGGTCGACGAAGGCGAGGAGATCGCCGATGGTTTCGTCGAACCACTCAACCATGGCGTAGTACTTGGCGACGGCTTCCGAGCGGCCCTCGGCGCGGTATTTGGCGAGCAGACGCTCGGGCGGGTTGTGTGGCGTGTGCGGCATGAAGGGCGCGTACCAGAGGAAGTAGGGCTTGTCGCCGGCTTCGCGGATGAAGTCGTAGACGGGCTCCATGGTTTCGCGGCCGATCTTGAGGCCGTCGTCGCCGTGCCGTCCGCCGCGCTCGACGACGCCGTGGGTCATGCACATGGTGAAGCCGCCGCACTGGCATTGGCCTTCCCACCATTTGCCCGATTGGTGGCTGACGTAGCCGGCCTTTTCGCCGAGCAAGCCCGCGACGGTGGGCGATTCGGTGAAGACGTCGACCATGCGTTGGCGGTTGTAGGGGTCGCGCATCTCGCCGTCGGGGTCGTTGCCGGTGATGCCGTGCTGGTGGGGGTAGAGGCCGGTCATCATGGAGGCGAGCGAGGGGCGGCAGAGCGAGGTGGGGACGTAGCCGCGGGTGAAGGTCATGCCTTCGGCCGCCAACTCGTCAATGTGCGGCGTGCGGATGGCGTCGTGGCCCATGAAGGAGTAGTCGGTCCAGGCGTGATCGTCGGAGATGATGAGGATGACGTTGGGCGGGCGCTCGGCTTCCGCGGGCGGCGGGGCGGCCGGGAGAAAGAAGAAGACGGCGACGACGGCCGCGAGCAGCGCGAGCTTGAGCAGGTGCGTGGGACGCATGGCCCTCGGATTGTAGCGGGTCGGGGAGCTGCCGGAGCTAGTCGGAGCGGCGGCCGGTCAGGTGGAGCGAGTAGAGCAGCAGAGCGGCGGCCAGCACGGCGTAGAGGCCGAGGCGCAGGAGACGCGGCAGGCGGCTCTCTTGCTGGATGGGCAGGGCGCGTTCGGCGGGCAGGAAGCGCCACTCGACCTGGGGCTCTTGCCAGGTGCGGTCGGCGAGGCGGATGCGTGAGCCTGGTACGTCAGCAGGGCCGGCCAAGATCCATGGGCCCAGGTATTCGACGCCGTCGATGGTGCGCGAGAGGGGATCGTAGACGATGACCAAGCTCTCGCCCGGCTGGAGCGGAGGGGCGAGGACGGCTGGGTCTTCGAGCGCGGCTCCATCGCGCTCGAAGCGGAGCGGTCCGCTCCACTCCGGCTGCCGGACGGCGAGGCCGGCCAGCTCGCCCTCGAGCACTTGGATCGTGACGCGGCCGTCGTCTTCGAGGGTCGAATCGGCCTGGAGTTCGAGTGCGTCGTCGGCGTAGCGACCGTCGACGGGGAGGCGGTAGCGCGGGGTTCCGTTTTGGTTGGAGAAGGCGGCGTCGCGGATCTCGCGGAAGGCGCGCAGGCCGTGCAGGGTGCAGCACCACCAAGCCTCCTCGTGTCCCGGCTCGATCCCTCGGGCGGAGAACTTGAGGTGTCCGAAACCGCCGCTCGCGGACTGGTTGGGGTAGAAGCCGTTGAACAGCGCCGCCTCGGCAGCGGCTAGGCGTTCGTCGCCGCCGAGTTGGAGGTTGAGGCGGACCCAGTCGGCGTGCGCGCAGCCTTCGTCGCGCGAAAGCCCCGGTTGGAAGTATTCGGAGACGCTTGCTGTGGGCAGCAGGTCGTCCGTCTGCGTGAACTCGGCGACGGCCGCGCGCGCGGAGGCGAGCAGGGAGGGCATGCGGGCCATGCCGCGCAAAGTCGTCAGCCAGCCGTGGACGTGTTGGCCGGGGCGACGTTCGAGCGTGGCGGCGATTTCGCGAGCAGCCTCGCGGTAGCGCTCGGCGTCGTCGGGGGCGATCTCGGCGAGTAGGGCGAGGGCTTCGACGTTTTGGGTCCAGCAGATGTAACCGGTGGCCATGCGGCCGGAGTAGAACTCGATGCGCACGGGCTCCGCGTTGAAGCGGGAGGCTTGGGCGAGCAGCCAGTCGCCGAGTTTCTTGGCGGCAGCGAGCGCGCGCGGATCTTCGGTCGCTTGGTAGAGTTCAGCGAGTCCGACCAGCATGCGTCCGGCGCCCCAGAGACGCGCCATGTCGTCGTCGGCGGCGCCGTCGGATGAGAGGGGGTTCCCGAAGCGGCCGTCGGGGCGTTGGTGTTCGAGCAGTTGGGGGAGTACGGCGAGCGCCTGGTCTGCGCGTCCCGCCGCCGCCAAGGCGCCGAGGTAGCGGCCGGAGAGATCGCCGCTGAAGTGGGTGAAGACGCGGGAGTCGTTGGGGATGACGTCGGCGGCGAGCAGGTCGACGTCGTAGCGCGGATCGCCGCCCTGGAGCACGCGCTCGAGGGTCAGCTCATAGCGGCGCGTCAGTTCCCCGCCCCACGCGATGGCCGCGCTCAGCAACAGCAGAACGACGGTTCTCATTCGGCTCTCGTTGTTGGAGGAAAGTACTCGCGGTACTTCTCCGGCAGGCGGATCATGCGGCCCTCGCGGTTGGTGACGGTATGGAGGGTTTCACCGGTGGCGAGCAGTTCTCCGTCGGCGGCGCGACGTATCTCATACTCGAAGCGCAGGGTGCGCGAACGGACTTCGGAGACCCAGGCTTCCACCTCGACCTCGTCGTTGAAGCGAGCGGAAGAGCGGTAGCGGCAGTGCGCCTCGGTAACAGCCAGGAAGGCGCCGGAATCTTCTTCCATCGAGCGGTACTCGAAGCCCAACATGCGGCAGTGGTCGACGCGCGCGACCTCCATCCAGACCAGATAGTTGGCGTAGTAGACGACGCCCATCTGATCGGTCTCGGCATAGCGCACGCGGATGCGACTGAGACTTCGGCGCATTGTTGCTACCTTAACGTCAATCGCCCATGCAAGAACAATTCCTGCTGGAACTGTCGCTCATCTTCGTCTTGGGTTTCGCCGCCCGCTGGATCGCTTGGCGGCTTCATCTGCCGTCGATTTTGCTGTTGCTGATCGCGGGCATTGTGGCGGGCCCGTGGCAGGGCTGGCTGCATCCGGACGCCTTGCTGGGCAACGCGCTGTTGCCGTTCGTTTCGTTGTCGGTCGGGCTGATCCTATTTGAAGGCGGCCTCAGCCTCAACATTCGCGAGTTGAAGGGCATCGGCGGCGTGGTCCGCAATTTGGTGACGATCGGCGCCGCGGTGACCTGGGTCTTTGCTTCGTTCGGCGCGTGGCTGATTTTGGAGTTGAGCGCGCCGTTGGCGATTCTGCTCGGGGCGATCTTCGTCGTGACGGGGCCGACGGTCATCTTGCCCTTGCTGCGCCACGTGCGGCCGACCGCGCGCATCCGCAACACGATCAAGTGGGAAGGCATTTTGAACGATCCGGTGGGCGCGATCCTCGCCGTGTTGGTGTTTGAGGCGATCGCGACCGGCGGCACCGAAAACCCCGGCGCGGAGTTCCTCTATGCGGTGCTGACCGGAACGGGCGTCGGCATCCTGGGCGGCTTGCTGATTGTGGTGGCGCTGCGTTGGAACTGGATTCCGGAAGTGCTCGACAATGCGTTTTCGCTGGCGATGGTGGTGGCGGCGTTTACGGTTTCAAACCACTACTATCACGAGTCCGGATTGATCGCGACGACGGTGATGGGCATCGCGCTGGCCAACCAACGCTTCACGCCGGTCAAGCATATCGTCGAGTTCAAAGAAAACCTACGGGTGCTGATTCTCTCGACGCTGTTTATCTTGCTGGCGGCGCGGCTGGATGCGGAATCGTTGGCGGCGGTGTGGGCGCCGAGTCTTGGGTACTTGGTGTTCTTGATTGTGATCGCGCGGCCGGCGACGGTTTGGGTGTCGTGCTTGGGCTCGCAGCTGACGGGGCCGGAGCGGGTCTTCCTCGGGTGGATGGCGCCGCGCGGAATCGTGGCGGCTGCGGTGACGTCGATCTTCGCCACGCGGCTGATCGAACTCGGCTACTCGGAGGCCGAGCAGCTCGTGCCGATCTCCTTCCTGCTGATTATCGGGTCGGTGACGGTGTACGGACTGACGGCGTCGCCGGTGGCGCGCAAGCTGGGGCTGTCAGAGCCGCATCCGGAAGGGCTGCTGCTGGTCGGGGCGCATGGGTGGGCGCGGCAGATTGCGAAAGTGCTCACGGATCTCGGCGTGTCGGTGGCGATGGCGGACAGTCGCTACAAGAACGTTTCGGCGGCGAAGTTCGCGGGGCTTTCGGCGTACTACGGATCGATCTTGTCGGAGAAGGTGCTGGACAGCATGAACCTGCACGGCATCGGTCGGTTGGCGGCGGTGACCTCGAATGAGGAAGCGAATGCGTTGGCGGCGGTTCACTTCGCCCAGATGTTCGGGCGCAAGGACGTCTATCAATTGCACTCGGCGGCGGGCGACGCGCGCAAGGGCATCGACGTCGACCATCTGGTGGGACGCAACCTGTTCGGCGAGGGCGTGACGTTCGACGAACTCGAAGAGAAGTACGACGCGGGCTGGTCGGTGAAGGCGACCAAGCTTTCAGACAAGTTCACTTATCAGGATTTCCAGGAGCGCTACGGCGAATTGGCGATCCCGTTGTTTGTGGTGGTCGAAGGCGAGCCGTCGCGGCTGACGATTGTGGAGTCGCAGGACGTGAAGCCGAAGTCGGGACAGACGGTGGTGGCGATGTGCCCGCCGAACAAGTCGTGACGGCCTGCGCGAGGGGCTACTCGTCGAGGATTCGGATGTCGGGCAGGTGGCGGTACTGCTCGGCGTAGTCCATGCCGTAGCCGACGACAAAGCGGTCGGGGATTTCAAATCCTAGGTAGTCGACGGGGACCTCGACTTCGCGGCGGTCGGGTTTGCTGAGCAGGGCGGCGAGTCGTACGGATCGCGCTTTGCGGGCGGCGAAGTGGTCGAGCAGCATGCGCGCGGTGTGGCCGGAATCGACGATGTCCTCGACGATGACGACGTCGGCGCCGGCGATCTCTCCTTCGACGTCTTGGAGGAAGCGGACCTCGCCGGTCGATCGCGTTCCGGCGCCGTAGCTGGAGGTGCGGACGAAGTCGACGATGACCGGTCGATCGGTGCGGGCGCTGACGGCGCGAGACAGGTCGGCGAGCAGGAACACGGCGCCTTTGAGCGCGCCGACGAGCCAAAGAGGGGCGTCGGCGGAAGAGGCGTGATCGCGGGCGACGGCGTCGGCCATGGCGTCGACCCGCTCCGCGATTTCGCGCGCGGAGAGAAAGGGGAGGGGCGCCGCCATCGGGGCCATTGTAGCTATACTCGAAGTGTTGATCGCGACGAGCGATCGCCGCCTGCACGGCAGGCATCGGGACGGTAGCTCAGTTGGTAGAGCAACGGCCTTTTAAGCCGTGGGTCCTGGGTTCGAGTCCCAGCCGTCTCACCACCCCGACTATTCCTCGGCAGGCATCAACTGGGAGGCGAAGTAAGCGAACTCCAAGGCCGTGCGCATCGCTAGTTGTTGTTGGTTGGCCGTGCCGCCGTGGCCGCCTTCGATGTTTTCGTAGTAGTAGAAGTCGTAGCCGTACTCGGCCAACAGGGCCGCCGCTTTGCGGGCGTGGCCGGGGTGGACGCGGTCGTCTTTGGTCGACGTGTAAAAAAGGACCTTGGGGTATGATTTGCCGGGTTTCAGGTTTTGGTAGGGGGAGTATTTCTCGATGAACTCCCACTGCTCGGAGTCGTCGGGGTCGCCGAACTCGGCCATCCAGCTCGCGCCCGCCAGGAGCTTGTGGTAACGCTTCATGTCGAACAGCGGCACGCCGCAGTCGATGGCGTTGTAGAGATCGGGGCGCTGGGTGAGGACGACGCCCATCAGCAAACCGCCGTTCGAGCGGCCGACGGCGCCGAGCTTTTTGGGCGACGTGACGCCGCGCTCGATCAGGTCTTCCGAGACGGCGAAGAAGTCTTCGTAGGCGCGTTGGCGGTTTTCGAGCAAGGCCGCTTCATGCCAGCGCGGGCCGTACTCGCCGCCGCCGCGGATGTTGGCCAGCACCAACACGCCGCCGCGCGAAACCCACAGCTTGCCGGACAAGGCGCCGTGCTGCGGACGCGCGGGATCGGCGTAGTAGACGGGCAGGATCGGAATCAGAAATCCGCCGTAACCGTACTGGATGGTCGGGGCGTCGCCCTTGGCCAGGACGTCCTTGCGGCCCATGACGAAGTAGGGGACTTGGGTCCCGTCGGCGCTTGAGGCGAAGTGCTGCTCGACGGCTACGTCGGAGGCGTCGTAGAGCGGGGGCAACGACGTGACGGTCGAGAGCTTGTCGTCTTCGGAGACGTGATGGAGGGTCTGCGGGGTGGTCAGGCTTTCGGTCAGCAGGAAGAAGTCGTCTCGATCGCTGTCCGCGGCGGCGATGTTGACGACGCCGTTGGGCGGCGCGTCTATCTCCTTGGCGGTCCATCCGTCGTCGCCGCGGGTGAGGCGCAGGACTTTGCCGACGACGTCGTCGAGCAGCGACACGAAGACGCCCGTCTTGCCGACGCCGACGCCCGAGACCGCTTGGCTGCGGCCGGCGGCGAAGACCGATTCCGCCTTCATGTCCTTGAGGCGCAGCGCGACCAGGGCGCCCTGCGGGTAGGACTCGCCTTGGTAGCTCCAGGGTTCGAGCAGTTGGGCCAAGAGTCGGCCGTCGATGACGCCGGCGATGCGCGCGCGCTTGGGGAACGGCAGGGCGGTCAGTTTGCCGTCGTCGCGCAGCCAGTAGCGTTCGGCCTCGTAGAAGGTCGTTGCGCGGGTGACGATCGGGTAGGTTGCGCCCTTGCGGCGCAGGACGTAGGCGGATGAAGAGACGTCGCCCTTCTCTCCCGCAAAGACTTCGTCGGCGTCGGCGAAGGCCTGGCCGCGCGCCCACTTGCGGACCGAGCGCGGGTAGCCGGAATCGGTGCGTCCCTCGCCCCAGTCGGAGGAGACGAGGAGGGTATCGGCATCGAGCCAAGCGGCCGAGTTCTTGCCGAGGGGGACGGTGAAGCCGTCGTCGATGAAGCGTTTGTGTTTGAGCGAGTATTCGCGGATGACGCCGGCGTCGGAACCGCCCGGGGACAGCTCGATCAGGCAACGTTCGTAGTCGGGGCCGAGGCAGTCGGCGCCGTGGTAGATCCAGTTCTTGCCTTCGGCTTGGGCGAGGGCGTCGACGTCGAGCAGCGTCTCCCATTTGGGCTTCCCTGCCCGGTAGCTCTTGAGCGAAGCGCGTCGCCAGAGGCCGCGGACGTGTTCGTCGTCTTGCCAGAAGTTGTAGAGCGCGTCGCCGCGGATCGAGCCGAGCGGGATGCGCTCCTTGGAGGTGAGGATTTCGAGCGCCTCTTGCTCCATTGGGGCGAATCGCGGATCGGCCTTGAGTTCGGCGAGCGAGCGTGCGTTCTGTTTGCGGACCCAGTCGAGTTGTTTCTCGCCTTCGATCTCCTCTAGCCAGAGGAAGGGATCGCTGGGTTGGGACCAGGCGGCGGGGACGGCAAGCAGCGCGAGGCAGAAGAGGGAGAGGATCCGAATCGGCACCTCCACAGTTTAAGGAAAGGCGAAGTCTAGGGAACAGCTCTTGCTAATGTGGTTGGCCGTGCGGACGATCCAAGAACTCTTTGACCTTGCGGGAAAGCGCGCCCTCGTCACGGGCGGGTCGCGCGGGCTCGGCGCGGAGATTGCCGAAGGGCTTTGCGAGGCGGGCGCGTCGGTCTTTCTGCTGGCGCGGCGCGAGAAGTGGCTGACGCCGCAAGTGGAAGCGTTGCGCGAGAAAGGCTTCGAGGCGCACGGCGCGCTTTGCGACGTGTCGGATCGGGAGCAGGTGCAATCGGCGGTCGCCGAGGCCGTCGAGACGTTGGGCGGGATCGACGTGCTGGTCAACAACGCCGGCGTCACCTGGGGCGCCCCCGCCGAAGAGATGCCGTTTGAGAAGTGGCGCCAGGTGGTCGACGTCAACCTCACCGGAACGTGGCTCTTCTCGCAAGAGGTCGGCAAGCGGATGCTCGAACAGGGCGGCGGGTCGATCATCAACATCGCCTCAATCGCCGGGCTGATCGGCTCGACGACCGGGTCGCGCGGCGACGACACGAGCCTGGCCGGATACGCCGCGAGTAAGGCCGGCGTGCTGGGGCTGACCCGCGAGCTGGCCGCGAACTGGGGCCGGCGAGGCATTCGGGTGAACGCGGTGGCGCCGGGCTTCTTCCCGTCGCGGATGACGGAGGGTATGCTCGAGAAGGTGCAGGAGAGCTACGAGGAGCTGCTGCCGGCGGGACGGATCGGGCGTCCGGGCGAGCTGAAGGGCGTCGTGGTCTTCCTTGCGTCGGAAGCGGCCGGACATGTCACCGGCCAGACGTTGGCGGTCGACGGCGGCCGTACGATCTCGTAGGGCCGTCGCGGCCTGTCGGGCTAGGCGCTCGCGGTCTTCTTGGGCTTCTTCTTGCGGCGCTTGTGGGTCGAGGGGATGCCCAGGTCCTCGCGGTACTTGGCGACGGTGCGACGGGTCACGTGGATCCCGTCTTCGCGCAGCATCTGGCTCAGCACGTCGTCGGTGTAGGGCTTGTAGGGGTCCTCGTCCTCGATGATCTTGGCGACCTTGCGCTTAAGCAGGATCAGCGGCATCTCCGCGCCGCCGGGGCCCTGGACGCCTTCGGTGAAGAAGAAGCGCAGTTCATAGACGCCGTGCGGCGTGAGGGCGTACTTGTTGGCGACGGCTCGGCTGACGGTCGAGGGATGGACGCCGATCTCTTCAGCGACGTCCTTGATCATCATCGGGCGCAGGTGCTCGATGCCCTCGGCCAAGAAGCCGGGCTGGCGCTTGACGACCGCTTCGCAGACGCCGCGAATCGTCATACGGCGCTGCTCGATGTTGCGCAGCAGTTGCAGCGCCGAGTTGTAGCGCTCGCGGATGTAGTTGCGCACCTCGGGCTCCGACGCCCCGCGCTTGAGCAGTCCGCGATAGCCGCGGTTCACCTTGAGGTCGGGGACGTCGTCTTCGCGCAAGACGACGCGAAAGCCGTCCGGCGTTTTGGCGAACTCGACGTCGGGCTCGACGGCGCGGGTCTCGGTCGCGTTGTAGCGTTGGCCGGGTTTGGGATCGAGCGCGCGGATGACCTCAAGCGCGATCTCGACGTGCTCGATGGGGCGGTCGAGTTTCTCGGCGAGGACGGCGGTGCGGTCGCCGTTGGTGTTTTCGAGATCGTCCCAGGCGCGCTCGACGATCTCGCCGGCGACGCCGCTCTCGGCGCCTGCGGCGCGCAGTTGGATACGCAGGCAATCCTGGAGATCGCTCGCCGCAACGCCCAACGGATCGAACGTCTGGACGAGCTCCAGCGCTTGCTCGCAGGCGCGCTCGTCGGCGCCTGACTCGGCGGCGATCTCGGCGAGATCGACCGTCAGATACCCGTCGTCGTCGATGTTGCCGATGATCGCCTCCGCCGCCGCCGCTACCGGCTCCGGCGCTGGGGTCAGGCTCAACTGCCACATCAGGTGGTCGAAGAGCGTCGTCGGTGAGGCGAGGAACGTCTCAAACGTCGGCTTGTCGATGATCTCAGGGGCCGGACCGCGCGGTCCGGGGTCGAGATAGTCGTCGAAGAACTTGGCCAGATCGATCTCGGAGAAGGCGTCGCCGGGGCCCTCGGCGGCGGCGGTCTCTCCGGGAAGCTCGCCGTCGGCGCCTTGCGCCAATTCGGTCTTTTCAGCCGCTCCGGCGGTGAGCGACTCGGCCTCGGCGGCTTGTTCGAGGGAGCTTTCGCGCTCGGAAGACTCGGAGACGAGCTCGAGAACAGGGTTCTCCGTCAGCTCCTGCTGGATCTCCTCTTTGAGTTCGATCTTGTTCAGCGCAAGCAACTTAACGAGCTGGCGAAGGCTCTGCGTGAGGACCGGCTTTTGGGAAAGCTTCAGTCCTAGGCGTTGTTGCATGAACATAAGGTCGGCGAATGAGACGGGCTTCCCCGTGTTTTCTTGCAATCACCATACCAAACAAAAAGACCGCCGCAGATAAAGGTTCTGTGACATTCGTCTCAACGTTTTGGGCTCGCGCGGAGTAATTCTTACCGAGCGATGGCGGAAGCGACACAAGCGGCCTGGCGGGTCGCGGCCTGGGCTCAAGTGGATCCGGTCGCCTGGGCAGCGGACCCCGGCTCGGGCGATATCTCCGATCCCTCCGCGCCGCAGACCGCCCACCAGGTCGACCCGAGCCAGGTCGATCCGAGACTGATCGTCCAAGCGGCCTCGGGCGACGCCTCCGCCTTCGACCAATTGATGCAGCGCGATCAGGTGCGGTTGTACCGGGTCGCGCTGCATCTTCTAGGTCGGCCGGAGGACGCCGAGGAAGCGCTCCAAGAGGCGTTTCTGCGGATCCATCGCGGGCTCGGCTCGTACGATCCCGAGCGCAGTTGGCAGGGCTGGACGTATCGCATCGTGGTCAATTGCTGTCGGACGAAAGCGGCTCGGCGGGCGCTGGGGCGCTGGTTCTCGTTGGATGCGTGGCGCGAATCGGGCGGTCAGGATCCGGTTACGCCGGGGCTCGGACCGGAGGCGCGTTTGGAAGCGCTCGATCGACGGAAGCGCCTGCTGCGGGCGGTGGCTCGGTTGCCTCGCAAGGAACGGGCGGCGCTGACGCTGACGGCGATCGAGGGGTTGAGCGCGGGCGAGGCGGCCGAGGTCTTGGGATCGTCGGAAGGGACGGTGCGCTCGCAGGCCAGCCGCGCTCGCGAGAAGCTGCGGGAATGGCTCAGGGCGGAGGGACGATGATGCTCGACCGAGACCTCCAAGAGTTGGGTCGGATCGAGGCGCCGCCGGAGCGTTTGGACGCGGTTCGGGCTCGGGTGCTGGCGCGGATCGATCGGCGGCGGAGCATGCTGCCGCTGGTTTGGGCGGCGGGATCGGCGGCGACGCTGGTGTTGGCGTTGTGGCTGTGGGGACCGCGGGCGCCGGAGGCGGAGACGTTGCGGTTTGCTTGGACTCCGCCTCGGCCGCCTGGGTTTGCCTGGACGATCCCGGAGCGGAAGGCGGCGCCGGCGGCTGAAAAGAGAGGCAAGACGGAACGGGAGATCCGAGTCGTCGAGTGGACGGAATCGACGGAAGAGCGGCCGGGAACGACGCTGCTGGAGTTGCCGTCGAGCGATCCGGACGTGGTGCTGTACTTCATCGTGGACGGAAACTTAGAACCGAAAGGAGACTGAGGCTTATGTTGGTTACGTCAAGAATCATCGCGCTGGCGCTGGCGGTCGGGCTGGCTGTGCTCCCGCCAAGCGCGACAGCCCAGGAGTCCAATGCAGATCAGAAGATCGTACGCAAGGTCGTTCGGGTCGAGCACCTCAATGCGGAGGAGGTCGCCGGGCTGTTGCACGAGTGGATCTCGGTGAGCGCGAGTCGCCCCTTGCGCGCGGTGGCTCTGGCCGGGCCTCCGGATCGTGTGGAGGAGGCGGTTCGCGTGATCGCTGAGATGGACGTCCCGTTCGCGACCCTGGAAGCGCGGACGGCGCGCGATGTGGATCTGACCCTACATCTCGTCGCGGCCGTGGAAGACGAAGGGGAAGCGTTCACAGCGTCTCCGTTACGCGCCGTCGTCGAGCAACTGCGGGCGCAGTTCCCGCACCACGGCTATCGTCTTCTCGACAGCGTGGCGATCCGCGGGCGCGATCAGCGGATGCTGCAAGTGGGAGGGGCGCTGCCTAGGTCCATTGACAGTCAGGATTCACGGGTGAACTACGACGTCCAGGTAGGTTTGGCCCCCGCCGAGAAGGGTGCGACTTCCGTGCAGATCCAGCGGCTCACCTTCAAGATGTATCGCTCGGGCGGAAGCATACAGGTGCTGGCGGAAATGGATACTCGACTCACCATTCCCACGGACAAGCTGGTTGTCGTGGGGAAGGCCGGGGTGGACGATCCGTTGATGGAGGGGTTGTTCGTCGTGTTGAGCGCGCGGGTGGTGGAGTAGTAGCAGGGTGCGGAGCAACGGGCTGTTGCTTCGCAAATCGCCTTGGGAGGGACTAAAGTCCCGCTGCGGGCTGAAGTGTTCAGTAACAAGACATATTGGACAAAGCGTACGCGATAGATATGTGACATCGGAGCCGGGGAAGGCGGCGAGGATGGAAACATGTCGAGCAAGGAAAAGCAGGCGTTAGAGAAGCGGTTAAAGTTCGTGATGGCGGTCGAGCGCAATCGTGCGACGGGAGTACCCGAGCGCGGTTTCGGGGAGCTGTGCAAGCAGGCCGAGATCTCCCGTCAAACCGG